>Ga0209254_10006895_pt1 | contig 10490 bp, 10 predicted proteins | sample FrelakmetDIP11DI_FD_187148 | JGI IMG/M metagenome (GOLD analysis project Ga0209254, IMG submission 187148) | Freshwater lake sediment microbial communities from the University of Notre Dame, USA, for methane emissions studies - DIP11 DI (SPAdes)... | ecosystem: Environmental > Aquatic >... | reverse complement strand
GACGCCGGACGGCGCGGCGGCGCCGATCTGGGGCGCCGCCGCGTCCGGCAGGATCCGCACCGGCGGCTGGCGCGCGGCCAGCGGGGCGAGAACGAAATAGAACAACGCCTTGATCAGCAACGGCACCAGCAGCGCGGCAGCGAGGATGCCGAGCGCCAGCGGCAGCTGCGCGCGCAGCGCCCCGAGCAGGCGCTCGCGCGGGTCGCGCGCGACGCGTGCGCGCTGCGCGCCGAGCAGCGTCTCGACCTGCGTCAGTTCGCCGGCCTTGCGCTGGCGCGCCGCGTGCAGCTCCGCCTGGCGCGGCGACACGGCGTCGCGCAGGTTCTCGAGCTCACTCCCGATCGCCTGTTGCCGCGCCAGCAGCGCGCGCACCGGCGAGCGTTCGAGCGCCGGTGCGACGCGGTCTCGGGCGGCCTCCCAGGACTGCGCGGTGCGCTCCAGCAGCTGCGCCTTCGCGCGCGCGGCCTCGAGCGCGACGACCTTGCCCGGATCGACGTACCGGTCCCACCAGTACACCGACCGTTCCAGTGCGAGGGCCCCGGCGCGGGCGCGCTGCGCGGCGGCCCGCGCGTCGCGCGCCTGGCGCTCGAGGTCGGCGAACTGGCGCAGCGCCGACTGCCATTGCGGCTGCGACTGGGCGATCCGGGCCTCGAGCTGATCGAGTTCGTTGCGCAGCGGCGCGGACGCCGCCGCCATCTGCTCGCGCCAGCCGCGCGCATCCGCGTCGATCGCGGCGTCGATCGCGGTCATCTCCTCGCGCAGGTTTGCGAGCAGGCGGTCCTTCGCTTCGATCTCCTGGCGGATCGCGCGCAGTTCGTCCCATTCGCTCTTGAGCCAGGCGCCTGCGAGCAGCACGGCGACGATCAGCACGAGCAGCAGCAGCTGGTGGCCGAGCCAGCGAGCCAGCAACGCGATCAGGCGGGCCATGGCAACCCAGCCCACACTGGGCCTGGCCTCGCGGCGGGCGCCGTCGTCCGGACGGCCGGCAGGGTCTTCGCTATACAGGTCACGGCATGCCTGTATAGCATGCCGCCGAGGGTGGGCTGCCGCGCTGGAGCATGAACCCGGTGGAGTTCCCGACGTGTCATCTGCGAATCCGACCAGTGCTCCGAGCCGCGACGCGCCTGCCGTGGACAGGCCCGCCGGGTCCCGTTGGGACAGCACCGTCAAGGCTGTGCACTGGTCGATCGCGCTGCTGATCCTGGGCGAAGTCCCGGCGGGCTTCGTGATGTCGATGACCTACGGGGTGAGCTTCAAGGACGCCACCGCACTGCAGCTGCACACCTTCGCTTCCCAGTTCCATCACACCGTGGGCGTCCTGGTGCTCGCTGGGGCGCTGTTCTGGATCGCGCGCCGACTGCGCCGCGGTCGACCGGCCTGGGACCGGGCGGTGCCGCGTGGCCAGCGGATCCTCGCGAGCAGCGTGCATGGGCTGCTGCTGGCGCTGCTCGTCCTGATCCCGTGGAGCGGTTGGACCGCGTTGTCGGCACTGGCCGATTCGTCGGCTTTCGGCACCACGCACCTCTGGTTCTTCGGCTTCGACCGGTTGCTGCCGCGCATCTGGGAGCCCTTGCCCTTCAACGACCCGTCGGGCTACGCGCGGTTCGGCAGGCTGCATGTCTGGGGCCTGTGGGCCGGTCTCGCGCTGCTCGCGCTGCACGTGGCCGCTGCGCTCTGGCATCACGCCGTCGTCCGTGACGGCGTGCTGCGCCGGATGTGGCCGCTCGGCGACGGCCCGCCGCGCTCCTGATCCCGCCATGAACACCCACGTCCGACAGGTCTACTCGAGCCCGTTCCCCCCGGTGCGGATTCCCGAGGCCCCGATCACCGACCTGGTGCTCGCGCATGCCACGCGCCTCGCCGACAAGCCGGCCGTGGTCGACGCCGCGAGCGGCCGCGCGCTCACCTACGGCGTGCTGCGCGACCAGGTGCGCCATTTCGCGGCCAACCTCGCGAGCTGCGGATTCCGGCCGCGCGACGTGGCCGCGCTCCTGATGCCGAACCTGCCCGAGTACGCCGTGGCCTTCCACGGCGTCGTGCTCGCGGGCGGCGTCTGCACGACGGTGAATCCCGGCTACACCGCCGGCGAGATCCACGACCAGGTTCTCGACTCGGGCGCTACGCGGCTGGTGACGGTGCCGGCCTGCCTCGACGTGGCGCGCGCGGCGGCTGCGGGCACGGCCGTGCAGGAAATCCTCGTGGTCGGCGGCGACCCCGCGGCCATTGTCGCAGCGGCCGCCGCCGCGCGCGCCGCCGGCATCGGTGGCCCGAGCGTCACGCCGTTCGCGGCCATGCTGTTGCCCCCGGCACGCGGGGCTGCGGCGCTGCGCCCTGCGGTCTCGCCGGACGATCTCGTGGTGCTGCCGTATTCGTCCGGCACGACCGGAGTCTCCAAGGGCGTGATGCTCACGCATCGCAACCTGGTCGCGAACATCGCGCAGATGACCGCCCTCGTGGGCCTTCGCGAAGCCGACGTGATCATGGCCGTGCTGCCGTTCTTCCACATCTACGGCATGCAGGTGATGATGAACTGCGGCCTCGCGGCGGGCGCCACGCTGGTCACGATGCCGCGCTTCGACCTCGAGCTCTTCCTGCGTGCGCACCAGCAGCACCGCATCAGCGTCTGCTACGTGGCGCCGCCCATTGTCGTGGCGCTCGCCAAGCACCCGATGGTCGCGCAGTTCGACCTCGGCTCGCTGCGCTTCATGCTCTCGGGCGCGGCGCCGCTGTCGGCCGACGTGGCCGGGGAGGCGGGCCGGCGCATCGGCTGCGAGATCGTGCAGGGCTACGGCATGACCGAGCTCAGCCCGGTGTCGCACTCCACCCCCCCGGGACGCAATCGCCCGGGCGCCTCGGGCCTGACGGTGCCGAACACCGAGTGCCTGATCGTCGACGTCGAGAGTGGCGACTCACTCGGGCCGGGCGAGGACGGCGAACTGTGGATCCGCGGCCCGCAGGTGATGCAGGGTTACCTGAACCAGCCCGGGGCGACCGCCGCGACGCTCGACGCCGAGGGCTGGCTACACACCGGCGACATCGCGCATTTCGATGCCGACGGCTACCTCTTCATCGTCGACCGGCTCAAGGAGCTGATCAAGTACAAGGCGTTCCAGGTGCCGCCGGCGGAACTCGAGGCGCTGTTGCTGACGCATCCGGACATCGCCGATGCCGCCGTGATCGGCGCGCCGGACGAGGACGCCGGCGAACTGCCGGTGGGTTTCGTGGTGCTGAAGCCGGGGGCGCAGGCGACCGATCAGGACATCATGGCGTTCGTCGCGAAGCAGGTCGCTCACTACAAGCAGCTGCGGCGCGTCAGCTTCATCGACACCGTGCCGAAATCCGCCTCGGGCAAGATCCTGCGCCGCCTGCTGCGCAGTGCAGCGTCGTGAGCGGCCGGCGCGTCAGCGCAACTGGCTGTCCTTGCTGCCGCGGCGGTTGTAGCCGCTGAACGCCGTCTCGTCGCGGTCGTGGGCCTCCTGGCAGGGCACGCACAGCCGCACGCCCGGCATCGCCGCGCGGCGCGCCTCGGGAATCGAGGCGCCGCAGTCTTCGCAATGCGACAGCGAGGGTCCCTGCGCCAGCCGGCTGCGCGCCCGCTGGATCCCGTCCTTCACGGTCGCATCGATCTGGTCCTGTACCGCGCCTTCACCGGCCCAACCCGTTGCCATCCTCGTCTCCTGCAGACCGGCCAGGCTTCACTCTGGACCGGCGAGCACGCGCATCAGTTCCAGCTTTTCGGCACGCTTCCGGTAGTCCGCAGGCAGTTCGTCGATCGAGCCTAGCTTGTTGGCACCGCAATGCCACAACAGATGACCCTGCACCTCGTCCATCTGCATCCACTTCAGCCACGGCGACAGGTAAGACACCGTGCCATGTGCCGGCACGGACGCCGCCGCCGGGTCGAAGAACGGCCTCGCCGGCACGAAGTTGGTCGAGATCTCGAGCCAGGGCTGCGCGGGCGTGGCGATGCTGCGGCTCGTGGTCGCGAACACCTGGTCGCCCGACTCCTCCCAGCGGAAATCGCCGCGCGGCTGGCTGGCGTCCGGCGCGGGCGGCTTGAAGTTCAGCTGGCCGGTGTTGCCCATGCTGCCGACGAAATAGCTGCCGGAGCCGTCGCTGGGATAGAGGAACCCGGACTCGGGGCCGCTCTCCAGCACGTTGGGGCGGATTTCGCTGCGCCGGCCCGTCAGCGGATTGCGAAACTCGTCCAGCCATTCCCGCGTGGCCGCATCGCGGAAGAAGGTGAGGGTATTGCCGCGCAGCAGGTAGTCGCCGTTCGGCAGACGGCGTGCGAAGTAGACCTCGCAGCCCTCGCAGACCACCATCGGCACCGGCGCGCGCCCGAGCTGCACGCCATAGATGTGCCCGGTGAACCACCAGGGCGCGGCACGACCGTCGAGCGAGGCGAGCAGCTTGATCAGGCCGGCGTTGCTGAGGCGCGGGTCGGCGCCCGTCGCGCCGGGCGCTGCGGCCGCGGTGGAGCCCGTGGCGGCGAGCGGCGTCACGGTAACGCCGCAGGCGCCGGCGGCCACGATGAACGAGCGGCGCGACAGGCCGGCGGTGTGTGACGTCGAGGCGGCGGGCAGCGTACAGGTCTGGGCGGTCGATTCCATCGGCTTGCGGCTCCCTGGCATTTCCCACGAATAGGGCAACGATGGTCGGGGCGTCGGGTGGGAGCGGCGACGCCGGCGTGCGTAGAGTATTGCATGAGGCCGGGCTCGAAACCGCGCGGGCCAATGGCGTCACCGCGCGATGTGGCGCGCCTCGCTGATCTTTACTTGAGCCGTTTCGCTTGCCTATGCCGGCGCCGGCGTGGGCCGCGCGCCGCAGTGTGGATTTTCGTGAGCGGCCGCTTCGCCGGATTCGTCGGCGTCACCGCGCTGGGTTAAGCTCGCCGCCCATGCCGGTCCGCCGGCCCCAAACGAGGGTTCTCCCATGCGAGTGATTTCCGCGATTGCCCTGCTCACCCTGTCGGCGGCCGTGGCGCCCGCGTTGGCCCAGGTCGCGCCCGAGAGCGCGACCACGCTGGTGGTGGCGGGCGACTCGCGCGCGCCCGTGAAGATGGCGGCCTGGGAGAAGGACGGCACCGTGCAGTCCGCCTTCGGTGACGATGCGAAGCAAGCACCGCGCAAGGCCGTGCGCTACGAGGCGAAGATGGTCGCCTGGCCGACCGCCACGGTGAAGGTGCTGACGTTCACGAAGAAGGGCGGCGGCGTGTTGCATCCGCTGACCAATGAAACCACCGTCTACGTGCTCAGTGGCAGTGTAGACACCACCGTCGACGGCAAGCCAGTCACCCTCGCCACGGGGGACCTCGCGAGCCTGCCGAAGGGCGCGCTGACCAACACCGGCAAGAAGGCCGCCGATGCCGTCGTGGTCGCCTGGACTGCCGCCAGCCTGACCCCGGGCGCCACGCCCGCGGTCGTGCGCGCGGCAGACGTACCGCCGAACAAGGCGGGCCAGATGGCCATCCGCCGCTACACCTTCCCCGGCAACTCCGTCCGCGCGGTTGCCCAGGACGCGGGGTTCAAGACCGAGCCGGCGAGCGCAAAGACCGACTCGCTGATCTACGTGACTTCCGGTGCGATGACCTTCTTCCAGGATGGCCAGACATTCAAGGTCAAGACCGGTGACTTCATTCGTGAGGTTGCGGGCCTGATGCACAACTGGGACGTGGGCGTGCCGTCCGCATTCGTCACGACGAGCGCGCTGCCGATCGGCGCCGGCGCGATCGACCCGAACAAGGCCACGGATCGCCCGCCGCAGTGAACGACGGGACCCGTCGGCCACCGTCGACGTAGCGGCGCCGGGCGCCACCCGATAAAAGCCGGGCGGGGGCGGCTGACGGACATGGGGCGACATTCATTCGCTCCGGCGCGCCGTGCCGCGCCGGAGTGGAGCGCATTCTACCTGTCGCGCCGTTCGTCAGGCCGCTCGTCCGCCTCGCCTCAGCGAGCGGCTGCCGGCATCACCGACGCATTGCCCTGGGACGCGACATGGGTGCCTGCGGCGTTGTTCGCGGGCGCGTCGTTGCCCATGTACCGATTGAATTCCTCGAGATAGCACTCCTTCAGCAGCGCCTGCTCGGGCGCGGGCAGCCGTTGCTTCAGGTCGAGGAACCCGTTGCCTTCTTCCTCGTAGACGTGATGCAGCACTGCGCCGCGGATGTGTTCGAGCTTGTCGAGGTAGTCCTGGCTCATCGGCGGCAGGTTGCCGAGCAGCCCCATCTGCGCCTTGGCGGCGACCTGTTCGGCATGAGCCTCGGTCGACGCTCCCTTTTCGTCGGCGCGCACGACCTCGAGTGCGTCCGTCGCGCCGCCGCAACGATGACGATCTTTCATCCCGCGCGTAAACGATGCAGTTCCGTTGCGCGGCGCCCCCTAGTACCATGTGACCCGGCCGGGTCGTCCACCTGGCCGCCACCGCACCTCACTGCCGGTACCCAGGCGCCTCCAGCGTGCCAGGCCTTGCCCGTGCGTCTCGCGTCGTCGCGACCGGCCGTTGCTCGTCCACACCAAAGGAAGACGTCCATGAATCGCTATCTGGCCCTCGCGCTCGCCGCGCTCGCACTCGGAACCTCGCTGCCCGCCGAGGCGCAATGGAAGGGCAAGGGCGAGGTCGGCATCGTGTTCGCAAGCGGCAACACCGACACCGAGACGACCAACGTCAAGCTCGACACCTCGCGCGAGGTGGATCGCTGGAAGCACGCTTTCGGCGTCGCCGCGCTGCGTGCCGTCAACGACGGCCTGAAGACCGCCGAGCGTTATGGCGCGACCTGGCAGTCGGACTACAGGCTGACCGAGCGATCGTTCTGGTTCGGCGGCCTGCGCTACCAGCTGGATGAGTTCAGCGGCTTCGACTACCAGGCCAGTCTCTCGACCGGCTATGGCTACAGGTTCATCGACACCGAACGCACCAAGTTCAATGGCCAGGCCGGTGTCGGCTACCGGCGCAGCAAGCTCCAGCCAGTCGGCGACATCGAATCCAGCGCGATCTTCCGCGGCGACCTCAGGTTCGAGCACGCGCTGACGGACACGACCAAGATCATCGACACGTTCATCGTCGAAGCCGGCTCCGACAACACGTTCGTGGGGAACGACCTCGCCCTGCAGGTCAAGATGAGCGACAAGTTCGCGCTGTCGGTCGGGCTCGGCGTGCGCTACAACACCGATCCGCCGCTCGGCCTGAAGAAGACCGATACCCTGACCACGGTGAACCTGGTCTACGCGTTCTGAGCCCCGGCTGCCGCCGCCACGGTCGGTGCGGTGCCTCACGCCGCAATGTCGAAGCCACGCAGACCATCGACATCCAGGGCTGCGTGAAGCGCGGCGACATCGGGCCGCATCCTGCTGTGCGGCGCGGCCAAAGAACCGATGATCCGGCGAGGCGGGCGCCGGGCCTGGCCGTCAGACCTGGACGATGGAAGCCGCCGCGGGATGGATCGGTTCCGAGCCGTTCGCCGTGATCAGCGTCAGGTCCTCGAGATGGGCGCTGCCGCCGATGCCGGCCTGGAGCACCGGGCAGTCGACCGACAGGATCATTCCCGGCTCGAGCACGACGTCGCCGAGCCCGGAGGCGTCGGTGTGATAGAGGCCGACGCTGTGCGGGCCGAACGCGACCACGAAATCGTGGCCGGACTTGCGCAGCGTCTCGCGACCGAGCGCGGTGATCTCCGAGAAGCGCAGCCCGGGTCGCAACGCGTCGCGCACCGTCGACCAGCCGAGCGCGATCGCGTCGGTGGCCTGCTTCATGGTCTTCGACGGCTCGCCGATGAACACCGTGCGCGCGAAGTCGCCGTGGTAGCCGACGCCCTCGCTGACGGCATCGAACAGGAACGCGTCGCCGTCGCGCAGCGTCCGGTCGACGCCCTCCGCGGACACGCCGCCGATCACCATGAACACGCCGCGGTTGCCGCGGCGCGCCGCCTCCGCGAAGAACGTCGCGCGCAGCTCGCGGTAGGTCGCGCCGGCGCGCGCGGCGCTGGCCGCGGCCAGTGCCGCCTGCATGTTCGCGGTGGCCGCCAGCCGCATCAGCTGCAGTTCCCGCGCGGACTTCACCAGCCGGATGCGCTGCATCGTCAGCTCGGCCGGCACGGCCGTCGCCGCCAGGGCGGCTGCGCCGAACAGCGGTGCGACGTCGGCCGAGTCGACGCCGATCCGGCCCCGGTCCAGACCCATCGCGCGCATCGCCTTCACGAGCGCGAACTCGGCATCCGCGCTCACCGGCTGGCGCGCCACGGCCGCCTGCACCGCCGCCGCACGCGTCCGTTCACGTTCGCTCAGCGGCTCGCGTCCCGCGTCCGGAAAACTGCTCGAGCCCGCGGCCCGCGGTTCGACGCGGAACCGCTCGGCTTTCGCGGCGGCCAGCTGTTCGCGATCCGCCGGACCCGTGAACAGGTAGACCTGCATCGGCCATTCGTAGGCGTTGTCGACCAGCAGGTAGTAGTAGGTGAACTCCGCTGCGACGATGCCGATCGGCTGCTGCGGGTCGCGGCTGAGCAGCACCTGCAGGCCGTTGCGGTAGCCCATGCGCGAGGTCGCCGGCCAGAAGCCCGTCAGGTGATAGGCGTTGACCGGGTTCGAGAGCAGCAGGCCGTCGAGCCCGTCCCGCTCCATCATCGCCCGCGCACGCTCGAGATCGGCCGGCGGCGCCTGGCGCAGGATCTCGGCGGGCGAGGGGCCCGGGGGCAGGGCAGAGCCCGTGACGGTGTCGGGTTTCATCGGCGAACTCGCGCAGGCCGCGACGCCAGCCGGTATTCCGGCCAGCGCCGCCGCCTTGATCAGGTTTCTGCGATCCATGCCCCGACCCTATCAGAAGTCGTAGCTGACGCGGACGCTGATCGCGCGGCGGTCCAGGTCGCCGACAGCGTGCCGCTGAGCTCGGGGAAGCGCGGCTGCGTATTGCCTTTCGCGTTGTAGCCCGTGAGCGCGGTGCCACCGAAGAAGGCCGCGTTCGCCGCGAGCTTGAAGTCGGTGTACTCGGAGTCCGTCCAGGTGAACGTGGCGCGGAGCGCGAGCGAGTCGACGAGGCGCGGGTCGCGGCGGGCGAGCAACTGCAGGCCGACGTCAGCGATGAACAATGGCACGTACAGCGGCTGTTGCAGGACACCCTGTCGAATAGGCTGGCCTGGCAGCGCGGCATGCTGGTTTTCCATGGCGAGCCTCTCGAAGCGGCGCTCGCCGAGGTGTCGCGCTACACGGAAGTGCGGTTCGAGATCCGGGACGACGCGATCCGCGCCATGCGGGTCGGCGGGTTCTACAAGTCCGGGGATATCGACGGACTGGTGCGATCGCTCGAACAGAACCTCGGCATCGTGGCGACCCGGGAGGGCGACGGGCGAATCGTCCTCGCGGCGCGATAGTGCGCCCGACCTGCGACTTCGTTGCCGGCGACGACATCGATGGCTTCGCCGGCTGGATCGCGCGCATCGCGCGGCATCTTCCGCCTGAGGCGCGCCCCACCGGCGTGCGCGGATTACGCTTGAGCGGCGCGCCAGGCGTCGCCGAGCCAGGCGCGCAGCGCGACGCGACATTGCGAGGCGTTTTCGAAGGCCACGGCGTGCAGCCCCAGGCGTCGCGCCGCCTCGATGTTGGCGGGGTGATCGTCGACGAACGCGGTTTGTGCAGCCGAGAGCCCGTGACGCTGCAGCAGGCGCTCGAAGATCTCGGGTTCCGGCTTGATCAGCCGTTCGTCGGCGGAGAACACGACGCCACGGAACACCGGCCAGAAATCATGCGTCCGCAGCAGCCAGGCGGCGATCTCGGCGTGCATGTTCGAGAGACAGTAGAGCGGCACGCCCGCCGCGGCCAGTTCGCGCATCAGGGTCACCGTCTCCGGGATCGGCTGCAGCGAGTCGCGCACCGCCCGCATCAGTCGCGCGATCTCGTCCGCGTCGCGGCCGCAGCGCGCCGCGAAGCGCGGTACGGCCTCGGCGTGGCTGAGCGTGCCGCGGTCGAGGTCGAGCCAGTCCGGGTGATCGAACACGGCGCGACGCACGCGTTCGCGGACGTCGTCGCTCTGGCCCCCGTAGAATCGATTCAGCAGGTCTTGCGGCCGCCAGTCGAGCACCACGCCGCCGAGATCGAAGATGACGGCGCGGGTCGCGTCTTGCGTCGAGCTCTCCTGTCGGGCGTCCATCATCGTCCCCGCTCCCACGCGGCAACCCCGTCGTGGCCATGGGCGCCAGCGAACACGACTCGCGGTCCGGGATCAGGCCCGGCGTAGCGCGCGCGTACTGTATTCGTCATGCTGCGACGATGCCCGAAGACGATGCGCTGACCTATGTCCACGACGGCGTGACTTACCACGATCGCCTGCTCTGCCCTGTCGCCGTGCCGGCTGCGACATCGCCTGGCGTACTGGTGCTTCCCGAGTGGTGGGGTCTCAACGACTTCGCCGTCGAGCGCGCCCGCCGGCTGGCCGCGCTGGGTTTCGCGGCCCTCGCCGTCGATCTCTACGGCGACGGCAAGGTCGCCGCCGACGCCACCGAG
>Ga0209254_10006894_pt1 | contig 10490 bp, 6 predicted proteins | sample FrelakmetDIP11DI_FD_187148 | JGI IMG/M metagenome (GOLD analysis project Ga0209254, IMG submission 187148) | Freshwater lake sediment microbial communities from the University of Notre Dame, USA, for methane emissions studies - DIP11 DI (SPAdes)... | ecosystem: Environmental > Aquatic >... | reverse complement strand
TGGTCGAGTTCGCGGGCGGCCGGGTCCCGGTCATCGCCGGCACCGGTGCCAACTCGACCACCGAGGCCATCGAGCTGACCCGCTGCGCCAAGGCGGCCGGCGCCGATGCCTGCCTGCTCGTGACGCCCTACTACAACAAGCCGACCCAGGAGGGCCTGTACCTGCACCACAAGGCCGTGGCGGAGGCGGTGGACATCCCCCAGATCCTGTACAACGTGCCCGGCCGCACCGGCTGCGACATGCTGCCCGAGACGGTGGGGCGCCTCGCCGGCGTCCCCAACATCGTGGGGGTCAAGGAGGCGACCGGCGATCTCGCCCGGGTGCCGCGGATCCGCGAGCTGGCCGGCCCCCATTTTGCGATCTACAGTGGCGACGACGCGACGGCCCGGGAGCTGATCCTGCTGGGCGGGCAGGGCGTGATCTCGGTCACCGCCAACGTCGCCCCGGGGCCGATGCACCGCATGAGCGTGGCGGCACTGGCCGGGCGCCGGGCCGAGGCCGAGGCGATCGACGCGACGCTCGCCGGCCTGCACAAGGCGCTGTTCGTCGAGTCCAATCCGATTCCCGTGAAATGGGCGCTGGCCGAGATGGCCAGGATCGACACGGGGATTCGCCTGCCGCTCACCTGGCTGTCCGAGGGGGCGCAGCCGGCGGTTCGCGACGCGCTGCGTCAGGCCGGCATTCTGTGACGGGCCGGCCGGGTCGGGCGGCAGCCGGCAACCTTGGCCCCGGCAGTGCCGGGCCGCAGTCAACACTGAACGGACGGTGCACCAGCATGATCAGTCATTTTCCGAAGGGGCTCCTCGTGTTGGCGGTCGCGGCCGCCGTGACCGGCTGCGGCAGTGCCGACAAGAAGGACGGCGGCGGCATCTTCACCGACAAGCGGGTCGACTATCGCCGCGAGACCGACGTCGGCCGGGAGCTCGAGGTCCCGCCCGACCTGACACGCATCGCCGGCAGCGAGATGGCCGTGCCGGAGGCGGGGTCCGCCGGCTCCGCGACCTATTCGGACTACGCGCAGAAGCGCGATGCCCGCCGCGGCGCCGGCATTGCCGGGGCCACCGACGTGCTGCCGAACGTCGAGAACATGGAGATGCGGCGCAACGGCAACCAGCGCTGGCTCTTCATCCAGGCGCCGCCCGACCAGGTCTGGTTCAAGGTGGTCGACTTCTGGCAGCAGAACGGCATCCTGCTGCAGGAGCAGGATCCGACCACGGGTGTGATGCGCACGGCATGGGTCGAAAACCGTGCCGACATCAAGTCCGACTTCATCACCGACGCGGTCCGCAGCGTGCTCGACGGGCTGTACTCGGCGTCGACGCGCGACCAGTTCCGGGTGCGCATCGAGCGCGGCGAGAAGCCCGGGAGCACCGACCTCTTCCTCACGCATTTCGGGATGGAGCAGGAGATCCGCTCCGGGGTCACCGGTACCTCCGAGCAGGAGGTGTGGGTGGCGCGGCCCACGGACCCCGATCTCGAGGCGGAGATGCTGCGCAAGATCATGCTGCACCTCGGCGTCTCCGACCAGAAGGCCCGGCAGGAGCTCGCCCAGAAGGCGCCCGCGGGGCAGGCTCCGGCGCGCTCGCAGCTCATCGCGGGCGGCGGGCAGGCGCAGCTGCGCATCGAGGACGACTTTGCCCGCGCGTGGCGCTCGGTCGGGGTCACGCTCGATCGCGTCGGCTTCGCGGTCGAGGACCGCGACCGCTCCGCGGGCATCTACTACGTCCGCTACAAGGACCCCACCGCCGACGACGCGAAGGACAAGGGCATCATGTCCAAGCTCGCCTTCTGGCGCAGCGACAAGGACCTCGACAAGCAGGGACGCTATCAGGTGCGGGTGCGCGAGACGACGAGCGGCGTGACCACGGTCGACGTCCTGGACCAGAACGGCGCCGAGGACCGGTCGGCAACTGCGGTGCGCATCCTGACCCTGTTGCACGAGCAGCTGCGCTGATCGTCGGTATCCGGCGCCGCGGGTGCTCGAACGCGCCGGGGCGATGCGGTTCACCTCGCTCGGCAGCGGTAGCCGGGGCAATGCCACGGTCGTCGAGGCGGGACAGACCCGCCTTCTCGTCGACTGCGGCTATACCTCGCGGGAGCTGGAGCGTCGGCTCGACGCCCTGGAGCTGCGCGGCGAGGCGCTGAGCGCGATCCTGGTCACGCACGAGCACGCCGACCACGTCCGCGGGGTCGGACCCGTGGCCCGGCGCTACGGCATCCCCGTCTGGACCTCGACCGGCACGGCGCGTGCTGCGACCTTCGGCGACCTGCCGGCCCTGCATCTGTTCTCGGCCCACGCCGGCAGCTTCCGCATCGGCGATATCGAGGTCGAGCCGTTCGCGGTGCCGCACGACGCGCGCGAGCCTTGCCAGTTCGTCTTCACCGCAGGCAGTCGCCGTTTCGGCATGCTGACTGACGCCGGGCGGATCACGCCGCACATCGTCGGTAGCCTGCGCGAACTCGATGCCCTGCTGCTCGAGTGCAACCACGATCCGGATCTCCTCGCACGGGGGCCCTACCCGCCGGCGTTGCGCGCGCGCGTCGGGGGGCCGCTGGGTCATCTGAGCAACGATCAGGCCGCGGAGCTGCTGCGGCTCCTCGATCACGGGCGCCTCGCGCACCTCGTGGCGGGCCACCTCAGCGAGAAGAACAATCACCCCGAGCTTGCGGCGGCGGCCCTGCTGGCGGTGTCGACGCATCTCGGTTCGCGCCTCGCGATCCTGCGGCAGGACGGCGTGAGCGGCTGGTTCTGCCTCTAGCCGCCATCCTCCCTGCAGTATCATTGCCGTTCCGCAAGGTTGCCGTAGGCCGCCACCATGCTCGCACTGCGAGGTGCCCCCGCCCTTTCCGCCTTCCGTCTGCAGCGCCTGGAGGGCCGACTCGCCGAAGCGATCCAGCGCCCGGTCCGGCTCGCCACCGAGTTCGTTCACTTCGTCGACTTCGAGCAGGCGCTCGACGACACGGCCCGACCGGTGCTCGACCGGTTGCTGCAGTACGGGCCGGCGGTGCCCGCCGCCGAGCCGCACGGCGGCCTCCTGCTGGTCGTGCCGCGGCCGGGCACGATCTCGCCGTGGTCGTCCAAGGCGACCGACATCGCGCACAACTGCGGCCTCCATGCGGTGAGGCGCATCGAGCGCGGTACGGCGCATTACCTCGACTGGGCCGGCGCGGACCAGCCGAGTGACCAGCAGCTCGAGACCGCGGCTGCCCTGCTGCACGACCGCATGACGCAGGTCGTGCTCTGGGATCTCGCCGACGCGGCCTGCCTGTTCCAGCAGGCGGAGCCGCGCCCGCACCGCGCCGTCGACGTGCTGGGCGGTGGTCGCGAGGCCCTGCTGCGCGCGAACGTCGAGTTGGGTCTGGCCCTGTCCCCGGACGAGATCGACTACCTCGCCGAGAGCTTCCAGGGGCTGCAGCGCAATCCGACCGACGTCGAGCTCATGATGTTCGCGCAGGCCAATTCCGAGCACTGCCGCCACAAGATCTTCAATGCGGACTGGATCGTCGACGGTCGGCGGCAGGAACACTCGCTGTTTCGCATGATCCGCAACACCACCGAACAGGCGCCCGAGGGCGTGCTGTCGGCCTATCGGGACAATGCCGCCGTGCTCGCCGGGCCGCGCGGGCGACGCTTCTTTCCGGATCCTCGGACCGGTGTCTACGCCGAGCACGACGAGCCCGTGCACCTGCTGATGAAGGTCGAGACGCACAACCACCCGACGGCGATCGCGCCCGATCCCGGCGCCGCGACGGGATCCGGCGGCGAGATTCGCGACGAGGGTGCTACCGGCCGCGGCGCCAAGCCCAAGGCGGGACTCTGCGGTTTCTCCGTGTCCAACCTGCGCATTCCCGGCTTCGAGCAGCCGTGGGAGACCGATCACGGCCGCCCGGGCCGCATCGTCAGCGCACTCGACATCATGCTGGAAGGGCCGGTCGGCGCCGCGGCGTTCAACAACGAGTTCGGCCGTCCCAACCTGTGCGGCTACTTCCGCACCTACGAGGAGCGCGTGCCCGGGCCGGACGGCCTGGAGCTGCGCGGCTATCACAAGCCGATCATGATCGCCGGCGGCCTGGGCAACATCCGCGCCGAGCACGTCCACAAGCACGAGTTCCCGGCGGGGACCCCGCTGGTGGTGCTCGGCGGTCCGGCGATGCTGATCGGGCTAGGCGGCGGCGCGGCGTCGAGCATGGCCTCCGGCTCGTCCGCCGAGGACCTCGACTTCGCCTCGGTGCAGCGCGCCAACCCGGAGATGCAGCGGCGCTGCCAGGAGGTCATCGACCACTGCTGGGCCCGTGGCGAGCAGAATCCGATCCTGTTCATCCACGACGTCGGTGCCGGCGGCCTGTCGAACGCGCTGCCGGAGCTGGTGCACGATGCCGGGCGGGGCGGGCGGTTCGAGCTGCGTGCCGTGCCGAGCGACGATGCCGGCATGTCGCCCATGGAGCTCTGGTGCAACGAGTCGCAGGAGCGCTATGTCCTCGCCATCGCGGCCGGGCGGCTCGACGAGTTCAGGGCGATCTGCGAGCGCGAGCGCTGTCCCTACGCCGTCGTCGGCGAGGCGACCGCGGATGAGCACCTGCTGGTCGGCGACGCGCATTTCGACGACAACCCGATCGACATGCCGATGGCGCTGCTGTTCGGCAAGCCGCCGCGCATGCTGCGCGACGTGCACCACCGCACCTTCCACAAGCCGGATCTCGCGCTTGCCGGCATCGATCTGCAGGAGGCGGCCCGCCGCGTGCTGCGCCTGCCGGCGGTCGCGAACAAGACCTTCCTGATCACCATCGGCGACCGCTCGATCACGGGCCTGGTCGCGCGCGACCAGATGGTCGGTCCGTGGCAGGTGCCGGTGGCCGACTGCGCCGTGACCGCCAGCGACTACGCGGGCTATGCCGGCGAGGCGATGGCGATGGGCGAGCGCACGCCGCTCGCGCTGCTCGACGCACCGGCGTCGGGACGGATGGCGATCGGCGAGGCGATCACCAACATTGCTGCAGCGCCCATAGCCCGCCTCGGCGATATTCGTCTGTCCGCCAACTGGATGGCGGCGGCCGGGCATCCCGGCGAGGACGCTCGGCTGTACGAGACGGTCAAAGCGGTCGGCATCGAGCTCTGCCCGCGCCTTGGCATCGCCGTGCCGGTCGGCAAGGACAGCATGTCGATGACGACGGTCTGGGAGCAGAACGGCGCCCGCCAGGAGATGACGGCGCCGCTGTCGCTGATCGTCTCGGCCTTCGCGCCCGTCGACGACGTGCGCCGGACGCTGACGCCACAGCTGCGGACCGACCGTGGCGACACCGATCTGATCCTGATCGACCTCGGCAAGGGCCGCAATCGGCTCGGTGCGTCGTGTCTCGCGCAGGCCTACAAGCAGGTCGGACGCCACGGGCCGGATCTCGACGACCCCGAGGCGCTCAGGCGCCTCTTTACCGTCATCCAGGACCTCAATCGCGACGGGCTGCTGCTCGCCTATCACGACCGCTCCGACGGCGGGCTGTTCGCGACCCTGTGCGAGATGGCCTTTGCGGGCCGCTGCGGCATCAGCGTCGAGCTCGGCGAGCTCGGCAGCGACGACATCGCCGTCCTGTTCAACGAGGAGCTGGGCGCCGTCGTCCAGGTCGTCCACCAGGACACCGACGACGTGCTGAAGGCCCTGCACGACGCGGGGCTCGGGCACCACAGCCACGTCATCGGCCAACTGGACGATGCCGGCCGGATCGAGTTCCGTCGCGGCCACGAGGTGGTCCTCTCCGCCTCGCGGGTCGAGCTCCAGCAGGCCTGGGCCGAGACCACCTTTCGCCTGCAGGCCCTGCGTGACGACCCGGATTGCGCCGCCGAGGAGTTCGACCGCATTGCCGCAGCGGACCCGGGCCTGTGTGCCGTGCCGAGCTTCGATCCCGACGACGACGTTGCCGCGCCCTTCGTTGCGCGCGGTGCCCAGCCGCGCCTTGCAGTGGTGCGCGAGCAGGGCGTGAACGGCCAGGTCGAGATGGCCGCAGCGTTTCACCGGGCGGGCTTCGAGTGCGCCGACGTGCACATGTCCGACATCCTCGGCGGGCGGGTTGGGCTGGACGGCTTCCAGGGCCTGGTTGCCTGCGGCGGCTTCAGCTACGGCGACGTGCTCGGCGCCGGCGCAGGCTGGGCGAAGTCGATCCTCTTCCACGCGCGCGCCCGAGAGCAGTTCGAGGCGTTCTTCGCGCGAACCGACACCTTTGCGCTCGGTGTGTGCAACGGCTGCCAGATGTTGTCCAACCTGTACGAGCTCATCCCGGGGGCCGAGCACTGGCCGCACTTCGTCCGCAACCGCTCGGAGCAGTTCGAGGCGCGGCTCGTGCAGGTGGAAGTGCTGGAGTCGCCGTCGATCCTGCTCGCCGGGATGGCGGGCTCGCGGCTGCCGATCGCCGTCGCTCACGGCGAGGGCCGCGCCGAGTTCCGCGATGCGGCGCACCTCGCGGCCGCCCGGCCGCTGGTCGGCCTGCGGTACGTCGAAACCACGGGCGAGCCAGCCGTCCGCTATCCGGCCAACCCCAACGGCTCGCCGGAAGGCATCGCGGGCCTCACGACGACGGACGGGCGGGTGACGATCATGATGCCGCACCCCGAGCGCATGTTCCGTGCCGTGCAGCACTCCTGGCGGCCGGACGGGTGGGGCGAGGACGGCCCCTGGCTGCGGCTGTTTCGCAACGCGCGGGTTTGGCTGAGCTGATGGCAGTGTTCGACTTCCCGCGGGGTGCGACTTCTAGCCGGAGCTAGTCCAGCTGCCGAACTGGTTCCTGGTTTCAGGGACCCGAGCTATTGCCGCCTGAGGCCGCGTGCCTGCGGACCCTTCGCGGCTTCGTAGAGCGGCATCATCCTGGGGGCCAGCGCCTGCAGCTCGGCGATGCGGTTCTCGGCGGCCGGGTGAGTGCTGAGGAACTCGACGCTGCCACGGGAACCCGTGGCCGCCATCATCTTGCGCCAGAGGCTCACCGCCGCGTACGGGTCGTAGCCAGCCCGGGCGACGAGCTCGATGCCGATGCGATCGGCCTCGGTCTCCGCCGTGCGGCTGTTGGGCAGCTGGACGCCGACGGTTGTGAGCAACTGGGCCTCGCTGGCGCCCACCGGCAGGCCCCGCGACTGCGCCACGGCGCCGAGCACCGCCGCGCCGAGCTGCGATGCCTGCGCCACGGACATCTTCTCGGCCGTGTGGTTGGACAGCGCGTGCGCGATCTCGTGGCCGATGACGTGGGCGAGCTCGGCGTCGGTCGGCCGCACCTTCTCGATCAGCCCGGTGTAGATGGCCATCTTGCCGCCGGCCATGCAGAAGGCATTGACGTCGGCTCCCTCGACGACCTGCATCTGCCAGCGCCAGCGCCCGGTCTCCGGGCGGTAGCGCACCGCCTGCTGAACGACCTGGTTGGTGATCGTCCGCACGCGTGCGCTGAGGGCGGGATCGTCGCTGAGCCGCCCCTGGCGCTGCATCTGGCCCATCAGGCTGGAGTAGGCCTGGGCCGACTGGCTGATCGCCTGGTCCTCGGACACGATCATGAACTGGCTGCGTCCCGTCACGGGGTTGGTGGAACAGGCGGGAAGGGTCAGGGCGACGGCGAAGGCCGCCGCCACGGCTGGCGTGCGCATGGTCGCTCCGGGGCTCGTGTGGATCACCGCGGGATCAGTACCAGCGCATGCCGAGGCGGTCAATCGGGGGCCTGCGCGCCGGCTCGCGCCGGTGCGGTAACGGCGGCGCGCCGGACAATATCAACAAGAGCCCGCCCGGCGAGGCGCAAATCCGGTATCGCCCCCTCTGGCAGCGGCCCGTGGCCCTCCGGTCGCCGGTGGGATAGAATCCACATTCGTCCGGCGGGGGCCGGGCGCAATTACGCTCCTTTTCACCACGTCGCGAGGAAGAAAACGATGCAAATCTCCAAGATCCTGCTTGCTGGCGCTGCCAGCGTCCTGCTGCTCTCCGGCTGCGCCACCACCGCTCAGCTCGACGAAGTGCGGGCCCAGGCGGCGCGTGCGCAGCAGACCGCTGACGCCGCCAGCCAGAAGGCGGACGCCGCCAACAGCTGCTGCCGCGCCAACAGCGAGCAGCTGGACCGCATGTTCAAGAAGTCGATGTACAAGTAATCGCGCGTGGCGGGCCTTGCCCGCCGTCGTGTGATTGTCGTCCGGGACCCCGCCGCGAGGCGGGGTCTTTATTTGCGGCGCCTTGGGGCGCCGCGGGCGAGGGAGTGCGGCGGTCCCGCTCAGGACCGTGACTTGTGGTCAGCCCCGGGGGCGCGGGTCGGGGCCGGGAACCTCGACCCGGCCGGCGGAGGCGCGCCATTGTCACGGGTGGCTGGGGCCGTGCCGGCCGCCGAGGGCGTCTCGGCCCCGGGCGACACCTGGGTCACCGCCTGGCTGCGGGTGATCGAGGTCGGGACCGGCACGCCCGAGGCCCTCTTGGCGATCAGCTCGATCTCGGCCCAGTTGATCGGCGTGTGCGGCTGACCGCGCAGGGCGTCCGTGACCACCTGGCGGACCGGCGAGATGTCCTTGTGCGCCTCGGGCTCCGCCTCCTCGTTGAAGGCCGGATGGGCCTCGACGTAGAGCACGTTGTCCTTCCAGCCGGCCTTGAACGGCGCGTCGAGCATCAGCACGCGGGTGCCGACCGGGACGCGATGGAACAGCTCCTCGACGTCCTCCGGATAGAGCCGGACGCAGCCGTGGGTGACGCGCATGCCGATGCCGTACGGGCGGTTGGTGCCATGGATCAGGTAGCCGGAGCGGCCGAGGTAGAGGGCATACCGGCCGAGGGGGTTGTCGTCGCCGGCGGGGACGGAATCGGGGAGGAAGTCCCCCTTCTCCGCGTGCTCCCGCTTGATCGACGCGGGCGGGTTCCACACCGGGTTCTCCTGCTTCCGGACGATGGTCGTCGGGCCGAGCGGCGTGCGCCAATCCATGCGGCCGATGCTCGCCGGATAGGTGACGACCTCGCGCGGCTGCCCGGCCTTGGCAGGTGGGTAGTAATACACGCGCATCTCGGCGAGGTTCAGGACGATGCCTTCGCGGGGTGCTGCCGGCAGGATGTACTGGGTCGGCAGGATCACCGACACGTCCCGGTCGACCATCCAGGCGTTGACGCCGGGGTTGGCCTGGCGGATCGCATCCCAGCCGACGTTGTACCGGCGCGCGATGTCCGAGAGCGTGTCGCGCCGCTCACCCGGCAGCGACGCCACCTCGCCGATCAGCGACTCGCCGGGCGGTGGCAGCGGGTAGGCGGCCGCCTGCGTGGCCGGTGCCAGGGCAACGAGGCCGGCGAAGAGCCAGGGGCGGATTCGATGCGGCAGGGTGCGGGTCATGGTCGTCGGTTCTGCTTCTCGGTGGCCGCCGGGCGGCCGTTCGACAGGAGGAAACGAGGCGGCAGGATAGCGGCGCGGCGGCCAAGTCTCCACCCCGCGAAACACCGCGTCTGCACCCTCAATCGGCGAATGCGATCAGGTGCTCCACTTCCGCGCGCACCCGCAGCCTCGCGCCGAGGGGGTAGTCGAGGCGGCTCGGGACCTCGCACAGCACCTCCGTGTCCGGCGGGATGCGCAGGGTGTAGAGGGTCTCTGCCCCCTTGAACGCGCGGCCAACGACTTCGCCCTCCACCGGGCCGGCAGGGTCCGGCACGACGTCGTCCGGCCGCAGCAGCAGCGCGACGCGGTGGCCGGTCGGCCAGGCGTAGGCGACGTTGCCGCGGATCACCCCGAATGCCGTCTCGACGGCATCGGGGGCGCGCAGCACACCGCTGATCAGCCGGCCCTGCCCGATGAAGTCGGCGACGAACCGGTCGCCCGGCTGGTGGTAGAGCGCGAAGGCGCTGTCCCACTGCAGCAGTCGTCCTTCCCTCATCACGCCGATGCGGTCGCCGATCAGAAACGCCTCCTGCTGGTCGTGAGTGACGAACAGCGCAGCGATCCCCTGGTCCTTCAGCAGGCGCCGAATGTCGCTGCCCAGCCGCTCGCGCAGCTCGACGTCGAGGTTGGAGAAGGGCTCGTCCATCAACACCAGCCGGGGCTGCGGTGCGACTGCCCGTGCCACCGCGATGCGTTGCTGTTGTCCGCCCGACAGCTCGTGCGGGTAGCGGTCCTGGAGATCGCCCAGGCCGACGAGCTCGAGCAGGCGCGCGGCGGTCGCGGCGCGCTCGCGTCTGGCCAGGTGCCGCAGCCCGAAGGCGACGTTCTGCCTGGCATCGAGGTGGGGGAAGAGGGCGTAGTCCTGGAACACCATGCCGACGCCGCGCCGGTCGGGCGGCAGCCCGCCGCTCGGTGTCGAGATCTCGCGGCCGTCGAGCTGGATCGCACCCGCGGCGATCGGCTCGAAGCCCGCGATGGCGCGCAGGACGGTGGTCTTGCCGCAGCCGCTGGGGCCGAGCAGGCAGCCGATCTCGCCGCGGCGCAGCCGCAACGACAGGCCGTCGACGGCGACCTGGACGCCGTAGCGGCAGACGACGTTGTCGAGCTTCAGCAGGGTGTCGGGCATG
>Ga0209254_10006893_pt1 | contig 10491 bp, 3 predicted proteins | sample FrelakmetDIP11DI_FD_187148 | JGI IMG/M metagenome (GOLD analysis project Ga0209254, IMG submission 187148) | Freshwater lake sediment microbial communities from the University of Notre Dame, USA, for methane emissions studies - DIP11 DI (SPAdes)... | ecosystem: Environmental > Aquatic >... | reverse complement strand
ATCGTGGGATACAGGTAGTATAACCTGAGCGACTATCACTGAAGAATATCAGGGGATTTGTTGCAGGAAGCGACCCCTGCGCGGAGCGCTTAGTTCAAGGCCGATTACGAGGACCGAGTTTCGTCGTCAGCCTCCACGTCTTCCGACCTCACCCCCTCCAACCAAATGCATTGTGGCAGACCCTTGGACCTTTGATAATCCGGCCAGTAGGCAGTCGAGAGCAAGTCGTTGTTAGCCACCTTTACTCTTTACAGTGTGCATCTGACCCTCAAATCCTTTATCAGGTAAAGGCAAATCTCTTCCCGGGTGTGATGGTACCCTCGTGGGTCAAGATATTCTCCCCGTTTGGCATATTCTCAAAATGCGCATCCTGGTAGCCCAGGCGCTCATACAAGCGGCGTGCTGGTTCATTGGATTTTGCTCCAACACTCACCCCAATGTGGGTGTACCCTTGTTCCCAAGCCAACCGCTCGGCGAAACACAGTAATTGGCGGCCTATGCCCTGTGAACGGAGTTCTTCAAGCACGAATAAATCCTCGATGTCTGGACACGCAACACGTAATTGCTCGGTGACAGGTTCATGTTGTGAACCGCCCCACTTGAGTAAGGCGTGACCCACGGGTTGTTCCTAATACCATGCGATAAGATAAACCGCTACCCCTTTTTGCTGACGCAACAAATGTTCGGAGTGTTTTGCCACGCCGCTCCAATGTCTGGGCAGCAGGAAGTTGATATGAGAATGCGGACAATTCTCTCCCTACGGGCAACCTAGGCAATCTTTTATCATAAACTCGTGAGGTCCGACCAAGTGTCTGCGGTTTTCATGTTGTAAGGCATGGCGCATAACATGAATTTGGTGGGGAGAAAAGTGAAATGGCCCTGAGCCGGAGAGTTGGTGATAGTAGCCCATTGCATTGGAACAGTCCGGATTGAATGCATATGTATGCTTTTGACCTGTTGAAAAGTTGACCACGACTCTCAGGGTACCAGTACATTTATATTCAGCAGGATCGTCGTAACTCTGTAGGGTCAAGAACGTGCCATCATTCTGCAGCTTTTGGGTGACGCTTGTCCCCATCCAGTCGTTGTAATATATCACCAAGCGATCGTGAGCGGCGGCGATATGGCTCCAATCAGTGCCAAAGCTGTTCATAGCAGAGTACTCTTCCACGATTGTGAAGGCGCCATTGCTGTTTAGCCTCAGGATTGCGCCTGTGCCCTGAACTGCCTTGTAGAAGAAGATCAAACCTCCTTCCGACGCAGTAATCTGGGTGCAATCGTGCGGAAAAATGTCTTTAGGACACTCAGGGAGCACTGTAAACTTGCCATCGCTCTCAAGTCTCAGGACTGCGCCTGTGCCCTGGTCTGCCATATAGAAGAAGATCAAACCTCCTTCCGACGCAATGATCTGAGTCCAACCGGGCGCAAAACTGTTTTCAGGATACTCAGGCCCCACTGCAGTGAGTGTGCCATCGCCGCTGTTGAGCCTCATGACTGCGCCTTCTCCCTTATGGCTCTTGTAAAAGAAGACCAGGTCTCCCGACGCTCCAACAATATGCGTCCAATTAAGGCTGAAATCAGTATACTCTTGCAGTTTTGTGAGTGTGCCATCGTTGTTCAGTCTCATGACTACGCCTTCTCCCTTATGGCTTTTGTAGAAGAAGATCAAGTTTCCCGACACTCCAACGATATGCGTCCAATTACGACTGAAATCAGAGAAACGATGCAGGTTTTCCAGAGTCCCATCGCTATACAATCTTTGGATGGCAGCTTCGCCTGTACGGCCATCATAGAACAACACGGCGTCGCTGCCGACTGGCACTACATGGGTCCAGCGGAAAACATCCGGCCCTAAATCCGGCGGTGTATCTGAAACTTCCTGGTTAGCCAGGTTTGTTTGTCGATCTGCATCGGTATTTTGCCAGACAATCGATTCAAAAAGGTCTTCGGGGATTGGAAGTTTGTTGGCAATGGCTGCCTTTGCTTCTGGCTGCGATTCAACCCAGGTCTTAATAGCATCCTTAAGCTTTTCAAAATCGGCAGGGCCGTAAGCCACAAAAGTATGAACTAGGCGAAAATAGTGTCCCATTTCGTGCGCCAGGGTTCTTCCGTCATCGTCACCCTTACCGAAAACCACTTCCTGCTGGCAGAACGTGCTGTAGTTAGCCCCGCGCAGATAGCCTCGAAAAATCACCACCAACTTGTTGCGACATCGCCAACCAATCTGTTCTGCCACTGCGGCGCCTTCCCAGATGCCAAGATCCGTTACCGGGTCCAACTTGCAATTCGTTGAGTCATCTGGCAGGATGTCGTGATTCAGGATCTGGCTTGGCACGATGTCGGCATCTGTAAGTGGGTCAAACTCGAGACAGATGCCGGCTTCTTTGAAGATGCGGTTTGCCCCTGCTACCATCTTGGGCAGGTGCTTTTCGCTATGCTCAACGGTCGCCTGCAGATCGCCTGGATCATTCTCGTTACAACCTAGCACTGCACGCATTCGTATGCGATAGACAGGCGGCGGCATGTAGCCGGGAATAACAACAATATGACTCCATCCCTGACTATAGGAGGTATCGCTCTTAACGAGGTTAAGTTCTCCTAGGCCATTTATCTTGTAGAACATGCCGGTTTCAACACCATTGTAGAAAAACAACAGAGGACCCCGGAAGTCATCCTCAAACGGGATCACAACGATTTGACTCCACTCGCCCAGCGAGGCGGCTGGGTAGCTCTTGATCAGTTCCAGATTTCCCTGGTCGCCAAGGCGGTAAATTTCAGCGCTACGAGTGGTTTTGTCATAAAAGAAGAGATCCGTCCGAAAACCAAACGGGATGGGAACGATATGGGTCCATCCCGTTGAGAAATCTGTATAAGTCTTCAGCTTCTGCAAAATTCCATTTTTCTCCATCCGGTACACCGAGCCCGTACCAGCCTGCTGATCATAGAACAGAAGTCCGCCGTATTCGCCTCCGAAATTTCCGTGGACTATGTGTGTCCAGCTTGGTGAGAAATTGCTATATGTTTGAAGAATCGGCAAATTGCCTTCGCCGCGCATTGCACCGGATTCGTCAAAATCGGGATGTGGTTGTCGGCTGCTGATATAGCGGCGAACCTCACCGGTCCCGGTTGATCTGTCGTAGAACAAGATGTTTGTGTGAAACTCAAACGGGATTGAAATAATGTCCGTCCAGTGTTTTGTCAGAACATTGTGGTTTCTAAGATGCTTGATTTCTCCAGGGCTGTCTACCCGATACATCCCTCCATATAGGGTTGAATCTGGGTTTTTCGCCCCATAGAAAAGAACGTCCGACCGGAGCTTCCGATCAAAGATATCCCAAACACACTCAACCGGAACGATCTTCTCCCAGTCAGGAGCAAAATCAGAATAACTGTTTACCTTAGAGAGTCCTGCTGCCTGATTGATTGTATACAGTTCAGCGAGCCTATTGAGACCACCCCTGTAGAAGAGTAAATATGTACTCATGTTGCCTCCTTTACTTCTCTCGATGCGACGTTCGCGCGGCCCAACGATAAGGAAGCGCGCAGCCGCCGCATTATCCGGTGTTGCACTAAGCCGTCTGGGCTATTGTACCCCCAGTTGGGGATTAAGGCAAAGTGACGTGCGGAGACGTGCAGTCAGTAGCGTTGCAGAGGGCCTGTGGGGGATTTACAGGCATACATCGGCGGATTGAGCGTGGCGCTTGTCGGGCTGGGAGGGAGATTTTGGGGGGGAATGGGATGTGCGCAACGGTGCAGACGGGGGCATTGTCAAGCCGGTCGGCCCCCACACGAGATGGCTACGCCTCCTGCCTACACGTGATTCCTCAGCATGAGCTCTTTGGGATAGGGGATGAGGTATACCTGCTGGTGCACCCAGTCCGGCACCGGATAGCGCCGCAGATGGTGCTGCAGCAGGGTGAGCGGCACGATCAGCGGCACCAACTCGTTGCGGTAGTCCTCGATCAGCGCCAGCAGCTCCTGCTTGTCGTCGGGGGAGAGGTCTTTCTTCAGATAGCCCATCAGGTGTTGGAGGACATTCACATGCTTGCGGCGGGTGCCTAGGAGGGCCAGGCCTTCCATGAACTTGGCGCCGTAGGTGGCGATCAGCTCCTGCCAGGGCAGCGCGCCGGCCTGCGCCACCAGGCGCCCCAGATCCTGGTAGTGCTTGATGCTGTGCGCCATCAGCGTCAGCTTGTGCGCCGTGTGAAACCGCACCAGCCCGCCCGGCGTCGGCTCGTTCTTGAGCATCTCCATCCAGCGATAGTAAGCAAAGATGCGCTCGATAAAGTTTTCGCGCAGCGGCGGGTCGTTCAGCCGGCCTTCTTCTTCGAGCGGCAGCAGCGGAAAGCGCTGCATGACCGCGCGCGGGAACATGCCGGTCCCGGTGCGGCTGGGATTGCCGTGCTCATCGTACACCCTCACCCGAAACAGGCCGGACGAAGGGCTCTTGCTTTTGAATACAAACCCGCACAGCCCCACCGCCGCAAGCTGATCGAGCCGCTTGCTGGCCCACGCCAGCATCGTATCGGTATGATCTGCGCCTGATTTGGGCGCGATTAGCCTTGGGCTGGCGGGGTCGCCTACGAGGCGCACCGCCTCACGCGGGATCGGCAGCCCGATCTCTACCTCTGGACAGACAGGAACCCACTCCACGTGCCGGCCCAACGTGTCGGCCAGAAAGTGATCCAGCTTGTGCCCGCCGTCGTATCGCACACGCTCGCCGAGCAAACAGGTGCTGATCCCGAGACGGATGACAGGTTCGTTCATTGGCTTTACCTCGCACCACAGGTGAATGGAAGGGCCGGCGAGCATGTGCCCGCCGGCCCTTGGTTTCTACTCAGCAGGGCTAGTTGTTCTTGGTGACGATGGGCAAGTAGTAGAAGTAGTTCATCTGCTCTTCAAGCACCGTCACAGTCTGCTCGACCGTATCGGCGCAGCCCGCGCTGTTGGTCACCGTCAGGGTGACGAGAAAGTCGCCGGCGGTGTAGAAGGTGTGCTGCGGGTTCTGGACAGTGTAGCTGTAGCCGTCGCTGGTCTCCCACAGCCACGATACCGGGGTGCCGCTGCTCGTGTCGGTGAACTGGACCGCAACGTTGACATAGACAGGGGTCGGCCAGGTAAAGGCTGCGGCCGGCGACTCGTAGACGGTGACCGTGTCGGTAAAGGTGTCACTGCCCTGGGCGTTGGTCGCCGTCAGCGTGACCACGAAGGTGCCGGGATCGTTGTAGGTGTAGAGTGGGTTCTGAAGGGTCGATGTCCCGCCGTCACCAAAGTCCCACGCCCATTCCGTCGGGATGCCGGTGCTTGTGTCGGTGAACTGGACGTCGAGCGGAGCGCAGCCCTCATCCGGGACGGCGGTGAAGGAGGCGTCTGGCACGGTGGCGCAGGGCAGCGGGTAGTACTCGGTCTGGGCATAGGGCGGATTGTCGCCGGTGAAGTAACCGGCAAAGACCCACATGCCCGGCAGCCCGTCGTCCGCATCTGGAGTGCAGATCGGAATGAGCGCATCGCCATGGTTGCGCCGGCCGTTGATCAGATCGGGGAAGGTCGTGTCGTAGGTGTCGCTGGCCACGTCGTACAGAACCACCTCAGCCGAGGCGGCCGTCCACTGGGCCATCGTCGCCAGCACGATCTGGCCGGCATACGGGTAGGGCGAGTTGGAGTCGTAGGCAAAGGCGCGACCTTCGTCGCCGGCGATCGGCAGGTCGGCCACAGCCGCATCGTTCCACGTCCCGGCGCCTGCCGGGTCGGCCATCACCTCGGCCATGGTCTGGGCGATCAACGAGGCGCCGTCGAAGGTATCGCCGCCAAAGGCATAGATCTTGCCGTCCACCTCGCCGGCCAGGATGTAGGCCCGGGCCAGGTTCAGGTTGCCTAGCTGGGTGAAGGTGTTGGCCACCGGGTCGTATCGTTCAGTGCGGGCGGTCATGTAGGGCGCAGCAAGGGAATTGAACCCGCCAAAGATGTAGACCATGTTGTCCAGCACCACCTGGGCGCCCGGCGTATAGCCGGTCCAGGCAGCCGGCAGGTTGGTCTTGATCGCGGCGATGTTGGCGATCGGGTTGTAGCACTGGACGTTTAGGGTGACGGTACCGGCCGAGTCTCGCCCGCCGAAGGTGCACAGCAGATCGTTGGTGCCGTCGTTGATCAGGTTGGCGGTATAGTTGGAGATCGGGTTGGGCATGTCGACCCCGGTGTCGACGCACGTTTCGGTCACCGGGTCGAAGGAGTAGATGTTGCCGATGGTGGTCGTGCCAGAGCGCCCACCCAGGATGTAGACCTTGCCGGTGGCCGGAAAGTACTCGGCGTCGATGCGGGTCAAGTCGAAGCAGGCGGAAAGGTCCGGCCCGAGCATCCAGGTGCCCTGGAAGGTCAGGTTAAAGTCCTGGCTGGTAGTCGTGTCGGCCACGATCACGACATCATTGACCGTCTGCGGCGTATAGCCGTTCTTCGAGGCGGTGACGTCGTAGGTGCCCGGCGTCAGGGGCATGGTGTAATAGCCGGTGGGATCGGTCACAGCGTCGATGCCCTGGACAGCCGGTGAGGCAGTGACAGTCGCGCCCTCAAGCGGGTTTCCGCCGGTGTCATAGACATAGCCGTCCAGGTGGCCTAGCTGGATGCCGCCGCAGCTGAACAGGCCGGCCTGGTAGACGTTCAGATAGCCGTAGCCATCCTCGTAGGTACCCTCGCCATCAGGCGGAACACCGCACGTCGGGTTTGCCGGAGTCGGCGCGTCGGCGTTGTCCTGCAACGCCTGGAAAGTCAGGTCCATCTGGCCGATCAGGCTGGGGTTGCAGGACCAGAGCAGCGCCACGGCGCCGGCCGTGTGCGGGCTGGCCATCGACGTGCCGCTGTAGCCGCAGCTCCAGGAGTTGGTCGGAATGGTAGAACAGACGTTGATCGACGGTCCGCTGATGTTCGGCTTGGTGTACGGATCGTGGCCGAAAGTCGCGGAGGGACCCTGAGCCCAGGCGTGGGCCCGGCTGTTGTCGTGTCCCGTGGTGCCAAACGATTCCTGATAGTCGCCGGGCGAGCCCAGGCTGCCGCAGCCGGTGCTGTTGCCGGCAGAAAAGGCGGGAAAGACGCCCGCCGCGCGCCAAGCTACTACCTTGGCCTGGTACCAGGCATCACCGCCGCCGCCGCCCCACGAGTTGTTGACGACGTGCGGCCGGTTGGCCGGGCTGCCGCCGGGCTGCAGGATCCAGTCGGCGCAGGCGTTCAAAGAAGTGTCTGAGCAGGAGGTGGTTTCGCAGCCCTTGCAGGCGATCCACTGGGCATTGGGGGCCATGCCGGCCTGCCAGGTCAGGGACGGGTCATCGTCGGCCACCATGGTGCCCATGGTGTGGGTGCCGTGGCCGTTGTTGTCGCAGGCCCCAGCAGCGCCGCAGATGTTGGCCGGGTCGCGCCAGCAGGCCGGATCGGTCGGGAGGGCGCACTTGAATGCCTGGTCGAGCGCCGGGTGGTTGTACTGCACACCGGTGTCGATGTTGGCAACGACGATGCCGTCACCCTGGACGCCGAAGGTGGACCAGAACTGGTCGGCTTTGGCGTCGACGATGCCCCAGGCCAGCGCATCCGGACCCTGGGGAACGGCAGGCTCACTGTCGATGATCGGGTCGATGTAGTAGGTGCGCGAGGCGCGGATGAAGGACACTTCAGGCAGCGCCGACAGCGACTCGGCGGCCGCCTGGTCGCCGGCATAGACGTACAGATCGTTGCCGGCGATGAAGGTCTGGTAGGTCAAGCCGCGGCCGTCGAGATAGGCCTTGGCCTGGGCCTGGCTGCGCTGGGCGGCGGCGGTCAGGGCATTGACCACAAACTCGCCGCGCGCGTCCCAGCCCATGCTGTAGGCCGGCGACAGGTCGGCCTGCTCGGCAAAGCGGACCATAAAGTCACTCGACCCCTTGACCGCCAAGAGGTCCAGGAGCTGGTCCTCGATCTTGGCCGTCTGCGGGCTCGCCGGGGCAGCCGCCGGGGCGGCCACAGCCAGCGCCGGCAGCAGGCCTAGCACGATCACCAGGCCCATGATCAAATGGAACGACGATTTAAGCTTCATAGTTCTCCTCTTTCTGTATAGGCTGATTCTGCATGGTCGAGAACGCTCAACAGGTTCTTCCCGATACTACTCCTCCTTTCAACGAAACAGACTTATGAACTCGTAGAGCTCGCAAGCCAGAGATCCTTACTTGACCACGATCGGTACATAGACATAGTGCCGCATCAAGATGGTAACAACGGTCTCGGCGTCGGCGCTGCCGCTGTTATTGGTGGCCGTGACAGTCGCGGTATAGACACCGACTGCAGGATAGGCGTGCGTTACAGTCTGGCCGCCGACCAGGGGTGACCCATCGCCGAAATCCCAGAGGTAGGTCACGTTCGTGCCGGCGGTCACTGACGCCGTCAATGTGGTCAGATCGCCCAACACGGTTGGGCTGTCGTTGCCCGCCGTCAGGCCCTCAATCGGCTCATCCGGCTGCTCCCCGACGACGATATCCTGCTGGTAGTAGTCGCTCCAGCCGCAGGTGTTGCTGGCGCGGAGCGACACGGTGTAGGTGCCGGCAGCCGCATAGCTGTGGATCGGGTTCGGGATGGAGGCAGAGCCGCCATCGCCAAAGGTCCATTGCCAGCCGATTGGGTTGTTGGTGCTGGCGTCGTAAAAGTGGACCGCCTGGCCGGGCAGGGGGTAGAGCGGCGAGAAGGTAAAGGCCGCCTCCGGCACCGGATCGACGGTGACCGTCCCGGTCGCCACGTCCGAGCCGCCGACGTTGGTAGCGGTCATGACCACGGTAAAGGTGCCCGCCTCGGCGTACAGGTGCTCCGGCGACTCCTCAGTGCTGGTCGCCCCATCGCCGAAACCCCACAGATAATCGATCGGAATCCCGCCCGGGCCGCTGCTCAGGTTGGTAAAGGCCACCGGCGTGCCGATGCACACCGGGCTGTTACTGGAGAAGGCGGCGGCAGGCGCGTCGGGGACATAGAACTCTACCGCGACGCTGTCGGACAGCAGGCTGTGCGTGGCGGTGACGTGGGCCGTGCCGGCCGCCGGACCGGCAGTCAGCGTGGTCATGGCATGGCCATTCAGGTCGCTATAGGCCGTCACCGGGTCGAGCGTGCCGGCGTCGGTTGCGAATGTCACCAACCAGCCGGGCGCCGGCGTCCCGTCGAGCAGCGTCAGTGTTGCGGTCAGGGTTGACTGACCATAGACAATGGGAATACTCAAAGGCGACGCCGACAGGCTCAACTGCTCCGGCTCAGAGCCAGGCGTAGTTGACAGAAAAACGGCGGTAAAAGGTCCCCACTTGCCCTCGTTGTTGCGTCCATGGACCAGAATGTAGTGCTGTCCCGGTGCCAGCCCGGAGGTGTCGGCCGTGGCCTGCACGTTTTCGTTCGTCTCGTCCCAGGCGCCGTCGGAGGGGGACATGGCGATGCCGGTGCCATCCTCGCCGGGGGCGTCGAAAAAGTATTCGGCGGCGTTGATCGGCTTGAGCGGATCGCCGCCGTAGCGGTGGTCGGCGACGTTGGCTGTCAAGTCCACCGGCGTGCCCTGAGGCACGCTGTTGGGAGTGACCACCACGTTCTGCGTGTCGGGGCCGTAAGAGGTGATATACGGGGTCCGGGCGATCTTGTGGGCAAAGATAAAGGTCGGCCTCTGCTCTGCCCAAAAGTCGCGGGGCATGCCGTCAATGCCGTCGATGCAGCCGTAGGGCGGGAAAAAGTCAGCGCAAGTGCCGTACTGCGGGCCCACCTCGAAGGTGAAGGCGGCGACGCCGAACTTGCCATAGGCCCAGTCGTCGGTCGAGCCGTCTACGGTGTAGAGAAAGCCGCTGGGGTAAAAGCCGTTGTAGTAGGCCATCTTGCGGGCGATCGTCTGCAATTGGGCATTGTTCGGCGCGCCCCCCTCGTCAAAGCCGAACGGCCAAAGGATCTCGTCCTGGTAGCTGTGCAGGCTGATGAACAGCCCGGTGGCGTCATCGGGTGCAGCCGGCGGGATCTCATCGTCGCCATTATCCCCGTTCTGGTCGAGCATGACCGTGGCAAAGTAGGCCTGAAAAGAGGCAGTCTCCGGTTCGGAGCCACGGCTGGGGCCGCGGTAGGTGTCAGACGAGCAGGAGCCACTGGAGCCGCCACAGCAGCCCCACTTGAAGCTGCTGTTGCGGTTCAGGTCCACACCAAAGCTTCCAGTGGGACAACCGTCATCGTTGTCCAGGTTCTTGCGCCAGTAGGCACTGGTGTTGGCCTCGTTGACGCGGTGGCCGTCCGGGTTCTGCGAGACCAGAATGTAAGCCACGTTGTGGTTCACCAGCCAGGTGACGTCGGGGTCGACGCCATAGCCGCCCAGGCCCTCAAAGCCGGAGGTCAGGTACTTGATGTAGCGGATGGCCAGCTCTGGCGTAGCTACTTCGCGGGCGTGGACCTGCGCCATGAGAAAGAAGGCCGGCTTGCTCGAGATATCTCCATAGGCCGGGTCTTCGTTCGTAACACGCAGCACCC
>Ga0209254_10006892_pt1 | contig 10491 bp, 10 predicted proteins | sample FrelakmetDIP11DI_FD_187148 | JGI IMG/M metagenome (GOLD analysis project Ga0209254, IMG submission 187148) | Freshwater lake sediment microbial communities from the University of Notre Dame, USA, for methane emissions studies - DIP11 DI (SPAdes)... | ecosystem: Environmental > Aquatic >... | reverse complement strand
CCCCCATCCGGGAACCATTGCGGCTGACACTAAGTACTATCCATTCGGTACTATCATGTATGTGCCGGGATACGGCGAAGGCGTGGTGGAAGACCGCGGCTCTGCCATTAAGGGCGCAAAGCGCATTGACCTGTATTTCAACTCGCACGGGAAAGCCCAGGAGTGGGGCCGGCAGAAGCTGCCGGTAAAAATAGAAAAATAAAAGAACAGATGATGGCCGGCAGCTTTTAGCTTTTCCCTGTTTTAGAAATCCTGACGGCATTCTGGATTCGGGACTGTGGTTACTGTATAAAATAAAAAAGTATGCACGGTAACAATATTGAAATAAAACTTTTAATCTGCTAATAGGTTTAATAATAATGCAGTTGATTTGGTTAAGGGGAATAAGAAAGTAAACACTAAGAAAGGGGTAACAAACAATGGCAACAAAATCTACAGCAAAGAAAACTTCAGCAAAAAAGCCGGCGGTTAAGAAAGCAACGGCAAAGAAGACGTACGCCTGCAAAACGTGCGGTAAAACAACAACAGAAAAAAAGCACCTGTGCAATCCCGGCAAGGTTGCGGATTTTTACAGCTGCGAGTTTTGCGGCACAACAGCGACCAATCCTGCGCATATCTGTATGCCAAAGCTTTCCAAAGCACAGTTTTTCTGCGATGCCTGCGGCCGTGTTGCCGTGAGCAAGACGCTGCTGTGCGTGCCCAAAGTCATTAAATAACTGTAGCAGCAGGGACTTCTTCTTCCAGGCTGTCAGCCATAACGCTGATTTATAACGACAGGATAAGCAGACAGAGGAACTATTAAAGCAGGTTGTACATGGCACGAATACCATACGTTGATCAAGATGAGTGTACCGGATGCGGCATGTGCGAAGAGATATGCCCCGATGTGTTTCATATCAATGACGACGGCATATCTGAGGTACAAGAACCTCATGGGGCTACCGCAGAGCTGATACAGGAAGCAATTGATGAATGCCCGGTAAACTGCATAAGCTGGGAAGAAGAGTAGCCCCGCGTTTTTTACAGAGCATCTTTGACAGGCAGTGATGTTAACCGCGTCACCTGTCTGTCAGATGCTGTCTTCCCGCACTGATCGTCCTTTCCTGTTAGATTCTCACATTTATAAATCTGAGAATGTTGACCTCAGACTATTATCAAGACGCAGCCTTATGCTGCAGGAGCGGCTTGAGCCGCGAAAATATCGCGCATAAATGCGCTCCTACAGAAATTTCAAATATCTTTGGTTAGTTTCATAACAAAAGCAGATAAGCCTGCGCGAGCAGATACCTCCGGCTGGTACTGCAGCATGCCACTGATAAACAATTCACGGCTCCCGTATCGATGAATACCATAACTCTTCTCGGAATCGCACTGGCCCTTGCCATGGATGCATTTGCCGTTGCTGCCGCGGTTGCCGCTTCACTGCCCGGCCTGACACGACGGCATGTCTTCCGCCTCAGCTGGCATTTCGGGCTGTTTCAGTTTTTGATGCCGGTTATCGGCTGGTTTCTGGGAGCTGGTTTGCTGGGCGTGCTGCGCAATGCTGCCTACCTGGTTGCCGGCGGCCTGCTCTTTTTTCTGGGGCTGCGCATGCTCTGGGAATCGCGCCACCCTGACACCAGAAGCAGTCACTATGATCCAACCAGAGGATGGAGCCTGGTCGGCCTGTCAATTGCAACCAGCCTTGATGCCCTTGCGGTGGGAGTTTCTCTTGCCCTGGTCCAGGTCTCTATTGTCACGGCTGCGATGGTAATCGGGGCGGTTGCCGCTGCCCTGACGTTTATTGGAACGCGCGTCGGACGCACTGCGGGAGCATACTGCGGCCAGTGGGCTGAGCGCTTTGGCGGCGCGGTACTGATAGCAATTGCCGGCAATATTTTATTTGCGCACTAATAAGGATTTGCGTTGTCAGAGGCCTTATATTATATGTATAGCACGCGCTGATATACGGTAAAAAGCGCGACACTGTTGTTAAGGAGGACCTATGAGCCCGACGAGAATAATCTGGCTACCGCAGGGGGTAGTTTCCCAAACCATGTCGAAGCAGCGAGCGGGAGGTGTGCAGTTTTACAGCAAGGGTAAATGGACCCCGGATACCGACATCTATGAAGTTGAAGACGGGCTGGAGATACTTATAGATATTGCCGGTGTTAAAAAAGAAGAAATACAGATTGTTTTAAAAGGGCAGATACTGTCTATCTCCGGCATGCGCAAAGAGCCCGCAGTCTGCAAAAAACATATCCACCGGCTGGAAATTGATTTTGGCCAGTTTGAACGCACCTTCAGGATTCCCTACACCATAAACCCTGATAAAGTAGAGGCCCGGTACGAAGACGGGTTTCTCTACCTGTGGCTTCCCAAACAACCGGAAGACGCCTGCATTATTGATATAACCATAGCATGAGGAGCGCTTCATGGCAGAGCAGGAAAAAAATACGAACGCAGTTCCAGAGCATGACATAACAGACCCGGAGAAAACCATAATACCGGACACCTTACCGGTACTGCCGATCAGCAATTTTGTTCTGTTTCCCTCCGTGGTTGGCCCCATCTCAGTGACCAGTGAACCCTACATCCAGCTGATTAACGAGGCAGCCGTGAAAGATCGCCTCCTGGGGCTGGTCCTGCGGCGCAACCAGGAGGTGGAGCATCCCCGGGGCAGTGACCTCTTTGATACTGGAACAGCAGGCCGCATCCTGAAGCTCATGAAGCTCCCGGCGGGGGGATTAAGTTTCATTTGTCAGGGGGTTTCCCGGATCAGAATCAAGAGCTACCTGCAGCAGGAGCCCTATCTGGTGGCCGAGGTTGCGAAACTTGATGAAGCCTATGAACGTGATGAAGAGCTTGATGCGCTGGCGACCAGCGTCCGCAACCTGTTCCTGCGCATGGTGGAGCTGTTTCCCCAGCTTCCCGATCAGCTGGGCGTGGTGGTCATGAATATTGATGATTACTCGCGGCTGGCTGATTTCATCGTGGCCAACAGCCCGGCAGACATTAAGAATCAGCAGGCAATACTGGAAGAGCTCAGCGTGCGGGAGCGGCTGAGGAAGGCCTCAAAGATACTGCAGACAGAAATACAGAAAGTAGAGCTGAGCAACAAGATACAGAACGAAATCGCCCAGGAAATGGGGGAGCAGCAGCGGGAGATGATTCTGCGCGAGCAGATGAAAAAAATTCAGGCTGAGCTCGGGGAAAAAGACGAAAAAGCGGTTGAGCTGGAGATGCTCCGCGCAAAAATAGCTGAAGCTAAAATGACGCCTGAGGCGGAAAAGGTTGCGTACAAGGAAGTTGACCGCCTGGCCATGATGTCGCCGGCTGCCGCCGAATATTCAGTATCGCGCACCTATCTTGAATGGCTTACGGATCTGCCCTGGTCAAAATCAACTGCCGACAATCTCGAGATTGTGCGCGCCGAGAAGATACTTGATGAGGACCACTACGATCTGGAGAAAGTTAAAAAGCGCATTATTGAATACGTTGCCGTGCGCAAGCTGAAGAATGACATGAAGGGTCCGATACTCTGCTTTTATGGCCCGCCCGGTGTCGGCAAAACCTCCCTCGGCAAGTCGATTGCCCGCTCCCTGGGGCGGGAGTTTATACGTATTTCTCTGGGCGGAGTCCGTGATGAGGCGGAGATTCGCGGCCACCGGCGCACCTATGTGGGCGCTTTGCCCGGACGCATTATTCAGAGCATAAAAAAGGCCGGCACCAATAACCCGGTGTTCATGCTTGACGAGATTGACAAGCTGGGCATGGATTTTCGCGGTGATCCGTCATCAGCGCTTCTGGAAGTGCTTGATCCCCAGCAGAACAACAGCTTTTCTGACCACTATCTGGAAGTGTCCTTTGACCTTTCAAAAGTTTTTTTCATTACCACCGCCAACATGCTTGACACCATTCCGCCGGCATTACGGGACCGGCTGGAAGTGCTGGAGCTGCCGGGGTACACCGAGGATGAAAAGGTGCACATAGCTCAGCGCTACATCATCCCGCGCCAGCTCGGCGAGCACGGCATTACTGCGGAAAACCTGACCATTGAAGAGGATGCCATTCACTGCATTATCCGCGATTACACGCGCGAAGCCGGGGTGCGGAACCTTGAGCGCGAGACTGCCTCGATCTGCCGCGGGGTGGCGCGAAATATTGCCGCGGAAACCGTCACCAGGGTAATCATCAAGCGCGATGATGTGCGCGCTTACCTCGGGCAGACGAAGTTCTTTTCCGAGATTGCCGAGCGGATTAATGTTCCCGGCATAGCGACCGGGCTTGCCTGGACGCCGACCGGCGGAGATATCCTCTTTATCGAGGCCACCAGGATGAAAGGCTCCAAGAGCCTGCTGCTCACCGGGCAGCTCGGTGACGTCATGAAGGAATCAGCCCAGGCAGGACTGAGCTATATCCGCTCCAATGCTGAAGAGCTGGGCATAGCTTCTGATTTTTACGAACACGCGGATATACACCTGCATGTTCCTGCCGGCGCCATCCCCAAAGACGGGCCGTCCGCAGGAGTGACCATGGTGACCGCCATGGTGTCAATGCTGACCGGACGGCTGGTGCGCTCGGACGTGGCCATGACCGGAGAGATTACGCTGCGGGGAAAAGTGCTGCCCATCGGCGGGGTGAAGGAGAAGGTGCTTGCCGCAAAACGGGCGGGCATCACCACCGTGATACTGCCGCGCCTGAATGAAAAAGACCTGGAGGAAACACCCGATACGGTGAAGAAGGACATGACGTTTATCTATGCCGACCGCATTGAGGACGTGCTGAAGAACGCGCTTCTTGACGGGAAGAAAAAGAAGAAACAGTCAGCAAAATAAATTGTCTTTCACACCGGCATGTATAAAAAGAAAATTTGCAAGGCCTGCTTTCACCGCAGGCCTTTTTTTATGATTTGTTATGGTTCATAAACCTGTCATATAAACCGGCCCTGTGATGATCAGGATAGGCTATAGATGATTATTACAGGGCACCTTAAAAGGGGTTTAATAGCATATAAAATAATGCAAGGCACCTTTAAGGATGCTTTATAATAGAGGGGAACATTTACTGCCGCATCCTTGCCAGCAGTGATTATCTGGGACGGTTCTAATTAATATTAATAAAACCGTTGCCCTTTTAAGTCTCCAGTTGATTGATATTTCCAGACACAGCCCGAATCGACGGATATCTGGTTGACGAATAACTTGACTGATACTTGACTAATCTGATAGTATGCGTTCATGAGCTACCAGCCAGTTTTTACCATTACACCGTTGTTACTGAAGCGCGTTGAAGCTATTGCAGAGGAGCGTGAGCGAATCTGTGCGGCAACCGTTGATGTGCCCTGGATACCGGCACTGCAAAAGGATGCCCGCACTCGCAACACCCATTCCTCAACAGCGATTGAGGGCAACCCACTGACCCTGGAGCAGGTGCGGGCTGTGGAGGAAGGCCGGGAATTGGCTGCGGTGGGTTCCCGCACCCAGCGGGAAGCAGTAAACTATTTTGCCGCCATCAGGTTTATCGAGAAAAACGTTAAGAAACATCCCCTTCGGCAAGTGGATGTTCTGGCACTCCACAAAATTATTGCCGGAAACGTCATGAATCAGGGCAGGGCAGGTTGTTACCGCACCATCGGTGTACGCGTCGGCTCCTTTGTCCCGCCAAATCCGAAAGATGTGTCCGGGCTGATGTTTGAACTGCTGGAATGGTGGAACAATCGTGCGGCCGAACTATCCCCTGTTCTTAGTTCCGCGATTCTGCATTACCGTTTTGAGGCCATTCACCCCTTCGCCGATGGGAATGGGCGGACGGGACGTGCGCTGGCCTTGTGGGAACTGTACCGGCGCGGATTTGATCTGCATCATATATTCTCTGTTGATGAATTTTACTGGGAGGACCGTACCCGGTACTATGCTGAACTCCGGCGTGTCCGGACTGAAGGTGACAATTTGACCCATTGGCTGGAATACGTGGCAGAAGGGATTCTTGTTGCCTTGCAGCACGTGTGGAAACGCATTCAGCAAATCAGTGCCGCGACACGGGGAGACCGCATTTATCTCAGACCCCGCCAGGAACAGTTGCTGCAATTGCTGCGTGACCGTGGTGGTATGCAACCACGTGAGATATGGGATGCCCTGGGCGTATCCAGACAGGGTGCCATGGACTTGCTGCGTCCGCTTTTACAGGCTGGGTTGATTTGTCGTGAGGGAACCCCCAAATCAGGTCGCTATCGTTTGGTTTCTCCTGCCCGTCGATCAGAAGTCAGGAAGAAATGACGAAGACGATTAACGCCTCATTCTGAAAAGCAGTGATTCAAGATAGCGGGATTTAACCTGGCGGCTGGCCAGGGCCTGTTTTAAAGGCGGGATGCGCAGAATAACGCCGAGTAATGCGGCAAGCGCGCGATGATTCCACAGCACCCGGTTATCAAAGATCAAGTCCTGAAGTTTTCCCCGTTCGATGGCCATCATGACGATGCGGTGCGTGCTGTCCAGAGGGGTAATCACCCGTTCCCGCCGAGTTTTCAGACTAACTGCTCCCTGCGTGCAGGCGCGCACGCACAGCCCGCATCCCAGACAGCGGTTTTCATCTAACGCCGCTGTTTTATTCTTTGGCCGCTGAGGTTCGTTTGCAGAAATCAGGGCCATGGCTTCAACCGGGCAGACGCTGACGCATTCACCGCACCCGACACAAATCTCGCTTTTTATATTGGGAATAAAATTGGTGGTATGAACCGGGCGCAATATCGCAAAGCGCCGGGCGGCAATCATCGCTTCGCAGCAGCACCCGCAGCAGTTGCATATAAAACTGACGCTCTGTTTTACATGCTCACCAAACTGGACCAGATTGTGCGCGTAGGCTTGCTGCAGAAGATCAAGCCCTTCGTGTTTATCCACCCTTCGGGCATGGCCGTGTTTAATCAGCGAAGCAGCAACGCTGTTAAAGGTCATGCAGATGTCAAGCGGAGCATTGCATACTCTGCCCAGGTGAAGCATTTTGTGCCGGCAGTAACAGATGCCGACAGCCCGGTGTTGTGCGCTTTTAATGACCTCGGTTGCGCGCTCGTAATCAAGAACGTGCAGCGCGTGCTCTTCTGACAAAGCCGGTTCATGGACAAAGGCGCGGCCAAGCCGTGTTTCGCCCTCGGCGAACAGCTCCCGGATAAAATCTTCTTCCACATTCAGGTACTGGTAAAAGAGTTCGCTCAAAAGCTTCTGGTTAATGTCTTCGCGCACGCGCATTAATGAAAACTCAAAAAAACCGGCCATGGGCGGCGGCAGGCAGTAGACCGAGCAGCCATTATGGTCCATATCAACAAGGATGGCGCGCGCTGCCAGATCATCCAGCACCTTTTGCGCGCTTGCGAGATCCATCTTCCAGATACGGCCGGCCTGTTGCGCAGTGAACGGCTTTATAGGCAGGCTTGCAACTAATCCAGCTTCCTGTTCATGAAAAAGAATTTTTAAAATTTTAAACAGCAGGGGAGAGGGCGGAGCGCCCTGGGGAAAGCGATTCAAGCGTTCGACGAGCCGGTCATAACCGGAAATGTCAGCATGGTGAGCCATAAACGCATCTCTTGAAAGAAATAGCGTTAGGGAAGCCTGAACTATATAAACTATGTATATCTGATATCAGTATACTATTTGATGGACTGCCGTCAAGTGAAAGTGTTGAAGTATTAATATGGAATGTACAGGCTGTTTGAATTTGATCTTCCATTTAAAAATCTTGACTGATACTATGTTTACTTATAATAAGAAAGCCATAATAGAATAAACACAAAAAAGAAAGGCTGTCAGAAAATTATTTAGTACGGGTAATAGAACCGTCCCGATTAAGCCCCAGTGTGTTTTATGTATTTTAAAATTCTGAGTGAAGTCCATAATATTGAAACAATTACCACAGGCCGAGGCATTCGTGAAATGCGAAGACTAAATCGAACTTATGGGAAAACAATATGGCGAAAAAGGAAAGGAATTGCTAAAATAAAATTGTCAGATGGGATTGTTAAGCTTGCGGAGTTGCATTGGTACGAAGGACATGGTAAAGGAAAGAAAGAAATTAAGATAAAAAAATATTTAGAGTAAATTGCTATGAAACAAAAATATTTGCTTTGTGTATGTAACGAAGGCTATGAAGCGTCTTTAGAATTGAGAAAACTATATGAGGTTATCCATGATAAAGAAGCTGAAAGCCACCAGCAAGTGCGGATAATAGATGAGTCGGGAGAAGATTATCTTTATCCCGCAGATTTTTTTGCCCCTGTTCGTCTTCCTGCTGAAACAAGAGAAAGAATCTCCTTAGAGCAAGCTGCCTGACTGATCACTCCATCCGTCCCTTGGCAGCACAGGCTGTTTTTTATCTTTACTTCCCTGGTTTTAGTTTGCGTAAAATTTAACAGCTCCTTGCCTACAATTCTGCAATAATGATCATAAACTCCGATGGTACGGCTGGTCTTGTAAGATATTCTATTTTACCTGATCTCTGGTGAATGTTTTATGACAGGATGAGCACTTGCCTTTGGACTCATCAGTCCAGATTTCAATCTCGCCGCCGCACTCGGGGCAGGCAAATGATTGCGGCACTGCTTTTTTGCTCGGGTCAGAGCCCGGGCACTTGGGATCGACTATTTTGTCCATAAATAACCTCGTTAAATAAATTTACAATTTCACCGCAGAGGGCGCAGAGGCCGCAGAGACAATGCTGTATAAGGATAGAAAGCCATCAGCGTACAGCCACCAGCTATTTTTGCGCTTTCCTCTGAGTCTTCTCAATCAGTAGCATTATTTTTTATCATGCGCCACTTCCTTTAACCGTAGAGTTTCAAGGGAATAACAGAATCGTCAGAGGGGAAGCTCAGCAATGAGAGCTTACCGGGGTTTTTCTGCTTCTTTCAGCTCAGTGAACACCGCTGACAATTTATTGAGGCTGTTAAAAATCAGGGCTGAGCTCATGGTCGCGCTTGATACCGCGTCCGTTGCATGGCTGAATGGTTTCTGCGTGAGCATTGACCTTCCGACAATGCGCTCCCTCATGAGAGCTATGTCAGCGTCGCTCCATTTGATGTTGCCGTATTTGGACAGATAGACAGGCGTGAAGCTGGTTATAATGCCTTCGTGGTTGAAGACGATGATGAAGTGGATGCCATGGCATACGTCACAGGTCGGCTTCCTGCTGAGGAGTTTTGCATACAGGATTTCCCGCGAACTTCCGGACTTAATTTCTCCCCGGTAGATGACGCCGCTTTTGGGCAGCACTATTTTTGCAAGACTGATGTGTGCCTGCTGTTTTTCTGCTGCAACCGCTGCGCGCATGCTCTTGATGATGAGTGTGCGCAGTTCCTGCTCCGGGAGTTTCAGCTTCAGCATTCTGCCGTCTGCCAGCGGCTGGGCTTTGGCTCGCGCCATTGCCTGGATAGCCGCAGGTTCTGAGGTCAGTGCGTTCTGAATATCGCTTGCCAGCTCTTCAGCCGACTTTATGCGACCCAGGTGCGTTGATAAAACAATAAAGCGGCCATTAACCCTGCGCGCCAGCATGGTAAACGGTGTTCCGTCCGGGGTGCCTATTGCATCGTAGGCGGTGAAGTCAGGGTCCTGAAATATGGGAAAGGGTATTCCATTCTCTTTTTTGAATGCTGCCACCTCTTCAACGCTGTTGCCGGAAGCGACACCGATGATTCGTACCTGCTGCTTGAAATCGGGCAACCCTTCTATGGCGCGGTAGGCAGCGTTCATGAGCGGCACCTGGGCCTGGCATGACGGGCAGTAGCGGTTCAGAAACTCGATAACGAGCAGTTCCGCGTCCAGATCGGCAACGGTAACCGCAGCAGGTTTCCCCGCGTCCCCGCCTTCATCCGGCAGCCGGAGATAATTTTTGTCTTCAGCTGAAAGAGGCTGCTCGAAAGACAGTCGGGGCAGGGCGTCTCCCGGTTCTATGATGCGGGCGTTGGCTGCGGGAGCAGGCACGAGCAAACAGAGCAAGGCTGTCAGGGCGATGCAGAAACAATGCTTTTTCATTTTCATAGGGGAAGCCTTATTTCTTATAATATACAGCTTCGCCGGGTGCCTGCCGGTCCTGGTTGAGCTCTTCAAAGCGTCTGATCTGTTCCTCGGCGCTCAGCTTGGGTTTAGACTTCTCCCGCCGGCATGCAATGCAGCGAATCTCCGCGCAGAACTGGCAGAAATTGCAGTCAGGGCAGGGGTGTTTTTTATTGCAACATTTTTCCATAGATGAATCGTGACCAGTCGCTCGTGACCCGTGTCCCGTTAATTATGAATCCTCTAACGAGTCACTGGTCACGGTTCACAAGTCACTGTTCCTCAATTGTCTTTCAAAACCACCTGGTCGTATTCCGCTTCCAGGCGCTCCTTGTGTTCTCGTTCCCACGCCAGCAGCTGTTCAAACAGCGGGTACAGTTCCGTTCCCTTTACCACGGGCAGCTGGCCAGCGTAGAAGGCAATGGCCTTATCCTCCCGCTTGATGGCAAGTATCATGACATCCTGGGGAGTG
>Ga0209254_10006891_pt1 | contig 10492 bp, 9 predicted proteins | sample FrelakmetDIP11DI_FD_187148 | JGI IMG/M metagenome (GOLD analysis project Ga0209254, IMG submission 187148) | Freshwater lake sediment microbial communities from the University of Notre Dame, USA, for methane emissions studies - DIP11 DI (SPAdes)... | ecosystem: Environmental > Aquatic >... | reverse complement strand
TCTGAACCTGGTAAGCGCGCCGGTCAGGCGGCCGATGCGCTCCTCAACCCACTCCTGGTGAATCAGGCGCAGCGGGCTGAGGAGCCGGGCCACCGCGCCAGGCATCAGCACCGCGGCGGCCGACGCCGCGATGCCGGCCCCGAGCGCGAGCCACAACATCGACGCGAGGACGGGCGGCCTCCCGCCGATGCGGCTCGCCATGCTCGACCCGGCCGCCGCGATGGTAAGCAGGCCCAGCAGGCCGAGGCCGCGGTCCATCAGCACGACCGTCGTGGCCAGCGTCTTCGACCCCGCCGGACCGGCGGTATCCCGGATTCGGACGACATCACCGCCGATGTTGCTCGGCAGGAAGTTGTTGAAGAACGTCGCGACCAGGTAGGAGTTGATGAGCCACCCGCTCGGCACGCTGACGTGCTGAGCGTCGAGCAGAATCCTCCAGCGCCACCCGCTCAGGAGGATCATGAGCAGGTACAGCAGCAGGGCGATGGCCAGCCAGGCTGCGGAGGCGTTCCGGACGTAGCTCCAGAGCCGAGAGAAGTCCGTGCGGCCAAGCAGCAAGTAGAGCAGCGCGCCGCTGACGACAAGCTTCAACAGGAGCGTCAGGCTCCGGCGCAACGCGCTCGGGCTGGCGTCCTGGTCTCCTGGGCGTTCCGGCATGTTCCTCTGGCGGAATCTGGCGAGCCTCGACCGGTGTCACAGAGTACTATGGAGGCTGGCGGCTGTAAACCGCTAAGTCGCTCAGGGCGCTGCAGTTTCGGACACATTCATTGACGATGTTCGGTCCAGCCACCTAGAATGTCACGATCGGCCGTCAGGCCCGCGCGGGCGGGAGCGACGGGCCGCCCCGACCCATGCGCATCCTGATGATCGCCCCTGAACCGTTCTTCGAAGCCAGGGGCACGCCCTTCAGTGAGTATCACCGCATCCGGGCATTGGCAGACCTCGGCCATACCGTCGACCTCGTGACGTACCCGTTCGGTCGGGACGTCCCGCTGCCGGGCCTGAGACTTCATCGCAGCTGGCGTCCGCCCTTCGTCCGGCGCGTCAAAATCGGGCCCTCGCTCGCGAAAGTGCCGCTCGACCTCCTGCTGGCCGTCAAAGCGCTCCATGTCGCCCTGAAGTGGAAGTTCGACTACATTCACTCACACGAAGAGGGCGGCGCCATCGGCATCGTGCTCTCGCGACTGCTTGGGCTGCCGCACCTCTACGACATGCACTCGAGCCTGCCCGAACAGTTGTCGAACTTCAAGTTCAGCCGGTCCAGGGTGCTCGTGGGCGCGTTCCGGGCGCTCGAGCGGCTCATGGTCTCGCGCTCGGCATCGGTCATCGTGATCTGCCGGCATCTCGAAGAGGTGGCCCGCGCCATCGAGCCAGGCGCACACGTGGTGCTCATCGAGAACGCGCCCGGCTCGGGCAACGCGGGCACCACCTCGGAGGTGGTCGATGTCCGAGCCGTCAGCGGCGTACCGGCCGGCGCGCCGATGGTGCTCTACACGGGCACGTTCGAGGCGTACCAGGGGCTCGACCTCCTGTTCGCGGCCATGCGTCGCGTGCTCGAACAGGCGCCGGACGCTCGCCTCGTCCTGGCCGGAGGCCACGCCGACCAGATCGCGCGGGCGCGCCGCGACGCGGCGGCGCTTGGTATCGGCGCGTCCGTCGTGTTCGCCGGCGAGCGCCCGGCAGAGGAAATCCCGGCCTACCTCGAGGCGGCCGACGTGCTGGTTTCGCCCCGGAGCCGCGGCAAGAACACGCCGCTCAAGATTTACCAGTACCTCAGGAGCGGCACGCCCATTGTCGCGACCAACCTGCTCACGCACACGCAGGTGCTCGACGCGACGGTGGCGGAGTTGACCGACCCGACGCCGGACGCTTTCGCCGCCGGCATCCTCCGCGTGCTGGGTGACGGCTCTCGCGGTTCGGCGCTCGGTCAGGCCGCTCTGGCCCTGGCCAACACCCGCTACACCTACGAGGCGTACGTGCAACGGACGCGCGAAGCCCTCCGGCCCATCACCGGCCGGGAGGCGGAGACGCCGTGAACGACGAGCATTACAGCTATCGCCTCTATGCCGATCCGGCGATGGCCGATCGCTTCGACGCGATGCGGTTCAGCGGCCCCATCGGCACGCTGCTCGCCGAGGCGCAGGACCGGGTGATCGCGTCGTTTCTCGGCCCGGTCGACGGGCGCACGGTCCTCGACGTCGGCACCGGCACAGGGCGCGCGGCGCTCGGGCTGGCGCGGCGGGGCGCCCGCGTCACGGGGCTCGACGCATCGGCCGAGATGCTGCGCGTGGCGAAGGCGCGGGCGGCCGACGCGGGCGTCGACGCGGCCTTCGAGGTGGGGGACGCGCATCATCTGGCGTTCCCGGACAGGGCGTTTCACTGCGCGGTCAGCCTGAGGGTGCTCATGCATACGCCTGACTGGCGGCAGTGCCTGTCGGAGCTGTGCCGGGTCGCCGACGACCGCGTGGTCTTCGACTATCCGGCGGCCCGCAGCGCGGCGGCGCTGCAGGCGTGCGGCCGGCGCGTGGCGGCCGCCGCCGGCCGTCGTGTCGAGGCGTACCGGGTGCTGAGGTCGGCCGACGTCCGGCGCGTGCTCGACGCCTCAGGCTTCCGCATCGAGCAGGTGCACCGCCAGTTCGTGCTGCCCATCGCGCTGCATAAAGCGATCGGGTCTCGGGCGTTCACCGCGGCCGTCGAGCGGGCGCTGGCGGGAGTCGGCCTCCTGCGGCTCCTGGGGTCTCCAGTCACCGTCGTGGCCATCCGATGCGCGCGCTAGTCACCGGCGCGGCCGGGTTCACCGGCGGCCACCTCGCACGCCACCTCCTCCGGGAGGGCTGGGCGGTGCGCGCGCTCGTGCGCGGCCCGGATCCGCGCGCCGCCGCGCTCGCGGCCGAGGGTATCGACATCCGGACCGGCGACCTGACCGACCGCGCGTCGTATTCCGGCGCCCTCGCGGGCATCGACATCGTGTATAACATCGGGGCGACGTACCGGCAGGCGGCGGCCAGCAAGGGCGACTACTACGCGATCAACGCGACGGCGGTCGCCGAGCTGGTCGATGCCGGCTCGGCGGCGGGTGTGCGCCGCGTGGTGCACTGCAGCACGGTCGGTGTCCACGGCGACGTCGAGCATCCGCCGGCTGGCGAGGACGCGCCGCTCAGGCCTGGCGACGAGTATCAGCGCTCGAAGCTCGAGGGAGAGCGCCTCGGTCTCGCGGCGGCGGCACGGACCGGGATGGAACTGGTCATCGCCAGGCCGAGCGGGATTTACGGGCCCGGCGACCGCAGGCTGCTCAAGCTGTTCCGGGGAGTCGCGCGGCGGCGGTTCGTGACGCTCGGGTCCGGGGAGATCTTCTACCATCTCACGTACGTCGAGGACCTCGCCGAGGGGTTCCGGCTGTGCGGGGAAACGCCGGCGGCAGCGGGCCGCACCTACATCCTGGCTGGGGGCGAGGTGACGTCGCTCAATGAACTCGTCCGGAGGATCGCGGCCTCGGCCGGTGTCCGGCCGCCGTCGCTCCACGTCCCGGCCTGGCCCGTCTGGCTCGCCGGCGCGGCGTGCGAGGCGTTGTGCGTGCCGCTCGGCATCGAGCCGCCGCTGTACCGCCGGCGCGTGGACTTCTTCACCAAGAGCCGGGCGTTCGACATTTCGCGCGCGCGCGCCGAACTGGGCTACGCCCCGCGCGTCGGCCTCGACGAGGGCATCCGTCGCACGCTGGCCTGGTACCGCCGGCAGGGGTGGTTGTGATGGCCGAGATTCCGAAGGCCCAGGACCAGTTGTTCGACGAGCACCGCCCGGCGGTCGACAAGTACGCCCGCCTCGTCGTCGGCCGCCCCGGCTGGATTGCGCTCCTCAAGCACGAGTCCATCACGCTGGCGAGCCAGGCCGTGCCGGGCGCCCTCGGGCTCGTCCTGCGGAAGTTCCTGTATCCGAGGCTGCTCGGCGCCTGCGGCCGCAACGTGGTGTTCGGCCAGAACGTGGTGCTGCGGCACCCCGGCAAGATCCGCATCGGCAACAACGTCGTCGTCGACGACAACTGCCTGCTCGACGCCAAGGGCGACACCAACGGGGGCATCACGATCGGCAGCGGCGTCTTCGTGGGGCGAAACACGATCCTGTCGTGCAAGAACGGCGACATCGCGATCGGCGATCGGGCGAACATCGGTTTCAACTGCGAAGTGTTTTCGGCCAGCCAGGTGACGCTGGGCGCCGACTCGCTGCTCGCGGCCTACTGCTACGTGATCGGCGGCGACCACGACTACGCCGACGTCTCGAAGCCCGTGACGGCGCAGGGACGCCAGTCGAAGGGCGTCTCGGTGGGCGATGGCGTCTGGCTGGGGGCCGGGGCCAAGATCCTCGATGGCGTCAGGATCGGCGGCCATGCGATTATCGGGGCAGGCGCAATCGTGCGCGTCGACGTGCCGGAGTACGCCGTCGCCGCCGGGCGCCCGGCCCGGATCGTCGGCATGCGGGGCGATCACCAGGCGCCGGCGGACTGACATGAGCACGCGCACGCTGAACATCCTCCACGTCTGCGATCACCTCGGCTGGGAGGGGTCGCGCATGCACGGCGTCAAGCGGCTGTTCGCGTGGATGCTCCCGCGCTTCGACGCGTCCCGCTTCAACGTGTCGCTGGTCAGCCTGCGCCGCAAGGACCTCTCGGAGGAAACGCTCGAGTCGCTCGGCGTCGACATCAGCTATCTGCACAAGTCGAAGTTCGACCCCGCCACGCTGACGGCGCTGCTGAAGATCATCGACCGCAAGTCGATCGATGTCCTGCACCTGCACGGCTACGGCGCGACGACATTCGGACGCGCCGCGGCGGCGATGCGCCGGCTGCCCGCGATTCTCCACGAGCACGCCAATCTGACCGACACCCCGTGGTTCCAGAAGGCGGCGGATCGGGCGCTCGAGCCCTTCACCGACATTGCGATTGCCGTCTCGCGCAGTACCGCGGATTTCGTCGTCCGCGCCCGCCTCGTCCCGGCGCGGAAAGTCAAGGTGGTGTATCTCGGCGCCCCGTACGACGAGTTCAGTCGCGAGCGCGGCCCCGCCGAAATCGCCGCCGCCCGGCGGGACCTTGGCGCGGCGCCGGGGGACTTCGCGATCGGCACGGTGACCCGCCTGCACGAGTCCAAGGGGAACCAGTACCTCGTCGAGGCCGCCCGCCTCGTGCTGGACATCCGGCCCGAGGCGAGGTTCTTTCTCGTCGGTGAAGGCCCGCTCCGCGCCGGCCTCGAGGCGCAAGCCGCCCGGCTGGCCCTCGGCGACCGCTTCGTGTTCGCCGGGTTCGCGAAAGACGTCGCCGCCACGCTCTCCGCCTTCGATCTCAGCGTCTTCCCGTCATTGTGGGAAGGCACGCCGCTCACCGCGTTCGAAGCCCTCGCGGCCGGACGGCCGATCGTCGCCACCGACGCCGATGGCCTGCTCGACATCCTCCGCAACGATCACGACGCGCGCATCGTGCCCACACGGAACGCCAGGGCGCTCGCGGACCAGATCGTCGCCCTGATGGACGCGCCGGCCGAGCGAGCCCGACTCTCCGCCAACGCCCGGGTGACCGGCGCCAGCTACGACATCAACGCGTTCGTGAGGAAGATGGAGCGGTTGTACACGATCCTGCACGACGTGTCGCGCCGCACGCACCGCCGGGGCGTGCTCGAGCAGGACCTCTCGTTCCTGGCCGGGGAGCGGGCGTCGTGAGCCTCTCGGCCCGCGTTCGGCGCGACCCGGTCCCCGGGCTGATTGCCGCCGCCGTCGTGCTCGGCCTGTATGGCGGGATCGCGCTCTCGGTGGATTTCCCGCGCGCCGCTTTCGGCATCCAGAGCGACGAGGCGACCTATTACATGATGGGCCACAGCCTCGCCGCGGATGGCGATCTCGCGTACCGCCGCGAGGACCTGGCCCGGGTCTGGCGCGAGTTCCCGTCCGGCCCGTCGGGCGTGTTTCTCAAGAAGGGTACGGACCTCGACGTCCAGGCCACCGGCGGCGCGCCGTTCTTCCGAATCGACCGGCGTCCCGATCCCGACGCCGCGCGGCTGTTCTACGGCAAGTCCTACGTCTACCCTCTGGCGGCCTTTCCGTTTGTCCGGCTGTTCGGCACCAATGGGTTCCTGCTCTTCCACGCCGTCCTGCTGGCGCTGGTCACGCTCGCGGCGTACCTGTTCCTGAACGCCAGATCGTCGCCGGCCGTCTCCCTCGCTCTGGCCACAGGATTCCTGATGGCGTCGGTGGCGCCGACCTACTTCGTCTGGATCACGCCCGAGCTCTTCAACTTCAGCCTCGTGACGATCGGTTACTTCTGCTGGCTCTACAAGGAAGTCGCCGAGCCGGAGTCGTCGCCGCGCGGCACGGGCTGGCTCTTCCGGCCCGGGTCCGATCTCGCGGCCGCCGCGCTGCTCGGCGTGGCCACGTTTTCGAAGCCGTCCAACCTGCTCCTGATCCTCCCGCTGCTCGCGTGGCTGCTCGCGAAGCGCCAGTGGCGGCGGCTCGTCCTTGTCGGCGTCCTCTTCGGCATCGTCGGGGCCGTGCTCCTCGCCGGCAACGTGGCCGTCACGGGGGACTGGAACTTCCAGGGCGGCGACCGCCGTACGTTCTACGGGCCCTACCCGTTCCAGGAGCGCGGCGTGCCGTGGGAGGAGGTGGGGCAGGACCGGGCGACCAATCGTGTCCTGTGGGACAGCATCTTCGATCGGCGCGTCTTCGGGACGGTCCTCACTCACAACCTCGCCTACTTCATCGTCGGCCGGTACTCGGGCCTGCTGCCGTACTTCTTCCCCGGCCTCTTTGCCATCGTCGCGTTCCTGCTGGCGCGAGGGAAGCGCGAGTCATGGCAGTGGTTTGTCCTCGGCGGAGCGGCGGCGCAGATCCTGCTGCTGCTGCTCTGGGTCCCGTACACGTACAACGGCGGCGGAGGTTCGATCGGGAACCGGTACTTCATGAGCACTTACGGCGTGCTCCTGTTCCTGCTGCCGCCGATCACGTCGGCCGCGTGGGCGGTGGTCCCGTGGGTCGTGGGCGGCCTCTTCTCGGCGCAAGTGACCTTCAACCCGTTCTATTCCTCCTTCAATCCGTCCGAGCAGGCGAAACAGGGCCCGCTGCGTTGGCTCCCGGTCGAGCTGACGCTGGTGAACGATCTGCCGATCAACACGCAGGCCAACCGCGCCCGCGTGTGGTTCGGCGAGTCGCGACGGTTCCAGATCTACTTCCTCGACGACAACGCGTACGCCCGCGAGGATCTGAGCTTCTGGGTGAAAGGCCGCGCGAGAGCCGAGTTCCTGGTCAAGACCGTCGACCCGGCGTCGGCCCTGGATCTCGATCTGGCAAGCGGCGACGTGGCGACATCGGTAACCGTCTCGCGGGGCTGGCACAGCCAGCGCGTGGAGCTGGCCCCCAACGCCACGGCGCGCATCAGCGTGCCGCTTGACGAGGGGTTTCCCTATATGGGCACGCGCGTCTGGCGCGTGTCGATCCGCAGCAGCGCCGGGTTCGTGCCGCGTTTCGTGTCGGCGGCGTCCGAAGACACCCGGTTCCTGGGCGTGCGGGTGAAGCCGGAATTGCGCCAGTAGGCGCGCCGGAAGCGGGGCGGTGCAGTCATGAAGGTGGCCGTAGTCACGTCGAGCCCGCCTCTCTCCGAGGGCGGTCACCTGGTGATTGCCAGGTCCGTCGTCGACGCGCTCCGCGACGCCGGGCACGACGCCGGGCTGATTCTCACGCCGCAGAACCGTTTCGGGCGGCAGGCGTCGGCCTATGTCGCCACCTGGCTCACCGACGTCGGCGTGGCGCACGACGGGACGCGCATCGATCACGTCATCTCCTTCAGGTACCCGAGCTATGCCGTGCGGCACCCTCGCCACGTGGTCTGGCTGAATCACCGGATGCGGGAGTATTACGACCTCTGGGATCGATTCCAGGCCACGCTGTCCTGGAAGGCCCGCCTCAAGGAACGCCTCCGGCGGATCGCGATTCACCGCGTCGACACCTACCTGCTCACGAGGCGCGTGACGCGCGTCTTCGCGCAGTCGGCGACCATCCAGGGGCGGCTGCGGCGGTTCGGCAACATCCGCGCGGACGTGCTGTACCCGCCCGCCCCGCCGCGGCCGTACCGGTGCGACGGCTACGGGGCGGAGGTCTTCGCGGTATCCCGTTTCACGCCGCTGAAGCGCATCGACCTGCTCGTGCGCGCCCTCGCCGAGCCGGCCGCCGCCGGCGTGCGCTGCACCATCGCGGGCGACGGCGAGGAGGCCCCGCGTATCCGCCAGTTGATTCGCGACCATGCACTCGAGACGCGGGTGACGCTGCTCGGCGCCGTGGACGCCGGGACGCTCGTCGCCCGTCTCGCCTCGTGCCGCGCCGTGGTCTTCCCGGCGTTCGAGGAGGATTTCGGGCTGGTCACCGTCGAGGCTTTTGCCTCGTCGAAGGCGGTCATTACCTGCCGCGACAGCGGCGGCCCCGCGGAACTGGTGCGCGACGGCGAGTCGGGCCTCGTGTGCGATCCGACGCCCGCGTCGCTCGCGAACGCGATGGCCAGCCTCGCCGCCGACCAAGGGCTCGCCGAACGGCTGGGCGCCGGCGCCGCCGCGATCTCGGCGGAGCTGACCTGGCCCAAGACCGTCGAACGCCTGCTGCTGCAGGATGCGCGCTGACACATGGCGTACCGAACCCCGCTCGAATCCCGCATCGCGCGCAAGGTGACCCGGGCCATCGTCGAGCATCGCCTGATCGAGAACGGCGATCGCGTCATGGTCGGCCTGTCCGGAGGCAAGGACAGCTGGGCCCTGATGCAGGTGCTCGACGTGCTCCGCCAGAGGGCCCCCATCACGTTCAGCCTCGTGGCGGTCACCGTCGACTCCGGCTACGAGGACTTCCGGCACGACCTGATTCACGACGCCTGCGCCACACGCGGATGGGAGCACCACGTCGAGCGGACGTCGATTGGCGCCGTGATGGACGACCTGCTGGACCCGCGCGACACACCGTGCTCGCTGTGCGCCCGGTTCCGCCGGGGTGTGCTCTACAGGCTGGCCACCGGCATGGGCGCGACGAAGATCGCGCTCGGGCACCACAGCGACGATTTCATCGAGACCATCCTGCTCAACCTGTTCTTCGCCGGCTCGCTCAAGGCGATGCCGGCCAGGCTGGTCTCCGACAACGGCCTCCACACCGTCATCCGCCCGCTCGTCCTCGTCAGCGAGGACGACGCCCGCGCCTACGCCAGGGAGTCCGGCCTCCCGATTGTCAGCTGCTGCTGCTCGGCGTGCGGCGACCTGGGGCTGCAGCGCCAGCGCGTCAAGCGGCTCATCTTCGATCTCGAGCGCGAGCATGGCGGCGTGAAGGCGTCGATGCTGCGCGCCCTGTCGAACGTCACGCCGGGCCACCTGCTCGACCAGCGCCTCTACCCGTTGGCCGAGCAGCTGGGGAGTGCGGCGACCGCGCCGGGCGTCTCCCACGTGGAACTGCGGTGAGGGCCGTCATCCAGCGCGTCAGCCGGGCCCGCGTTCATGTCGGCGCGGAGACGGTCGGCGAGATCGGCCCGGGCCTCCTGGCGCTTGTCGGCGTCGCGGCAGACGACGGGCCGGCCGACATCGCGTACATCGCCGGAAAGATCCGCGACCTGCGCATCTTCGACGACGAGCACGGGAAGATGAACCGCGCCCTGGGTGACACCGGGGGAGCCGTGCTGGTGGTCTCGCAGTTCACGCTGTATGGGGATGTCCGGAAGGGCAGGCGGCCGTCGTTCGATCGCGCGGCGCCGGCCGACGACGGGCGAACGATCTTCGACGCCGTCGTGGCGACGCTGCGCGCAGCGGGCGTGACTGTCGAAAACGGCACCTACCGCGCCCACATGCAGGTGGAACTGGTCAACGACGGCCCGGTGACGATCCTCGTCGACAGCCGCAGGGAATTCTAGAGGAGAAGGCGCGATTCGGGATCGCCGTGGGGCGGGCCCGACCCGCCAGCGACGCAGAATCGCGGCCAGCTTCAGCCGATGCGGTAGATGTCGCGGACCGCTTCAATCTCCGCAGCCAGCCGTTCCGCATCCCAACCCAGCGCCGCCGCCATGACCGCGCCGCAGGCGGCGACCACCTCGTCTCCGGGATGCCCGGCAGCGCCGAGGGGCAGGCGGCGGACGACGACGTCCGCAAGCGTGACGGCCATCTCCTCTTCGATCGCATGCAGGATGGCAGCGGCCGGGTACGGCACGTCAGGAGTCAGGCGCGCCGACAGCGCACCATCCTTCTCGCAGCGCGCCAGGACGGCCTTCCAGGCGGTGCCGTGCGTCGCCACCAGCGCGCGAATCGACTCCGGATCCAGCACCTCTCCGGCAACGTTCGCCGCACGCTCCTCCTCCTCGGCCAGACTGCCGAAGTCCCAGAAGGGAAGCCGGGTGGCGTCTGTGCGGCACGGCGGCGCGGGGACGCCCAGTCGTCTGGCGACGAGATCGACCACCTGCCGGGCCACGCCCCGCGCGGTGGTGTATTTGACGCCCGCC
>Ga0209254_10006889_pt1 | contig 10493 bp, 8 predicted proteins | sample FrelakmetDIP11DI_FD_187148 | JGI IMG/M metagenome (GOLD analysis project Ga0209254, IMG submission 187148) | Freshwater lake sediment microbial communities from the University of Notre Dame, USA, for methane emissions studies - DIP11 DI (SPAdes)... | ecosystem: Environmental > Aquatic >... | reverse complement strand
ATTGGGTCCCGGTATGCAGTCGATTTTGCAGCTCTAGATTGTGCTGAAAGATGGCGACATCGTCCAGGTTGCTCAACAGGAATAGATAGCCGCATTTGCGGTAGTCAATAGCCTGTCCGATCTCCTCCTCGAAGCGTTCCAGCAGCGGCAGGCTGGCTAATGAGAGGCGGATATTGATTTCGGTGGCAAACTGGTAGCGCACGCCGCCGGCGCAGCGCCCGGTAGCCCCCAATCCGAAAAAGTTTTCTTTCTCAATCAGCAGGATATCGTTCTCGCCGCGAACAGCGAGGTGGTAGGCGATGCTTGCGCCCATCACCCCGCCGCCAATCACGATGATATTCGCAGTTTTTGGCAGAGACATCATAGTTTTTCCGAATATGACGAACGCAGTGGATCAATTTTAGCACCACTGCGCTCGTTAACGATTGAAGATGCGGACCTGTTTCAAGTGGATTAAGTGATCCCCAGGTAGGCTTTTTGCACTGTGGCATCGGAACGGAGCTGCTCTGCACTTCCGCTGAGCACGATTTCTCCAGTCTGGATCACATAGCCCCGGTTGGCAACCTGCAACGCCATACGCGCGTTTTGTTCGACGAGCAGGATTGTCGTTCCTTGTTTATTAAGCGCTTCGATCGTCTCGAAGATGCTGTCAACCAGCACTGGCGCCAGCCCCATGGATGGCTCATCTAAGAGCAGCACTTTCGGATTAGCCATCAGTGCCCTGCCCATCGCCAGCATCTGCTGCTCGCCGCCGCTCAGGGTACCCCCGACTTGCTTGCGTCGTTCTTTTAGGCGGGGGAACAACTCGAAAACACGCTCCACGGACTGATTAAAAGATTGTTTTTTTTGGGTAAATGCGCCCATCTCCAGGTTTTCGGTTACAGTCAGGCGGGCAAAGATCCGGCGGCCTTCAGGCACCTGCACCACCCCCTTGGCGACAATGTCATGCGCTTTCATAGAGGTAATATCTTCATCTGAAAGACGAATTTTCCCCTGCCGGGGGTGCAGCAAACCGCTGATGGAATTAAGCGTTGTAGATTTTCCCGCCCCGTTTCCGCCGATTAAGGTAACGATCTCGGCTTCGTCCACAGTAATGGAGAGGCCTTTAAGGGCGTGAATTTGCCCGTAATAAGTATGCACGTTCTCAAGCTCGAGAAGGGCCATAGAGTTTCTCCGTCAACGACTATCGAGGTTGCGTGTTTTCTCCAAATCAAAGATCACTGGATAGAAGCCTGGTAAGAGCCCCGCCCCAGGTAAGCCTCAATGACGGTCGGGTCAGATTGGATTTCTTGCGGCAATCCTTCAGCGATTTTAGCGCCGTAATCCAGGACAGTGATCTTTTCCGAAATGCCCATGACCACCCGCATTTGGTGCTCGATGAGCAGGATGGTAATGCCCAGCTCGTCGCGTAAGTGGCGAATCAAATCGGTCATCGATTGTGTCTCGCTTGGATTCATCCCTGCGGTTGGTTCATCCAACAATAACAGCTTCGGTTTGCTAGCCAGAGCGCGGGCGATCTCTAACCGGCGTTGGGCTCCGTAGGGTAAATTTTTTGCAAACATGTCGCCCTGTCCAGCCAGACCCATGAAACGCAGTAATCGGGATGCTTCCTCCAACGCTTCTTTCTCTTCCCTCCGTTCACCACGCGAGCGGACGACACTGCTGACAATATTCGATCTCAGGTGAGGCTCCATACCGACCATGATATTTTCTACGGCGGTCATGTTCTTAAACAAACGGATATTCTGGTAGGTCCGCGCGATACCCAACCTGGTCACCCGGTCGGGAGAAAGACCAACGATTGACCGGTCGCCCAGCAGGATATCGCCTTCTTCTGGATTGTAGAAACCGGTGATACAGTTGAAGAAAGTGGTCTTCCCGGCGCCATTTGGACCAATAACGCTCTGGATCGAGTTCTCTTTTACTTCCAGATCGATAGCCCGCAGCGCTTCCAAACCACCAAAGCGCTTGGTTACTTGTTTAGCGAGTAATACAGCCATCTGAGTCTCCTCCGTTGTGGTTACTCAGCTACAAGCTCGGTTATTTCTTCATGGAGCTCTCGTTTGCGCCGCGCTTCAGGCCATAGGCCTTCCGGTCGGTTAAGCATCATGAACACCAGCGCCAACCCGTAGAACCATAAGCGGTATTCTTGGAACTCGGTGAGCAATCCAGGCAGTCCGATCAAAACCAGCGCGCCGACGAAGACGCCCGGGATGCTGCCCATACCGCCGATGATAATCAAGACCAACACGTTGATGGATACGATAAAGGTCATACTATGCGGATATACTGAAGTCAGCTTGGCGGCACCCAAGGTGCCTGCCAGGCCGGCGAAAAGAGCGCCGGTGGAAAACGCCATCAGCTTGGTGAATACCAGGTTGATCCCCATTGCCTGGGCAACATCTTCATCCTCGCGGACCGCCATCCAGGATCTACCCAGGTGCGAATCCTTAAGTCGCCAGGCGATAAAAGCGACAATTACTATACCGATGAGGATCAAATAGTAAAGCTGTTGCAGTGTATCAAATTTAAGCGGTCCGATTTGCGGCTGGGCGATGCTCTGGATGCCCTGGGTACCGCCCAGATAGGCTTTCAACCAGTCAGAAAGCACCAGCAGGCGCACAATTTCACCAAAACCCAAGGTGACGATCGCCAGGTAATCGCCGCGCATGCGCAGGACTGGGAGACCTAATAGGATGCCAGCCAGCCAGGCGGCTAACAACGCAATAGGCAGCGCCTGCCAGAAGGTCAGGGAATAAAGACCCAATCCCGGTGATGTTAAAACTCCCATCGTGTAAGCGCCGATGGCATAGAAAGCCACGTAGCCCAGGTCCAGTAAACCGGCGAAACCAACCACGATGTTCAATCCCAGACCCATCATAATAAATAATCCGGTGGTATCCAGGATTTCGATGTAGAAAATCCCCAGGCTTTTAGGCAGCATGTACAGGATTACAGCCAGGACAAAGAACAGGATAATCCGGTTTCTCTTTTGTGTTTTTGTTGGTTGGCTTACCGCTACTCTCTTTTTTCTGCCGCTGAGATAATACGACAATCCAGCCGTGATGGCAAAGACGAGCAGGGCGCCAATCGGGGTCAGACCGCTTGAAGAAAATATGACTGATTTCAGGATTGCGGCGATCGGTCGTGGTTTAAGCAGGTCGATCAGCAAAATTTGGTCTCGCAGGGTTCCTATTAAAACAACCCACAGTATGCCCTGGATTACTGCTGAACGTGGGCGGGCGGGAATGAGGTAGATTCCTAACCCAAGGATGGCGGCGATCAAACCTTGCAGCGGAGGGATAAGCGCGCCAAGCGGCAGTGGAACGCCGCGCATTAATTGGGAGAACAGCGCTGGAGAAGCGTTCACAAACATCACGCGCAGGTCAACGGCCTGACCGAGAAGAACGAGCAACGTAAGAATAAATCCAGCCACAAGTCCAACGACCGCGCTTACCCCCAGGAGAGTCGTCCGGGACGATTCCGAAAATCGACTCAGAGCAGTATAAGTGATTAAAACAATCGGAATCAGCAGGATAAAATCTCCCAGAGTGAGCAACCCTCTGATTATGTAAGTATCCCCGAAGGACTCAACCAGACCCACTAGAGAGACAAGCAGGCAGATGGCTCCAGCAATCAATCCGCTGCTGACAGATTGCTTCCAGATAGACGCGGTATCAGTTTTCATGCCCATGTCCTCATGCTTTTGTCTTGCTCACCCGTTCACCCAGCAGGCCAGTTGGGCGGAAGATAAGAATAAACACTAAAATTGCGAAGGCAATGCCATCCTTCAGCTGGTTTGCTGCGGGGATGCCCAGGCCGCTCAAAAATAAGTTGGGTCCAAGCGACTCGATTAACCCCAGTAATGTGCCGCCCAGCCAGGCTCCCACGACGTTGCCGATGCCTCCTAAAACAGCCGCGGTAAAGGCTTTTAAACCCGGGATAAAGCCCATATAAAAGTGAACCTGTTGAAAAATTAGAGCGTACAAAATACCGGCGATACCTGCAGAGGCTCCACCCAACGAGAATGTGAATACGATGATGCGGTCTACGTTGATGCCCATTAAGGCTGCTGCTTCCTTATCCTCCGAGACGGAGCGCATCGCCTTTCCCGTTTTTGTGGTTTGGACAATAGTGTAAAGTATCAGCATCAAGACGAACGCCGACACGATGACCACGAGATCTGTTTTTGGGATAGCGATCGAGCCAATCGTCCAGGTGCCCTTGAGAATGTCCAGGGTTGGATAAGTTTCCGGGTCGTTGCCGTACATGCCGCGGAACGTATATTGGAGGAAAAAAGATGCACCGATGGCGGTAATCAGCGGGACCAGCCTGGGCGCATAGCGCAGTCTGCGGTAGGCAATTCGTTCGAGCAGCAGGGCAACGGTTATCGAAACTGCCGCGGACAGCAGGGTGACCAAAATTAGGCTGATCAGCGGATGAGAATTATAAAAACCGATCGAATCAAGATACTTGGCGAGGAAGACGGCAGTAAACGGGCCGCTCATGAACACCTCGCTGTGGGCGAAGTTGATCATGCGCAGGATGCCATACACCAGGGTGTATCCCAAGGCGATCAGGGAATAAATCCCACCGAGTTTCAATCCGTCGAGGGTTAAGTTGATCCACTGTTCTGCTGTATAGTCCGCTCTGCGCCAGGTCACGATCGTGCCATATACAACGGCGATGCCGATGGCGATACCGATAGCCCAAACCACGATGTCCGAAAATGTAACGCGCTGACGCCACCTTTTTAGCATACCGGGCCTCCTATTGAAAAAGCGGGGAGAGACGAGGGGAAACCTCGCCTCCCCCGGCAACGATCGGATCGAAGCTTACTTAGATGCTTATGGCCAAACTTTCTCAGGAGGATACTGGCCGACGTGATACTCATACACGGCGATCTTCGGGTCAGCGCAGTCGCCGGTTGGGGTGCAGGTCAGATTGCCTGTCAGGCCGGTGAAGTCTTTTGTGGCATACATGCAATCGCGCATTGCCTGGCGACCGATGACTATATCCCCACCTTCCTTATCGCCTAGAGCAACCTTTTCGACACACGCGTAGAGCAAATTAAGCGCGTCATAGGCATGCGCATGGAAGATGCTAAGCGGTGCAGAACCGAACTTAGCCTGGTATGCCGGTAAAAACTTGGCTGCATAGTCCGGCCCGAATTTAGAGGTGTCTGGGCTGGACACAAACACGCCCTCTACGGCGTCACCCCCGCCTTCCATCACGTCGGGTGAGAACATGCCATCCGCGCCCATCTGCAACACGTTCTCCAAACCGGGTGTTTGGCGTGCCTGGAGGATGAGCTGGGTGCCAGCCTGGATAAATATCGGGTGATAGATCAGCTCCGGCGCGCCAGTGGCGATGCTGGTCAGCACGCCGCTCATGTCGGTCTGGTCGGGGGCGACCGCTTCCTGTGCGGTGATCTCGCCGCCCAGTTTCTTGAACTCCTCGGCGAAGACCTTCTGGAGCTGCTCTGCGTAAATGCTGCCGTCATGAATTGTGGCAGCCTTCTTGATACCCTTGTCCCAGGCGAATTGGGCTGCCGCGGCGCCCTGGACTGAATCGCTGTGGGCGGTGCGCAGGTAGCCGGGGTGTTGGTTCTCATTGCCTGCCAGGGTCAGGTCCGGGGCTGTGTTCGAAGCTGAGATGACCGTGAAACCAGCTTTGGACCACAGCGGCATTGCCACGCGCAGCGCGCTGGAGCAGGAAGTACCGATAACCGCGACGATCGAAGGATCGGCTGCCAGCTTGGTGCCGGCGGCTTGACCGCCTTCAGCGCTGCAGCCATCGTCCTCGCCGTCGAACTTGATGTCGTGGCCGAGTATCTTTCCGCCTTTATCATCGATGGCGATCTCCGCGCCGTTGCGTGAATCTATCCCCAAAGTGGCGTCTGGACCAGAAATGACCATGGCGTATGACAGGTGGACCGGCTCACCTTTCGCGACCGTGACGCATCCCAACGGATCTGTGCAGTCCGGTGCTTTTGCCCCACATGCGGTCAACAGCATGCTGGCCAACACCAGCAGTGAAACGATTACAAACGTTTTCTTAGACATCTTCTCTCTCCTTGGTATGAATGATCGAATTGCGTGTTTCTTTAACTCAGCGGATCTGATAGAGATTATAGTGGCCAAGAAATTATCTTATGCGTTTCACCTCCTTGCTCAACTGTTACGAATACAACACTCCTGGGTCTCCAAAGTTGCGGACAATCCAACTTGCAGGAATCGCATCCTTCTGTGTCTGACAAGTCGGTTGTATCAAGATATTGTACCGATAAGGGGTGACATGGTCAAGGACTTGATTTGGTTTTCGCTATGGAGAATTCTTGTGTGCGTAGTACAGGTCAGCCCGGATTAATAGATCGGTATTACGGATTTTCAGCGCCAGATCGGCGGCCAGGTTGTTCATCAAACGATAACCAAAACTGGCATCGGCAGCGCATAGCTGCTGTAAGGATTCGGAAGGAAGGATCAACAGGCGAGTGTTATTCTGCGCAGAGCGAGCGGTGGCTGAACGAATACCGCGGTCCACCAGAGCAATCTCCCCAAAGGATTGTCCGCGGCGTAAAGTGGCAATCGTCAGGGGGGGCAAAAGCTGGCTCGGGTCGTCGCTGACAAGATTTGGGTCCACAAGGATTTCGACCTCTCCATCGGCAATCACATAAAGTTCATCGCTTGTGGAGCCTTCCGGAAAGATAATCTCCCCTCGCCCGTAGCTGTGTTCGTGGCAGAGCTGTGCTAATTGCTGCAATTGTTCTGGAGTGAACTGATAGAAGATATCCGCTTGCTTCAGGGTGGATGCGTAGCTAGCCATGTGGATTGCCAAATGTCTTAAAGCAAGGTGACGTCTGCGGTCAGGATCATTTGTATGATAGTTATCTGGACGATATGCAAACGGATTTCTGGATAGGGTGACCTCCGCCTATCAAAGTCTAGCATAAATTAATAGGATGTCAAATGGTTTTTTTAAGAAAAATGCCGGTATGGTAAAATCTAGCAAGCATGAAAACTGCACATGTACAGGCGATACCTGCTCCTCCCAGCCTCATCGGTTCCCTGATGGCTGGGTTTGAAGCGATAGCGAACCACATTGATCTGGTCCTGATTCCCGTTCTCTTCGACCTGCTCCTTTGGTTTGGCCCTCACCTGCGCATCAGCCAACTGCTCGACGATTTGATTGCCCAACTGTTCACCCAACCTGCTATGGAAGCGCCTGAGACTGCTGACATCTTCCGCGTCAGCAGCGAGTTCTGGAAGGTAATTGCCCAACGCCTGAACATCTTTTCGATGATCCGGTCTTACCCAATTGGCGTTCCCAGCCTGATGGCTGCTGCACAACCTACCCAGACGCCACTTGGGCAGCCAATCTACTGGGAGCTGAATGCATCTTGGCAAGCGATTCTATTATGGCTGCTCGTTTCCTTGGTTGGGATTGCTGCTGGCACGCTGTATTTTTCCACGATCTCGCAGGTTGTGATCTCCGGTGGGGTATCCTGGCAGGCAGCTTTCACTCATTGGCCTTGGGAGGTAAGCCAGGTATTGCTATTAACCCTGGGCTGGGTCTTTTTGTTGGTGGTCATCAGTATTCCAGCAAGCTGCCTGTTATCTACAATCTTAGTATCTGGTATGTCCATAAGTGGATTAGCGATCTTTATCTTTGGCGGAATGGTAATTTGGGTTTTGTTCCCATTATTCTTCTCTCCGCACGGTATATTCGTTAACCACAGCCCAATGCGAATTTCAGTACAGGATAGTTTGCGGCTGACCCGTATGGCAATGCCCAAAACAGCGATGTTCTTTGTGATTGTATTGCTAATAGATGAAGGATTTACACTGCTTTGGCAGATACCAGCGGACAGTTCCTGGTTGGCGCTGGTAGGTTTGGTCGGGCATGCCTTTGTCGCAACCGGCTTGATCGCTGCCAGCTTTGTCTATTATCGGGATGCCACACGCTGGCGGCATCGCCTCGTCCAGCAAGCGCAATTATCTTCTCATCTGTAAGCCGGTTATCGATATCGGGGTAATTATCAAAGATAGGCATCCTTTCACGATAGGATGCCAATGGTCAGCTTTTTGGAGGTTTGTGTGAATAAAGGCGAAACGTACTCTTACGAAGCCAAGGATATTCAGGTCCTGGAAGGGCTGGAAGCGGTCCGCCGTCGCCCAGGAATGTACGTCGGCGGCACCGACATCAAGGCGCTACACCACTTGATTTATGAAGTCGTAGATAACTCCATCGATGAGACTTTGGCTGGGGCGTGTGATCGCATCGAGATTTATATCCACCCGGATAGCAGCGTTACGGTTATCGATAACGGGCGCGGCATCCCCGTCGATATCCATCCGCAGATGAAAAAACCGGCGCTCGAGGTGGTAATGACGACGCTGCACGCGGGCGGTAAATTTGGGGGCGGCAGCTATAAAGTCTCCGGTGGTCTGCATGGCGTCGGCGTTTCAGCCGTTAATGCTCTTTCGGAATGGTGTGAGGTTTATGTACACCGGGATGGCAAGAGCCATCACCAACGCTACGAGCGCGGCTATCCAACCGGCCCGGTACAGGTGGTTGGCAAAGTGGATCCGAAGGATACGGGAACGCGCACTACCTTTAAGTATGACCCAGAAATCTTCAAAGGAGAGCTAGATTATCGTTTCGATACCCTGGTGCAGCGCTTTCGGGAGATGGCATTTGTCACGCGGGGCGTCACCCTCTATTTCAAGGATGAGCGCATCGACCGTGAAATGACGTTCCATTTCGAAGGCGGCATCACTTCCTTTGTGCGCTACCTCAACCGAAACCGGGATGTTCTCCACCGCGTGGTCCACGTTGAAAAAGAAGTCGAAAGCATCACCATCGATGCCGCTATTCAGTTCACCGATGCCTATGCCGAATCGGTATATGCTTTTGCCAACACCATCAATACCATTGATGGGGGCACTCATCTTACCGGACTGCGTGCAGCAGTAACCCGCACGATTAATGATTATGCCCGCCGCAGCGGTTTGCTGAAAGATTCTGATCCGAACTTCACCGGGGACGATACCCGAGAAGGTCTGACTGCGATCATCAGTGTCAAGCATCCCGATCCACAATTCGAGAGCCAGACCAAAGTCAAGCTGATGAATCCGGAGGTGCAGACCTACGCTCAGCAGGTCGTGGGTGAGGCATTTAGTACTTTCCTGGAAGAAAATCCTGCTGCAGGCAAAGCAATCGTTCAGAAATGTCTCACCTCGGCGCGTGCTCGTGATGCAGCCCGGAAAGCCCGTGATCTGGTCATCCGGAAGTCGGCGTTGGAAAGCCTGACTCTGCCCGGCAAGCTGGCGGATTGTTCGGAGCGTGATCCGCAGAAGACAGAGATGTATATCGTTGAGGGAGACTCAGCCGGGGGCAGCGCCAAGCAAGGCCGTGACCGCCATTTCCAGGCGGTGTTGCCTCTCCGGGGTAAGATTCTGAATACAGAGCGCGCTCGTCTGGATAAAATTCTGGCGAATAACGAGGTTAAAGCATTGATCTCTGCCTTAGGCACCGGGATTGGTGAAACTTTTGACCTTTCCGGGTTGCGCTATGGGCGTGTGGTGATTATGACAGATGCTGATGTTGATGGCAGCCATATTCGCACATTGCTGCTGACCTTCTTCTTTCGCTACATGCAAACCCTGGTTGAAGAGGGTCACCTGTATATCGCTCAGCCGCCACTTTACCGAATTGTAAACCGTAATCAGGTCACCTATGCCTATACTGAGGGTGAAAAAGATCGTATACTAAAAGCGTTGGGCAAAGATGCCGATAAATCGACACTGTCGCGTTACAAGGGATTGGGTGAAATGAATCCGGAGCAGTTATGGGACACCACCATGGATCCGGCGAAGCGCACGCTGCTCCTGGTCACTATCGACGACGCTGCTGAGGCGGATCGTACCTTCGATATGCTCATGGGATCTGCGGTTCCTCCCCGCCGGCGTTTTATCCAGACCCACGCCCGTGATGTAAGGAATTTGGATATTTAATAAAACCGCTATCTTGCGGACCTTGTCAATCATTGATTTGATGCGCAGCCAGGCTGCGCCAAAAAAGTATGGCTCTGGAGCGCGGCAATCTCCTTAATCAACGTTACCGGGTTGTAGAGATTCTTGGACAAGGCGGAATGGGGGCTGTTTATCGCGCTGTTGACGAGAATCTGGGGATGGAGGTTGCCGTCAAAGAAAACCTTTTCACTACTGACGAATACGCCCGGCAGTTCCGGCGTGAAGCAGTTATCTTAGCGACCCTGCGCCACCCGAACTTAACTCGCGTTACAGACCATTTCGTCATTGAGGGAAAAGGTCAATACCTGGTGATGGATTATATCGAGGGGGAAGACCTGCGCCAGCGCATGGATCGAGCGGGCGTTCTCACAGACGAGGAAGCGATCCTCATCGGAGCAGCGGTTTGTGATGCGCTCAGCTTCCTGGAGTCTTGCAACCCTCCGGTGATTCATCGCGATA
>Ga0209254_10006888_pt1 | contig 10493 bp, 6 predicted proteins | sample FrelakmetDIP11DI_FD_187148 | JGI IMG/M metagenome (GOLD analysis project Ga0209254, IMG submission 187148) | Freshwater lake sediment microbial communities from the University of Notre Dame, USA, for methane emissions studies - DIP11 DI (SPAdes)... | ecosystem: Environmental > Aquatic >... | reverse complement strand
GGGCTCTCCGCACCGCAAGTCAGGGTCAACCAGGGCTTGCCAATCCCAGAAGTTTGCGGGGAGCGACCATATTCGCTAACCTAGACTGTTACAGTTAGTACTACTTAATCCAATTCGGGCAAAGATAAGCTGCCCAACATTTATTATCCAACCTGGGTAAAATGGGGTGGGAGAGGTGCAGCTGCCTCTTCGCCTTATCACCGGGGCGAGCTGCAAACCCTGGCAGCATGGAGGAATGCGCATGGCAGACCATTACGACTTCGGTATGCCTCTGGATGAGGCCATGCAGACGCAACGGGCGATTCGTCGCCTGAAGCCGGACCCGGTGGAGGATGAATTGGTCCTGCGCCTGATCGAGCTGGCAATCAAAGCGCCGACGGGCAGCAACGCCCAGACGTTGCCGATCCAGGTGATCACGATGTGCGGCAAGGTGTCCGGCCTGAACAGATAGTCGACGATCAGCCGCGGCACGCCAGCCCAGTCCGCCGGTGCGGTCCAGGCGAGCGTACCGGCAGGCGGCCGGATCGGCATTCCCAGCGCCTGCCATATCGCCACCAGTTGCTCCGGCCCGATCGTCGGCACGCCCGCCAGAAGCCACGTACGCGCGGTCACGAGCACCGCCAGAGGCGCGCTCAACGCCGCGACGAGGAACCCCGCACCAGGCGGAAACACCGGATCGGGCGCCGGCACGCCTGCCGTCGAGACATCGCGCATCCGGAACCAAGCCCCGACGACACCCGCAAACACAATCGCGGCTCCGTACGGGGCCGTATTGATCTTGGAACAAGCGGCCAGCAGCACGAGCGCGAAAGCCCAGCCGAGTTGGCGCACGTCGGAGCCGCTGCCCACCGACCACGTGGCCAACGCGGCGCCGAGCAGCAGCATCGCCGCGAACAAGTCCGGCTTGGCGGCGAGGGCCATGTTCGAGAACGCCGGAATCGTGATCAGCGTCGCGGCACCGATCAGGCAGAACGACATGCCCAACCCAACGCGGCGAAGGAAGTCGGCCGCCATGATCGCCACCAATCCCAGCACCGCGATCGTCAGGCAAAGCTGGAAGCTGAAGTCACCAACGGCAGCCAGCGGCAACATCAGCGACTCATAGAACTTGGGGAAGTAGTACACGGGCGACACGAGACCGAGCGGTTCGTACAGCGAGTGCTCGCCCACCAGCACCAGGGGCAGACGCAGCGCGTACCACAGCGAGTCGAAGTCGACGACGTTGTTCGTGCGGGCGCAGAGGCAAAGAAGCCAGGTGACGATCGCCGCGCCCAGCCAGCGCTCCGTTCGGGTTCGAGCCGGATCGAGCCAGCGCCCTGCCAGTCGAAGCGTCAAAGGCTCCTGACGCGCGAATGCGGCGCTCACGCTCAGCACGACGAGTGCCAGGACCGATAGCTGGACGGGGCGGCCACTGCCCAGCGCGGATGCGGTCCAGATCAAGAGTCCAAAGGCGATGCTGCCGAGCAAGAAAGCCGCGACGCCGTGCATTGGCGACGGACCGGCCCGGACACGCTGCGAGCCAAGCAACAGGGCCCCGACGGCAATCAGGCCCTCGACGTAGAGCAAGGCGACGAGCAGAGGCAAGTCAACGTGGTGCCGTCGAAGATAGAACCAGGCGAGGGCCGCAACCAGCAGCGCACGCCAGCGCCGGCCTTGGGGCAGCGAAACAGCCAGTCCCAGCGCCAACCACAGCAGCAGGACCTCGATGCCGCCCTGCACCGCAGTCCCCTGGCCAAAATGCCACCTCAGCGCAGTGCCCACGCTCAGCATGACGGGACCCAGTGCAATCAGTGCCGCCAGGACGAGCACGGTGATCGCCATCCGCTCCGACGCGACGCGACGCTTAACCGGGCTTTCTGGCGCTGAGTATGGGGTCATGGCGGGATGCGATAGCGCGATGTCGTGAGAATAGCCGCGGCGGTCCGTGCGACGCTGACGAGTGCCGGCGCGTACTTCGACCCGTGCTCCTGCGCAATGGCACTCGCGCAGTCACCATCGGCCCCGCACCGGGCAAACGGACTCGCCGACCTGTCGCTCTCTTGCCGTGCTCGGTCAATCCTGCCCGCGCATGCAAGCGTCAAGCGCCGTGACAGGCGGCGGACGCACTCCCCACTTCACGTGAAGGTCTCGGCCGCCTCGAGCAGCGGCGCCCGCGCGTCCTTCGCCGCCAGGACGGGCTCGCCCTGCAGCGGCCAGTCGATGCCGATCGCCGGGTCGTCCCACCTCAGGGTGCGGTCGTACTGGCCGATCCAGTAGTCGGTCGACTTGTACAGGAAGTCGGCCGAGTCACTGAGCACCATGAAGCCGTGACCGAAGCCGGCCGGTATCCACATCTGCAGCCTGTTCTGCGCCGAAAGCTCGGCGCCGACCCAGCGGCCGAAGGTCGGCGACGACCTGCGCAGGTCGACCGCGACGTCGAACACCGCGCCGTTCACCACGCGGACCAGCTTGCCCTGCGGCCGCACCACCTGGTAGTGAATGCCGCGCAGCACGTTGCGGGTCGAGTACGAGTGGTTGTCCTGCACGAAGGTCACGTCGAGCCCGGTCGCCTCGCGGAAGGTCTGCGCATTCCAGCTTTCCATGAAGAAACCGCGCTCGTCGCCGAACACGCGCGGCTGAAGCAGCAGCACTTCCGGCAGGGCCGTCGGCGTGACCTTCATGGCCGCTCCGCCGCCGCGGGAATCACCCGCTCGCGCAACATCGCCAGCAGGTACTGGCCATAGCCGTTCTTCTTCAGCGGCTCGGCGATCCGCTGCACCGCCTGCGCGTCGATCCAGCCGGCGCGGTAGGCAATCTCCTCCGGGCAGGCGATCTTCAGGCCCTGCCGCTGCTCGATGGTCTCGATGAAGGTAGAAGCCTGCAGCAGCGACTCGTGCGTGCCGGTGTCGAGCCAGGCCATGCCGCGCCCCATGATCTCGACCTGCAGCGATCCGGCGCGCAGATAGCGCTGGTTGATGTCGGTGATCTCCAGCTCGCCCCGTGCGGACGGCGTGATCGCGGCGGCGATGTCGAGGACCTGGTTGTCGTAGAAGTAAAGCCCGGTGACCGCATAGTTCGAGCGCGGCGACTTCGGCTTTTCCTCGATGCGGACGGCGCGGCCATCGACGTTGAACTCGACCACGCCATAGCGCTCGGGGTCGTTGACGCGATACGCGAAAACCGTCGCGCCGGCGGCGCGGGCGTTGGCACGGCGAAGCTGCTCGACCAGATCGTGGCCGTAGAAGATGTTGTCGCCCAGGATCAGCGCAGCCGGGTCGTTGCCGACGAACTCGCGGCCGATGATGAACGCCTGCGCCAGCCCCTCCGGCCGCGGCTGGACCGCGTAGTCGAGCCGGATGCCCCACTGGCTGCCATCGCCGAGCAGGTCGCGGAAGCGCGGCGTGTCCACCGGCGTGGAGACGACCAGGATGTCGCGGATGCCCGCCAGCATCAGCGTGCTCAGCGGGTAGTACACCATCGGCTTGTCGTAGATCGGCAGCAGCTGCTTCGAGATCACCTGGGTCACCGGATAGAGCCGGGTGCCGGAGCCGCCGGCCAGGATGATTCCTTTCCTTGTCATTGCCTGCCCTGCTCCCCGAACCGCTGCCCGTAGTTCTTCTCGATCCAGTCGCGGTAGCCGCCGCTGCGCACCCGTTCGGTCCACGGCGCGTTGTCGAGGTACCAACGCACGGTCAGCCGGATGCCCGCCTCGAAGGTCTGCGCCGGACGCCAGGCGAGCTCGGCCTCGATCTTGCGCGGATCGATCGCGTAGCGGCGATCGTGCCCGGGCCGGTCGGTGACGAAGCGGATCTGCTCCGCATAACGGCCGTGCGGCTTCGGCCGCAGTTCATCGAGCACCGCGCAGACGGCGTTGACCACGTCGAGGTTGCGCATCTCGCTCTTGCCGCCGATGTTGTAGGTCTCGCCAAGACGGCCTTCGGCGAGCACGCGCCGGATGGCGGCGCAGTGATCGCCGACGTACAGCCAGTCGCGCACGTTGGCGCCGTCGCCGTAGACCGGCAGGGCCTTGCCCTCGATCGCGTTGAGGATCATCAGCGGGATCAGCTTCTCGGGGAACTGATAAGGCCCGTAGTTGTTGCTGCAGTTGGTGGTGAGCGCCGGCAGGCCGTAGGTGTGGTGGTAGGCGCGCACCAGATGGTCGGCGGCCGCCTTGCTCGCCGCATACGGGCTGTTGGGGGCGTAGGGCGTGGTCTCGGAGAACGCCGGGTCCGTCTCCCCGAGCGAGCCGTACACCTCGTCGGTCGACACGTGCAGGAAACGAAAACCCGCCCGCGACGCCTCGTCGAGCGCCGGCCAGTGGGCACGCATCGCTTCGAGCAGTTCGAAGGTCCCGGTGATGTTGGTGCGGACGAATTCGCCGGGCCCGCTGATCGAGCGGTCGACGTGACTTTCCGCGGCGAAGTGCAGCACCGCGCGCGGCCGGTGCGCCGACAGCAGCCTGGCCACGGAATCGCGGTCGCAGATGTCGACCTGGGCGAAGCTGAACCGGGGGTCGTCGCGCAGGCTCGCCAGGTTGTCGAGGTTGCCTGCATAGGTGAGCTTGTCGATCACCAGAACGGGCTCGCGCTCGACCGCCAGCCAATCGTGGACGAAGTTCGCGCCGATGAAGCCGGCGCCGCCGGTGACGAAGATCATTGACTTTCCGAAACCCGACAGGCGAGCACGTTTCGCCCGTTGATGAACTGCTCTGCGACTTGCATTCCCGAGCGGAAGACCATGACGAGCCAGGCACGCGAGGATGATGCCATGCGTGGCGCGGACACCGAGCGTCCTCTACGAGCCGGCGTCACGGCCGGCCTGCCCGAGGCGGTGCCTTTCCAGAAACGCCGCGGGCAGTGTCGCGGTCAGGCCGGGTAGGCGCAGGCCGCGCAGGTAGTCGCGCGCATAGGAGAAGCCGGGCGTGTTCGTCGGCCGGGTCGGCGCGTCGTCCGGAGCGCTCGCTTGATCGAAGTTCGTCACAAGCAGTCTCTCGAAGAACTGCACCCAGTCTTCCGACAGGCGATGCCACGGGCAGAGCCACGTCCAGGGCCGGCCGGACAGCCGCTCCGGGAAGGCGCCGAGGTCGGGCGCAACGACCGGCAGCCGCGCATTCAGCGCCGCGCTGAGCGTGTAGCTGTAAGTCTCCGGCCACAGCGCGGGAAACCACGCGAGGTCCGGTCGCAGCGCCTCCAGCAGCCCGGGAAGATCGTGCTCGGCGTATTCGCCATCGATCGTCAGGCGAGCTTCCGGCTGCGTGCGCAGTTCGCGGTAGGCATAGCCCAGCAGATGAAATTCCAGCCGGCTGCCCCGTTGGGCCGCCAGCGCGGCCGTCGCCTCCAGCACGTCGGCTCCCTTGATCTGGCTCAGCGCGCCGATGACGACGACCCGCAGCGGCCGGGCGCCGCCGAGCGGCCGTGGATCCGGCGCCCGGGGCACGGATTGCAGGTCGAGATGCGGCGCGTGCTCCAGCCTGATCGACGGGAAGTAGCGGCGCAGGCGGGCCGTCGTGTCCGCGCTCGGCGCGAACACGTATCGCGCCTGTTCGAGCAGCTTGCCGAAATCCGCGCGCCACGCTTCGATCGAGCCGCCGCCGGGCGCCGGACGGCGCGCCAGGCAGCCGGAACACTGCTCGGGGCCGTGTTCGCCACAGTAGCGCCCCATCTCGTCCGAGAACGTCACCTGCGGACAGGCGGAGAGGAAGTCGTGCACGGTGAAGTCGTGCGTGACGCCGAGCGATTGCGGCAGTTCCCGGACGCACGACGACTGGCCGCGCGTGTGGTGGAAGTGGATGTGCGCGACGCCGAGGGCGCGCAGCGCCTCGATCAGCGCGTCGTACTGCTCCGGCAGGCGGAAACCCAGCTGAAATCCTTCGCCTTCGCGCAGCCACTCGAGCGCGGCCTCGCCGGCATCGGTCGGCCGCAGCAGGAACACATTGGCCTGCGCGGCCAGCACGCCGGCGAGTTCGCGCAAGTGTCGTTCCGTGCCACCGCCGCCGCGGTGCGAGACGAACAGCACCGACGGCAGGCCACCGGCGCGGATGCGCGCCAGGTCCACCTTCAGGCGCGCCGCCCGCGCCGGATCGTCCTGAACATGCCGGGCGACCGACGGCGCATAGTCCGGATGCAGCGAGGCGAGCAGCGCCTGTGCTTGCTGCACGCGCAGCGCCTTCTCCTCGCCGAAGCTGACGCCGCCGCTGTGCCGCACGAACGTGTCGAGCGCCAGGACATGCCTCCAGCCTGTGGCCCGGGTGCGCATGCAGAAGTCGTTCTCCTCGCCGTAGCCGCGCCCGAATCGTTGCGCATCGAAGAGCCCCACCTCGTCGAGGCAGTCGCGGCGGATGAACATGCAGAAGCCGACCGCCGTCGGCACGTCGATCGACTGGCCCGGGTTCTCCGCGGCGAAGTAGCGGTCGAGCGCGGCGGTCGTCATGTCCGCCGGCATGGGGCTATCGACGCAGAACTTCGGATAGCCGCAGATCGTGGCGGCATTCGAAAACGGCGTGACCGTCGCGATGCTCCGCTCGCGATAGGCAGCGTCGCGCAGGCGATCGATCCAGTCGCCCGCCGCCTCGGCGTCGCTGTTCAGCAGGATGACGTCGTCGTCGCCGTGCCGCTGCATGCCCAGGTTCACGCTGGCGACGAAGCCGAGATTCGCGGCGTTCTCGATCAGCTCGACGCGCGTATCGCGCTCGGCGACCCGGCGCAGGTAGGCGGCGATCTCCGGCTCCGGGCTGGCGTCGTTGACGACGACGATGTGCAATTGCGCCCTGCAGGTGCTGCGCAGAACCGATTCCAGACAGGCCTGCGTGTCCGCCAGGCCTTTGTAGACGGGAACGACGACTGAGATGCCCGCCCGCGGCGGCCGCTGCGCCCTTGGCCGCAGCGCCGGCAGCAGCGACACCGAGCTGCGCAGCAGGGGGCTGCCGGTCCGGCCCAGCCAGCGGGCAAGCCGGGCACCCAGCCGTGTCCAGCGGGACGCCTCCATGTCGAGTGCCCACTTGCGCAGCAACTCGCGCTGCTCGACGGTCGCGTCGTTGCGCGCGCGGGCGCGGCTGTGGGCGAATGTCAGGGAAGCGATCTCCTGCGCGGCGCGCCGCAAGTCCGCTTCACGGGCGTCGCGTTCCTGCCGCAGCCGCGCCCGTTCGGCCACGAGACGGTCGATCTCGGCCTGCCGGGCGCGGGCCTGTTCCGCCGCGGCAGCCTGCTCCGCGCGCTGCTGCTCGACCTGCGCACGCGCCGCCGCGACCTCGGCCTCGCGCCGCGATGCCAGCTCGCTCGCCTCGTGCTGCGCGAGGCGTGCCTGCGCCAGTTCGCGCCCGAGGGCCTCTTCGCGCGGACCGCGCTTCGCCAGCTCGTCGACGAAGAGCAGATACTCGGGCGACATCGGCCACGACAGTTCAACCTCCAGCGTGGCGCGGTCACCGCACGCCGCGAACTGCGCCGCGCCGACCGGCAGCTCGAAGTAGGGGTCATCACCGGTGAACAGCAGCACGACGCCCCGCTCCGCCGACCACGGCGTCCGGAACACCACGTCGTGGGTGTCGCCGGCACTCAACGATCCCACTGCGCCGTCCCAGGTCCAGACCGGGGTGCCGTGCTCATCGAGCAGACGCATGCCGAAAAGATTGAGGAAACCCGGCCGGTCGGCGGGATCGAAACGCAATCCGGTCAGCGATCCGACGCCGGCCGACAACGCGAAGAGAACCTGCTGGCGCTGCTCGCCGATGCGCGCCGGGGCGACCAGCTTGCGGTCCTCGGTGTAGCCGCTGGCGTCCTTCAGGTAGAGCTGCGTCGAGTACGACGCGGGCTGGTTCACTTCCGGCTGATCGGCCGCCGCATCGTGCGCCACCGCCGCCGCGTCCAAGGGCCGGGCCTGCACGATGAACTGATAGGTCAGCCCGTCCGGCCTCGCGAGCAGATGGCGACGCACGGCGGGCGGCAGCAGGTCGAAGTCGGGGCGGAACTCGGAGTCGCGCAGGTCGAGATATACCGGCCTGACGGCTTCGACCTGCCAGCCCTGGTCGCGCAGCAGGCGCAGAAGCGATCGGCGAGTGAAGAAGCGGACGTGAGTCCGGTCAAGCAGCCCTTCGGTGCGGTAACGAAACTCGCCCGCCAGCAGCTCGGCGATCAGCCCGCCGTAGGCGACGTTCGGGATCGACAGCAGCAATCGGCCGTCGTCCGCAAGCAGCTTGCGGCAGGCATCGAGCACCGCCGTCGGCCGCGGCAGGTGCTCGAGCACGTCGGCGCAGATGATCGCGGCGTAGCGCTGGCCGGCGAAGAGCGTGTCGAGCGCGGTCACGTTCAGATCGGCAATCTCGATTCGCCGGTAGAAGGCGGCCGCGCGTGCGGCTTCCGCCGGGCTGATCGTGGCGCCGTCGACGCGGCAACCGCAGACCGAACTCAGGTGTTGCCCGAGCGCACCGCCGCCGATGCCGACGTCGAGCACGTCGCTGCCGGGCGGCACGAGACCTAGCAGGAGGGCAAGCGAGTTGCGCCGCCCCGTGTCGATGTCGCGGTCGTAGAGCGCCCGCACGTCGGCGTCGAATGGGTTCATCGTCCCGCCGAACACGCCGTCACCTGCCGGCCAGGCCGGTGGATCGACCTGCGGGCTGCGTCTGCACCGTCTCGGCAGCGAGCCGGGACCTCGCCCTCGTCGCATGCCGCCCGCGACGCATCAGGCGCCCGGCCGCTGGCGCAGCGCATCGGGAAACGCGGGCAGGCATGCGTGAGCAACCGCAGACGAGTCGCGAAGGGGGCTGATGCCGTGATGCCGTTCAACTCGAGGCAGAGAAGTGCCAAAGGAGCACTCGACACAGTTCGACCAGCGGATCCCGAGCGACAGTCCTTGCCGCTGCGTCCTGCCCGCCCTCCACCCTGATCCGGGCCGGCATCGGCCGGCGGCAAAGGCGCAATCTTACTGCCCGCCCCAGCCAAGGCCGGACCCACATGTTGCAAGCCATGACTGGCACGGCCCGGCGCTCGTCCGGCGACACCCCGATCGGCCGGATGCGGCGCACGCGCCCGTCGCCCGGTTAGCATTACTTCTTATCGATCCGTCCATTGCGCGGCGGAGGACCGACCGCCGCGCTCGGGACGACGGCCGCGTGCATGGCGCGTTGGCCCAGCCTTGATTGCCACGTATCTCCATGGATCCGACGCGCAGCCTGCGGATAGTGATCACCGGCCCCGACGGCCAGGTCGGCTGGGAATGCCGGCGCAGCCTGCAGGCGCTGGGCCAGGTGCACTGCGTGGGCCGCGCGCAGTGCGACCTGACCAGGCCGGACGCCATCCGCGCCGCCGTTCGCGAGGCGGCACCGGACCTGATCGTCAACGCGGCCGCGTACACCGCGGTGGATCGCGCCGAGTCGGAAGCGGACCTCGCGCATGCGGTCAACGCCGCCGCGCCCGCCGTCCTTGCCGAAGAGGCGCAGCGGATCGGGGCCTCGCTCATTCACCTGTCCACCGACTACGTCTTCGACGGCAGCAAGGCGGCGCCTTACGTCGAGGACGATGTCTGCAACCCGCTTTCGGTCTATGGCCGCACCAAGCTGCAGGGTGAGCAGGCGATCCTTTCGAGCGGGGTTCCCGCGGTCGTTCTGCGCACCAGCTGGGTCTACGCGACACGGGGCCACAACTTTCTGCGCACCATCGTGCGCCTGGCGCGCGAGCGCGAGGAACTGCGCATCGTCGACGATCAGTGGGGCGCCCCGACCTGGGCGCGTTCGATCGCCGAGGGCATCGCCGGAATCGTTGCGCGTGCCGGCCGCGACCGCCATTCGATCGCGGCGGCGTTCGCCGAGCGCGGCGGCATGTTCCACCTGACCGCCGCCGGACGAACCAACTGGCACCAGTTTGCGGAGCGAATCCTGACCCTGCTTCCCGACCCGCAGCGCCGGCTGCGGACGATGGTGCCGATTCCCAGCCATGAGTACGTAACTGCAGCGTGCCGACCCCGGAATTCCGTTCTGGACTGCAAGCACCTTGTGCGGCAGTGGGGTCTGGCACTCCCGCGCTGGGATCTTGCGCTCGCCCTGGCCGTCGACGTCGGCGAGCCGCTGCGCTGAAGCGTGGCGGATCCGCCTGTGGATAACTCCGTCCCTGACCGCTCGGCCGGTTTTGCGGCAACTGCGAGGGCCCTCGGCGACGGAGGCCACCGATCGTGCGCCGAGCAGGCGATCAAGCGGAGGTCGGACAACAATTGCTTACTCATGTCCCGCGCGGACCGTGACAGCCTGCCTGCCGGCCGCGACCCGTAACGCAAACAGGTGCCCATCCCCTGCGCACGCTCGGGGTTATCATCCGCGTCGCTTTTCGCCGCGCTGGCAAGGTCCCGCGCGAGGCATCAGTTCCGGACCCCGGTTCCTGGTGTCGACAGACCAACAACTCACGACATCGAACCGCCCGACACCGAGACTCGATGAACAAGGGTTCCGTCACGCTTTCCGTCGTCAGCCATGAGCAGCACGCGCTGGTCGACGCCCTGATTTCCGACCTTGCCGGCTGTGAATCGCCCGA
>Ga0209254_10006887_pt1 | contig 10494 bp, 8 predicted proteins | sample FrelakmetDIP11DI_FD_187148 | JGI IMG/M metagenome (GOLD analysis project Ga0209254, IMG submission 187148) | Freshwater lake sediment microbial communities from the University of Notre Dame, USA, for methane emissions studies - DIP11 DI (SPAdes)... | ecosystem: Environmental > Aquatic >... | reverse complement strand
CCCGTTTCTGCTACCAGTTTCTGCAGGAATTCAACCGAATCATCCGGGTGGACTGTAATATTCCCGGCTTCCATCAGGCTGGCAGCTGAAGTATGCAGCCGGTGTGCGATAGCCCGGTCAACCGCCCGGCGCGTAAGCAAGCCAATCACCTTCCCATCCTCGACCACCGGGTACCCTTCATGTCCGAAACGGCTCATCATCAGCGCTGCCTGCTCCACTGGCGTTGCTGGCGCCAGCAGCTGCGGGCCGCGCGACATGATCTGGGCGACCGAGATCGAAGGTGTCACATGTTCCGGCAGGATGTGAATTAATTCGGAGCGCACTTCATCCATGTCGCGCTCGCGAATCAGGCTGGCTGCCGCGCGCTCGTGACCGCCTCCGCCGAAATGTCCCACAATCTCTGCAACATCGATGTTGTCAGTCGTCGAGCGGGCGATCATCTGCACACCGCTGCGAGTTTTTACTAATAAGAAAAGGGCATCCGGGTCAAGATAATCACGCAGCTTATGCGCCAATGACGAAAGCTCTTCATCCATCTCCCTGGCATCCCCTCCTGCCAGTACGATAGTATAGCCGTGGATGTGGATGTGTTCGGCGTCACCTTGCAGCCGCTGGTACAGATCTTCCTGCGCCGCCGACAATGGGTGGTTCAGGAAGCTGGCAGCGATCTCCAGGTTCGCTCCTTGTTCGAGCAGGTACGCCGCGGCCTGTAAATCGCGCGGCGAGGTACGCTTATAGGTCAGAGAGCCGGTATCTTCGTATATTCCCAGCAGCATCAGGGTCGCCTGTATGGGAGAGAAATGGCCGTTATGTTCTCTCAGCTGTTCTATCAGTAATGTAGTCGTTGCGCCCACTTCCCCGCTGGTGACCGTCCAGTTTTGGGGTAGATTATCTCTCCTGGGATGGTGATCGATCACCGAGACCTTCGTATTTTCCCCCATCCCTTTAACACTCACCATCGATTGGGTATCTACCAGCGTGATTTGCTCCACCGGTGCGTTGGCTCGGTCGCGCGGGTCGATGAAAGGCAGGTCGGCGCCGTACAGCGAAAGGAAGGCTTTCACATTGCGGTTCATCCTGCGCGGCAGAAGGGGAATGGCAATGTCGTACAGCAAAGAAGCTCCCAGCAGCGAGCCCATCGCGTCAAAATCTGCCTGCTCGTGTGTCAGGAGAATATGCGTTCTGCCACCATCAATTTCTGCATTCATAAGATACCTGTTTTGATTCTAATCCACATTGTCGATCTAAATATGGCATAATTTGCGAATCATTCAATCAAGCTGGCTGCCCGCTCAAGGCCTCTCTGCCAGCATCGCATTGCAGGTAATCAGGGAAAATTCGCTTATGAAATCAAATCACACCATCCAAACGGTCACGGTTTTCGGAGGGTCCACACCCGCCAGCCAGGGCTATCAGGATTCCGTCGAGCTGGGGGAGATGCTGGCGAAGCAGGGTTTCGTCGTGCAAACCGGTGGGTATATCGGTACAATGGAGGGGGTCTCGCGTGGGGCCTCACAGGCTGGGGGACATGTCATTGGCATTACCTGTGATGAGATCGAAAACTGGAGAAAAGTGAAACCCAATGCCTGGGTAAAAGAAGAGCGGCGCTTCCCCACAATTCGAGAGCGCCTGTATGACCTGATCCAATCTTGCGATGCTGCCCTCGCCTTACCAGGTGGAGTCGGAACCCTGACCGAGATTTCCCTGATGTGGAATCTCCTGCTGACCGAAGCCATCGCTCCTCGGCCCCTCATCATCATCGGGCAGGGTTGGAAGTCTGTTTTTGACCGTTTTATCGAGACTTCGGCCGAATATGTCCCTGTAGGCCAGCGCCGCTGGGCTTCTTTTGCCGAGAGTAACGCGGGTGCACTTATCCAATTGCTGAACCCAGGTCAGGTGTGATTGCTTGCCTGTCCTTTGACGTGAAAAATCACTCCAATTCCGAGCGAAAAACCAGGAAAAAATGACTCCTACCGATAAGCTTCCTTCCCGCCAAGAAAATTTCTCTGAATGGTACAACCAGTTGGTGTTAAAAGCCGAGCTGGCCGATTATGCGCCTGTACGCGGCTGCATGGTTGTGCGCCCGTACGGCTGGGCCTTATGGGAAAACATCCAGCAGGCACTCGATTCACGTTTTAAAGCCACGGGTCATGTGAATGCTGCTTTCCCTCTTCTAATTCCCATGTCTTTCCTGGAAAAAGAGCGTGAGCATGTGGAAGGCTTTTCGCCCGAGCTGGCAGTGGTGACGATCGGCGGCGGCGAAAAACTCGAAGAACCGCTTATCGTCCGCCCCACCTCCGAGACCATCATCGGCTATATGTACTCAAAATGGATCAAATCCTACCGCGACCTGCCGGTATTGATCAACCAGTGGGGAAATGTTGTACGCTGGGAAATGCGCACTCGCTTATTCCTGCGCACGCTAGAATTCTACTGGCAGGAAGGACATACCGCCCATGCCACTTCCGATGAAGCCATGGAAGAAACCCTCCGCATGCTGGGAGTCTACGCCGACATGGCCATCAAAGAAGCCGCCATTCCAGTCGTCCAGGGTGTGAAAAGCGACAAAGAGCGCTTCGCAGGAGCAGTACAGTCTTACACCATCGAAGCGATGATGGGCGATACGCGTGCCCTGCAGGCAGGAACTTCGCATTTCTTCGGTCAAAAATTTGCGCAGGCCTTCGACATCCAGTTCCTGGATTGGAACAACCAGATGCAGTACGCCTGGACCACCTCCTGGGGATTATCCACGCGCATGGTCGGTGCCATCATCATGACTCACGGCGACGACCAGGGTCTGGTTCTACCACCCAACCTGGCTCCCTACCAGGTCGTAATCGTTCCCATTTACAAAGATGAAGATGAGCGCCACCGGGTCATGGAAGTCGTCGACCGGCTGCGGCAGGAGTTGGGTGCCTATCGCTTGAAAATCGATGACCGCACCGAGGTCACTCCGGGCTTCAAGTTCAACGATTGGGAGATGCGCGGAGTTCCATTACGCCTCGAAATCGGTCCTAAAGATGTGGAAAAGGGTTCTGTGGCGCTGGCTCGCCGGGATCTGCCCGGTAGGGCAGGTAAATCCTTCGTACCCCAGGCCGGTCTGGCTCAACAGGTTCAAGAAACCCTCGATTCGATCCAATCTTCCCTCTTCGAGCGTGCCTTGAAATTCAGGCAGGCTAATACATTCGAGCCGGGTGATTATGCAGAGCTGCAGCAGGTGCTCCAGGATGGGTGGGCCTATGTCTGGTGGTGTCAGAAACCAGAATGTGAAGCCAGGATCAAAGAAGATACCAGGGCTACCTCCCGCTGCATCCCGCTCGAACAACCGGGTGGGAAAGGAAAATGCGTCGTGTGCGGCGAGGCAGCCAGCGTAAAAGCGTACTTCGCCCGGGCTTACTAACCCTTGCCAGCCATCCAGCCAGCCCGCCTGCGCCAGCAAGCCGTTCTCCTTTCGCAGCACTTTGACCAGCCTGCAGCCTTCGTACGGAACCTGCAGTATGTCTTTGAATTCTACGCCGAGCGCATCCGCCGGCACGGCTTGAAGGGCAGACCGGCTGCCATGCTCCCCGCCTACCAGGTTCCCCAACCGGTGCTGCGCTACCTGTTGCAGGAGCTTGCCCCACTGGCCGATGCGGACCCGCCTGCCGGCCTGGCGCTGTGTGACGCGCTCTGGGAGCAGGAAATGCTTGAATACCGCCAGCTCGCTTGCCTGCTGCTCGGGAGCATACCGGTCACAGATCCTTCCCTGGTGCTGCTGCGCATTCGCAGCTGGGTGGAATCCCAGCCGGAAAACCTACTGCTCGATGCCATTTTCAAGCACGGCCTGGTCTACCTCCGCCGGCATTTCCCCCAGCAAGTCCTGGACCTGGCAGAAAGCTGGCTGAATGGTTCCCAGCCCCTGGAAAAACAGCTGGGTTTGCGGGTGCTTTCATCCATTATCCAGGATCCTTATTTCGATAACCTGCCGGTGCTCTTCCGCATGATCCATCCCTTGTGCCAGGCCACTCCCGCCGCTGTACGTCCGGACGTGCTGGATTTACTGGAATCGCTGGCTCGCCGCTCTCCGCAGGAGACAGCCCATTTCTTACGCCAGACCCTCAATCTACCGGATTCCCCTCAGACGCCCTGGCTCGTGCGTCAGGTGCTGCACACCTTCCCGGAAGACATCCAGAAAAGCCTGCGCCTTACACTCCGTTCACTCGAAACCGCCCCACCCGCGATCAACGGATGATCTCTTCATGTAGGACATGCTTTAGCTTGTCCAGGTTCTTCCCTGCTTGTAGGACATGCTTTAGCTTGCCCTGGGTCTTCTATTCTTGAAAGACATCCCACTGAAGAATCTTATAGAAGCTAAACTCCCTGGTCTGGCCGCCAGGACAGGTCTCACAGAAGTTTAGCTTCTAAGAAAAACCTGTAGATTCTCACAATCCGAGCCTGTTTTCATTCGTGTGGTATAATCCGCGCCGTTCGTTTGACTAGACCTGTTGGTGGTGCGCTTTTGGGGATCCTCCCAACCGCACTGCTGGCATGGAGACCTGCAAAAGAAAGGAGATCGCAGACGTCATGGCACTTGACAAAGAAGGCAAGAGCAAACTGATCGAGGAGTTTGCACGGCATGAAGGCGATACCGGCGGTTCTGAAGTCCAGATAGCGATATTGACTACCCGGATTAACCAGCTCACCGACCACCTGCGCCTCAATGTGCATGATGAATCCTCACGACGGGGATTGCTCAAGATGGTAGGCCGCCGGCGCCGCTTGCTGGCGTATGTACGTCGCCGGGATTATCAGCGCTACATGGCCCTTACCGATCGACTGAGCATTCGCCGCAAATAGGAGACCGGCTCGAGTAGATGGCGTGAACGCTCCCATCTACTCGAATTGTTTAACCCCGCCGGTTGGGTATTGAAAGCTGGGGACAACTTTTTCCCATAGTAGTTGTAAACAGCCCTCAGTCCCTGACCAGGTGGGAGAAATTCAGGAGAAAAAATAATGCAACCGCAAGGAAAAGTTTTTCAAGTTAATTTAGACCGCCAGCAGTTTACCTTCGAGACCGGTAAGCTCGCCATGCAGGCCAGCGGCGCAGTCACCCTGCGCGTCGGCGACACGATGGCCTTCGCCGCCGCCACCATGGACTCGAACATCCGCCCCAACATCGATTTTCTGCCGCTCACCGTCGACTACGAAGAGCGCATGTATGCCGGCGGGCGCATCCCGGGTTCATTCTTCCGCCGTGAAGGTCGCCCCAGCGAAGATGCCATCCTCACCGCCCGGCTCACCGACCGCCCGCTCCGCCCGCTCTTCCCCAAGGACCTGCGCAACGATGTTCAGGTGATCATCTACTCGCTCTCGACCGACGGGGAGAACCCCATCGACATCCTGGCCATCAACGCCGCCTCGGCCGCGCTGATGGTCTCCGATATCCCCTGGGCCGGTCCCATCGCTGCCGTGCGCGTCGGTAAGATCGACGGCCAGTTCGTCGTCAATCCGACTTTCGAGGAACAGGAATCCTCCACCCTCGATCTGCGCCTAGCCGGCAGCCGCGACGCCATCCTGATGGTCGAGTGCGGCGCAAAGGAGCTTTCCGAAGAGGACATGGTCCAGGCGCTCGACTTCGGTCACCGCTCCATCCAGCCTCTCATCGATCTGCAGGAGCAAATGGCTGTGGAAATCGGCAAGCCAAAGCGCCAGTATTCGCCCTACCAGACGAACCAGGAAATCTGGGCCACTGTGTCCGGAAGGGTAGCAGCACCACTGGCTGCGCTCCTCGACCAGCCCTACGATAAAACCCTACGCAATTCCTCTCTCGACTCGCTGAAAAAAGACCTGGTCACCGAATTAGCCGGCGAAGATTCTTCATTGGTCATGGAAGTGGAAGCGGCCTTCGAGGATACCTATAAAAAGGTTATGCGCAGCCGGGTCCTGGAACAGGGTCAGCGCATCGACGGCCGCTCGCTCACCGAAGTGCGTCCCATCTGGTGCGAAGTCGATTTCAGCCCGCGCGCCCACGGCTCCGGCCTGTTCACCCGCGGCGAGACCCAGGTTCTTACCCTCGCCACCCTCGGCACCCCGCGTGAAGCTCAGGAGCTCGACACCCTCTCTCCCGCCGAGTCCAAGCGCTACATGCACCACTATAATTTTCCCCCCTTCTCCACCGGTGAGGCCCGCCCATTGCGCGGCTCTTCACGGCGCGAGATCGGTCACGGCGCCCTGGCGGAGCGTGCCTTGCTGCCCGTCCTGCCCTCCGAGAATGAATTTCCCTACACCCTGCGGCTGGTCTCCGAGGTGCTCTCCTCCAATGGCTCAACCTCCATGGCTTCCGTTTGTGGCTCCACCCTGGCGCTGATGGACACCGGCGTGCCGATCAAGGCGCCCGTTGCCGGCGTCGCCATGGGCTTGATCAAGGAATCCGAGAATTTCCGTGTCCTCACCGATATCCTGGGCACCGAGGACCACCTGGGCGATATGGACTTCAAGGTCGCTGGCACCTCGCGCGGCATCACCGCCCTGCAGATGGACATCAAGATCAAGGGCATCACTTCCGAGATCATGTCCCAGGCACTCGACCAGGCGCGCGTTGCCCGTCTCTCCATCCTCGATAAGATGATGGAAGTGATAGCCGTTCCACGTCCGGAGCTCAAACCGCATGCTCCCAGCATCACCGTGGTCCAGATCCCGGTGGACAAGATCGGCGCCATCATCGGTCCCGGCGGTAAGACCATTCGCAGCATCCAGGACGAGACCGGCGCCAAGATCGACGTCGGCGAAGATGGCCGGGTCTTCATCGCCACCGCCGACCAGGAGAGCGCCAATCTGGCCAGGGAGCGCATCGAAGCGCTCACCGAGACCGCCGAGGTTGGTCGCATCTACACTGGCAAGGTGGTGCGCATCGCCGACTTTGGCGCCTTTGTTGAAATCCTGCCCAATGTCGACGGCCTGGTGCACATCTCGCAGCTCGACACCACCCGCGTCGAGCGCGTCGAAGACCTGGTGCGCATGGGCGACGAGATCACCGTCATGGTCACCGGCATCGACGACCAGGGCAAGATCCGCCTCTCCCGCCAGGCCGTGCTCGAAGGCTGGACGGCCGAAGAAGCCGCCGACCACGACCGGCGTCCCAGCGGTGGGCGCAGCTCGGGCGGCGGCTCGCGCGGCGGCGGTCGGCCTTACAACGACCGCGGCGGCTCGCGCAGCGGCGGTGACCGCAACCGCGATAAGCCTCGCAAGTATTAACCGCACCCTCAGGAAAATTTGATCTAGTAATCTTCCCCCTCTCCCCTTTGGGGAGAGGGCTGGGGTGAGGGGTCGGTATCGTCCCGGCTTGCAGGTTCGTCTCCCCCCAGGCCTTGTACCACTGCCCGCCGGTGAGAGCCTGTACCGGCGGGAGGCGCTGCATATGGATTTGTTAAGGTGCCGTAGGGGTATTGAGGACCCCGATTCGTTTCAAGAAAAAAACGATCAGGAACGAATATGATTTTCCAGGGTGATCTCCACACTGCTATTATAGCACATTTGTTCTAGGGGGTCAACCAAATTCCAGGGATGGAAGCAGACAACCCGCCTGCAGGGAAATTGGAACACACCCTACAAACTTACTTTTCAGTCAGTCAAATTCCCCAAATTAGATCAAAATCGGGTAGAATCCCAATATACGGGAGCCATTTTATGGCAAGACTAACAACTCCTGCTATGATATAAACTTCTGCTTTACTAATAACCAGTCTTAATTTTAATAGAAAGGCGGTATATGATGGCGAAATATGTAGATGGTTTTGTAATGGTTGTGGCAAATGATAAAACTGAAGAATACAAGAAAATGGCAGAAGAGGGTCGTGATATATGGATGAAGCTGGGTGCATTAGAGTATTTTGAATGTCGTGGAGATGACATGGCTGCACAGGAAATGGGTGGTGAAAAAGCCCGTGCATTTCCTGAAATGACTGGTGCAAAAAGTGATGAAACAGTATGGTTCTCTTTTATCGTTTTTAAATCGAAGCAACACAGAGATGAGGTAAATGCGAAGATGATTGAAGAAATGAGTAAACAAATGGAAGGAAACGAAGAAATGTCGATTCCTTTTGACATGAAGCGAATGGCATATGGTGGTTTCCAGGTAGAAGTAGAAGGCTAAAGAGCAGCATAAAAATCACAATATCGCTTGCATTGTTGAGAGCGGTTTTTATAACTTTGCTATTGTAAGTGCGTAAGGTGCGTCGGGACGCACCACTCCTCTACTCCCCACATTCCAGATCCAATACCTCCTGGGAAAAGTCCACTCCCAGCTTTTCTCGTAATATCCCATTTTCTCAAAACGGTGGAGGCTAGACCAGGGCCAATCCACTGGCCGTTCCACCAGACCGTGCTTGACCGATGAAATGCAGGTAATCCAGGTGCCGGCGCTCTCGTTCCACTCGAAGTAGCTGCCGATGTATGCGGTCGTGACGCCGCCTTCGGTAGAAGTTATGCGCTGCCCATCCCCGTCGTAGCCAAAGCTGGCTGTAGCATCGCCGCTTACCGCGGTCAGGTGGTTCTCTGCGTCATATGACAGTTTGTAAACATCGCTCCTGGACGCCCTACGCTCCATGTCACTGTTGGAAACATAGAATGTCAGTTTTAGCTATCACCACGGCGTTTGCCATGTACATTGTTTCGCGCATGGGTGAATGGATTAGTCTAGCTGAATAATTGGCCTAAATTTCATTCATGACATTACTCAGGCATGACATATGAAAAAGGAATATATGGGTATTTTGACTCGATATCCCCATAACCCGCCCATGGATACATCCTTTCTGCGGTCTGCTCAAAGTTCATCCCTGAAAACATTCTTTTGTCTGCCAGCTGTTCAAATGCAGCAGGATCAAAAAATGAAGCTTCTAAAAGCCTCGTGTCCGGCTCGATCTGCTGAGAAGGGTGTTTGGATAGCAAGGGAATGCGATAATGGTATTCAATCCCTTTTTGGAGATGCATCGCAGAAATCAGCGTCCATGGATTAATGCCGACATTGAACCACAAGAATTTCGTGGGGCCCATGGTTGTCGTATTTACCACAAACTCGGGTTCTCCAAACGCTTCCACTGCTTCTCCGAAAGTTATACCCAGATCATCCCCTATAATATCAAGAGGAGTGAATAGAATGAGTGATACGACGTTATCAAGAAAATTAATAAAAACCAATATCCTTCCTTTTTCAAGTGTAACAATATAGGTATGGTTAAATAAAGGTTCCTGGTCACTGACCACAACAGATTCAGGATCAATGATGGAAAGCTGATCAAGAATGGATCTGAGCTCAGGTTCTGTGGTCTTTCCGGGAATGATACCGTTCCAGCAAGGCGGTGCGCAAATATCGTCTGTTATGATTGGAGATGTTGATTGTCCGCATGCGGATAGAAACAGTATCAAGAACACAGCAGTTCGAAAAAACACCTTTTGATATCTCACATTTTTTCCTTATCTTCCTTTACTTTGATGATTCCTGTATGATATCCAATGAAGAATAACTCAATGAAAGCTTAAAAATTCGATTTCGAATGAACAAGAAATTTTCCTTATTGAATTCTCGGATCAAGACAAGAGTGAAAGACGGCGCAAAAAAATTCTGCAACCGCTGGTTTAAGAATATCCCTTCCATACATGAATAAGACATATGAATGGGCGAAATAATCTGAGGTCGATGGCGACGTGCCTAATATGGCAGAAAGATATGTACTCTCATAAAGGTATTCAGATGGCAAAGTTTGTACACTCGAACCGTTTGCCCATCTAAGAAAAGAAGACTCTCCCCCTAACCCTCTTATTAAATCATCCGCCAGCCCTCCACCAAACCACACCGTATTTCCATCCCGGCTTGACCTGTTGTCTATAATGTGCCCGAATTCATGCGCTAAGACCAGAAGAGGATTATTATCGAACCAGTCTTTCCAATTATCCGGCAATCTGATGATGTTCGCTGATGGTGCGCATGGGTTGCCAAAGCAATCTCCGTGAATGATGCTAACACCACTTAGCCACTTCATAAATACAACACGTCCTAAAGCTGAAACCGCATCAGTAGCGAACTCTAGAACGATAAGATAATCTATCCAATTAAAACCGCTTTCAACCGTTATACCGAATTTTCCTATGAGTTGCTGTCTTGCCCACTCACCGTAATAGATTTCATCAAAATTTGTTGTTGGAGGTTTTTGTTCAGGCGGTTTATTCTTCAAACCGTCTTTGAAATCGAACCGATTTTCTTCGAAAAGGTTGCCTGTCGGATCCACCAGGTTAATGGGATTATTTCGAACGTATGCATACCGGTCGTATGATTGTGTATCATAAACTCCTGGGATGATTCCATCAGCCTGGACAAATCGTCCTAAGGCAGGGTCATACCACCTGGCCCCATAGTAATACAACCCAATAATCACCTGGTTATACTGCCCCGTATATTGATACTTGGTGGGGATGGCGCCGGTCTGAAGGCGCGTCTCACCCCAGGCCTTGTACCAC
>Ga0209254_10006886_pt1 | contig 10495 bp, 6 predicted proteins | sample FrelakmetDIP11DI_FD_187148 | JGI IMG/M metagenome (GOLD analysis project Ga0209254, IMG submission 187148) | Freshwater lake sediment microbial communities from the University of Notre Dame, USA, for methane emissions studies - DIP11 DI (SPAdes)... | ecosystem: Environmental > Aquatic >... | reverse complement strand
GTGACAAAGACGCAATCCACCGCAGCATCATCTTTCTCGAGAACGAGACCGTCGACGGCGCCGTGGAGATCGCGATGCAGTGGAACTCCTCGTACAACGAGTCCATCTTCACGTTCGCCAACAACATCAACACCACAGAGGGCGGCTCCCACCTCACCGGCTTCCGCAGCGCGCTCACCACTACCATCAACAGCTACGCTCGCCAGAAGGGTCTGCTCAAAGAGAAAGACGACAACCTCACCGGCGAAGACGTGCGCGAAGGCCTCACGGCGCTCATCTCGGTCAAGCTCAAGAACCCGCAGTTCGAGGGGCAGACCAAGAGCAAGCTGGGCAACACCGAGATCCAGACGCTGGTCCAGCAATCGGTCAACGCCAAACTGGCCGAGTTCCTCGAAGAGAACCCCTCCGAGGGGCGGCAGATCATCGACAAGGCGGTCAACGCCGCCAGGGCGCGCAACGCGGCGCGCAAAGCGCGTGATCTTACGCGCCGCAAGGGCCTCCTCGAAGGCAGCACGCTCCCCGGCAAGCTCGCCGACTGCTCCATCAAGGATCCCGCGCTCAGCGAGATCTACCTCGTCGAGGGCGACTCGGCCGGCGGCTCGGCCAAGCAGGCGCGCGACCGCTCCTTCCAGGCCATCCTGCCGCTGCGCGGCAAGATCATCAACGTCGAGAAGGCGCGCATCGACAAGATGCTCGCCAACAACGAGATCCTCACCATGATCAGCGCCATCGGCGCCGGCCTCGGCGAGGATTTCGACGTCGCGCAGGCCCGCTATCACAAGATCATCATCATGACCGACGCCGACGTCGACGGCTCGCACATCCGTACGCTGATCCTCACCTTCCTCTTCCGGCACATGAGGCCGCTGGTCGACGCGGGCTACGTCTACATCGCCCAGCCCCCGCTCTACCGGCTCAAGCAGGGCAACCAGGAGACGTACATCCACAAGGAGTCACAGCTCGAGGAGATCCTGCTGCGCGGCCGCCTCGAGCAGATCCGCGTCGACAACACCGACACGGGGTTCACCTTCAGCGAGACCAAGTATCAGCGCTTCCTCAAGCTCTTCAGCGAGTACGAAGGCTGGGTCAAGAAGCTCAAGAGCCAGTGGGGCGGCGAGCTCATCGACTGGCTCAAGAACGGCCCGGTCGTCGAGGCCGAGATCAGCGACTTCGCCGGGCTGCTTGCGGCGCTGCGCGAGGACATCGACAAGAGCTACGTCATCGATGTCCTCGGCGTCGACGACGCCGAGCAGGTCGCCGACACGCGCCTTGTAGAGCGGCGCACCGGCCTGGCCGCGAACCTGCGTATCCCGTTCGCGGCCCTCGCGGGCCGCGAGTTCCAGGCGCTCAAGCGCGTCCATGGCCGCATCGCCGAGCTCGTCGGCCGGCCGCCCTTCACGCTCCGCCTCAGCAACCGTAAGGCCGAGGCCGCGAGCTACGAGGAGCTGCGCGTGCAGATCGTCGACCTCACGAAAGAGGGTATGCAGCTGCAGCGCTTCAAAGGCCTCGGCGAGATGAACCCGGACCAGCTCTGGGAGACCACCATGAACCCCATGACGCGCACGCTCATGCTGGTGTCCATGGAAGACGCCCAGGCCGCCGACGAAGTCTTCACGATGCTGATGGGCGACAAGGTCGAGCCGCGTCGCGAGTTCATCGAGAAGAACGCGAAGGAGGTGCGGTTCCTCGATGTCTGATTCCTTGCAGACGCTCGAAGGCAAGATCGAGCCCATCGAGCTCGAAGACGAGATGCGCTCGTCGTTCATCGACTACGCGATGAGCGTCCTCACCGACCGCGCCCTCCCCGACGTCCGCGACGGCCTCAAGCCCAGCCAGCGCCGGATCCTCGTGGCGATGAACGACCTCGGCCTGGCGCCGAACAAGGCGCATCGTAAGTGCGCCAAGATCGCCGGCGACACGAGCGGCAACTATCACCCGCACGGCGAGGCCGTCATCTATCCGACCCTCGTGCGCATGGCCCAGGACTTCAACATGCGCTACACGCTGGTCGACGGCCAAGGCAACTTCGGCTCCGTCGAGGGCGACTCTCCGGCGGCGATGCGCTACACCGAGGCCCGCTTCAGCAAGATCGCCGTCGAGATGCTGCGCGACATCGACGCCAACACCGTCGACTGGATGCCCAACTACGACGAGACGCGCCGCGAGCCGCGCGTGCTCCCGAGCCGCGTGCCCAACCTCATGGTCAACGGGGCCTCGGGCATCGCCGTCGGCATGGCGACCAATATCCCGCCGCACAACCTCGGCGAGGTCGTCGACGCGATCGTCCACTTGGTCGACAATCCGGAGGCTACCGCCGACGACCTGATGCAGTTCATCAAGGCGCCCGACTTCCCCACCGGCGGCATCATCCTGGGCACCGGCGGCTTCAAAGAGGCCTACCGCACCGGGCGCGGACGCATCCGCGTCCGCGCCAAGGCGCACACGGAGCAGCTCAAGGGCAACCGAAGCGCGATCATCGTCACGGAGCTTCCGTATCAGGTCAACCGCGCCTCGCTGATCGACAACATCGTGGACCTGGTCAAGACCAAGAAGATCACCGAGATCAGCGACCTGCGCAACGAGTCGGATCGCGCCGGCATGCGTCTCGTGATCGAGCTCAAGCGCGAGGCCATCCCCATGGTGGTGCTCAACAAGCTCTATAAGCACACCCAGATGCAGACCACGTTCGGGGTCATCAACATAGCGCTTGTCGGCGGCGTTCCGCGCACCCTGACCCTGCCGGAGATGCTCAAGGCGTACATCGCCTTCCAGAAAGAGATCGTCATCCGGCGGACCAAGTTCGAGCTCGACAAGGCCGAGACGAGGGCGCACATCCTTGAAGGCCTGCTCGTGGCTCTCGACAACCTCGATCAGATCATCAGCATCATCCGCCACGCTGCCGACGGCGAGTCGGCGCGCGAGGCTCTCATCGACACCTTCGAGCTCACACGGCCGCAGGCACAAGCCATCCTCGACTTGCGGCTCCAGAAGCTCACCGGCCTCGAGCGTGACAAGGTCAAGGAAGAGCACGCCGGCCTCCTGGCGCGCATCAAGGAGCTGCGCGAGCTGCTGGGCGACGAGGCCGCCATCCTCGGCGTCATCACCGGCGAGCTCCTCGAGATCAAGCGGCTCTATAACGACGACCGTCGCACTGAGGTCGTTCCGGACGAAGGCGAGATCGACCTCGAAGATCTCATCGCCGAAGAGCAGATGGCGATCACCATCACCAAGACCGGGTACGTGAAACGCCTCCCGGTCGCCACCTACCGCCAGCAGAAGCGCGGCGGCATCGGCGTGGCCGGCATGGACCTCAAAGAAGAGGACGAGGTCGAGCATCTCTTCATCACCAGCACGCACAACTTCCTGCTGTTCTTCACCAGCGTCGGCAAGGTGTACAGGCTCAAGGTCCACGAGCTGCCGCTGGCGGGTCGCAACGCCAAGGGCAAGCACATCGTCAACCTGCTGCCCCTGCGCCAGGACGAGAAGATCTGCGCGGTCATCAACACGCGCAACTTCGACGTCAGCGAAGGCAAGTACCTGATCCTCGGCACGCGCAAGGGCATCGTGAAGAAGACGCTGTTCGCCTCGTACAACACGAAGCTCAAGGCAGACGGCATCATCGCCATCAGCATCCGCGAGGACGACGAGCTGCTGGCCGTGCGCCACACTTCGGGCGACGACGACGTCATGATGATCAGCCGCCTGGGGCAGGCCATCCGCTTCCACGAAGCGGACGTGCGTCCGACCGGACGCAGCGCGTCGGGTGTCCACGGCATGAGACTGCGCAAGGGCGACGAGGTCATCAGCATGGACATCGCCCGCGACGACAGCGACCTCTTCGTGATCACCGAGAACGGCTTCGGCAAGCGCACGCTCGTGAGCGAGTATCACGTGCAGGGCCGCGGCGGCCAGGGGGTGCGCACCATTGCGCTCACCGACCGCAAGGGCTACCTGGCGGGCGTCAAGGTCGTGCGCGAGAACCACGAGATCGTCTTGCAGAGCCGCGACGGCGTCGTGATCCGCATGCGCGCCGACCAGATCCAGCGCTACGGGCGTACCACACAGGGCGTCAGGGTGATGAACATGCGCGAGGGCGACGTCGTCAGCGCCATCGCCCGCATGGTCGTCAGCGAGAGCGGCGCGACGGACGAGGAGATCGACGCCGATTGACATGCGTCGCCCGCCCGGCACCGAGGGGCGAGGCCGGAGCGACGAGGGCCGGGGAGGCGTCGCCTCCCCGGCCCTCCGTCGTTTCTTCGGCCCGACTCGGCGGATAGAGTCAGCGGAGACGGTATCGGCCGCGACCCCAAGGAGCTCCGCATGCTGCCACACGTCGTCGTCCACAACGAGATGAGCCTCGATGCCCGCATGGACGGCCTCGAGGTCGACATGGGCCGCTTCTATAGCTTGGCCGGCACGTGGCACGAGGACTGCACGCTGGTCGGCAGCGAGACGCTGCTTGCCGGGCTGCCAGAGCTGGGCAGCGCCGGCGAGGCGGTCGCTTTGGAGCCGGCCGAGTCCGGGCACGAGGCGACGGCGACCGGCGGCAACGAGGATGCGCGGCCGCTGCTCGCCGCCGTGGACTCACGCGGCCGGCTGCCGGGGCTGGGGCAGTTGCGCGGCCAGCCCTACTGGCGCGACGTGGTCGCGCTCTGCTCGGCGGCCACGCCGCCGGCGCATCTCGAGACCCTCGCCGCCGACGGCGTGCGGACGATCGTCGCCGGCGACGAACGCGTGGACCTGGCGGCGGCGCTCGCGCGTCTGCCCGCCGACTTCGGTGTGCGGACGGTCCGTGTCGACGCCGGCGGCCGTCTCGTCGGGGCGCTGCTGCGTGCCGGCCTCGTGAATGAGGTCAGCGTCGTCATCGAGCCGCGGCTGGTGGGCGGCGAGAGTCCCCGCTGGCTGGTGCAGGCCGCCGACGCCGGGTCAGGCGACGTGGTGGGGCTGGAGCTGCGCGGCGTCGAGCGGTTCGACGACGGGGCGCTCTGGCTGCGCTACGACGTCGCCCGGCCGGAGCGCGATCACGGCGCGGCGGCGCCATCCACGTAGATCTGCCAGTAGTCCCAGCCCTCCGCCTTCAGCTTCGTGTACGTCTGGTCCTCGAAGCTGTAGATCATCACCATCGTGCTGTTCGCGCGCCCCTCGGCGGCCTCCCAGTTGTCGAACGTGACGCGGAGCTTGTTCGGCTCCTCCTTGGTCACCTCGTAGGCCAGCTCGCGAGTGGGCTCACCACTCTTGTAGACGGTGGTCCAGGTGTCACCGTCGTAGTACTGGTCGGTCCACTCGTCGGACCAGTGGCCGATCAGGGCCTTGGCGAGCGAGGACGTGTCGCGCGGCGCCGTAGCTGCCGACCCGCCGCCGCTTGTCGCACCGTCGCCGGCCGCTTCCCCAGAGCCACCGCCGCAGGCCGAGGCCAGCGTCGCCAGCGCCAGAGCGACCAGCACCGCCAATGCTACGGTTCGAAGCCTGCGCATGATCCCCCCCCTTTTGCTGGGCGGCCTCCTGGCCGCCTCAGCGTGAAGGGTAGCACCGCGGTCGCCGGCGCGGGTCCGTTCAGCTTCGCCGGTGCGCGGTCGTCAGCTTACGGCGCAGGGGCTCAGCGAGCGGCGCGGGCGCGCACGAGCACGCCGCCGAGCACGCCGGCGCGGACCATCTCGAGGATCCCGGCGTACTCGCGCGCCACGAAGTCGTACCAGTCGCGACCGAACTCCTCGGTGATGTCGAGGCGCTTCGCGGCGATGCGGTCACAGAGCTCCCGATACCAGAGGACGAACTCCGGCTGGAGGTCGCGGACCTCCACGTGGGACCAGCCGGCGGCCGCCAGCAGGTCCGGCAATTCACGCGGACGGAGCGGGCGCCACCAGCCGCGGCTCGGGTCGCCGTCGTTCGCCACAGCGAAGCGCCCGTGCGGGTCGGCGTACTCGAGGAGACGGAGCTCGGCGCCGGGCGCGGCCAGCGCGCCGAGCTGACGGAACACGGCGGCGTGGTCGGGCGCGGCGTAGATCGCCGTCATCGAGTAGATGAGGTCGAACGGGCCGGCCAGCGACTCGCCGGCCCGCTGCAAGTCGCCTTGGGCGATCGTCACCTCCGGGTGCCGCTCGCGGCCGAGGGCGGCGGTCGCGGCATCGATCTCGATGCCTGTCACCGCCCCGTACCCACGCGCCTGGACCCACGCGGCCGTACCCGCGGCGCCGCAGCCCGCGTCGAGGACGCGGCGCCGCGGGTCGGGCCGCACCCCGGCGAAGAGCAGCTCGTTCGCGTCCTCCTCGCCGGGGTGCGCGTAGTCGGCGTCGCGGACCAGCGCCAGCAGGCGCTTGCCGGCGGCGTTGTTCATCGCCGTCGGCCGGCCGGGAGGCATCACCTCCGGCTGGGGCCCGCCGTCGGCCGGCGTCATCTCAGATCAGCTCGTGCAGGCGCTGCAGCAGCGGGTCGAACTCCGGACCGCTGAAGCAGTACCCCATCTCCGTGTACGGCTCGCGGAGCGCGCGCACCTCGGCGGCGACGCCGCGACCCTCGAGGACCACGGCCGCCATCAGCTGCGCGACGTGTGCGAACTGAGCCGGACTCATGCCGAAGCGCGTCATCTCGGCGACGCCGAGGCGCAGGGCGCCGGCGGCGGTGAAGCCCTCTTCATCGGGCGCGGCCTGGTAGTTGACGATGATGCCGCTGTCCTCCAGCCGGCCGGCGACCTCCGGGCCTTGTGCGTAGCCGACCCGTACGACGACCTGGTGCGTCTCGGTGAACTGCACCGCCGGATCGCCGGCGACGTCGAGCCCGGCGTCGTGGAGCGCCACGGCGAAGGCCTTGGCGTTGGCGATCACGGCCTGCTGCCAGGCGTCCTTGAAGTGGTTCATCTCGTAGGCCGCCATCAGCAGGCCGAGAAGCGTCCCCAGGTGGTGGTTGCTCACCGAGCCGGGGAAGGTGCGCCGCTCGATCGCCTCCCAGAGGTCGTACTTCTCGTCGGTCTTGGCCCAGCGGGCGCCCACGACGCCTCGCTGCGTGCCGAAGAAGGTCTTGTGGGTGGAGCCGGTCACGATGTCGGCGCCCTCGAGGAAGGGCTCCTGGAAGTGCGGCCCGGCGAGTCCGAGCACGTGGGCCATGTCGTACATCAGCACGGCCGGGATGCCCGCCGCGTCGAGGAACTGCCGGACCTCGTACACGGGCTCCGGGTGCAGGACCATGCTCTTGCCGAGGATGACGAGCTCCGGGCGCTGCTCCTCGATCACGTCGAGCAGCGCCCCCACGTCCGCCTTGTACGGGTTGTCGGGGAGAACGGGAATGTCGACGACCGCCGGCAGCTCGGTGCGAGGATCGCGGGCGACGTAGTCGCGCAGGGCGCCCATCGGCTGCGCGCTCAGGTGGCCGCCCTTGGCGAGGTGATTGTTCACGACTTTGGCGATGCGGCGCGGCTCCGCCTTGCGGTCGGCGCGGTTGAGGTAGTCGACGAGGGCGCTGAACACGGACGTGTTGGCCATCTGTCCGCTCACCGCCCGCGTCTCGACCTCGGGGCAGCCGAGGTAGGCGCGGAACTCCCCCACCAGCAGACGTTCGACCTCGTGGATGAAGCCGGTGCCCTGGTAGTAGAAGACGTCGGCGTCGTAGAAGGCCTCCGCCTTCTTGTGCTCGGCGTACCGGCCAGAGGGGTCGGTGATGCTGAGCAGCCGGGTCATCGGCGAGGGCGTCATCTCGCTGGGGATGAGATCGATGCACTCCTGCTGTCGCCACTCGTGGTTCGCGATCGCTTTGCCGAGCAGCCGAAGCGCCTTCTCGCCGGCCTCCCCGCCCTCGAGCTCGGTGAGCTGCTGCGTATGGTCCCAGATGATGGCGCGCGCGTAGGGCGGGGCGTCGCTGCGCAGATGATGCGGTACGACCAGCCCCGGGACGCGCCGTCCGCGCACGTCGACCTCGACCTCGTCGTCCTCGAGCGCCCGGCTGTCCAGAGAGGCGAGGGCGATGGAGCGGAGTTCGTGCTCCTCCGTCTGGAGCGAGCACAGGCCCTCGCCTTCCAGGCCCCAGTACGGGACGGCGGTGCCGCTGGTCACCCAGCCGAGGAGGGCATCGGCGCCGAAGCGCGCGGCCGCCGGAGCGGCGTGCACGGCGGCGCCCTCGCGGGCGATGCCGCGGCCGGTCACGGCCACCGGCCGGGTGAGCCGCGGCAGGTCCTCGAGCAACGAATAGTCGCGCTGAAGGATGCGGGCGTAGGCTTTCTGCTGCCGCTCCAGAGCCTGGCGGCCGATGAAGTCGCCCTTGCGCGGCGAGAAGCTGACCGCAAAGGTCGCCAGCGGGCAGCTGAAGATCGGGATCTCGCTCCCTTCAGGCTCGACGCCCAGCTCGTGGCCGTACAGCGGGAGGCCGGCCTCGAGACGCAGGGTGTCGCGGGCGCCGAGCCCGACGGGCACGGCGCCCGCCCCGGTCAGCGCGTCCCAGAGGGCCGGCCCGTCGTGCGCTGAGGCGAAGACCTCGAAGGCGACGGGCTCACCCGTGTAGCCGGTGCGGGCGATCCGCGCCTCCACGAGCCGTCCGTCGCCGGGCATCCGCAGGGTCGCGAGACTGAGCTCGTTGCGCAGCGGTTCCGGCAGGCGCCCGCTCTCGAGGAGACCCCCGAGGATGTCGCGTGATGCCTTGCCCTGCAGGGCCACCATGGCGATCTCGCCGGTCTCGTCGGTCATCTCCACGTCCGGGAAGCGGGAGAGGCGCTCGCGGAAGTGGTCCCAGTCCTTGTGGCGATTCGAAGCATTGACGACGAGCAGGTACTCCCCGGGGGTGAAGCGGTAGAGGTAGGCGTCGTCGACGGCGCCGCCCGTCTCGGTGGGGACCATCGTGTACTGGGCCTGCAGGAGGTCGAGGGCCTCCGCGTTGTTGCTGAGCACGTGCTGCAGAAACGTCGCCGACCCCGGTCCGCGGAGGACGAAGCGGCCCATGTGCGAAACGTCGAACAGGCCGGCGCCCCCGCGGGTGGCGAGGTGCTCGGCGATGATGCCGGTCGGGTACTGCACCGGCATGTCCCAGCCGCCGAAGTCGACCATCCGGGCGCCGGCGGCGACGTGCTGGGCGTGGAAGGGCGTGCGCAGCAGTCGCGGGGCGCTCGCCCCGGACTCGCCGCTCACTGCGCCCACTCCTTGAGCCGGCCGAGCCCCTCCCGGATCGACTCCGTGCTGATGCCGGAGTAGGCGAAGCGCACGTAGCGGTCCTCCTCGCCGGGCAGAGCGCGGCCGAAGTGCAGGCGGGTGCAGAAGCTGACGCCCGTCTGCTCCAGCGCCGCGCGCCGCAGCTCGTCGTAGGTCTCGAGGCCCTTGCGCTCCATGAGGCCCGTGACGTCGGGGAACAGGTAGAAGGTCGCCTCGGGCCGGTAGCAGGTGACGCCGGGGATCTCGCCGAGCAGCTCGACCGCGGCGTCCCGGCGCTCCTGCAGCACGCGCAGGATCTGCTCCGCGCCCGACTGGTCGCCCGTGAGCGCTTCGACACCAGCCCACTGGATGAAGTGGGTGGTGCACGACTCCTGGTTGACGTTGAGTGTGGCGATGTGCGCGATGAGCTCCTTCGGACCGATCGCGCCTCCCAGACGCCACCCCGTCATGGCGAACTTCTTGCTGAACGTGTAGAGGATGACGGTGCGCTCCTGCATGTCCGGCAGCGACGCGATCGACTTGCTTCGCCCGGAGTAGCGCACGTCCCAGTAGGCCTCGTCCGAGAGCACGAAGAGATCGTGCTTCACGGCCAGCTCGGCCAGCGCCTCGATCTCCTCGTCTGGGCTCTCGGCCCCTGTCGGATTGTGCAGGTTGTTGAAGACGAGCAGCCTGGTGCGCGGCGTGATGGCGGCCTCGATGGCCTCGAAGTCGAGGAGGAAGTTCCTCTCCCCGGGCACGAATCCGTAGGGCTTGCCGACACCGCCGAGGAACTCGATCTGGCTCTCGTAGATGGGGAAGCCGGGGCTGGGGTAGAGGACTTCGTCGCCGGGATTCATGAGCGTGAGCAGGAACTTCTCGATCACCGGCTTCCCCCCCGGCTGCACGGCGACGTTCTCCGGCTCGTAGGCGACGCCGTGCGAGGCGCCGACGTCCGCGGCCAGCGCCTCGCGCAGCTCCGGGATGCCGGCGTTGGGGCAGTAGCCGGTCTTGCCGTCGCGGATGGCGTGGAAGGCCGCCTCGACGATGTTCTCCGGGGTCGGCAGGTCCATGTCCCCGAGGTGGAACGGGTAGACGGTGTGGCCGAGGTTCCTCCACTCGTTGGCCTCGGCGGAGACGGCGAACGCCGTCTCGGTCCCGAGGCGCCCCATTCGTTCGGCTACCGCGGTCGTGCGTGGTGCGCTCATGCAGCTCACCCCTTAAACGTCGAGGGACAGGGTGATGTCCCCATCACCCTGTCCGCCGCGGATCCAGCGCCCGCGCACTCCAGGGGCCCGTCCGGCCTGCGTTCCGTTGGCCTGAGAGTTTCGGCGGCGCATCGGACGCCATCCTTGCCCCTTCGGCGCCCGCTCGTCCTTACGAGCAGCGGG
>Ga0209254_10006885_pt1 | contig 10495 bp, 9 predicted proteins | sample FrelakmetDIP11DI_FD_187148 | JGI IMG/M metagenome (GOLD analysis project Ga0209254, IMG submission 187148) | Freshwater lake sediment microbial communities from the University of Notre Dame, USA, for methane emissions studies - DIP11 DI (SPAdes)... | ecosystem: Environmental > Aquatic >... | reverse complement strand
ACAAAATGCATTCTTGCAGCCGTATTGCTGTTCTGCCTTTCCGCTCCAGAGGAGCGGCATTCTTGTAGAAAACGATTGATTGTTCAATAGAGCCCCAGCGGGGCGACATTCTTTTAAATCCATAACGGCACTTATGAATGTGTCATCTTCAAAGAATTTGTACCCGAAATGGGAAATATCTACTCGTGCGGACACGAACCTTGGCACTCATTGTGGACATGAACCATGGCACGGTTCTACCTTTAAGTTATTTTATTCGAAACATCGGGGCCCTATATATCACTTTGCGGTGAATTTGGGTTTTTCGGGTAATCAAAAAACCAGAATTTCTTTTGAGACTCGCGGAAATCCAACCAACTTTGTGCCGGGGTTGAAATAGCTAGTATGCTGCAGGTAGGCATTTCATCAATGCTTGCCACCTGTAGTAAATTGGCAAAAGAGGTAATACCCGGATTGTGAGAGAAAATGGCAATATTATTAAAGGAGTTGTCCAGGCGACTGATTACGGAAAAGAACTGTTCCGCTGATGCCATGTAGAGTTCCTCATCGTACAAGATTTTTTCTTTTTCTTTTCCAAATATTTCGGCAAATGCCTGGGCCGTTCTTTTTGCCCTTTTTGCCGGACTGGATACCAGCAAATCTAATTTTACTCCTTTATTCAGAAGTCTTTTCGCCATCATAGGTGCATCATGCTTTCCCCGTTCATTTAGTGGACGATCAAAATCAGCCAGAGAAAAATCACCCCAACTGCTTTTTGCATGGCGTACCAATAACAATGTTTTCATTCTCTAAATCTGAGGTGAAAATAAAAAAAAGAAAGAACAAAGAATTGTTCTTCCTATAACTTATAGAATAGAAGTAATGTGGATGTTTAAATGGGTATCAGAGAAAACATTTTTTAACCAGAACAAATAGGAAAGGAGGATTGTAAAAACGGGTTTTAAGCGTATAAAATGTAACAAATACCTTGCCAAATATTAAATCTTCACCCTATTTGTGTAGAAAAATCTCAATAAATAGTTCAATCTCACTTTAGATATCTTGAAATCGAAGATTTCTAAATCATTATAGACATGGTTGCCAATTTTAAACGTGCATATTTTAATGAATCCGGATTATTTAAAGTTTAGTATTCCGTTTTATAGTCCTTTAGTAATTCAGGCAAAGTCTTACCCATTTCCTGTTTTTTCTTAGGTATTAGGAGTAATGGGCTTAATTCCGGAAGGATGGATTTGATATCTTCCATATTACCAGTATTCCCATCAGCAAAACGCCAGCTTTGACCTTTATTAAATGAGAGTCCAACCAGGTGAGACACAGAACTGAACACTACGCCCTCCATTTGAAGCTCAGATTGTTGCTCAATGATGCACTGATAGGAGTCTTCATAGGCTATTACCCGAATAATTCTTCCAGGTTTCATTACTGTAAAGTTTACATCTTTTAGTTGCTCCAGCTGTTTTTCTATAAAACTGGCAAATTCGGCTTCCCCACCAAGCATATCAATCAGCCGTTTGTTGTTAAAATGCGCGAAAGTATTAAAGTCCTTACTCCGGAAAGCAGTTGTCATACTATCTGCCGCCGAAAGTATTCGCGGCACTATGGCGGCCGAATCCAATTGTGCCATTCCTGTATAAGTGTTAAAGCAAATGAACAGGGCGAATATGCTTTTTCTCATATGTTTATTTTCGAATGAAAAATACTATTTCCACTTACCTTTGCCAAGTTTAAAAAAAATATATGTCGCTTATAGTTGTTGGCTCAATGGCATTTGATCAGATTGAAACACCATTTGGTAAGAGTGATCGGATTGTGGGTGGTGCCGCAACATATATAGCATGGAGCGCCTCCAATTTTACCAGGCCGGTGAATCAAATTTCAATAGTTGGCGGGGATTTTCCCAAAGACGAACTGCAGGCCCTGCAGGATCGGGGTGTAGTGCTTGACGGAGTCCAGATTAAAGCCGATGAAAAGTCTTTTTTCTGGGCCGGGAAATATCACATGGATATGAATTCAAGGGATACGCTGGATACTCAGTTAAATGTACTGGCCGATTTCAAACCGGTAGTGCCGGATAATTACCAGGATAGCGAATTCCTGATGCTGGGAAACCTCGTTCCAGCCATTCAGCACAGCGTGATCAGGCAGATGAAAAAAAGGCCAAAACTGATTGTGCTGGATACCATGAATTATTGGATGGAAACCGCCATGGGTGACCTGGAAAAGGTATTGAAAGAAGTGGATGTTTTATTGATTAATGACAGTGAAGCCCGCGAATTAAGTGCTCAATATTCATTGGTAAAAGCGGCCCGGGAAATTATGAAGATGGGCCCTAAATACCTGGTGATTAAGAAAGGGGAACATGGCGCATTACTGTTTTATGATGATGAAGTTTTTGTAGCGCCTGCCCTGCCTCTTGAAGAAGTTTTTGATCCGACGGGTGCCGGCGATACTTTTGCCGGCGGATTTATAGGACATATAGCTCATTCCCGCGACATTTCTTTTGAGAATATGAAAACCGCGGTAATTGTAGGCTCTGCAATGGCGTCTTTTTGCGTTGAGAAATTTGGTAATACCCGGTTGAAGGAAATTTCGAGGGGAGATATCAATAATCGCATCAGACAGTTTGTAAACCTGGTGAATTTCGATATCCAGTTGGTATAAGACCTTTTCATTATTAGAATTTCAAGCTGCCGATCCTATCGCATTTTATAGGCCAATACAATCCCCTTTTTAAAGATTTTTCTTTTCCCGTCAAGGTTAAAGATCTCTGCTATCAGGTAATAAATTCCTGCTGGCAAAATATTTGTTTTTTCATCCAGTCCATTCCACCTGAAATATCCATTGGTCCCGCATAGGTTATTCCTTGTAAGGTAGCGAACGGGCCTTCCTGCCTGGTCAAAGATAATTACTGAGCAGGTGTATCCGGGACTTGGGAACCTGTATTGAACAGTAAGCTGGTCATCATATCCATCATTATCGGGAGAAAAAGTTAAAGGGCTGATGTAAACTTCACCTTTTACCGGATCAGTAGGTTTGTATTGTGAGTTTATATACCCTGGTGTGCCATATCCGGCATCAGTAGCAGCAGAATGCCAGTTTGCCGGATCCTGTGCCGGCATCGCCGGATCTATTCTTTCCAGGGCAACGCCTTCAGGGTCGGATAGCAGGGGAAAATGATAGTCTTCGCGATAAGTAAACAGATCCAACTCCCTTCCCTGCCCATCCAGGAGTACAACTGTACCTTCATTATCCGGGAAAGATGGCATACCCGGAAGGGTCAGTATTTGCTCACGTTTCATGACCCGGTACTCACGGAATACTATATCCGAATTTTCGGACAATGCAATATACTCTCCGGGGAAGAAAAGAAGCGACACCTCGCTGCATCTTTTCAGTGAACCGGTTGATCCGTTCTGCTTGTTTCCAAGGTAGATATGATGCAAATCTATTATCGAGGAACCGCGGTTATACAATTCAACATAATCAATTCCCTTTGGCCCTGGATTAAAAAGTATTTCATTGATACGGATCTGGTCTTTTTGTGGAAAGACCGGCAAGCCTGCTTTTACAGCGGGTAATATCAATCCTGTATTTCCGGCACAGTCAGTAGCTTCATTTATTTGAAGTTGGTAAATCAGGGAAGATAGCATTGGTTTCGGCAGTTGAAGGTAAACTTCGTTAAAAGCAGGCGCCACCGGAACGGCACTAAGCGGTGTTCCTATGCCGTGATCCAGTTGGTACCGTGTAGGAATAGCTGAAAAATTACTGTCCATGCTTTCATTGAAGACGGCTGCGATCGTAAGGCTGTCGATGGTATAAGTGCGGATCAGTTTTGGCACTTCTTTATCAGGATTAAATTTACTGACACTATTGATTTTTCCGGGAGTTCCGCCTTTGTCTGAAATGCTTGCCTGCCAGTTATCGGCACCTTTGCAGGGACTATGTGTGTCGATCATTTCAAGCGACCAGCCACCTTCCTGTTTTAATGGATTGCTGTACCAGTCAGGTGTATAGGATACGGCATGAATCGTTTTTCCTTCGGGCGACAGGAGGATAATAATGTCGCCTGTATTATCCAGTGATGGGAAAGCGCTGACACCAATAGTTGCGCCAAAAACACTAAATGCAGAAACATAAGCACGAGAACAAATAATCACCTGGCTGTCGGGCTGAAGGATGAACCCCCCGTTTAGATATGCCGTACTGTTACCATCTGAGATCCGCCATTTATCAAGGTTCACACTGCTGCCCGAAGCATTGGTTAATTCAAGGTATTCGGAGTTGGGAAGGCCCACTGCAGGCGAAGGGTCAGGAAAAATTTCTGAAATCACCACATCATATCTTTTGTATGTTTGCGCCATCATACAGTTTCCCCAAAAGCAAATCAACATTACATACAGATTCTTCATACCGGCAATTTAGTATCCTGACCAGCCCTTAAAAAAGGGTAATCAACATTTATTTGGCAGAAAAAACTTTCCCCATTAATTTTGGAAACGAAATGTTGCAGATTAAAAAACATACAAAACAGATTAAAAAACATTCCCGAATGTCGGAAGGTTAGGATATTTTGTATGTTACCAAATATGTCGAAAGCCTTCCTCAACAGGAGGGCTTTTTTAATAACGAATTTTTTACATTAAAACTTCCTCTCAAAAAGAGGATTAAAGGAGGATTAAATGAAAGTTGCTGTAGTTGGCGCCACAGGCCTGGTGGGTACTAAAATGTTAGCTGTTTTGGCTGAGAGAAATTTTCCGGTTGATGAACTGATTCCGGTTGCATCAGAAAAATCTGTGGGCAAGGAAGTTTTCTTTAAGGGGAAACCCTACAAAGTGGTAGGTGTTCAGGAGGCAATTGCGGCAAAACCCAATGTGGCCCTGTTTTCTGCGGGGGGTAGTACTTCCCTGGAACAGGCACCTCTTTTTGCTGCGGCAGGCATTACCGTTATTGACAATTCATCAGCATGGCGGATGGATCCGGGCAAAAAACTGGTTGTGCCGGAGATCAATGCCGGTGAATTGACCCTTACGGACAAGATCATTGCCAACCCAAATTGCTCTACTATCCAGATGGTGGTTGCATTGAACCCGTTACATAAGAAATATAAAATAAAAAGAATAGTTGTTTCTACTTATCAGAGTGTGACAGGCACAGGTAAAAAAGCCGTTGACCAGTTGATGGGAGAACGACTGAAGGCTGTCCAGGGCAGTACCGCGGAATATCCAATGGCGTATAAATATCCGATCGACCTGAACGTGATCCCCCAGATCGATGTGTTCCTGGATAATGGCTATACAAAGGAAGAAATGAAGATGGTTAATGAAACAAAGAAAATTATGGGTGATGATACTATACAGGTTACAGCAACCACAGTACGCATTCCCGTTATGGGGGGGCACAGCGAAAGCGTCAATGTTGAATTTGAAACGGAATTTGATCTGGCTGATGTAAGAAACCTGTTGAGTATGGCCCCCGGTGTGGTTGTAGTTGATGATCCTTCAACCCAGCAGTATCCGATGCCAATGGATGCTCACGAAAGAGATGAGGTTTTTGTTGGCCGGCTGAGAAGGGATGAAACCCAATCCAAAACGCTTAACATGTGGATAGTTTCTGATAACCTCAGAAAGGGAGCTGCTACCAATGCGGTACAGATCGCAGAGTATCTTGCTGCGAAAGGTTTATTATAAACCACACTAACCGCAAAGTCCAATATAGGTGGGCCAATGTTTTGAACAAAATAACTTTGAGGTTGAATTCATTTGGTAGGCCCTATTGGTTCCGTGAGTTTTAATTCATCTCAAAAAAAGCAATACTTGCATCCAGATTGTCATCCTTCGCCGTTACAACTTCCCGTTGAACAATCGTTGCTCGCTGTTGCAGGTGTTGCGCCTGATTTTTTTGATAATTGATTCTGAAGGTTCGGCGCGCACCTGCAACATTTCAACGTAGCGCCATTATTTAGGATGTAACGACATTGCTTGGGGAATGTATTTGCTCAGATGTTGCAGGTGCGCGCCGAACATGCTTGTGCAGCGCTCTTGTGTGGCAAGCGCAACACCTGCAACGGCGAAATGGGGCTGTAAGAAACCGCCAAGTTTTATTCAGTGCTACTGCAGGAATTTATAATACCGAACATAATCGATATTCATTGATGCAGGGAAAGCAGCGTTGTCAATACCTTGAGCGCCACCCCAGTTTCCGCCCACTGCAATATTCATGATCAGGAAAAATTTTTGGTCAAAAGGCCAGGTTTTGTATCCGCTGTAATTATTTATGTATTCGAAATACTGAACATTATCAATATAACCGCGCAGGCCGTATGGAGTCCAGTCCAGACGGTAAACATGAAAGCTATCTGCTACTGCTTCAGTGTATTTTATGCTTGTTTTTTGTGTGTTGATTGTGAAATTAAAAACTTCAGTGTGTATACTGAAGTGCACATTATTCATATCATAACCCACATGTTCCATAATATCAATTTCCCCGCTTTTAGGCCAGGTGCCATAGAAACTTTCTGCGGGGAACATCCATAAAGCCGGCCAGGTGCCGCGCCCTTTTGGCAGGCGGGCTTTTATTTCGATCCTGCCATAGAGCCATTCTGCTTTGTTATTTGTAACCAGCCGGGTTGATGTATAATCTTTTCCGTTGTAATCTTCCTTTTTGGCTGTAATTACAAGTTGACCATTTTCCTGTTTTACATTATCGCCGCGGGTATAATATTGTAATTCGTTATTTCCCCATCCGCTTCCGCCAGTTTCATAATCCCACTTTCCAGGGTCGGGGCTGCCATTGATTTCAAATTCATCATTCCAGGAAGGAGTTGCTTCAAAGCTCCAGGATTGAGCTGTTCCAGGTCCGGGTACAATTGGTGTTACTGGAACAGGAGTATTTGAAGAGCTCTTGCTGCAGGAATTGGCAATAGCTATTACGCATATTGTAAAAATTGAAAGGCTTAGTCTTTGCATTGCTTTTTGAATTACTAAAGAAAAATTTATCGGTCAGGAGGTTTAGCTTAATGACCTGTTTACAAAGTTAATAAGAGGTTGCAATGCTTGTAGCGCCTTTAGAGATTCTTTTATTGGTTCGCCGGAAATTAATGCCGTATCTGGCAATTGCTTCATTGCAAGGATGCTTTTTAATTTCAAGTATTCGGCAGCAGGGTTATCCGTTTCATATCCTTTCGGCACTCTTTGTAATTTGGCATCATCTCCGGCATATAAATCGCCGTATTCTTTCTTAAATCCGGCAGAACCGATGATTTTCCTGAATTCTTTGAAATTATAGTCAATCTCCTGTCTTACCTGGGCTAGTTCTTTGGGATTAGGCATCCAAATTCCACCACCGATAAATGACTCCCCTGGTTGCAGATGAAAATAGTAGCCTGCCAGCAAGGATTTTTTCCCTCCTTTATTGATGGAAGCGCCAAAATTGGTTTTATATGGAGATTTGTCTTTGGCAAACCGTACATCCCTGTTTATCCTGAACATACAGTCTTTGGCTTTCAACCCACTGATTGTATCGTCTGATTTTGCAAGCTTATCAATAACCTGTTGAATGAAAGATTCAAAGTCTTTTTTAGCTGATTCGTACTTTGGCCTGTTGGCATCGAACCAGGGCTTATTATTATTTTTCTTAAGGTCCTTTAAAAATTTAAGAGTTGATTGTTGCAGCATTTATTAAAACTTTTTAAAATTGACACAAAAAATCGCGCATTTTGCGGGGAGGTTATTCGCTTTGTATAGGTTTTGCGAATATACCAACCGGGCAAAAATGCGCGATCGATAAATACTTAATACCTGGACTATATTCTTCCCCAGTTCTCTCCGCTTTTTATGCGATAGAGCGTCATCTCACTAACGCCATACTTTTCAGCAAGCTGGCGATAAGTAAGCTTGCGTTTTGGATCTTCCAGTAATTTTTTTATGGATTTAACCTGTGTAGCATTGAGTTTCAACCCCGTTGTGCGGGAAGCCTGAACGGCTTTGTAAGCAATCTTGGCAGGCGATTTCTGCTGATGCTTGGACACTTCTTCCTGGTTTGCCCATTTCAGATTTGATGCCCGGTTATCCAGTTTATTATGGTTGATATGAACTACAAATTTATTTTTAGGCGTGCTTTTCTTCTGAAAAAGTTTAGCTACTTCCCTATGAATATAAATGGTGCCTTTGCTGTTTGGCCTGTGCAGGTTAAGACTTCTGTAACCTGTGGTCAGAGAACCATTTAGCAGTTTACCATCTTCCAGCACGTCATCTGTGTAACTGGCAACTCTGCCGTGACTTGACACAGCATATTTTTTTCTGAGCTCTTTCCATCCCGGAAATTGCAAAGATTTCCAGACTTCTCCGGCGATTTTTTTAATCATAAGACTGAATTTAGAATTCTAATTTACTAAAATTGAATTGCTTCTATGAATAATTTTTTCTTTCACAAATATAAACAAACATATTGCTGAATATCGATACTTTATTACTGTTCCCCATAACCGGTTATTTTAATAAATGCGGATTCATCCAGGATTTGTATCTGGGGGATATTTTTGGCTTTTTCTAATTTTGAGCCTGCATCTTCACCTACAACCAGGTAGTTCAGTTTGCTGCTTACCCCTGAGAGCAGTTTACCGCCCTGTTTTTCAACCATCTCTTCAGCATCTGATCTTTTCATTTTCTGCAGCGTCCCGGTAAAAAGGAAGGTCTTGCCCTTCAGGTTCCCTCCCGTTACAACTTCTTTCCGGCCTTCCAGGGCCAGTCCCAGCCTTTCCAGTTCTTTCAGCATCCGGATATTATCGTGGTTATGGAAAAACTGGTAAATACTTTCGGCAACTTTTATCCCAACATCTTCTATCTGCAAAAGCTCTTCGCGTGAATAATCAACCAGGTTCATCAGTTGGTTGGTCTGCTGAGCCAGTGCTTTGGCCGTTGTCTCCCCCACATATCGGATACCCAGTGCTGTAATGAGCCTGTGCAACGGCTGTGTTTTTGATTTTTCTATGGCCTCCTGCAGGTTGGTAACAGACTTTTCGCCCAGCCCTTCCAGTTGGCGCATCTGATCATAGGGTAATTTATAGATTGAAGGAACATCGGTTATCCATCCCAGTTCAAAAAACTTGCGGATATTGGCTTCCCCCAACCCCCTGATATCCATCGCATCTTTGCTGGTAAAATGAATTATCCTTTCTACCACCTGGGCCTTACAATTCATATTAGGGCAGCGCCAGACAGCTTCTTCTTCCGGCTTATAGAGTGAATCACCACAAACAGGACAATGGGTTGGAAAGGTGATGACTTTTTCTTTTCCGGTTCTCAGGTCAGCCAATGATTTAACAATATAGGGGATTACGTCGCCGGCTCTTTCAACCAGCACCTGGTCGCCGAGGCGGATGTCTTTTTCCCGGATGAAATCTTCATTGTGAAGCGAAATGGAAGAAACAGTTACGCCGCCGATGGGTACGGGGTCAATTTTGGCAACAGGGGTGATACTCCCGGTACGGCCTACCTGAAATTCTACCTGCCGCAAAGTGCTTGTACCCTGCCTGGCTTTAAATTTAAAAGCTATGGCCCAGCGAGGGTGGTGGGTGGTCATGCCCAGTTTATCCTGTAATTTCAGGTCATTGACTTTAATGACCATGCCATCAATTTCATAGGGCAGGTTATCGCGTTCTTTTTCAAACTCCAGGCAATAGTCGATAACTTTCTGTATACCCTTAAATACTTTTTTCTCTTTTACCGGGCTTCGGAAGCCCAGTTGCCAAAGCATATCCAGTGAACCTGCATGTGTCAGTAAGGGTTCGGGTGTTTTTTCCCCGGTTTTGAGCAAGGTATAGCTGATGTGGTAAAGGAAGGCTTCCAGGTTTCTCCTGGCAACTTCCCTTGTATCCTTAATGCGAAGGGTACCCGAAGCTGCATTTCGGGGGTTGGCAAGGGGCGGCAGATTTTGTTCGGCCAGTTGTTCATTATATTTTTTAAAGTTTTTTTTATTCATAAGGACCTCACCTCTTATTTCAATCTGCTGAATACCCATTGAAGAGAAATCTGCAGAAAGCGGAACAGAACGGATCTGTTTCAGGTTGGTGGTGATTTCCTCGCCTTCAACGCCATCGCCACGGGTTGTGCCGCGGATGAATAAATCGTTTTCATAGACCAGTGAAATACTCGCGCCATCGAATTTTGGTTCCACACAATATTCCAGTTCTTGTAGCCCCGATAGTTCTTTTGCTTTCCGGTCCCAGTCTGCCAGATCCTCAGCATTGTAAGAGTTTTCGAGGGAAAGCATGGGTACCAGGTGCTGAACTGTTTTAAATGACGCGGTCAGCCCTTTGGCAACACGCATAGTGGGGGAGTCTGCTGTTGCCAGTTCAGGGTGTTCTGCTTCGGTTCTTTCGAGCGTTTTATACAAACGGTCGTACTCTCCATCCGAAATCAGCGGGTCATTCATTATATAATACCGGTATTCATGAAATCGAAGCATTTCCCTAAGGCTTTCCAGGTGTTTTACT
>Ga0209254_10006882_pt1 | contig 10496 bp, 11 predicted proteins | sample FrelakmetDIP11DI_FD_187148 | JGI IMG/M metagenome (GOLD analysis project Ga0209254, IMG submission 187148) | Freshwater lake sediment microbial communities from the University of Notre Dame, USA, for methane emissions studies - DIP11 DI (SPAdes)... | ecosystem: Environmental > Aquatic >... | reverse complement strand
TCCCTTCACGGGCGAGGTGGCAACGGCTACCGGGGGTAGGGTGCCCTACCGCCGCCCCCCTTATTCGCTGGTGGACAACGCGTTGATGGTGGTGGGGGACGCGGCCTTCATGAACAAACCTTTCAACGGAGAGGGGGTCACCTCCGCCTTCACCGCCTGTGCCATAGCGGCCGAGGTGGCCGCGGACGCCCTGGCCAAGGACGACCTCACCCGGGAGTCGCTGTGGCCCTACAACGTGCGCTACTTCCGCGGCCAGGGGGCAAAGTTCGCTTTTCTTGCCGCCGTGATGCCGGCGCTGGTGTCCCTGCCCGCGGACGAGATCGATTTCCTCTTCACCGTTCCCGGCATCATTACCCCGGAGGGGACGCGCGCCCTCAACCTGGAATACGAGGTGAAATCGGACCCCTCCGCGGTCATGCAGTCCCTCCTCGCGCTGCTCAAGGGCATCGCTAGGAGAAAGCTGCGCCCGGCCTCCATCGCCTCCATCGTGAAGGCGGGCTGGGATGCCTTCGTGATCGGGAGGTTGTACAAGAGTTATCCAGAGCACTCCTCCGGGTTCGGCGATTGGAAAAATGGGGCGGAACACTACTGGGCCAAGGCCGACCGGGCCAGGCATGTGTTCTTCGAGAAGCTGCTGCGGCAGTGGACTTGAGCATCGGCGATGGAAAGGAAGGAGCGGACTATGGGCGCAGATAACGTCAAGATGACCGCCTACTGCGGGCTGTACTGCGGGGATTGCGTGTTCAACACCGGGACCATCCCCGACCTGGCACGTGACCTGCGCAAGGAACTGCGCCGGGTCAGGTTCGACAAGATCGCCGAGGTCATACCCTTCTTCGACGCGGAGAAATACAAGGAGACCTACGAGTACCTGGGGAACATGGTCAAGCTGCGCTGCAAGGGCTGCAAGGTGGGCAGCCGCTCGCAGTTCTGCCATATCGCCCAGTGCGCCTCCAAAAAGGATTACGAGGGTTGCTGGGAATGTGGGGAGTTCGCCGCTTGTTCCAAGCTGGATTTTCTGGTTCCCGTCCACGGTGACGCCCACGTCAAGAACATGAGGAAGATAAAGAAGGTGGGCGTCGACGCGTGGGTCGCGGGCGGGCCGCTCAACTACAGCCCTCCGAAGAAGATCAAGGTGGAGAAGGGCGACTGACCATACTCTGCCGTTCCCCGATGTCCCTCACCAGCTCCAGGAAATAGAGCCAGTTGTCCAGGGAGACCTCGGGCGGAACGGCATGGTCGATGGCCGGGATGTAGCCGCCCGCCGCGAGCAGGGGCGGCACTACCCGCATCACCTCCGCCTTTATGGCCTCGCGGTCTCCGTAAAGGGCGCGCTTATCCATGCCTCCCCAGATGACGAACTGGTGCGGCCACTGCCTGCGCACCTCCAGCACGTCCATGCCCGCTTGCACCTCGAAGGGCCAGATGATGTTCACCCCCGCCTCTACAAACGGGGGGATGAGCTTGTTCATCTTGCCGTCGGTGTCCACGCCAACAGCGGGCACGCCCAACTCACCCCTGATGAAAGCGATGAGTTCTTTGTAGTAAGGGAGCATGAAGGCGTCGAAAGCGTCTGGGCTGATCATGGGCCCGTTGATGTAACACATGTCCTCCCACAGGCTGACCATGTCCGGGGGGTTGATGTCCGCGATGCGGCTCAAGACCCCCTTCCAGAAGTCCACCCAGTGGCGGGAGATGGCATGCAGCAACTGCGGCTGCCTGCGGTAGGCGAGCATGAGGCGGGTGAACCCCAGCAGGTGGCGGTGGGTGCCGAAGAGGCCGGCGATATATATACATAGGGGATAGGGGGCGGACCTGGATGCCTCGACGATGGTGTTCCAGAATTCCAGCCGTCCGGGAGTAGAGGGGTCCAGCCGCCACTTCAATCCCTCCCAGTCCTCCTCGCCGGTCACCGGTGCCGCGAGGAAGTCGGGGATGGTGCTGCTGCCATCCGCGAGCACCCGCACCTTCGAACCGGATTTGTCTATCTTCACAATATAGCGATCGTCTTCCTCGATGACCGCTTCTTCGAAGAGGGGGTCGAAGCCGGGATGCTCGTGGGCGCCGATGTACACCGGCAGCTGCACGTCGACTCCGCTGAAGAGGAAAACCCCCAACTCGTCGACGACGTCTGCGGGCAGCCCCTCACCACGCCAGCGCTCCAGGGTCTCCGGCCAGAACCCGATGGTCTCCAAGCGGAATGGCCGGTCGAGGGGCTCGAACGCAATGGTGGCGAGGAGCCTCTCGCGTGGGGTCATCTCCAAGGCGGGGATCACCTCCTTTCAATCATCTTACAGGCGCGATGAATAGATCCAGGTCGGACGCGTCCGCAAATCCCGTTCTCGACGATATAAACGATGGGCCTGGCCTGAGTCGATTATAATCCATAGACCCCCTTACTCAGAACTGCAGTGCATATGAAGGTGAACGAAAAATGCAACAGGGCTCTCCCCCAGGTTTGCATCTCGGAGATCATCCCTGTATCCGGCCACCCCGATGCGGACCTGGTCGCAATGCTATAATACTGACGTCATGTCAGATTCTAAAAGGGAGGCCTCATGAGCATCGAGCCGGTAATAGACGAGTGGTCGGGCCCGGGCGAAAAGGACGGTACCATCGTACCGATAACCGCTGCGGAGAACGCCGTCAACCGCGAGGCGAGCAGGAGCAAGTTCTATGGAGAGTGGTGGTACTTCGACGCGCGCCTGGAGGACGGCCACGTGGTGGTGGGATTCCTGCAGGCCTCGGAGCTGATGACGCGCAAGCCGGGGATAGAGATCCACGTCTACAAGCCGTCGGGGGAGAAACTCTCGGTGGTCAAGAAGTTCGACGCCTCCGAGCTGCGCGCCTCGGAGGAGAAGTGCGACGTATGGGTGGGGAAGAACCACTGCTGGGCGGATTGGCCTGCTGAGGGCGACCTTCCGACGCACCATCTATATATATCCGAGGACGGCATGGAGCTTGACCTCACCTTCGTGAGCGAGGTCCCGGGGTGGAAACCCGGCAAGGGCAAGACCAGGTACGGCGACCGCGGCTACTTCAGCTGGGTCGTCCCCATACCGCGGGCAAAGGTGGAGGGCACGGTGAAGTTCGAGGGCCGGACACTGCAGGTAAAGGGGATCGGGTACCACGACCACAACGTGATCACCACCGACGCCAGGCGCATCATCTCGTGGTGGTACTGGGGGCGCCTCTACACCGACGATTTCACCCTGCTCTACGCCTACGTGCGCACCCAGAAGCGCTTCGGGAACGTGGCGTCCAAACCTCTCATGCTCGCTTATAAGGACAAAGTGATCCTCTCCTCGGGCGAGATGGAGGTCAGGGAGGACAAGGTCACCTTCCACCCCATAGCCAACCGTACCTATCCCGCCGTGCTGGAGATGGAGATACCCGGCCAGGTGTACCTGCGCTTCGACGTGAAGAGGATCATCGATGCCAATGACCTCCTCAAGGAGATGAACCCCATCATCATGAACGCGGCCGTGCGCTGGTTGGTGAACAGGTTCATGCGCCCCGGCTGGTTCCGCTTCGAGTCGGACTTCACCCTGCGCGTACAGCACGAGGGCAGCAGCTTCGAGGAGACCGGCACTACCCTGCATGAGATGGTCGCGCTGCAATAGGAACGTTAATGCGCCTCTTGATAAGAGCGGCGTAGAGATAGATCACCGCCTCGGCCCGCTTCCCTTCTCCGGAGGCGGGCCGCTGTGACGTGCACCCCCGATGAGCGCAAATATATTCTATTGACGATAATATTGACAAATTGATAATATTAATTTATATTGCATATTGTAAGGATGTTAATAAAGCGGAAGGAGGAGAAGATGGGCAAGGGAAAAGCCTGCAAATCGGGGCCCGGGAAGGATGTGCCCGCCGCAGCGGAAAAACGCGCCATGCCGAGGCGATTCCTTCTCCCCAGCATCATGCTGCTCCTGGCCGAGCAGCCCTCGCATGGATATGCATTGCTGGAGAAGCTGGTAGAGCTGGGTGTCGCCGAGAAGCGACTCCCTCTCCCCATCGTCTACCGGGGACTGCTCCAGCTGGAGGGCAAGAGGATGGCGGGATTCAAGTTCGCCAAGCCGGAAGGGAGAGGCCCGGCGCGCAAGGTCTACCACCTTACGGAAAAAGGGAGAAAGGAACTCTCCTCCTGGGCGGAGAGCATGCAGGATGTGAGGTGTTTTATCGATGAGTTCCAGATGAGATTCATGGCGGTTGGGGGCGCCAGTAAGGCGAAGGCTTGAACATAGGCAAGCGCGCGCTTTTCACGATAGTGCTGAAAGGATTGACGACGGAAACAAGTGAAGTGAATGCAAGGAGGCTGGAAAGATGTTAGAGAGACTGATGGTCAGGGAACAGGAAGTGGAGGCGGGGGATTTCCCGCAGGAGGTCGTACGCTACGTCGAGGCGGGGCCGGTAGGGGATTTCATCGCACTTATCTCCAGCGTAACGGCGGGGATACTCTGCTTCGCGGAGTTTTTCAACGGCTGGATGGGATATCAGACCGTCTACGGGGTGTTGATGTTGGTGGCCTCCGCGGGGATCGCCGCCTTCTCGACCTACCTGCTCGCAGCCCGTTTCACCCTGCGCAGGGTACCGGGCCTCAGGTCGCCGGCCTGGGCATATTTCTTGGGCGGGTTCTGCCTGGTGGTCCTGAATATCATGGCGCTGGTTTTCGGGTGGCAGGGCGCGACTCCCAACCCGGTGTTTTTCTTCACCTTCATGAGCGGCGTGATGATGTTCATCGCCGGCATGGTCTCCAACTAGGAGCGGCGGAGAAGAGAAAGTTTTATAGAGCGGTCCTGAACCGGACCACGACTTGCAGAGAGCGGCATCCGCCGGGTTTCTCAACCCCAATCCCCCCCGAGAGCCCGGTGGATCCGCTCTTTTATCATCGCCCGCGGTCGTTCCGCTTATGTTGGTCTGTGGCTGGATGCCTGGGAACGCTTCAAGAGCATAACTCCAGGACCAAATCGTAGAGGAACTTCGTGCCGTCCTTCACGTCCTGGACGGGGATCCTTTCGTCCACGCCGTGGATACGCGCAAGGTCCATGAGCCCAAGGCGAGCGGGAATGATGCCGTAGCAGGGCACGCCCCGCGCGCGGAAGAAACGGGAGTCGGAGAGTCCCGAGAGCATGAAGGGACTGACCACGGCTTCGGGGTAACTGGAGAGGATGGTCTTCTCGATGGCCTCCATGTAGGGGCCGTGCGGGGGAGAGGCCGGCGCCCTTTCCATGTCCATGAACACGTCGACTTCTATCTCCGGGTCATCCAGCGCCTCCCTGATGAAGGCCAGGAACTCATCACCCTCCGTCTCCGGTAGGAGGCGGCAGTCCAGGAAGGCCTCCGAATCGTCGGGGATGACGTTGATCTTCACCCCGGCATTGAGCATGTTCAGGCTCACGGTGTCCCTGAGCACGGCGCTGAGGGCGGGGATGGCGGCGAGGTTGTTCTCCTGGATCAGTTTTTCCAGGGTCTTGAGGCTGCCGTCATTCTTGAAAGGCGCGAGTATCTCCCAGTGCTCTGCCAGGCGCGAGAAGAAGGCCTGCATGGTGGGGTTGATGTTCGTAGGCCGCTTCATCTCCAGGAGCTTGGCCAGGGCGGGGACCATGCGGTCCAGGGCCCCCTGGCCGGTGGGCATGGAGCCGTGACCGCCTGTACCTCGGCGTTTCAGGCGCAGCCAGTACCCGTACTTCTCCGCGTTGGCGATCATGAAGAAAGGCCTGCCCGCGACCAGGTCCACGGTGGCGTAACCGCCCTCGTTGATGACCAGTTCCGCCTCCAGGTCCTGCGGGTGTTTCTCAAGCAGCATCCTCACCCCGGAGTAGCCGCCCGCCTCCTCGTCGGCGGCGGCCAGGAAGACCAGGTCGCGCTGGAGCTCTATCCCCTGCCGTGCGGCGGCCACGCAGGCCATCAATTCCATGACGCCCATGCCCTTCATGTCCAGGGCCCCCCGGCCCCAGATGAAGCCGTCGGCGATCTCGCCGGAGAAGGGATGGACCTGCCAGTTCTCGGGGTTGGCGGGGACCACGTCGATATGGTTGAGGAGGATGAGGGGCTTACCCTCCCCGCTGCCCTTTATCCTGGCCAGGAGGGAAGAGCGCCCGGGCGCGCTCTCGTAGAGCTTGAAATCGATACCTGCATCCCTGAGGATGCTCCCCAGGAACTCCGCACCGGGGGTCTCGTTCCCCGGCGGATTGGTGGTATCGATACGCAGGTACTCGCAGAGGATATCAACGGCCTCGTCTCCCAGTTTATCCCAGTCCATCTTCTCCTCCTTCAAGGGGTCAGGTCTTGTCTCTTGCATACCCCGGTATGTCTGTAGATATTCTACATATGCCCGCCTTCTACCAGCTATTTTAAGGTCCACGCGACGATCGTGAATACAAGAAACAAGACCTGACCCCCTACTGCTTGAAGCGGTAGACGATTATACAGGTCTCGGCGCCTTCGGTAAGGCTGCGCTCGCACACTGTCTCGTAGCGTTCGGGGTTGTAGCCGCGCATGATGGCGGCGTCTATCTCCTGGCAGAAGTACTTGCCGTGCTCGGAGAGACCCCACTCCGCACAGGCGGCGGCGAAGGGGCAGTAGGAGACGGTGATCCTGAGGGCTTCTTCCTCCACCTCGGGCACCATGTGCAGATATCCCGTATCCAAGTCCGAGAAGACCAGGAAGTTGGCGAAGGTGTTCTCCCTGCCCTCGGAGGCGGCGCGTTCGGCTATCCTGCGGCCGCGCCTCTCGCCCAGGCTTCTAACCGCGGCGATTATGGCATCGCGCCCATCTTCCCCGAAGCGCTCGATGACCTCCTTGGCCAAAGTTGCGAAGAGCCTGGCCTGCATGGCCAGGGGAGCGTCGATGTACTGGTCTTTATTCACAGCCCTCTCGCCCAGGGCCGGCCCCAGGGTCTCCAGGTCGAAGTCTTTCCTCTCGTCCGGCACCTTCATCACCTCGCTTCACTTTGGGGGTCAGGTCTTGCCTTTTGCATCCCATAATATGGAAACTTGTCTAAAAAGCCAGCATATTAAGGGCTCTTCTCTCCGTATATCATATAGATACCGTAGTATGCAAAAAACAAGACCTGACCCCTAGGTGCTTTTACACCAGAGGTCGCGGATGACCTCGTTTGCGTTAACCGGCTCCAGGACCAGGTCGCCCGAGGCAGGTGTCTCGCAAGCCATGGCCACCTTGCCGTTTACCCTCAAGCTGCAGCGCTGGCAGAATCCCAACTGGCAGTTCTTGAAGTAAGCGAGCCCGGGATCGAAGTGCTCGCGGATGTGGTTCAAGCAATCGAGCACCGACATCTTTCCGTCCTGCAGTGGTACCCGGTAGTCCTGGAAGCGCGGTTCTGAGTCGGTCTCGGGATCGAAGCGGAAGCAGCGCACGTTTATGGCCGGGTGGGTCATGGCTCATCCACCTCCCCCCGCCTCAGGGATGCCGTTCCCTCCGCCACCGCCTCCTCGAAGGTCATCCTGCCGGAGGGTGGCGGCATGCTGGTGACCACCGGTTCCTCCAGCCGCAAGGCCGGCTCGCAGTCCCGGTTGGAAATGACCGTATTCACGCACCAGCGGTCGTTATCGGTGTAAGGGAAGTCGCGGCGGTAGAAGCCACCCCTGCTCTCCTCCCGCTTGAGCGAGGCCAGGGCGCTCATCTCCAGGCAGAGGAGCATGTTCTCCAGCTCCAGGCAGAGCTGCCACTCGTAGTTCAGCCTCCTGGTCCGGGAGGCAGAGACGTGTAGCCGTGCCGCCTCCTCGCGCCTCAGCCAGGAGAGCTCGTCGTAGGCGTTCTCCAACCCTTCCCCGTCCCTTATCACCCGCAGGTATTCATCCGTGACGCCGTGCATCCTCTCCATGATCTCGATGGGTGATGCGCCCTCCCTCCTCTGCATGGGGGCGTTTATCCTCTCTACGATGGCCTCCAGCTGTGCCTTATCCGGTTCGGTGTGCTCGACGCTTTTCACGTACTCGGGACAGGCTTCGCCGGCGATGCGGCCCTGCGCCCCCACCTGGGTGGTGGCCGAAGCCACCCGCACCGAGCCCCACAGACCGCCCGAGCATTCCCCGGCGGCATAGAGCCCCGGCACGTCCGTCTCGGTGCGCTCGTTGACCTTGACGCCTCCCACCATGAAGTGCACCGCGTTGCCCACCTCCAGGTCCTGTGTCTTGGCCGTCTCCAGCAGGTGGGGCAGCAATTTGCGGAACTCGGACCTTTTATCGTCGTTCTGGTCGAGGAACTCGGTGAACTTGTTCCACACGAAATCGACGCCATCCGGGGTGAGGTGCTTGAGGGCGAAATAGACCCCGCCGTGGGGGGTGCCGCGGCCCTCCTGGACCTCCATCTCGCTGGCGATGGCCACGATCTCCTTGGTGGACTGCTCCAGGGTGGAGGGGTCGTAGCGCTGCATGAAACGCTCGCCCTCGCCGTTAAGCATCTGGATGAGGGGGCCCACCTCCGTCTCCATCATGATATAGGGGAGGATGCTCTTGCGTGCCATGGGGGGCCAGAGCATGGTCGCGGGGATGTACTGCACCATCTCCATGCCGATCATCTCGGCGCCGGCCCGGAAGGCCATGGCCTGGCCGTCGCCGGTGAGATCGGCGGCGGCGGAGTTGAAATAATAGGCCTGCTGCCACCCCCCCGTGCACAACACCACCGCCCTGGCTGTTATAAGCACTATCTCGCCGCTCCTCAGGTCCAGGGCCACCGCGCCGATAACGCGGCCTTCCCGCGTGAGCAGGTCCACCATCATGGTGTCCTCCAGGACGGGGATATCCATCTCCCGCACCTTGCGGCGCAGCACGCGCACCCACCTCACCCCCGAGGTGATGATGCCGCGGGCCATCTCCTCGGCGTGCACCTGCTCGAAGCGATAAACCGGCATGCCCCACTCCAGCAGGTCGGCGGTGTTCCTGGCGGCGTACTCCACGTAGGCCTCGATGATGCGCTGATTGCCGAGGTAGAAACCCTCGCGCACCAGGTCCGCAAAGAAGCGCTCGGGCGAGTCGCGGTCATCACCCGGCAGGCCCAGCGCGATGGCGCTCCTGCCGTCCAGGTTGAAATCCGCGCCGGCCATCTGCGAGGCGCCGCAGCGGCCCATCTTCCCCTTGCTCACGATGAGCACGTCCAGTCCGGCGCGAGCGGCGTTGATCGCCGCCGGGCCTCCCGCGCCCTCGCTCCCCACCACCAGCACGTCGCAGGCTATCTCACGCTCGTAAAGCTCCGCAGACATGGCTACCCCGCATTTCCTCGCACGGTGCACAGGTTCTCGATAAATAGGTTATCCCGAAGCCGCCCGGCGCAAACCCCTCCGGAAGGAAAGCCCTCGTTCCCGGCGATGATGGGTCGGGGGTAATGCCCTTGGATCGGGGGGTATAAACCCTGCAGCGGCCGCCGAGCCCGCACCTAGTCACATTTACCGACTGCTATGATCGACGCACAAAGGGCTTATGAATTCTCCCGCGGCATGTGTAAAATAGATGTGGCATTCTGGCAGTGAAAAATCGCGATGGGAATTCCGTGAGGGAAAGGAGCAACGCATCATGGCAGAGGTAAGGTTCGACGACAGGGTGGCGGTGGTCACCGGAGCGGGTGGAGGGCTGGGGAAGGCATATGCCATGCTGCTCGCCAGCCGGGGGGCCAAGGTAGTCGTCAACGACCTGGGCGGCTCGTTCGACGGTGTCGGCGCCGATACCCGGGCGGCCCAGCTGGTGGTGGACGAGATCAAGGCCGCGGGCGGAGAAGCGACCCCTAGCTACAACAGCGTATCCGATTGGGACAGCGCCCAGGCGATCATCCAGACGGCCATCGACGCTTACGGCAAGATAGATATCCTTGTAAACAACGCCGGTATACTCAGGGACAAGAGCCTGCTCAAGATGACCATTGAGGACTACGAGCTGGTGATGGCGGTGCACATGGACGGCACTTTCTTCTGCACCAAGGCTGCTTTTCCCTACATGCGCGAGGCCGCCTACGGCCGCATCGTGTCCACCGCCTCCGGTACCGGGGTCTACGGCAACTTCGGCCAGGCCAACTACGGGGCCGCCAAGTTGGGCATCGTCGGGTTCACCAACTGCATCAAGCAGGAGGGCGCCAAGTACAACATCCTGGCCAACATCATCGTCCCGCAGGCGGGCACCCGCATGACGGCCACGGTGCTGCCCCCGAACATCATCGAGAAGCTGAAGCCGGAGTTCGTCGCCCCCATCGTGGGTTGGATGGCCTCTGACCACTGCGACGTCAGTGGCATGTACTTCATGGCCGGAGCGGGGTACTTCAGCCGCTCGGCCTTAGTCGAGGGACCCGGTGTCTTCCTCAACCCCGATGCGGAGATAACCATCGAGGACGTGGAGGCGAACATCGAGAAGATCAAGAACCTCGAGGGCGCGCGGGGATACGGGTCGGTCACCGAGCAGACCGGCTACGTGCTCTCCAACCTGAAGTTCGACTGATCCACAAGGCTACTTATACCGTCCTGACCCGGGGCGGCGGGGCCATCATGG
>Ga0209254_10006881_pt1 | contig 10496 bp, 8 predicted proteins | sample FrelakmetDIP11DI_FD_187148 | JGI IMG/M metagenome (GOLD analysis project Ga0209254, IMG submission 187148) | Freshwater lake sediment microbial communities from the University of Notre Dame, USA, for methane emissions studies - DIP11 DI (SPAdes)... | ecosystem: Environmental > Aquatic >... | reverse complement strand
ACCGCGGGCATGAACCCCCAGGAGACGGCCGACTTCACGGATTTCGTGCGGCGCGCACGCGACGACAAGGAACTCACGGTATTGCTGATCGAGCACGACATGAAGGTGGTGATGGGCGTCTCCGAGCACATCACGGTGCTCGAATACGGGGCCAAGATCGCCGAGGGAAGCCCTGCCGAGATCCAGGCCGACGAGCGCGTGATCGAGGCCTACCTCGGCAAGGGGGCTGCCGCGTGAGTGCCGCGACCGCCTCGAACGGCGACGTCCTCGTCGTCGACGACGTGCACGTGTTCTACGGCGCGATCCACGCGCTGAAGGGCGTGTCACTCCGCGTCGGTGCCGGCGAGATCGTGACCCTGATCGGTGCAAACGGGGCGGGCAAGTCGACCATGCTGCGCGCGATCAACGGGCTCAACCGTCCCCGCCAGGGAACGATCGAGTTCCAGGGGAAGGACATCACGACCGATTCGCCTCACTCGATCGTCAAGAACGGGATCGCCCAGAGCCCCGAGGGCCGCCGCCTCTTCCCGCGCATGAGCGTGACCGAGAACCTCGAGATGGGCGCCTTCCAGCGAGACGACCGCGAGAACTTCAAGGGCGATATGGACAGGGTCTTCGAGCTCTTCCCCCGCCTGCACGAGCGACGCGCGCAGAAGGCCGGCACGCTGTCGGGCGGCGAGCAGCAGATGTGCGCGATCGGCCGGGCGCTGATGGCCCGCCCGAAGCTGCTCCTCCTCGACGAGCCGTCCATGGGCCTCGCACCCATCTTCGTGGAGAAGATCTTCGAGATCGTGATCGAGATCAACGAGCAGGGAACGCCCGTGCTGCTCGTGGAGCAGAACGCGTTGATGGCGCTCGACGTCGCGAGGCGCGGCTACGTGCTGCAGACCGGGCAGGTCGCGCTCGAAGGTCCCGCCGCCGAGCTCAAGGTGAACGAGCAGGTCCGCAAGACGTATCTCGGCGAGGGTTAAGCGCAGCGTCGGTGCCCGGCTTCAGCCGGCCACCGACACAGATCTACCCGACCACGAGCGGGGCATACGGCGGGGCGAGCAGCACCCCGAGCCGGTGGCTCCCGCCTGCGACGCCGCGCGCCATCTCGAGCGCGGCGGGGATGTTGTGCGTCGGCACGAGCCCGAGCGCCCGTGCCGCCCCGGCATCGCGGCAGCCGGCGACGAGCACGCTGCCGGAGCGCTCGAGGACGGGCGCGCACGAGGCCCAGTCGACGTAGGGCAGCAGCGGATGAGGGGCACGGCCCCGGCGGTAGGCGTCGAGGGCCTCTGCGTCGGCCGCGACCAGGCCCCGTGCGGCGGCGAGCTGCTCCTCCGTCGCGCCTTCACGCAGCACGTGGAAGAGGTCGCGGTACGGCGTCTGAGGGCCGTGCCCGAACGTGCGCCGCAGATCGTGGAGGAGCACGACCGTGCCGCCCTCGCGCAGCGGTGAGGCGTCGCGCCAGAGGCGGAGGGCGTGGCCGAGGCCGATCGTGGCCGCGGTGATCGGGTTCAGCGGCTCCCGCGGCTCGTGCAATGACTTCCACGGGATTGGCACGACGATGGTGTCGAGCGGATCTTCGAGCTGCGCACCGCGCAGGGAGATCCCGCGGAGGAGCGCCTCTGCGTGCGACACCGCGGGCGGCCCGGCGAGGACGGCGGCAGCGTTGAGCTCCCGCGCGAGGCTCTGGAGCGCTCGGTCGCGCAGCGTTCCGGGGAACGCATTGAGGAGCCGCCGGGCCGGGGAGCGGGCCAGCGTCGCGCGCGTCTGCGGCGAGGAGGGGTAGCCGCGGTGGCGACCGAGGAGGCGCGGGTGATCGAGGACGATCGAGACGCCGATGACGGCGGTGCGACGCGCAAGCGCCGTGGCGACCTTGCCGGCCAGGACGCCCGTGGGGGAGAGAGACGGTGCGAGGAGCGACGGCGCCGGAGCCACCGACGCGATCGCCTCGGCCGCGCAGGCACCGAGGAGCGTACAAGGCCCGCCACGCTCGGAGGTCTCGGCCGCGGTGACGCAGACGACGAGGTCGGCGTCGAGGAGTGCGCCGTGAATGTGAACGGGCGTCGCGTTCAGGAGCTCGAGCGGTCGCAGCTCGGCGCTCGTTGCATCGTGGACGGCGACCGTTCCCCGGAAGTCGCGCGCCGGGGTGGGGCGGAGCACCGCTTCCAGCTCGCGGCGTCCGGCCCGCCGCTCGAGGCCACCGGCGACCACGATCGTGTGCCTCTCGGCGGGCATCCCGAGCCGCTCGAGCTCGCCGATGACCGCGGCGACCGCCTCCTGGCGAGGGTCGCTGGGCGCGCCGGGCAGCGGCAGCGAGCGCGGCTCGACGACGATCGCGACGCGGCCACCGCGCGTGACGAGGTCGGCGAGCGGTGGCCCGGACAGCGGATACCGCAGCGCCTCTCCCACCGCTGCCGTGACGTCGCGCAGTGGATCGAGCGGCGGCGGCGGCGCGAGGAGGACGGCATCGTCGTCGACGCCGACGAGAGGGATACGCGAGCCCGAGAGCAGAGGGAGACGGGCCATGGCTGCATCCAACCATCACGGCGCGACGCCGTGCGGCCCGGTCAGCCGATCGAGCGGTGAAGCCGGAGGAACGTCGGCCGCCAGCCGAGCTGCGGCCAGGTGCGCGAGGAGAGCAGGTTCGTCGCGCGCCAGTCGGTGACGACCCAGCGATACCCCTCCGCGGCGGCCCAGTCGAGCACGGTCGTTCCGAGCGCCTTGCCGACGCCCGCGCCCCGCGCGTCCTCTCGCACGGCGGCGAAGCCGAGAAGGGCAGCGTCGTCGGGCCGGGCGATCCCTCCGTGCAATCCCGACTCCGTCACCGGGCAGCCGACCGCGGAACCGACGACTCGCCCCTCCACGACGGCGACGAAGGTGGCGAACGCCGAGTTGTCGAAGTCCTCCTCCCACTCGGCCCGGGTCTCCTCGAGCGGCGGCGGCGGCAGGGTGGAGAACACGGGAGCGCGCATCTGGTGTGCCGGAAGGACGAGCTCGAGCTCGGCCAGGGCGTCGATGTCGTCGCGGACGGCCCGCCGGATCTCGACGCCCGGACTGCTCACGGTGAGCGGTGCCCCCGGTGCCTCCCTGATCGCGTGGACGTGCTGCTGCCCGAAGCCGAGCCGGAACCAGGCGTCGACGAGCGCGAGGTCGCTCGCGGGGATCACGGTGTAGTGCGACGTGCGGCCCTCGTCGACCCAGCGGGCTGCCGCGAAGGCATAGAGGTCGCGCGCCGCCTCTGCCTCGGTGACGGCCTGGCCGGCAGGCTCGACCCAGACGTTCGGCCCCCAGATCGGGTCGTCTCGCGCGGTGCCGACCAGGTAGCCCACGACGGCGCCGCCGCGGCTCGCAACCGCGCCCGAAACCTCGCCCGTCGTGAGCTCCGCAATCGCTGCCCGGGCAACCTCGAGCTGCTCGTAGGCGGCCGGTAGGCCCGGCTCGATGGTGCGTTGGGCGGCATGGCGGCGCGCGAGCAGACCTGCTGCGTCGTGGAGGAACTCGGGGTCGAACGGGTGGAGCTCGAGACGGGCCACGGAGTGAAACCGTATCGCGCTTTCTCTGCGTAGACTCGCGCCCATGGCCCCGAAGACGATCACGGGTGCGGAGCTCGAGCTCGACGACGGTCCGGCGCGCGGCTCCGAGTTGTTCCTCGTCGACGGCAACAACCTCGCCTACCGCGCCTTCTTCGCGCTGCCGGAGGAGCTCGCGACGAGCGACGGCCTGCCGACGAATGCCCTGCTCGGCTTCGGCAACATGCTCTTCAAGCTGCTCGCCGACTACGGGCCGCGCGGCGTCGCCGTGGCGTGGGACACGCGGCCGGTGCACCGCGCCGCCGTCGCCGAGGCGGTCGACGTCGTCTACAAGCAGGGTCGCAAGCCGATGCCCGACCTGCTGCGGGAGCAGTTCCCCTACTTCCGGCCGATCGTCGAGGCCTTCGGGTACCGCAACCTCGAGTTCGAGGGGTGGGAGGCCGACGACGTGATCGCTACGATCGCAACCCTCGCCGACGAGGCGGGCGTGAAGACGTGCGTGGTCTCGACCGACCGCGACGCCTTCCAGCTCTGCTCCGAGAACGTGACGCTGATGATGACGCCGCGCGGCGTCTCCGACGTGAACGTCTACACGCCCGAGCGGGTCGAGCTCCGCTACGGCGTGCGGCCCGACCAGGTGCCCGACTTCATCGGCCTCAAGGGTGACACCTCCGACAACATCCCGGGCATCCCCGGGATCGGCGACAAGACGGCCGGCCAGCTGATCGCCCAGTACGGCTCGCTGGAGGAGGTGATCGCGCACGCCGACGAGCTCTCGCCGGCCCGGGGGAAGGCGGTCCGTGAGCACGCCGACCAGGCACGGGCGTCGAAGGAGCTCGCGACGATGCGCCGCGATCTCCCGCTCGGCGTCGACCCGACGGCGCTCGTCTCCGGCGCGCCCGACCGCTCCCAGCTGAAGGAGATGTTCCGCCGCTTCGAGTTCCGCTCCCTGCTCAACCGCGTCGACGAGCTAGACGCTGCTCTGCCTGCGGCAGAGCAGCGTCTAGATGCAACATCGGTTCCGTGGCGGGAGGGTCTTCTTGCCTCGACGCGCGGCCGGGTGGGTGTGGCGATCGAGGACGGCCGGATTGCGGTCGCCTCCGACGACGGGGTGCTCGTTGCCGACTGGGACCCCGCACAGGCCGCGTTGCTCCGCGACGCCGATCTCGTCGCCCACGACGCGAAGGCCCTCCACCTGCCGTTCGCCCCCGTCGACGACACGATGATCGCCGCGTACCTGATCGAGCCCGGCCGCTCGGCCTACCTCATCGACGATCTCGCCGCCGAGTACGGGCTCGAGCTCCAGCCCGAGCCACCGGCGGAGGAGACGACCGCCCTGCTCGTGCGGCACGCCGAGTCGGCCCGGCGTCTCGCCGCGCCGATGCGCGAGCGGCTCGTCGAGCGCGGGTCGCTCGACCTCTACGAGCGCATCGAGCTTCCGCTCACGGCCGTCCTCGCCGCGATGGAGGATGCCGGCGTCAAGATCGACACCTATCGCATGGGCGAGATCACGGCGCGGCTCCGCGACCGGGTCGAGGAGCTCGAGGCGCTGGCGACCGACCTCGCGGGCGAGGAGTTCATGCTCGGCTCGACCCAGCAGGTGGCGCGGATCCTGTTCGAGAAGCTCGGCCTCGAGCCGGGGCGGAAGGGGAAGACGGGCTACTCGACCGACAGCCGGGTCCTGCGCGGCCTCCGAGAGGCGCACGAGATCGTGCCGGTGATCGAGGAGTGGCGCGAGTACTCGAAGCTGCTCAACACGTACCTCCTGCCGCTGCCGTCGCTGATTTCGGAGCGTGACGGCCGCCTGCACACGACGTTCAACCAGGCCGTCGCCGCGACCGGGCGCCTGTCGACCTCCAACCCGAACCTGCAGTCGATCCCCGTCCGCACCGACCTCGGCCGCCAGATTCGCTCTGCCTTCATCGCCGAGGAGGGGCACCGGCTGCTCTCGGCCGACTACAGCCAGGTCGAGCTGCGCATCCTGGCCCACGTGTCGGGTGAGCCGGTCCTGCGCGAGGCGTTCGAGCGCGGGGAGGACATCCATACACGCACCGCGGCGGAGGTGCTCGGCAAGGATCCTGCGTTGCTCACACGATCGGAGCGTGACGTGGCGAAGATGGTCAACTTCGGGATCATCTACGGGATCTCGTCGTTCGGCCTCGCCGAGAACCTCGAGATCCCGCGCGACGAGGCGCAGGCGTACATCGACACCTACCTCGCCCGCTTCCCCCGCGTGCAGGAGTTCATCGCGCGCACGATCGCGCAGGCTGCGGCCGACGGCTACGTGACGACGCTCCTCGGCCGCAGGCGCCCGATTCCCGAGCTCCGCGCCTCGAACCGCCAGACGAGGTCGCTCGGCGAGCGGCTCGCGGTCAACACGGTGATGCAGGGCACCGCCGCCGACGTGATCAAGGTGGCGATGATCCGTGCCCACGACCGGCTGCGGGCCGAGGGGCGCACCGCCCGACTCGTGCTCCAGGTGCACGACGAGCTGCTGCTCGAGGTGCCCGACACCGAGGTCTCGGGCGTCCGGGAGCTCGTGCGCGAGGAGATGGTCGGCGCCTACCCGCTCGACCCGCCGCTCGCGGTCGATGTCGGCGCCGGGGACAACTGGGCAAGCGCGAAGGACTAGCGTCCTTCGCGCTAGATGGGGCGTTCACCGCCCATGGCGACGGAGCCCCGTCCGTCGAGGAGGCACCACTGCTCGCTCCGACCCACGCGGAACGTTCCATCTAGAGAAAGAGGCTTCAGCCTCTTTCGCTCGCTATACTCCGCGGCTCGCCCATGGCCAACCCTCCGACCGAGAGCACCCCTATGTCCACTATGGAAGTTCCCGTCCTCGAAGACGGCGTCTGGATCACCGGCCCCGACGGGGAGCTGATTCCCGACTACGACGCAACCTTCCCCACGATCAACGAGGGCGAGGTCGTGCACGGCACCGTCGTGCGCGTCGACAAGGACGAGGTGCTCGTCGACATCGGCTACAAGTCCGAGGGCGTGATCCCGGTCTCCGAGCTGTCGATCAGGCGCTCGGTCAACCCGGCCGACGAGGTCTCGCTGGGCGAGGAGATCGACGCGCTCGTGATGCAGAAGGAGGACGCCGAAGGGCGTCTCATCCTGTCCAAGAAGCGCGCCCGCTTCGAGCTCGCCTGGAAGGCGATCGAGGCGGCAGCCGAGAGCGGCGAGGCCGTCAACGGTCGCGTGATCGAGGTCGTCAAGGGCGGCCTCATCCTCGACCTCGGCGTGCGCGGATTCCTGCCTGCCTCGCTCGTCGACATCCGGCGCGTCCAGGATCTGGAGGAGTTCACGGGCAAGGAGCTCCGCTGCAAGGTGATCGAGCTCAATCGCTCGCGCAACAACGTCGTGCTCTCCCGCCGCGCCGTCCTCGAAGACGAGCGCAAGGAGATGCGCCAGGCGATTCTCGACCGCCTCAACCCGGGCGACGTCGTCGACGGCCAGATCTCGAACATCGTCGACTTCGGCGCCTTCGTCGACCTCGACGGCATGGACGGCCTGATCCACATCTCCGAGCTCTCCTGGAGCCACGTCAACCATCCGTCCGAGGTGCTCGAGATCGGCCAGACCGTCAAGGTCAAGGTGCTCGACATCGACCGCGAGCGTCAGCGGATCTCGCTCGGCCTCAAGCAGACCCAGTCGGACCCGTGGCAGCAGGTGCTCGAGCACTACCACGAGGAGGACGTCGTCGAGGGTCGCGTCACGAAGGTCGTCACCTTCGGCGCCTTCGTCGAGATCCTGCCGGGCGTCGAGGGCCTCGTGCACATCTCGGAGCTCGCCCAGCACCACGTCGAGAACCCGCGCGAGGTCGTCTCGCAGGGTGATCCGGTCAACGTCCTGATCCTCGAGATCGACGGCGACCGCCGCCGGCTCTCGCTCTCGCTGAAGCGCGTCGAGGAAGGCGCCGAGCCGCTCCCGCGTGCCGACGGTGGCGAGTCCGTGCACCTGACGCCGAACCTGAGGCTTTCCGAGGAGGCATTCCCCGCCGGCGAGCTCGCAGAGGAGGCGCTCGCGCTCGACGCCGACGCGGTCGAGCTGGGCGAGGAGGCGCTTGCGCTCGACGCCGACGCGGTCGAGGTCGCTGCCGAGGCCGTGGCCGCGGAAGAAATTGCCGTCGAGCTCGCCGAGGAGGCCGTGATCGCAGACGAGATCGCGGTCGAGCTGGCGGAGGATGCGGTTGTCGCAGAGGCGATCGCCGAGGAGCTCGCCGAGGAGGCGCTCGAGGCGGACGCCGCGGGTGACGGTGATGCCGCCGCGGAGCTGGCCGACGAGGCACTCGTCGCCGACGAGCTCGCAGTCGAGCTCGCAACGGAGGCGGTTGCAGCCGAGGAGGTCGCCGTCGAGTTGGCCGAGGAGGCTGTTGTCGCCGACGCGGTCGCGGTGGAGCTGCTCGAGGAGGCCGTCGTCGAGGAGGCCGTCGCGGAAGAGCTTGCAGAGGAGGCAATCCTCGAGGAGGTCGTTGCCGAAGAGCTCGCCGAAGAGGCCGTTGCCGCGGCCGCTGACGAAGACCGGGCCACCTAGACCATTGTCGCGCCCGATCGCGGTCGCGATCACGGGTGGGATCGGCGCGGGGAAGAGCACCGCGCTCGCAGCCTTTCGCGCGCACGGCGCCGCCACGGTGTCGAGCGACGAGATAGTCCACCACCTGCTCCGCACGGATCTCGACGTGCGGGCGGCGCTCGTCGAGCGCTTCGGTGACGGGATCCTCGGCGAGGACGGGGTCCCGGACAGGACGCGCATCGCAGCGGTCGTGTTCGAGGACGCCGAGTCGCTGGCGTTCCTCGAGGCGCTGCTCCACCCGCTCGTCTCGCGCGAGTACCTGACCTGGCGCGATCAGCTCGCCGCACTCGACGACCCGCCACCCGTCTGCGTCACCGAGGTGCCCTTGCTCTACGAATCGGGGGGCGAGAGCCGCTTCGACCGCGTCGTCGTGATCACCGCGCCGCGTCAGCTCCGCGAGCAGCGGCGCAGCGTGCCGCTCGACAACCGGGACACGCGACTGCTCGACGACCGCGAGAAGGTGAAGCGCTCCCACTTCCACTACGTCAACACCGGCACGATCGAGGATCTCGACGCCTGGGTCGCCGGCGTCATGGCGGAGCTGACGAACGACGCATCGTGAAGCGCGTCGCCATCCTCCTCGCGGGTGTTGCGGTGATCGCGGCCGCTGCCTTCGCGGTCGTCCGGCAACCACCGGATTTCGTGCAGCACATTCGCTATCCGCTGCGCTACGAGGCGATCGTGCGGGGTCACGCGAAGAACTACGACCTCGACCCGGCCCTCCTCGCGGCCGTGATCTACACGGAGAGCCGCTTCGATGCCAGAGCCCGATCCAACGCCGGGGCCATGGGCCTGATGCAGCTCCTGCCGGACACGGCGCGAGGCATCGCGGTGCGGACCGGCGGCAATGCCTTCGTCGTCGATGACCTCTACGTACCCGAGCTGAACGTCCGCTACGGCGCGTGGTACCTCCGCAACCTGCTCGACCGCTACGGCGACGAGCGAACGGCGCTCGCCGCCTATCACGCCGGGCAGGGCAACGTCGACAGCTGGCGGAAGCAAGGGGTGGGCATCCAGTTCCCCGAGACCCGGAGCTACGTGGCGAAGGTCAAGCGCGTCAAGGATATTTACGCCGACACCTATGCGAGCGAGCTGGGCCTGCGCTAGCGTGAAACCGGAATGACTGACCCGCGCGACCGCCGGTACGCGGAGCTGATCGTCGACGGCTGCCTCGGCGTGCAGCCCGGCTGGCAGGTGCTCGTCGGCGGTAATCCCCAGGCCCGTCCACTGCTCGAGGAGGTGTGCGCGGCCGTTGCCCGACGCGGGGCGTACGCTTTGCTGCGCGTCTCGTTCGAGGGCTTCCTGTCCCCGTCGCTCGGCTGGCTCGCGAATGCCCCGCTCGACCTGCTCGCCCAGCCCGCGGCGATCACCGCACACGAGATAGAGGCTGCCGATGCGCTGCTGTTCGTGTCGGCGCCGGACAACACGCGTGCTGCGGCCGGAATCGAGAGCGAGCGGATGGGCTCCCTGCAGGCGGCGTACAGGCCCGCCACCCTACGCCTGATGAATCACGACATCCCCTGGGTCGCCTGCCAGTACCCGACGGCTGCGCTCGCCCAGGAGGCCGGCCTCGGAAACGAGGACTTCGCCGAGCTGCTGTACGGCGCCGTCCTACGCGACTGGGCTGCGGAAGGGGAGCGCATGCGCGGGATCGCGGCGCATTTCGACGCGGCCTCCGAGGTGCACATCGTGGGGGAGGGCACCGATCTCCGCCTCTCGCTCGCGGGACGGTCCGTGAAGGTCGACGCCCTCGGGGCGAACCTGCCCGGTGGCGAGTTCTTCGGCTGCCCGCTCGAGGACTCGGCCGAGGGCGAGATCTCGTTCGGCGACTTCCCGGCCGTCTATCGCGGACGTGAGATCACCGGGATCCGGCTGCGCTTCGCCGGCGGGCGTGTCGTCGACGCGTCTGCCGAGACGAACGAGGCCTATCTCGTGGAGACGCTCGACACCGACGACGGCGCCCGCCGTCTCGGCGAGCTCGGGATCGGGTGCAACCCCGGCATCACGCGCTACATGAAGAACACGCTGTTCGACGAGAAGATGGACGGGACGGTGCATCTCGCACTCGGCAACAGCTACACCGACCTCGGTGGCGTGAACCGCTCGGCCATCCACTGGGACCTCGTCAAGGACCTCCGCCTGCCCGGCTCGCGGCTCGAGCTCGACGGTGTCGTCGTGCAGAGCGAGGGTGCCTGGCTCGTCGCCTGACGAGGCGAGCTAGCGGCTCGAGCTGCTCGTGGGCGTTGGCGGCGGCGCCGGCGGGGTGACGTCCTCGAGCATGTGGCTCCAGAGGTTTGCGAGCATTCGGGTGCTCGGCCAGGTGGTCACCGAGCCGCCGAAGTCGAGCACGCCAGCGGAGAACACACGCGCCCCCGCTGCGGTCTCGTAGTACGTCATCTCGCC
>Ga0209254_10006880_pt1 | contig 10498 bp, 9 predicted proteins | sample FrelakmetDIP11DI_FD_187148 | JGI IMG/M metagenome (GOLD analysis project Ga0209254, IMG submission 187148) | Freshwater lake sediment microbial communities from the University of Notre Dame, USA, for methane emissions studies - DIP11 DI (SPAdes)... | ecosystem: Environmental > Aquatic >... | reverse complement strand
TGTCTTGCGGGAAAATCGGCTACGGCGCGACAAATATGGCGTGCAAAAATAAAACCGAAATAACGATTGACCTTGTGATTGCGCAAAAGTTACGCTAGCCGGGTTGACCCGGCGCTGTGGCATAGCACGGACACTTCATGTCCGTGCGGGGCTTGAGGCCGGGCGAGGTCGGCTTTGGAAAAGCCGCGCTCCTTCAGCGCGCGAACAAAGCCAGCAGCGGAATCCCCACGACCTCATTAATCAGCGAAACAGTCACTGCGAGTTTGGTGCTAATCCCCACCAACCGCCGCAGTCCGATAATCCCAAGCGCCAGCGACCACACCAGGTCCACCACGCCGTGCAGGACGATGATGACCTCAGATCCATAGAGGTTCAGCGCGATGGCGGTCCAGTCGATCAGAAACGTGTAGGGCATGACGACCAGATAGATCACGCCGGCGATATTGAGGATTTGATCCATGTTGCTGGGCCTGCCCGCCAGACGGATGCCCAGATGGATGACCGCCGCGCCCAGCAGCCAGGCCAACATGCGGACCACCGGCAGGAAGAAGATCTGCGCCAGCAGATAATTCTCGTCCGGTAAAAAAGTTAGGGAAGAGGGCATCAGCGGGCCATACCCCAGCAGATAGCGGGCCAGCGTGCTCGTCGCCGAGATGAGCAGGTTGAAAAACAGCAGCACCTTGAACGCCCACAACGGGGCGGGCCGGGAACGGATTTCGTCGAAGGCGCGCGCCGGATGAAACACCCCCGCCAGGTAGAGTTGGAAGTAGTTCATTTCGCCTCCCACCGTAACGCAAGACGAAGTCGTAGGCTCTCCGGTTCTCAATCAGAGCGCGCGGCTTGAAGACCGACAAGTAAATAGCTTGCAGGATGCGCACTTCTTGCAGCTGGCCTGGGAAGCCAGAATATGGACTACTCCTGCGGCACCCCGGATGACTCAGGCCAATCACCCATCAACCTGGCGGGGCCACCCTCGAAAAAGTCGACGGCCTCTTTCCATAGCTGCCAGGATTGCCTGGTCTTCTCGGGATTGTCGATGATGCTCCGATCCATTTGATCGAAGGCGGCGTAGTTTTCGAGCTCTTGCCAGATCTCGATCGCATACTCACCCCCCAAACCAAACTGCACGGCGTAGCACTTCAAGGACTTGGTCCACGGGTCTGAAAGAATGTCCGGCGCGCCCTTCTCTCGCCACCATTTCTCTGCTTCGGCGGCTTTGCCTTGCTTGATTTTTAGCGTTCCAACCCAGAATAGTCGATAGGCTTCCATCGTTCCCCCCTGTGTGTCATCGTAGCTTCCCAGGCCTCTGTGGCAGGTTTGATCTTGCGTCTTTCGCGCGGGCATCTTCTATGGTGATCTTCAGTCGCCATCTGTTGTCGATCACACGGCAGATCATTCACGCGGTACTCACAACACCCGATCGGTATACGGCAACTTGCGGATCAGATTGCCAATCACAAAGCTCAGCGGCACGACGATCGCCACGGCCAGGCCAAACTTGAGCAGCGGATACAGATCGACATTGCGCAACACCAACGCGGTGGCCGTAATCACTTGCGCGTGGATGATATAGGCGATGTAAGCATTGGGCGAGAGGAACTTCGCCAGCCGGCCTTGCCGATTCCAATTGCGGCGGAAGAGATAGATCAGGCCGATGCACATCCCCACGCACAGGAATGCCTCCCACTGCGCATAGGCCATCGCCTGCCAGTTCAGACCGCCTTTGAATGGTTGATCATTCTCCATAGCGCCGCCGATCAACGCCATCGGCACGAACAGCAGAATCAGCGCAATCGCGATGCCCAGCCACAGCTTTCCCTTTGCATCAGGCAGGCGCAGCAGCCAGTTGCGGCGATAGGCCATTAGCCCGACGATGAACAGCGCGATGTACAGGACGAAGAACGGCAACTGCAGGTTCAAGAGTGCAAATCTCCAGCCGGTGGGAAATACCAGGCGGACGAGAAATGCGCCCACGCCGGTCAGCAGGGCGAACAGGACAATGGCCGCGTTACCGGGAAACCGGCTGTCAGTCTCCACGGGTGGCACGGGTGGCGTGGGCCGGAAGAATCGCCGCCACGCCGCGTAGACCAACGTGAAGATAAGCAGGACTTCGACAAACCACAGCGGCCCGTCGCCAATCAGCGTTTCGCTCGCGCCGGGGAGGTATCGCCACCAGGGCAGGACTTGGCCCAGTGTCACATAGGTGATGACCGCCCAGGTAAGCGGACTGATGATCCAGCTATAGATAATCAGCGGAATGCCAAGCCGGATCAAACGATCTTTCACGAAATGGCCGGCCCCTTTCCGATCGTAAGAACCCGGCACGAAGTACGCCGAGATGAGCAGGAAGAGGCTCATGAAGTAGGCTTGATTCACGCTGCAGAACCAGTTGCCAAGCACACTTGTGATCGTATCCTGCCGGCCTTCCGTATAGAGAAATGATCCGCTCCCGGCATAGATGATCATCGTGTGATGCAGGAGTACCAGGATCGTCAGAAAGACGCGCATATTGTCGACGAACAGCAGGCGGCTAGCCGCTTTGGTTTGAACGATTTCGGCCGTGGCGGCAGGGCGACTTGTACCAAGAGTTGCGGTTGACATTGGACTTGTCTCCTTGTATAGAATATAGTTTGCAGCTCTTGCATCACGGGAATATCCCGATGATACTGTTAGATGTTCGGCACGCGCCGAACGGAATTTGTCGGATAGTGTACGCCACCCGAAAATACAGCACTACGCCTCAGGGATTCCCGATCTGACCCTCAAATTTCAATCCGCGTTCAGGGGAGCTCATCTCCAGGCGATCGTCCCCGAAATGTAATCGGAAGGTGCTCACGCCGTCTTCGAACATCTCAAAAACGAAAGTCTCCGGATCTGCCCAGTAGCCGCGCAACGCTTGCCCGCTTGGCGCCATGCGATATTTCCCGTCCAGACCGATCGGCCAGGCGACGTCGGCGCCCTCAAGTTTCATGTACAGCGTGGCCTCAGCGGTGTTGTTGGCATCGAGCCTCAGGGTTGCGATGTCAGCCGCATTTGGCTCAAACACATAGGTCTTGCCTGAAATCTCCTTGGCCGTATCTGGAAGCGTCCCAACAGGCGGGGTTTCTGCAGGCTGCGCCAAGGCGGTCAGAGTTGCCTCTAGTTTAGCCACACCTTCCTGGTTTGCGGGCAATGGCTTGCTCGGGTCGACGAAGGCCGCCTTCAGCAACGGATTGATTTGATCGTAATCAAAGCCTCTGGCCGTCGTGACTACGATGGCGTGATATGCTGGGTATACCTTGATGTTTTGTCCGCCGCGCCCCATAGCATAGTAGCTGTCTTCCGAGACCCACCAGCCGTATCCGTAATCATCCATCCCTCCCTGGCTGTGTGCCTTCACTGAATCTTGTACCCAGGCAGCAGAGACGATCTGCTTTCCCTCCCAGACGCCGCCGTTGAGCCATAGATAGCCGATCTTGGCTGCGTCGCGCGGCGTCAAATACAAGTCGCCCCAGCCATGGGAATGACCCTGGGGGTCTGATTGCCAGTACACCTCGCGGATGCCCAGCGGCTCAAAGAGGTTCTGCCGGGCGAAGTCGAGCGCCGTCATCCCGGTTGCTTTCTGCAGGATGGCCGAGAGTAGGTGCATGCCTGGGCTGTCATAGCAGAAACTGGTCCCTGGTTCCCCTGCCATCTTGCGGTCCAGCGCAGCCTGCACCCAGTCCGGATTGGACCGCATTGCGTTGAGGGTTGGCTCGTCGCCGGCAAGGCAGCCTGATTCAAAGCCGTTCATCATGCTTGCCAGGTGCTGGATGGTGATGCGTTCTTTGCGGGCATCCAGGTTGGCGATGGTGCGGTCGGCGAAGAATGACATCATCGGCTGATCAAGTTGGAGTTTACCCTGGTCGGCGGCGATGCCGATGAGAGTAGTCATGACACTTTTCGTCACGGAAGCCAGTTTATGGGGGATCGAGTCGTCGTATGGGTAGAAGTAAGCGTCCAGCACCACAGAACCGTTGCGGATGATCAATAGACTGTCAATGCCACTACCTTCTTCCTTCAAGGCCTGTAGCCCATCCGCCAGTTTGGCAGAGTCGAAGCCTTGTTCCTCCGGTGTGCTGGTTCTCCAGCCTTGTGTGGGCCAGTAAGTTTGAGAGAAGACCTGTTCCGGTGTAAGAGGCGGGACGGGTGTGGCGGCAGGCGTAGCGCACCCCGCCAAAAGCAACAATGCCAGTGCTATTCTCATCATCTGCTGTAGTAATTTCTGGTAACGCATGTCAGCCTTCCTTTCTCTTTCAAGGGACACTATAGGCCAGGATTAAACGCCTGCTCATCACAGGACGCTTCTGACGAATGAGATTTTGCGGACGAGGTACGCCACTAGATAACACAGCGTCACCGCCACGGGCGCGACCCATATGAACTTGAGCCCCAGGTTCATCTGGATTCCGCTCAGGGCCAGCGCTAACGGTATGATAACGATCGGGTGCAGGACGTAGACCGCGAAGCAGTTATCGCACATCACTTTGGCCAGCCGGCCCTGATGGTCGAAGCGCTGGCGGAACCAGGCCAACACGACGATCACCATCGACACGCAGATGAAGCCTTCCCACAGCGAGTAGGCCAGCGACAGCCAATTCAGGCCGCCCGCTCCGCGCTCGTCGAGTTGGCCTGTCAACGCCCCGGCGGCCACGACTAACACCGGCATCAGCAACACGAAAACCAGGGCGATCCAGCGCCACGGCTTGACCTGCGCCTCGGTGAACCTTGCGAGCCAATTGCGCCGATAAGCCTCCAACCCGACGACAAACAGTGCGATGTACTGCGGCGCATGCGCCAACTCCAGATTCCACGGTTCGAAAGACACACCGGCCCGCGCCCAGAAACGCACGACGAAGGTCACCACCCCCAGGCCCAGCGCAAACGCCGCAATCGCCCGGTTGCTGGGCGGATTTGTTTCGGTACGTTGATCGGTCTTCACGCGTTGCGAGGCGCGTTCAGTGATCACTCGCCACAGCGCATAGAAGACGGAGAAGATCAGCAGCTCTTCCAGAAACCACACCGGACCATCAGCAAAACTTTGCAGTCCTCGAAAATGGTCGACCAGCCATTGCCCCAGCGGGCCTTGATAGCCGTCATGTAGGTCGATGAAGTAGTAGATGGCCGGCATGATGACGACTTCATAGAAGAGGAGTGGAATGCCCAGCCGCTTGAGCCGATCGATCAGAAACGGCCAGACCCCTTTGCGATCGTAGGAACGCGGTGTGAAATAGCCTGCGACCAGGAAGAGCAGCCCCATCACAAAAGCAGCGCCGATGCCGCCCAGCAGCATCATGATCACGAAGACCAGCGTGTCCATCTCCCCAGCTTCGTTGTAAGGCCAGTCGCCTGCGGCGCCGTACGTGATCGCGACATGCATCAAGACCACCAGCGTGATGACCACCATGCGCAAATTGTCCAAGTACAACAAGCGGGTCTTGCCTACCGATCGGGCTTCGGCGGCCGCCGGGAGCGCATCCGCCCGCTCGACCTTAACTGTTTGAGTGGCCATGTTGTATCTCCTATCGAAAAGGGATTTGTCCTTCTCACCGTGGCAGAAAGGCCTCGCGTGATCGTGCAGCAGGTTGTTTGCTCAGCGGCTTCAGTCCGAACAAGAAGCGCATGACGTTGAAGCGCCGGATCAGGAATTCGTAAATGCCCATGATGATGGTGAGCGAAGCCGACAGGATGATGGCCCACTTGAGCAGATCGGGAATGGCCCATTGCACGACAAAGTAGCCCACCGTCAACAGCACCGTCTGGTGAAGGATATAGAATGGAAGCACCGCTTCGTTGGCATGGGCTAGGAATGGGGTGCTGAAGTTAAGATGCTCCATGCCGAGGCCCAGAGCGGCCAGGACACAGCACCAGGCCGCCAGGCCACGGAGCCCAAAGGTCAGAACATATTGTGGCGTTCCGAAATTCGCTGGAGTAGACCGAAAGACCAGGAAGAGATAGGTCCCGATCGAGACCGCAGTCAGCGCGAACGAAAGCCAGCGCAGCCGCCGGATGCTGGCCTGCACTCCATCGTGCGCGACGACCACAAATCCGCACAACAAGAGCCACAGGTAGATCACCAGCGCCCAGCCGGCTTCCCTTTTCGCCATCACCGGGTTGGCCGGATCGACAAACATCAGCGCCAGCAGAACCGGCAGCGCCAGCAAATATACTACGCCGGGCTGTGCCAGCCAATCACCGAATTGAGAAAACATGCGTTGGCCTCGACCTTTCAGCCAGCGCAAAAGCGGATAGAGCAGGAGGCTGAAGAGAAACAGCCACCACAGATACCACAGGTGCATGCCCGTCAGGGCGAAATTGCCGGCGGCGGGGTCGCCACCCTCGTAAAATCCGTTGAAGTACTGCGGCAGGAACTGGAAATACGTGCCGCTGAACTGCCCATGTGTCACACGCTCCAGGTAGACCTGCAGTGAGGCGTGAGTGAAATCGCCCACCAGCAGCGGCACCAGCAAACGCAGCGTCTTGTCTTTGACGAACTTGCCGGCGCTGCCCTTACCCACCGCATAGAACAGGCTGGCGCCCGAGATGACAAAGATCAGGGGCATCATCCATGTCCCGGCGAACTGGTTCCAAACTTCCACCCAGGGATACCAGGTGGGATTCTTGACGTGCCAGTCTTCCATGTTGAAGAAACGCGTCGTGTGATAGACGAATACGGTGAGAATCGCCAGCACGCGCAGCCAGTCGAGATAGTACACGCGTGTCGGACGAGTGGCGTTCTCGCTGCTGGCGGAAACAACTTGAGGCTGCATGTGGGGCCTCCTGTAGATCTGTCTCTTGCTGCCGGCACCAAATATGGAAAATACAACGCCCGGCCTGCCGTGGCCGAGCGTCGAGTGTCTACATGGCACTGGTTGTCGGTTCGCGGCTTGAACTCAAACCACGCAACCTCCCTTGCCTATTCTCAGTGTACACCTGATGTCAAGCCGGTCAATTTGTCCTATTGCCTTTCAGTGCCGCCCCACTCTACAATGGACGCGGCATTTCTGATGCGAGGTGATCTCCATGCGTTCTCTCTTGCGGTGGTTCGTCGTCTTCAATTTGATTGTGCTGGGCTTTGCAGCCGCATCGTTGTTCGGCGCAGCGAGCGTGCAAGGCCGCCCGCAAGCGACGCTTGTCGTCTACGACGATGTGCTGGCTGCCGGTTGGGCCAACTGGTCGTGGGATGCCACGATCAATCTGAACAACGCTGCGCCCGCGCACGGCGGCATCCGATCGATCTCGGTGCGCTTTGACGCCGGCTGGGCGGGACTCTATCTCCACAGCGAACCACCTGTCACTGCCAGCGGCTATGAAACGCTGCGCTTCTGGATTCATGGTGGTAGCACCGGTACGCACCACCTGCGCGTCGTCGCCAACGGCAATTCCGACGACGTCTATGTGCTCACGACTGTGGCAAATACCTGGACCCAGTTCGATGTGCCGCTCAGCGCGTTGGGCAGCCCCGCTTCGCTGGACGATCTCTACTGGCAGGATACGGCGGGCGGCGCGCAGCCGATCTTCTATCTCGACGACATCCAGCTCATCGGCAGCGGTGCGCCGCCGACCGCCGTTCCGCCCGGCGTCGGCCCGGCACTTAGCGTCGATGCGCAAGCCGTTCGGCATCCGATCAGCCCGTACATCTACGGCATGAACTTTGCGGATGAAGCGCTGGCCGCCGATCTCAACTTGCCGGTGCGGCGCTGGGGCGGCAACAGCACCTCGCGCTACAACTGGCAGTTGAATGTGCACAACACCGGCAGTGATTGGTACTACGAGAACATCCCTGACAACAACGCTGGTCCGCTGCCCCGCGGCTCGTCCACCAACCAGTTTGTGGATCAGGATCGGCGCACGAACACCAAGACGATCTTGACGATGCCGCTGATCGGCTGGACGCCCAAACGCCGCCTCGAGAATCATCCCTACGACTGCGGCTTCAAAGTCAGCCAGTACGGCGCGCAGCAATCGGTCGATCCGTGGGACGCCGATTGCGGTAGCGGCACAACCAACAGTGGCAACATCACCGGCAACGATCCCGCCGATACGAGCACGGCCATCACTACGACTTTCGTCGTCAGTTGGATCACTCACCTCAAGAGCCGCTACGACACGGCGGCCCACGGCGGCGTCATGTTCTACAACCTGGACAACGAACCGATGTTGTGGAACAGCACACATCGCGACGTGCATCCCATTCCGACGACGTATGACGAGCTGCGCGACAAAACGTATGCCTACGCAGCAGCCATCAAGCAAGCCGATCCGTCGGCCAAGACCCTTGGCCCGGTGTTGTGGGGCTGGTGCGCCTACTTCTTCTCTGCGCGCGACGGCTGCACTATCGGCACGGATTACACCTCGCACGGCAACACGGCCTTCGTGCCCTGGTACTTGCAACAGGCGCAAACTTACGAGCAACAACATGGCGTGCGGCTGGTCGATTATCTCGATCTGCATTACTACCCGCAGGCCAACGGCGTAGCGTTATCGGGCGCGGGCAATGCTGCCACGCAGGCGCTGCGACTGCGCTCCACTCGATCGTTGTGGGATCCCACCTACGTCGATGAAAGCTGGATCGGTGGAGCGGGCTGGCAAAGCGGCATCGTGAAACTGATCCCGCGCATGAAGGATTGGGTGACGGCCAATTACACCGGCACCCAGTTGGCGATCACGGAGTATAACTGGGGGGCGCTCGATCACATCAACGGCGCGGTGGCGCAGGCCGACGTGCTGGGCATCTTCGGCCGCGAGGGACTTGATCTCGCCACGCTGTGGGGCCCGCCGGATACCGATCAGCCAGGCGCGTATGCTTTTCGGATGTACCGCAACTACGACGGGCAACATCACACGTTTGGCGATGTCAGCGTGCGCGCCACCAGTCCCGATCAAGATCGCATTTCGATCTATGCCGCGCAGCGCAGCAGCGATCAGGCGCTGACGATCATGCTGATCAACAAGTCGCTCACGCAGACGCTGACCAGCTCGATCGGGTTGACGACGACCGCAACGATCACGCGCGCGGCGGTCTATCGCTACAGCGCGGCCAACCTCAACGCCATCGTGCGCCAGCCCGATCAGATCATCAGCGGCAGCCGCTTCAACGTCACGCTCCCGGCGCAGTCGATTACGCTGCTGGTCACATCGCCGGCGGTGGCGCTGGACAACTATGTGTTCCTGCCCATCATCCTGAGATAGGATATACTTTTGGTAGCCATCTCAGTCAGGAGGATACCATGCCAGCCAAAACGACGTCGCCGGATTTTCAGCCGGTCTTCGGTGAACTGAAGAAGTTGCTCGAACCTTACGCGGGCACCCTGAGGCCGCACAGCAAAGCGGGCGACTATCAGCTCATCGGCCCGCCTACCCCGCGCTCGCAGGGAAGAGAGGTGTGGTTCGGCGCCGTGCAGATCAAGAAGAACTACGTGAGCTATCACTTGATGGCGGTCTATGCCTTTCCGGATCTGCTCGACGGCGTCTCACCCGAATTGAAGAAGCGTATGCAGGGCAAGAGCTGCTTCAACTTCAAGACGGTGGATAAGGCATTGCTCAAAGAACTGGGGACGTTGACGAAGAAGGGCTATCAGCGTTTTAAGAAGGAAGGACTCGTGTAGCAACCTCGAACCTTCCGGAGGCTTCAGGAGTAAAACGAGAGACCCTGCGGGTTTCAGAAACCCGCAGGGTCTTCTTCTGTCGGGGCGAGAGGACATTGCTCCTGCGGGGTCTGAACTTCCGACCTCGACGCAGAGATATTACGGTGTTGCGCTACAACTGCGGGGTCAGCGATTGCTCCCGCTATGATTGGCCTGCTGCCGCGCCTGTTTATCGATCTCGCGCCGGATCGCGAAAGGCAAGGCCTTCCATTCATCCAGCGTGAGGACGTGCCCGAACTGCGTCTTGCAGATCTTCTTGAGATTCTGATCGATCCGGCGTGCCAGGTCGGATACTTCGCGTGTCTCTTGCGGTGCCATGGTTTTTCCTTTACTGCCAGCGATACGGCCTACTATTCTCGTGTGTGACTTAAGACCAGTATACACCCATATCAGATTGCAGAGCCTCCGACTCCGAGTGCTGGTGTAAAACAAAGCCGCCCGCGAATTGACTCCGCGAACGGTCTTTCTGTCGGAGCGAAATGATTTGAACCCCCGGCTCCTACGCAGGCCAACTTAGTCCACACAACACACAGTTTTAGGCCTAAACGGGCGAGACATCACCGACCATCAACAAGATGCAATGGTTCGAGAGTCCTGTTTTGCGGATTGCGCAAGCGGTGACGAGCGCCCGGAGCGCCCGGAGATCAATCTCCGGGCTAGAGCAGTGCGCCGAATCAATTCGGCTGAACCCTAGCCTGATTTCATCGGGCGATGTTGTGTAGCCCAGCAACTTTACGGGAGTTAGTCATGCTCTTGCGGTGCACCCACGTTCGCATGAAAATTAGCTGGGCGCACCCGAGCTCGTCCTGGTCAGAGATCGGCTTAGTGTTTGG
>Ga0209254_10006879_pt1 | contig 10499 bp, 9 predicted proteins | sample FrelakmetDIP11DI_FD_187148 | JGI IMG/M metagenome (GOLD analysis project Ga0209254, IMG submission 187148) | Freshwater lake sediment microbial communities from the University of Notre Dame, USA, for methane emissions studies - DIP11 DI (SPAdes)... | ecosystem: Environmental > Aquatic >... | reverse complement strand
GTCAGGGCCCACTCGATCGCCTCGCGCAGTGTGCCGCCCCCGCTGTCGGCGGTACTGGTGACCGTAGTCGTGTCGTCCGGGGCCGAGCGCCCCTCCACCGCCGGCATGGGAACGACCAGCAGCAGCAATGCCACAAACAGCATGGTCAGCTTTTTCCCGCTCATCGCTCACCTCCCCTATGCGTCAAACTAGAGCTTACCAGCCACAGCCCAAGTAACCATCAGATGGAAAAGTGTGCCGCCATTCTTGCAGGCTCGCAGCCCCGGCACCTGCATTATACCACAATTACCCCAAGCTGTCAGCCCCTTTTCGTCGCAAACGGCCTCACCCTCTGACCCCCTCGCCCTCCTCTCTGCGCTTTCCAGCCGATGATGTGAATGACCCCGCAGAGTGGAGTTCTGTACCACCTCTACGGCCGTTTGCATGCTGACCCTTTTCTGGTATACTGGTGACAAAAGCAGGAGATCAGGGCAGGCAACGATGGCAACTTTGGAAGAACTGATCGACGAATTGGAGTCGCTCACCCCGCAGAGTGTGGACGAGCTGGCCCGTTTTGTCCGGTACCTGAAGTGGAAACAGGAGCCAATCCAGGCTGAATCCGGCGGAATCTGGGCTTTTGACTTTGTCGAGCACTTTCGGCGGGCCGTCGCCAGCGCCGAGCACGATCCAGCCGGGATGGAGATTAACGTCGGCGAGGCGGCCTGCGGCGGCGAGTGGCGGATGGCGCTGTGGGAACACCCACCACTGCGTGGCTCAGCCATGATCGAGTACCAGGTGCCGGTGCCAGCGACGGTGCGTAACCTGTGCCTGCGGTTCGCCACCGGCATCCGCGACGGGTCGCACCTGGCCGAGGGCAATGTCGTCGCCTTTCGGGTGTTCGTCAACGGTTGGAAGCTGTGGAGTGACACGCAGCACCAGATCCGGTGGAAAGAGCACGAGCTGGCCATGCCCGTCCTGGCTGGCGATGTGGCTCGCATCCAGTTCTCCACCGACGGGCTGGGCAACCACGAGTGGGCCTGGGCGGTATGGGGCGAGCCCAAGCTGACTGGAGAGAATGGGGAACAGTAGCAGGACCGGCGGCATGGCCTGTCCTGTGCCCCGCGGGCATGGCAGGACTCGGGAAGCGGCCCCGGCCAAGTGACAAGGAGGTCATGATCCAATGAACTTTGAGCTCAACGAAGAGCAGCGCCTGGTGCGTGACATGGTGCGGGATTTCGCCCAACAGGAGCTGGCGCCCCGCGCTGCGCAGGTGGACAAGACCGAGGAATTCCCGGCTGAGAACATCCACAAGATGGCCGAGCTGGGCCTGTTGGGCCTACCTTATCCAGAGAAGTATGGCGGCGGAGGCGGCGACTATCTGAGCTACGCCATCGCCGTCGAGGAGGTCGCCCGTGCCTGCGGCTCGACGGCGCTGATCTATGCTGCGCACGTATCGCTCGGCTGCGGGCCGATCTATTACTTTGGCACAGAAAAGCAGAAGCAGAAATGGCTGCCCCGGCTGTGCAGCGGCAAAGGGCTCGGCGCATTTGGCCTGACCGAGCCGGAAGCCGGTTCTGACGCCGGGTCGACACGGACGATTGCCGTGCGCGATGGAGATTCCTACGTGCTCAACGGCAGCAAGATGTGGATCACATCCGGAGCCATCGCAGACGTGGTGATCGCCACAGCCAAGACCGATCCGGCAGCCGGAACGCGGGGTATCTCCTGCTTTCTGGTGGAAAAGGGCACGCCAGGCTTTATTCCGGGCAAGAACGAGCCCAAGATGGGTCTGAAAGGGTCGGTCACGTCGGCGCTGTCATTCGAGGAGTGCCGGGTGCCGGCCGGCAACCTGCTGGGCGAGGAGGGCGAGGGGTTCAGGCAGATGTTGATCACCCTAGATGGAGGGCGGATCAGCATCGGGGCAATGGCGCTGGGGCTGGCGCAGGCGGCTCTCGACCAGGCGACCCGCTACGCCAAGGAGCGGAAGCAGTTTGGGCAGCCGATTGCCAATTTCCAGGCGCTGCAATGGATGATTGCCGATATGGCGACCGAAATCGACGCAGCCCGGCTGCTAATCTACCGCGCTGCGGCCATGAAGGATGCCGGCCAGGCGCTCAGCAAGGAGGCGGCCATGGCCAAGCTGTATGCCTCAGAAACAGCCGAGCGGGCCGCGTTCAAGGCGCTGCAGATCCATGGCGGTTATGGCTACAGCCGCGAATACCCGGTAGAGCGCATCTACCGCGACCAGCGGCTTTGCAGTATCGGTGAGGGGACTAGCGAGATCCAACGCCTGGTCATTGCCCGTCAGGTTCTAGGCAAGTTCTAGCCACAAGCAAGCGCCAGGCGGATCTGCTTCCGCCTGGCACATGTTCCAGAGACGGTCTATAGGGACAACACAACAGCCGGACCCGAAAGCCGGCTTGGCTGACGAACAGCCAGACAGCTACGCCCTGCTATTCTTTAAGAATCAGCTTTCTGTAGCCGAACCAGACGATGGCGCACAGGACTGCCGTGCCGAGAGTTATCAGTGCCGAGTACAGAACGACTTTGCCAAGGTAGTTGCCCAATGGCATCAGTACCATCCACATGACTACCAGGGAGACGGTAAACGCGACAGCAACTACGACGACCAGCCCATATAGGACCAGCCGCTTCTTGCGCATGGCAACATCTTCTTGCGCGACCTTCTCGGGCATGTTCTCCTCCATGAATCTATGATAGGCATCCGTGCCAACCCAATGCGCTATTTATTATACCACAAAACCAGTATAAATGCAAGTCCGGCTGGCGATGCTATTTGGCGGTTTGGCACAAAGGTTTTCTTGCAAAGGAGTGGAAAATGACAGAGTCGCATCCACTGGTGAAGCTGGCGAGGGAGACGATCGAGCTGTATGTCAGGGAGGGCAAGCGACCTGATCCGCCCAAGGAGTTGCCCCCCGAAATGCGCCGCTCGGCTGGCGCATTCGTGACCATCCACAGCCGCGGAGAGCTTCGCGGCTGCATCGGCACGATCCAGCCAACCTGCGACAGTGTGGCCGAAGAGGTGATCCAGAATGCCGTGTCCGCGGCCACCCGTGATCCCCGTTTCCCACCCATCCGCCGCAATGAACTGGCAGACCTGGAGGTCAAGGTAGACGTCCTGGGCGAGCCAGAGCCGATCAACTCGCCGGATGAACTGGATCCAAAGCGCTACGGGTTGATCGTCCAGTCACTCACCCATTCGAGGAAACGGGGGCTGCTGCTGCCTGACCTCGAGGGTATAGACACCGTAGAGAAACAGGTGCACTGGACACGCCATCACAAAGCCGGCATCACCGATCCCAACGAGCCGATCCAGATGTTCCGGTTTGAGGTGCAGCGGCACACCTAGTTATCTACCGCGGCAGGAAGAGCAGCCGCTTGCCGTCACCAGCGGAAAGCGATCTCGATCTGTTGGTCTGTCGCCAACGACAGATCAAAAGAGACAGCCCCGTCTTGGATACCGGCAGGTTCTGGAATTGCTTCCACCACTTGTGCGCCGGGCGGCAGCTGGACCACAACTGTCAACGGGACAGCCGGAGTACCTGACTGCTTCTGTACTGTCAGCCGGTAGTGTAGCCCATCCTGGTCGTGGGTTACAATTCCCATTGGCAATTGCCAACCGAGCTGCACATCTCGCGCTTCACCCGGCGGGACGACGAAAAAGAGGCCGAATGCCGATTTGCCTTTCTCCGCCGGGCCGTTATCCGGGCCGGCGTCACCTAGGGGGACAAATCCGTGGCGAGCTAGGAGGCTGCCGGGCGGCAGCGGCGCGCGCTCTGCCTCCAGTAGCTGCGATCCCTCCGGCACGTAGAAACGGACGTAATCCCAGTAGCAGCCAACCAAACCTTCTTCATAGGTAAGCCGCTCCTCCGCTCCCTGGATGCAGGGTTCGGGCTGCGATGGGCTCTGATTGAGGTAACGGACAACTGCAGCAGCGTGGCCCTGGTTGGGGTTGTGCAGATCCACTCTGTAGTCGATCGCCCTCTGGACGATCGGATCTACCTTGTTGAATCCGACGTTGGCATCTACTACCTGGAGATAGTCACCGCTCGGCGACAGAAGCGCCCCGTCCCACTTGAGCGAGGCAAGCAGAGCTGCCGCTTCAGGATCGTGGAGGAAGAGCAAGATGTGCCGCTCCTTCAGCCCGACCAAAAGGGCCTCTGCCAGCCGGCTCGGATCGACCTGACCGGGCTGGGCCTGCACTTTTTCGAGCATGGCCGTCACCAGGTCGGCCATCACGTCCTTCCGGTGGCCCTGCCAATCAGCCCATTGGCCAGATGGTGTCAGCCCTGGCCGGGGCTGGGTCCAGGCGCTGCGGATGACTTCCAGTAGGTTCGCTCCGGTCACCGGCTGTGTCGTCGATTGCAGAGCCAGCGGTTCCATCGCCATTACGAGCTGCCGCAATGCCTCTTGATCCACCGCGATCACACCGTCAACCGTCACGCCCTGGTCACTCTGTAAGATGCGCTCGGCGACCTGGGCGGAGGTCGGGAAATCGGGCGACCAGTTGCTGTCGCGCAAGAGCCAGATCTCGGCCCACATCGTCCGCAGCAGCGCATCGGGCGGGCTGTCGTGCGGCACCGTCAGATTGTCCACACTATAACTGTCGTGGAAAGCCACGTTGGTTACCCGCCCCCCTGCTGTGGTTAGCAGGCCAACGCCCGAAATCCAACCACCGGTGGGCCGTCGCTCGTCGTCGTTTTGGGCCAGGATCAGATAGGTGCGCGGGCCGTCGCCACCCAGCAATTTGGGGGCGATACGGGCAGCCTGGACGCCGCTGCGCAGCAAAGGTAGGGCCCGGTCGGTTGCGTCCAGCCACCGGCTCACACGAGAAGAGAGCCTGCCGGCATCGATCTGTGCCCTGGTGTCTGAGGCATAGGCCAACGCCGACTCGGCTGAAGCAAGCGCCGGCTGCGACCGGTCCAACGACGCAATGGCGCCGGGTAGATCGATTTGGCCTGTCTGTGCCTGCGCCAGCACCGGCGACAGGGCGTCGAAAGCCAGCACGCCTCCATCCGCCAGGGCCTGAGCCATCTCCAGGAGATCAGGCACAACGGCGACGTCCGATCCTATTCCCGGCAGCCAGCCCAGCCAGGGAGCCAGCTTGAGAAAAGGCCGCCCTTCACTACGCAGGCACGTTATGTCGCCCTGTAGGCCCCGAAGCTGCGCGCCAGCATCGGTCAGGATCTGCACATCAAGCGCAGATGCCCCATCCGGGACAAGCGCTTGCACAGCGCGCAGCCGCGCCATGCCAGAATCGAGACAGGTGCGGATGCGCCGGTACTTGGCACCTCCCCAGCCGGCTATCAGCGCCAGGCCGGCGATGATCAGCACCAGACCCACAAATGTCCGCCATCTCCGCTTTGTCACTGTTGCTCTCCAGATCTGTTGACCTTATTGGCCAGCGGTCAGCCACCGGCGACCAGGCGCTCAGCCCATTTGTCATGAATAAAAGTCGTCATTTTTGTGCAGAACACCTCGCGATCGAACTGGATCGCGTGGCGGCGGATGGCATCCTGGTCGAACGAAAGATGCGCCGCCGTGTCTACCGCTTCGCACAACGATTCGGCAGTCTGCTCGCCAAACAATACACCGGTCACACCATCAACCACCGATTCGAGCGCTCCACCCCCGCCATAGGCTATCACCGGCCGGCCGGTCGCCTGGACCTCAACTGGTGTAATGCCGAAATCCTCCTTGCCCGGAAAGATCAAGGCCTGGCAGCCTCGCATTGCGTCCCGGACCCCTTCCCGCGGCAGAGCGCCAAGAAAGCGAACATTGGGTCCGGACATGGCCTGCAGCCGGCGGCGATCCGGCCCATCGCCGACGATCCACAGGGGCTTGCCCAGACGGTTGAACGCTTTGACCGCCAGGTCGATCTGCTTGTAGGCCGTCAGGCGTGAGACCACCAGGCAGTAGTCGCCGCTTTTCCCGCCAGGAGTGAAATGGGCCGTGTCTACAGGTGGATAGATGACCGTTGAGGACCGGCGGTAATAACGCTCAATCCGCTGAGCCACAAAGCGCGAGTTGGCGACAAAGTGATCGACCCGGCTGGCGGTCGACAGATCCCACACTCTGAAACGGTGCATTACCAGGGCAAGATAACCCCGCAACAGCCGGGGGACACGGCGCGCATAGAGGTAGGACAGATCCCAGGCATAACGGGCCGGAGTGTGGCAATAGCAGATGTGCAAAGCTTCGGGCGCCGGGATGACCCCTTTGGCGCAGGCGTGACTGCTGCTCAGCACCAGGTCAAAGCCGGTCAGGTCGAACGATTCGACGGCCAGGGGAAAGAGCGGCAGGTAGATCTCGTGCCGGCGCCGGGCCAGAGGCAAGCGCTGCACAAAAGAGGTCCTGATGTCCATGCCCTGCAACAGCGCTCCCTGCCGGTTGCGGTCACTGACGAGCAGGGTATAGACCGGAGCATCGGGAAAGAGCCGGTGCAGGACCGCAGCCACCTGATCTGACCCGCCCAGGTTGCAGAAAAAATCGTGGACGATGGCGGCTTTCATCCTGAAAGCCTCTTTTCTTCGCTCGTCCACTCCGCCTGCGCTACGGGACTCGCTTCGCTCGCCTGCCGCAGCCGCCTGAGGCTGTAACCGGATCTGGCCAGGAACAGAAGCCCCAACAGGCTAGCCGGCAAATAGATCACCAGGTGCAGGATGATGCCATAGCCAAGTGCCGTGCTCTTGTCCACGCCAAATAGTGACAGGGCCAGCACACTCAAGTAATGCAGTACGCCGACACTGCCCGGCGACGAGGGTAGGCGAACCCCAACCTGAGACACCACCAGGATCACGACAGACGCCACCGCCGGGACCCGGATGTCAAGGCTCCATAGAATGAGCTGGTTTAGGAGGATCGTGATGGCCCAGATGGCAAACGACCAGATCCACAGGGCCAGCACAACCTTGCCCCGCCGCCAGACGTCGAGCGCCGACAGGGCTGAGCGGGCCAGACTGAGCAGTCTGGGCCGGCGTTCCAAAACCTGCTCCAAGCGGCAGATGACTGCCTGCTGATGGTAAGCCAGCCAGATCATCACCACCAAGATGAGCAGAAACAGGGCGGCGCTGAGCCATGCCGTCCAGGGCAGTTGCCCAGGCAGCGGGCCTGTCTGCAAGCAGGGCAGGATGGCGAGCGCAATCAGCACCAGGCTCATGCCTTCCACGACCTTTTCGCCAAGGATGGTCGTCAGAGCAAAGGCCATACCCCCGGCAGTTCCCTGGCCGGCCAGGTAGGCGCGCACCAGTGGTCCCGGCTTGCCGGGCAGCACGGCATTTGCCAGTTGGGCAGTGTTCAGGATCTCAAAGAGCCGTCCAAGCGATGGCGAGGGATGAGGGGTAAAAAAACGCCGCCAGCGCGCGGCGATGGCCACGAAGGTGAGGACCTCGACTCCAACGGCAGCCAACAACGGCACCGGCCGAGCATGGCCCAGCACAGACGCCAATACGTCCAGCTGCACACCGCGCAACGCAAGAAACAGGCACAGCGCACTCAGCAGCAGGCCCAAGACCACGTGCCCAACAGATCGCACTATCCGGGTCGACCCTGCGGCATCTGAGGGCTGCGACTGAAGCGATTCCATCCCTATCTCGCCTTCCCGGACAGCGCCAGGGAGACTCGACGCCAGCCTGTCACCAGGGCGAGTGCAGCCAGCACCAACAGATACGGCTCCATCTCCCAACGGTAGCGGGTGATGGCGTGGTAGGCGACATAGACAAGGGTTAGGTAAGTGAGCATGCCGTATGGCACGACATGCCGCCGCCAATGCCTGAGCGACAGTACAAATCCGGCGATAGCCGCGATCAAGATACTTGTGTACAGGATCTTGTATGGCAAGATCCAGCTTTCCTGGTAGAAGCCACTGGACAACCCGATATTGGGCCGGAACCACCACAGGCTGACAGACTTCTGAGCCAGCAGAGCGAGCCAGCGGCCGGGATCGGCCCTGATGAAAGCCAACGAGGCCCCGTACAGAGCCCGATCCAGGGCCACTTCGTCCAAGGTCGCAACCTCGTCGCGGAGCTCCAGCGGCAGAGGATAGGGCTTGACCTGGACGATCGCCACGCCGTCCGGCGCTGCCACAGCATCGCCCGAATAGGCAGCAAGGTCGGCGATTACCACGTCAAAGCAGGAACCGGTGGCGAATGAGTTGTTTCCGACCCAGAAGTTAAACCCGCCGTTGGTCGAAATCCAGACGAATCGACGGTGAACCAAGAGATCGCGCGCCAGCCAAGGCGCGACTGTGAGGCCCATGACAGCAACGACTATGATGGCCGGGCGCCGCCAGTTCTTGGAGCGGGTCCCCCACTCCTGTGGTCGCCCACTCCGCTCGCGCTGCGGCATACTGCGCCGCACTGTACAACGGTCCGGGACAGCCGCGAGCGGCCCTGCATGTCCCTTCGGTCGCAGCCACACGCCGAGCAACATGACAACCAGCAGGCCGGCGGTCGACGGCCGGCTGAGGATGTTCAGACCCAACGCAAGGCCGGCCAGGGCTGCCCAGGGCCAAGTTCCCCGGTCGATCAGGCAGATCGTGGCCCACAGCCACAACGCCAACAGGAAGGTATTGAGCACCGGCACGGTGTTCTGGTCCACCAGGATCAGGAATGGAGGATAGACAGCAGCCAGCACAGCCGCTGCCAGGCCCGCCGCCGGACCGGCCAGCCGCGCCGCGATCAGGTACACGAGCAGCACCGTCAGGCTCGACAGCACCACCTGGACGATGCTGAATGCTATCTCGGGCCAGGGGGTGACCAGGCAGGCGGCGATCACAGCCGTGAACAAGGGGGGCATAAACGATTGCAGTGGGTTGGCCGTGCGGTAGCCGTAGAAATCAAAGGTGTGGCCCTGGCCCGCGACCCAGTTGGCCGCCGTCAGGCCCGACTCGGACGCCGAGACCAGGTCGGGACCGTGCAAGACGACGAGGGCTGCCAAGCGCAGGCACACAGCCACAGCCAATAGCGCCCACATGGCGCGGGGTACCCCATCCGCCCTCCAGGTCCGATCCTGAAACATTTTCACTGATTCTTCAGGATCACAGGCAAAAAGACATGAACCGGGCAAAAGCGCCCGATCCGATTGGCAGCCGGAGCGGCGTACCAGGCGCAGCCTGCACTGTCCAGGGCAATGCCGGTGGGTGAGCTGGCAGGCGTGGGCAGGGGGAACTCGGCAAATGCACCGTCGAAACGGCCTAGCTTGTTTCCAGCTCGCTCAGTAAACCAGACGGTCGCGCCATCGGCGGCCAGAGCGATGCCGTATGGCTCGCTGCCGGGTGTGGGGACCGTGTACTGGACAAAGCCGCCAAGAGTCGACACCTTGAAGATGGCAATCTTGTTGCCCTGCACCTCGGTCACCCACGGATAGCCTGCCAGGTTGATCACCACATCTTCCGGCAGGCTGTTCGGCGTGGTTATGGGCGGAGTTTCGGCGATCGCGCCGGTGGCGAGGGTTACCCGACCGAGCCGGTTGGCCTGTGTTTCGGCGAACCAGCCACGGGTGCCATAGATCGCCAGCCCGCTTGGCCGAGCATTGGCCGACAACCCCTCGTCGTACTCGGTTATGGCGCCTGTGCCCGGCTCCAGCTTGCCGATCTTGTTGCCGGCCCTTTCCGTGAACCAGATGTTCCCGTCGCCGTCGACGGCCACCTCCCGCGGTTCGCTGGCAGTAGTTGGGACAGGATACTCTTCAAAGGTCCCAGCCTGAGGGTCGAACCTGCCGATCTTGTTGCCGGCCATCTCGGCGAACCACACATCACCCAAAGCATCGATGGACAGGCCCCATGGCTGGCTGCCGGTCATGGGAATGGTGTATGTGACAAACTGCTCAGTCTGCGGATCAAACCGAGCGATTTCGTTGCCATCTCGTTCGGTGATCCAGACAACACCGTCGGTAGGGTCTATGGCGATCTGGGCCGGGTAGCTGTTGGCAGTGGGCACAAGCCACTCCTTGAAGCCCAGAGAAACAGCCGACGCGCTAGCCAGATGCTCGCGCTCAGGGCTTCTCCTGCTTGACAGCGCCAGGTGCTGCTTGGGGACTAGTGGCAGGCTCAAACGATAGGCCGGCACAGCGGTCATTCCGCTAAAGCCGTTGTTGCACTCGGTGGATTCGGTCACCTGGCGGTCGGCGTCTATCATCCCGGAAATGGAGTAGCCGCCGACTGGCAGATCGGCCAGCGTGAAGGAGATCCAACGCGATGAAGCCGCAGGTACGCCATCCGCCATCCTGTCGAGGGAACGCCCGTCATAATTCAAAGCGACCCGAAAGCCCCCCGAGTCGACTGTCCCCGCATTCTGCACCTCGACCAGCAGTGTCAGGGTGAGTGTGCCGGTTGGGCCGGGCAGGACGGGCGGTGGCAGCGTCCGCAGTTGGCCGAAAACCAGGTCCACGTACGACAGGGGCGGAAACGAGCTGGTGTGGGTGGCAAAGTGCTGGCCAAAGACGGTGATCTGGTCTGTTTCGGGATCGAATAGGTTGCCGTTGAACCCGATCAGAGTTCC
>Ga0209254_10006878_pt1 | contig 10499 bp, 12 predicted proteins | sample FrelakmetDIP11DI_FD_187148 | JGI IMG/M metagenome (GOLD analysis project Ga0209254, IMG submission 187148) | Freshwater lake sediment microbial communities from the University of Notre Dame, USA, for methane emissions studies - DIP11 DI (SPAdes)... | ecosystem: Environmental > Aquatic >... | reverse complement strand
AGGGTGCTCTACGTGGAGCCGGCGAAATGGGTTGCCGCACTGCGACACACCAAGACCGACGGCCAGCCGGTGCTGCTGAAGACGCAGATGGCCGCCGGGCACGGCGGGATAAGCGGCCGCTACGAACGGTGGAAAGAGGCCGCGTTCCAGTACTCCTGGCTGCTGGCGACCGCCGACCCGCAGCACTACGGCGAGTCGGCACACCGGTAGCGTCAGCGCCATGAGTCTGATCGACATCCCGCTGACCACCCTCGACGGCAAGCCCACCTCGCTGGCCGACTACGCCGACCGCGCCATCCTGCTGGTCAACGTGGCCTCCAAGTGCGGGCTCACCCCGCAGTACGGCGCGTTGGAAGAACTCGCCCGCGACTACGCCGACCGCGGGCTGACCGTGATCGGGGTGCCGTGCAACCAGTTCATGGGCCAGGAACCGGGTACCCCCGAGGAAATCGCGACCTTCTGCTCGACGACGTATGGCGTCACGTTCCCGCTGCTGGCCAAGACCGACGTCAACGGCGCCGGCCGCCATCCCCTCTACGCCGAGCTGACCAAGACCACCGACGCCGACGGCCAGGCCGGTGACATCCAATGGAACTTCGAGAAGTTCGTGATCGCACCCGGCGGCGAGGTGGTCAACCGCTTCCGCCCGCGCACCGAGCCCGACGCACCCGAGGTGGTTGCCGCAATCGAAACGGTGCTGCCGAACTGAACCGGATGGACGTCTGACGTCTCGACGGGCGACACCGTCCGGACACCTGGAGTTGACACACTGCGGACGTGGGTGGACAGCTCATCGTCTCGGTGTCCGGAATCTGTGACCGGACACTGGCCGACATCGACCAGTTCTGCCGGGTGCTCGAGACCCGCGGCGTGCCGGTGTCACTTCTGGTGGCGCCCAGGCTCAAGAACGGCTACCGGTTGGAGCACGACCGCAACACCGTCGACTGGCTGACCAACCGCCGATCCGGAGGCGACGCGGTCGTCCTGCACGGCTACGACGAAGCCGCCACCAAGAGGCGCCGCGGCGAGTTCGCCACACTCCCGGCCCACGAGGCGAACCTGCGGCTGATGGGCGCCGACCGGGTTCTCGAGCACGTCGGCCTGCGGACCCGGCTGTTCGCCGCACCCGGCTGGACGGTGTCGTCAGGCACCGTCACCGCATTGCCGCGGAACGGCTTTCGGCTTCTCGCCGGTCTGCACGGCATTACCGATCTGGTGACCGGTTCGACGGTGCGCGGCCGGGTGCTCGGTATCGGCGAGGGGTTCCTCACCGAGCCGTGGTGGTGCCGGACGCTGGTGCTGTCGGCCGAGCGCACGGCGCGCCGTGGCGGCGTTGTGCGCGTGGCGGTCGCCGCCCGGCAACTGCGCAAGCCCGGCCCGCGGCAGGCCTTGCTCGACGTCGTCGATCTCGCCCTGTTGCACGACTGCGTACCGACCGTGTACCGCTGGGGTACCGAGCGGCCCGCATCGTCAGCGGCCTGAACCACTCGCTGTCGTCGCGATCCCGCCGTCGACCGGGATGATCGCCCCGTTCACATACGAACCCGCCCGGCTGGCCAGGAAGATCGCGATACCGGCCATATCGTCGTCGCGGCCGATGCGCCGCAGCGGAGCCGACGCCGCGATCGCCTCGCCGAAGGCGTCCAGCGTTGCGGCCATCATCTTCGACGGGAACGGCCCGGGGGCCACCGCGTTCACCGTGATATGCTGCGGGCCAAGCTCTTTGGCGAGAACGCGGGTCAGCTGATGGAGCGCGGCCTTGCTGGCCGAGTAGGAGTACGTCGGCATCACGCTGACGTGGATCGCGTCGATGCTGCCGATGTTGATGACCCGCGCGGGGTCGTCGTGGGTGCCAGCCTTGCGCAGCGCGGGCACCAACTCCTGCACCATCCAGAACGGCGCCTTGACGTTGAGGTCGAGCACTTTGTCCCACGCCGAGGCCGGGAAGGCCTCCAGCGGTTCGCCCCACGTCGCACCGGCGTTGTTGACCAGGATGTGCAACTCGTCGGTGTCGGCGAGGACCTCGGCGGCCAGCCGCTTGCACTCCTGCTGGTGGGACAGGTCGGCCGCGATGCCCCGCACCTCGCCGAACGCCGACAACTGCTCGACGGCATGTTCGCAGGCGTCGGGCTTGCGGGAGCTGACTATCACCCGGGCGCCGGCCTGCAACAGACCGCGCGCCATCATCATGCCGATACCTCTGGTGCCGCCGGTGACCAAGGCCGTCTTGCCGGACAGGCCGAACAGGGTGTTCAGATCTGCTGCGCTCATCAGAATCGCACCGAGTTCTCCTCGGGCAGCACCCGGAAGTCGGTGTCGGTCATCTCGGTGAGGCGACCGTAGTAGATGCCGCGGGCCTCCGGGGCGACGACGCCCTGATGGATCGGCACGGCATGTTCGGGCGCGACGGCGCGCAGGTAGTCGATTGCCTCGGAGATCTTCATCCACGGAGCGGCCGCCGGGGTGGCCAGCACCTCGACCGGCTCGCCGGGGACGAACAAGGCGTCGCCCGGATGCATCAGCCGGGCGGGATGTTCGGCGTCGCCGATCAGATAGGAGATGTTGTCGATCACCGGGATCTCGGGGTGGATGACGGCGTGTCGGCCGCCCACCCCGCGGATCCTCAGCCCGTCGACACTCAGTTCGTCACCGACGTGCACCGGGCGCCACCGGCCGCCGAGTTCGGCCGCGGTGGCCGGGTCGGCGTACAGCGCGGCGTCTGGGTTGGCGTCCACCAACGCCGGCAGCCGCTCACGGTCGGCGTGGTCGGGGTGCTGGTGGGTGATCAGGATGGCCGACAGCCCGGTCACGCCCTCGAAGCCGTGAGAGAAGTTGCCGGGGTCGAACAGCAGCGTGGCGCCGCCGAACTCGGCGAGAAGACATGAATGCCCGAAATGCGTCAGTTCCATGCTTACGATTGTGCGCTCAGGGGAGGCGTCACTATGCGGATGGTCCTGGCGGTGCTGCTGGCAGCCGGCGGACTGGTCCTCGCGGCGCCCGCGACCGCCGACCCGGAGACCTGCCCGCCGGCCTGCGACCGCATCCCCGACTCCGCCTGGATCCCGTCATGGGCGATACCGCTGAACTCCCGCTACGCCTGGCCACAACTTCCCGGCCTATCTGTGACCGCCACCGCGCCGAGGTTCCGGTTCGAGGAACTGTGCGGCAGCCCGCCGGTCGCTCAGGACCCGCGCGCCTACGTGGTGGCCGAGAAGGCGGTCGTGGTCAACCCGGAGGGCCAGTGGCAGCTGCAGGCCCAGGTGCTGCACTGGCGCGGGGAGACCTGGCGGGGCGGGCAGCTGGCCGAGGACGTCTTCGACACCGCCGTCGCCGCGCTGCGCTCCTGTCAGGGGACCAACCCGGCCGCTTCGCCGTCGTTGACCACCGTGGAACCGGACCGGATGGCGGCCGTGGTCAGCGGGCCGGTGATCCTGCACCAGTACCTGCTGGCCAACCCGGCCAACAGCACGATCACCGAGCTGGCGCTGTGGTCGACTGCTCCGCCGCTGACCGCGTGGCCGGCGCCGGGCGACGACACGGTGCTCGACGCGCTCGGCGCGCCGCTGTGCACGGCCTATATCGGGTCGTGCCCGTAGTGCGCCGGTACAGTTGAGCCGCACCATTCCCCGACGTCAGCGAGGAGCTTCTGTGCCCCGGGTGGTTGTGAACGTGATGCCCAAAGCCGAGATTCTCGACCCACAGGGTCAGGCCATCGTCGGCGCGCTGGGCCGGCTCGGGCACGCCGGCATCTCAGATGTCCGGCAGGGCAAGCGATTCGAACTCGAGGTGGACGACTCGGTCAGCGATGCCCAGCTCGCCGAGATCGCCGAATCGCTGCTCGCCAACACCGTGATCGAGGACTGGTCGGTCACCCGGGAACCGGCATGAGCGCCCGCGTCGGAGTCATCACCTTCCCGGGCACGCTCGACGACGTCGACGCCGCCCGCGCGGTCCGGCTCGCCGGCGCCGAGGCGGTCAGCCTGTGGCACGCCGACGCAGACCTCAAGGGGGTCGACGCCGTCGTCGTCCCCGGCGGGTTCTCCTACGGCGACTACCTGCGCTGCGGGGCGATCGCCAAGTTCGCCCCGGTCATGGGCGAGGTGCTGGCCGCGGCCGGACGTGGCATGCCGGTGCTGGGCATCTGCAACGGCTTCCAGGTGCTCTGCGAGGCCGGGCTGCTGCCCGGCGCGCTGACCCGCAACGCCGGTCTGCACTTCGTCTGCCGCGACGTGTGGCTCAAGGTCGACTCCATCACGACGGCGTGGACCTCCCGCTATGAGTGGGGTGCGGAGTTGCTGGTGCCGCTGAAGTCGGGTGAGGGCCGCTACGTCGCCAGTGCGGCCGTGCTCGACGAACTCGAAGGGGAGGGGCGCGTGGTGTTCCGCTACGCCGACAATCCCAACGGCTCGATGCGCGACATCGCCGGCATCAGCTCGGCCGATGGCCGGGTCGTGGGGCTGATGCCCCACCCCGAGCACGCCACCGAACCGCTCACCGGACCGTCCGACGACGGCCTCGGAATGTTCTACTCCGCGCTGGACACCGTCCTGATCTAGACGCCGAGTGTGCGATCCGGTACGCCCGGTGCGGCGTGTCACCGCACCGACACGCACGCTCGCGGGGGATTGCGCTCAGGGCGTCAGCGCGACAGAGGCCTCGGCCGTGTAGCACAGGAACGTCATCGTCTCCTGCAGGTACAGCTGGACGGTCTCGGCGTCATGGCTCAGGTAGCCGATCGACACGTCGGTGCCCAGCTGCAGGTCGAAGTCACCGCCGCGGGTGCTCAGCACGAACGCGCCGTCGATGGCGGGCGCCCAGATGATCTCGTCGTCCACCAGCCGGTTGAGGTGCTCGCGGATCGGATAACCGTGCTCGGTGGTCTCGCTGACCTTGGTGTAGGCCTCGGCCGAGAGCAGCACCGAGTACGGGCCGTCCACACCGGCGAGCCGCAGCCCCGAAAGCGCTTGGGCGATCACGTCGGGGAACTCCCGCGCGTCGGCGGGCAGCGCCAGCGGCGGGTTCGAGCTGCAGCCGCGGATGCCGTCGATCGAGGCCGCGCCGTAGCCCTCGAAGATCGCCCGGTCCTCCACGAACGCCAGCTTCTTGGCGGCCTCCTTGACCGGATCCCAGTCGGAGTCCTGCGAGCCGCGCTCGACGTCGTCGATCGCGATGCGCGACACGGTGAACGGCACCCGTAGCCGCACCAGCGGCTTGGCGTCGCGCAGATGCGCGACCACGCCGTCGGCGGGGGCGGACACGTCACGCAGATGGCCGGTGCTCACCGCCGCGGTCACCGGCCCGCCCGGACCGCTGACGTCGACCACCCGGCGGCCCGCGATGTGCCGCTTGAAGGTCCGGGTGGCCTCCAATTCGATTTCTTCCCAGGCGGATTCGGTGACCGGAGCGAGCTCGCGATAGAGGTTGTTCATCAGGAGTGTCCTTTCAGACTGCCGATCGCCAGTGAGCCGTCGGAGGAGGTGGGCGGTGCCGGGGGAGCCGCTGCCGACTCGGTGCCCGGTAACTGCGGCGGGTTGTTCAGGAAGTCGAGGATGGGGGTGAAGAACAGGCATCCGGTGAGCGCGGTGGAGAAGTCGAGGATGCGGTCGGTGTTGCCCGGCGGGTCACCGATGAACATGTTCTCCAGCATCTTCTCCGTCACCGCCGGCGATCGCGAGTAGCCGATGTAGTAGGTGCCGTACTCGCCCTTGCCGACTTCCCCGAAGGGCATGTTGGCCCGCACGATCTTCAGTTCGGTACCGTCCGCGGACTCGATGACGTTCAGCGCCACATGGGAATTGGCCGGTTTCACGTCGTCGTCGAGTTCGATGTCCTCGAGCTTGGTGCGGCCGATCACCCGCTCCTGCTCGGTGACCGACAGCGCCTCCCAGGACGCCATGTCGTGGACGTACTTCTGCACGTGCACGTAGCAGCCGCCCGCGAAATCGGGGTCCTCGTCGCCGATCTGGCTGGCGCTGACCGCGATTGGGCCGTCCGGGTTCTCTGTGCCGTCGACGAAGCCCAGCAGGTCGCGATTGTCGAAGAACTTGAAGCCGTGCACCTCGTCGACGATGGTGATCGCCCCGGCCATCGACTTGGCCACCTGGCCGGCCAGCTCGAAGCAGACGTCGAGCACCTCGGCACGGATGTGGAACAACAGATCACCGGGCGTCGAGGGGGCGTGATGGCGCGCGCCGTGCAACTCGACGAACGGGTGCAGATCGCCTGGGCGCGGTCCGGCGAACAATCGGTCCCAGGCGTCGGAGCCGATCGACGTCACCATCGACAGGTGCTTGGACGGGTCCCGGAAGCCGACTGCCCGCACCAGTCCGGCAAGGCCCGGCAGGGCGTCGTGCACCGCGGCTTCGCCGCCCGCGTCGATGGTGGCCACCAGGAAGATGGCCGCCGGTGTCAGGGGCGCCAGTACCGGTTGCGGTAGTGGTGAAGGCACTGTTCGACCCTACTGGGTCACGGTCGGCGATGATGGTCAACATGTCCACAGGGGCCAGTGCGCACGGGCTGTGCGAGTTCATCGACGCATCGCCGTCGCCGTTCCACGTCTGCCAGACGGTGGCGCGGCGCCTGACCGCGGCCGGCTACACCGAGTTGGCCGAGACCGATCGCTGGCCCGACCGCAGGGGGCAGTTCTTCACCGTGCGGGCCGGATCGCTGGTCGCGTGGAACGGCTCGGATGATCTCGACCGGCCGTTCCGCGTCGTGGGCGGGCACACCGACAGCCCCAACCTGCGGGTCAAGCAGCACCCCGACCGGGTGGTGGCCGGCTGGCAGGTCGTCGCACTCGAGCCGTACGGCGGCGCCTGGCTGAACTCCTGGCTGGACCGCGACCTGGGGATCAGCGGCCGGCTCTCGGTGCGCGACCCGGACGCCGACGGCGGCGTCGCCCACCGGCTGGTCCTGATCGACGAGCCGATCCTGCGGGTGCCGCAGCTGGCGATCCACCTCGCCGAGGACCGGGCGGCACTCAAACTCGATCCGCAGCGCCACGTCAACGCCGTCTGGGGATTGGGCGACACCACACGCTCCTTTCTGGCCTACGCCGCGCAATGGGCCGGGGTGGCGCCGGCCGACCTGCTGTCGGCGGACCTGATGACCCACGATCTGACTCCGTCGGCGCTCATCGGCGCCGACGGCGAGTTCGTCAGCGCTGCACGGCTGGACAACCAGGGCACCTGCTACGCCGGACTCGAGGCGTTCCTGGCTGCCGACCCGCGCGGCTATCTGCCGGTGCTGGCGCTGTTCGACCACGAGGAAGTCGGCTCGACCTCCGACCACGGCGCACAATCGGATCTTCTGCTGACGACGCTGGAACGCATCGTGCTCGCGGCCGGCGGCGACCGGGAGGACTTCCTGCGCCGGCTGACCGCCTCGATGGTGGCCTCCGGTGACATGGCGCACGCGACCCACCCGAACTACCCGGACCGCCACGAGCCCGGCCACCTCATCTACGTCAACGGCGGACCGGTTCTCAAGGTTCAGCCCAACCTGCGGTATGCCACCGACGGGCGCACCGCCGCGGCGTTCGAGCTGGCCTGCCGGCAGGCCGGGGTGCCGCTGCAGCGCTATGAGCACCGCGCCGACCTGCCGTGCGGGTCGACCATCGGGCCGATGACCTCCGCGCGCACCGGCATCCCCACGGTCGACGTGGGCGCGCCCCAGCTGGCGATGCACTCGGCGCGCGAGCTGATGGGCGCCGACGACGTCGCGTTCTATGCGGCTGCACTGCAAGCCTTCTTGTCACCGTCGTGACCTAGGCTGACCGCATGGCGCTCGGCGTGGAGATGATCACCTTCGACTGCACCGACCCCGACCGGCTGGCCGACTGGTGGGCCGCCGCGGTCGGCGGCACCGCGACTGCGGTGATGGCCGGCGAGTTCGTGATGGTGTCACAGGCCGAGGGGCCGCGGCTGGGCTTTCAGCGGGTCGACGATCCGACGCCCGGCAAGAACCGGGTGCACGTCGACTTCACCGCCGCCGACGTCGAGGCGGAGGTCCGGCGGCTCGTCGAGCTGGGTGCCACCGAGACCGCCCGGCACTCATTCGGCGACGCCTTCAGCTGGGTGGTCCTGGCCGACCCGGACGGCAACGCGTTCTGCGTGGCCGCCGCCGCGGAATACGCTCACTAGACTGATGCCGTGACATCTGGGCTCAGTGGAGCAGTCGACACGGTCGAGCACGCGGCGGCCACCCCCGATCACCCCCAACCTTTCCGCGAACTCGGTCTCAAGGACGACGAATACCAGCGGATTCGCGACATTCTCGGCCGCAGGCCCACCGACGCCGAACTGGCGATGTACTCGGTGATGTGGAGCGAGCACTGCTCCTACAAGTCCTCGAAGGTGCACCTGCGCTACTTCGGCGAGACCACCACCGAGGAGATGCGGGCGGGCATGCTCGCCGGGATCGGCGAGAACGCCGGCGTGGTCGACATCGGCGACGGCTGGGCGGTGACGTTCAAGGTCGAGTCGCACAACCACCCGTCCTACGTCGAGCCCTATCAGGGTGCGGCCACCGGCGTCGGCGGCATCGTGCGCGACATCATGGCGATGGGTGCGCGCCCGGTGGCCGTCATGGACCAGTTGCGCTTCGGTGCGGCCGACGCCCCCGACACCCGCCGGGTCGTCGACGGTGTGGTCCGCGGGATCGGCGGATACGGCAACTCGCTGGGCCTGCCCAACATCGGCGGCGAGACGGTGTTCGACGCCTCCTATGCCGGCAACCCGTTGGTCAATGCGATGTGCGTGGGAGTGCTGCGCAAAGAGGACCTGCACCTGGCGTTCGCCTCCGGCACCGGCAACAAGATCATCCTGTTCGGGGCCCGCACCGGCCTGGATGGGATCGGCGGCGTCTCGGTACTGGCCTCCGACACGTTCGCCGGTGACGAGAGTGCTGCGGGCCGCAAGAAGCTGCCCAGCGTTCAGGTGGGTGACCCCTTCATGGAGAAGGTGCTCATCGAGTGCTGCCTCGAGCTGTACGCCGCCGGTCTGGTGATCGGTATCCAGGATCTCGGCGGTGCCGGATTATCCTGTGCCACATCGGAGTTGGCGTCGGCTGGTGACGGTGGCATGGCCATCGAACTCGACCGGGTTCCGTTGCGAGCGGCGAACATGACGCCCGCCGAGATCCTGTCCAGCGAGTCGCAGGAACGCATGTGCGCGGTGGTGGCTCCGGAGAACGTCGAGAAGTTCATGGCGGTCTGTCGCAAATGGGAGGTGCTCGCGACGGTGATCGGGGAGGTCACCGACGGCGACCGGCTGCAGATCAGCTGGCACGGCCAATGTGTCGTGGACGTGCCGCCGCGCACCGTCGCCCACGAAGGCCCGGTCTACCAGCGGCCGCTGGCCCGGCCGGACTGGCAGGACGCCCTGAACGCCGACACCACCGCCGGGTTGCCGCGGCCGTCGTCCGGCGAGGAGTTGCGCGCGACTCTGCTTGCGCTGCTGGGCAGTCCGCACCTGTGCAGCCGGGCGTTCATCACCGAGCAGTACGACCGCTATGTGCGCGGCAACACGGTGCTGGCCGAGCACGCCGACGGCGGTGTGCTGCGCATCGACGAGGCGACCGGGCGTGGCATCGCGGTGTCCACCGACGCTTCCGGGCGCTACACGCAGCTCGACCCGTACGCCGGCGCGAAACTCGCGCTGGCCGAGGCCTACCGCAACGTCGCGGTCACCGGCGCCACGCCGGTGGCCGTCACCAACTGCCTGAACTTCGGTTCGCCGGAGGACCCGGGCGTGATGTGGCAGTTCGCCCAGGCGGTGCGCGGGCTCGCCGATGGTTGTGCAGCCCTTGGCATTCCGGTCACCGGAGGCAACGTCAGCTTCTACAACCAGACCGGTGCGACGGCCATCCTGCCGACCCCGGTGGTGGGTGTGCTCGGCGTCCTCGACGATGTGAGCCGGCGACTGCCCACCGGGCTGGGCAACGAGCCCGGCGAGACGCTGTTCCTGCTCGGCGACACCCGCGACGAGTTCGACGGCTCGATCTGGGCACAGGTCACCGCCGACCATCTCGGCGGTTTGCCGCCAAGGGTGGACCTCGCGCGGGAGAAGCTGCTGTCCGAGGTGCTCACCGCCGCCTCCCGCGACGGCTTGGTCTCGGCAGCCCACGACCTCAGTGAGGGCGGTTTGATCCAGTCGGTGGTGGAGGCGGCGATGGCCGGTGAAACCGGTTGCCGGCTAGTGCTTCCCGAGGATGTCGATCCGTTCGTGTTCCTGTTCTCCGAGTCGGCCGGCCGTGTTCTGGTCGCGGTGCCGCGCACCGAGGAGAGTCGGTTCCGGTCGATGTGCGAGGCCCGTGACCTGCCCGTCACCCGCATCGGCGTATCGGATACCGGTTCGGATTCCGTTGAGGTGCAAGACTTGTTCAGCGTGTCGCTGGACGAGCTGCGCACCACCTCCGAGAAAGTGCTGCCCGGGCTGTTCGGATGACCAGTGCGGTCGACGACGTCACCGGTGAGGCGCAGGCCTCACCCGAACGGATGC
>Ga0209254_10006877_pt1 | contig 10500 bp, 12 predicted proteins | sample FrelakmetDIP11DI_FD_187148 | JGI IMG/M metagenome (GOLD analysis project Ga0209254, IMG submission 187148) | Freshwater lake sediment microbial communities from the University of Notre Dame, USA, for methane emissions studies - DIP11 DI (SPAdes)... | ecosystem: Environmental > Aquatic >... | reverse complement strand
CCTTGGTCCAATCCTGGATCACAAGTTTCAGGGAATTGTTTTGGTAGTTCCGAATGATTGCCCGACAGAAACAAGTCGGGTTTTTTGTTGCCAGAAACGGTTCGGCCGCGAGGATGAACCGGGTAAGTTGCGGCAAAGGGACAGATTGGCGGAGTCATCAAAACGGTTCACATTAATTAGGAGTTTTGATGACAACCGAATTTACCCAACTAGATCTGCACCCTCAGCTGGTGCAGGCTGTCGCTGAGCGCGGCTACCTGACCCCCACCCCTATCCAGGCTTCTTTAATCCCAGTCATGCTGACCGGCCAGGACGTGATTGGCCAGGCGCAGACCGGCACTGGAAAGACCGCAGCATTTGCGCTCCCCATGCTACATAATCTAGAATCCGATGGACATCACGTCCAGGGCCTGGTGCTTGTCCCGACGCGTGAATTGGCCCTGCAAGTTGCCGAGGCTATCGGGGAATACGGCCGTTACAGGAAAGTGCGCGTCCTGGCGGTTTACGGCGGCCAATCATATAGTCTGCAGATCAACAGCCTTAAACGCGGGGTGGATATCGTGGTCGGAACCCCCGGTCGCCTGCTCGACCTGATGCAGAAAGGCATCCTGAATATCCAAAACGTTCGCACGGTAGTGCTGGACGAAGCGGACGAAATGCTCAGCATGGGCTTTATCGAAGATATCGAGACAATCCTAGCCGAAACCCCTGCTGCCCGCCAGACGGCTCTCTTCTCTGCAACCCTCCCGCTGGAGATTCGCCGGCTGGCCGACAAATACCTGCGAGATCCACAGGCGATCACCATCCAGCGCGAACAGGTCACCGTTGCTGCTATCGAACAACGCTATTATCTGGTGAACGAGGCCGACAAGCTGGCTGCATTGACCCGCCTGTTTGAAATGGAGCCATTCACCAGCGTATTGATCTTCGTGCGCACCCGCGCAGCAACAGGCGAGCTGGCCAATGAGTTAACCGGGCGCGGTTTCCCTGCCGAAGCCTTGAATGGGGATTTGAATCAAGAAGCACGTGAACGCACTCTCGGCCGTTTCCGACAGAATCAGATTAAGATGCTGGTGGCGACCGATGTGGCAGCCCGCGGACTGGATATCGACGACATCTCTCATGTGGTCAACTATGAATTGCCCGATGATGCAGAAATTTACGTCCACCGCATTGGGCGCACCGGACGCGCCGGTAAGACTGGCATCGCTATCTCGCTGGTTTCGCCATACGAGAAACGCCGCCTTCGCCAAGTCGAGGCCTTTACCCGCAACAAAATTAACCGCGCTACACTGCCTAGCGAAGAAGATATCCGTAATGCCCGCGAAGCGCAATTGGTTAACCAGGTGACTGTCTGGCTCCAGCGCGGCCGTTGCCGCCGGGAGCGTGAGCTGGCTGAGAGCCTGGTCGCCGCGGGTCACGATCCGATGGATATCGCCGCGGCAGCTCTGAAAATAGCCCGGGCCGAGGAGAAACAGCGCCCGATCGCGCCAATCCGCGAGGTTGTTGAGTCTCGTCGAATCAATTCTGAGCGTCAATCTATGCGCGGCATCCATACCGGTCGCCTGTCGCGCCCGACGCATACTTCCCACGAGCCGGATATGGTGCGCCTGAGTCTCAATGCAGGCAAAGAGCACGGCGTTCGCCCCAATGATATTGTCGGCGCGATTGCCGCCCACGCAGATATCCCCGGATACCTGATCGGCAAAATCCACATTCAGGAGAGCCACTCTCTAGTGGATGTCCCAGAAGCGCTGGCGGCGCAGGTACTGGCAAAATCAGGCGCGGTGCGCATTCGCAAGCAACCCATATCCCTGCGGCGCGCCTAAGCCAGACCGTATCGCCGGGCAATGTCAGCAGCCTGGGTGCGATTTTCAGCCTGTAGCTTCCCTAGCAGACTCGAAACGTGATTCTTAACCGTCCCTTCGGTCAGTACCAATCGCTCAGCGATTTCTTTATTCGTAGCCCCCTGCGCCAGGAGCATGAGCACTTCCCGCTCACGCTCGGTCAATGGTTCGAGCGGCGATGCCTGTGGGCGCACCAGCTCGCGCAAAGCCCGCGAGGCGATCTCCGGTTGAATAAACGGCTCTCCCGCATACACCCGATGAATGGTGGCTACCAGATTTTCGGCTGGGGTATCCTTTAATAGATAGCCCATCGCCCCAGCCCGGATGCCCTGGAACACGTAGTCGTCGCGATCGAAGGTGGTCAGGATGATCACCCGAGCATCTGGCCAGGCTGCGCAAATCGCCGCAGTGGCATCCACACCATTCATTTGTGGCATTTGAACATCCATTAGGATAATATCTGGGCGCAATTCCAACGCCATCCGCATCCCGTTTTCCCCATCGCTCGCTTCTCCAATCACCTGCATGCCCGGTTCCAGGTTGAGGATGGTTCTTAACCCCTGGCGCATCAAGGTTTGATCCTCGACGAGTAATATGCGAATCATGCTCATGTCTCTTTCTCCAGAGTCGGGATACGGATTTCCAGATGGGTGCCTTCTCCGGATTGGCTAAAAATGGACACCTTGCCGCCCAACCCTTCGATTCGTTCGCGCATGCCCTGTATACCATAATGACCCTTTACGACTGGCGCGCTGGGGTTAAATCCTGTCCCATCGTCCTTGACAGTTAGATTTACTTCACCTCTGGTCACCTGCACTTCCAAAGTCACCTTCCGGGCGTTGGCGTGTCTCTCTATATTGGTCAGTGCCTCCTGAGTAACACGCCAAAGCGCTTCCCCGAGGGGGATGGGTAATTCGTCAGCCTTCGCATCCACAGAACAACTTGCTTCCACACCGCTCCGCTGGCCAAAATCCACGCATAACTCACACAAGGCCTGCGTCAGGGGGTGAGAGCCAAGTCCTGGGCTACGCAACCCGGCCAGGGTACGGCGCAATTCATCCATGCTACTTCGGGTAAGCGCCTTCAATTCATCCATGGTTGCTGAGGCAGCCTGCTGATCCACCTTATATAACCTTTGGACCGCTTCGAGCTGGATTGCCAGGGCAGCCAAATTATGCCCCAGTGTGTCGTGCATATCGCGCGCCAAGCGCTCTCGCTCGCGCAACACGGCCAGCTCAGCTTCTTTTTCCTGAGATGCTTCTAGCGCTTTCTGAGTCTGGCGCAGTTCGTCAATCAGCCGGGCGCGCTCCTGGCTGGTGCGCCCCAGGTGATTCATATAGATTAGCAGCACTAATATCGACACCCAACCAGCGATCAAGCCAAAGAGCTCTGGAAGCCCCAGCCCTTCAATGGTTAGACCTATCGACAGGAAAACATCCACCAGGAAAATGTATAGTGTGCCTACCAGAGCTTGAATCAATGGAAGCATGCCAAACATCTGCCCCATATAGGTGAACCCCACCCAGAATAGTTGTGGGAATAGCCAGGTCTCAACCGTCCACAAAGCCAGACTGCTGATAAAGTAGACTGGAAACAGCCATGCTTGCGGAGGGCTTTTTTTGTTCGATATCACCAGCCCCAGATATAACCCAATCTGAACGAGCAACATCATTAAGGCGGCAATATACCGCCAGGTGAGCGCTCCCCATCCGTTCGCCAGGATCAAAAAGAACGCAAATCCGAGCCCCCCCAGGGTAAGCACGGACCAAAATAAGACATAGCCTTGGTACATGCGGCCTGGGAGAGGTGGGTATTCTTTTGGAGAGGATTTCATCGGCCGAAACATGATTAACAGTGTACCAGAATTCTTATTAACCTGACTGGAGAGCTCAAGGCTCTCCAGTCAGGTTTCAAAGGTCAACTATCAGTTCCTTGGCGCCCAACGGAAGAGCAAGGCTGCCAGCAAGCCAGCCGCCAGGGTGTATCCAGCCACCAGGAGCAAGTTGGCGCCGACCGCGCTGCCCCATTCGCCTAGTAAGAGCGGTGGGCGAACCAGCTGGGTAATGGCAAAACCTGGCAGGAACCGGGCGACGGACTGTAACCACTCTGGCATACGATCTACAGGCATCACCATATCCGCGATGAACATCTGGCTGAAATACAGGATTTGCCCTAAGGCCACTGCCACGCCAGCTTTGGGAGCCACACCGCTAACAATTTGGCCCAGCGCTACACTTACAACCAACGCGGCGATAATCATCGGGATTGCCTTGAGTACACCCTCCATAGATGGGTTAAAATCGAAGAACAACACCCCCGTGAGCAGGATCAAAGCTGCCTGGAGCATCCCGATCGAGATGTTGACAATCAAGTAGCTAGAAAGCAGCGTCCTTGCAGGAACGGGAGTAGCCTGCATGCGCCGGAGAACACCTGTTTCGCGCATATTCACCAGCATCGTTGAGCTGCTCATCAGCCCAAAGGCCAGCACATTCAGGACAATCACCCCTGGCAGCATCCAGTCCATGTAGTTTACGCCGTTCACCTCGACTGATCCAAAGACCAGAGCATAGATCACCAGAAGAAATACGGGAAACACCATATTCCAGAACAAGGTGATCCGATTGCGAAGATGGATCAGGAACATCGCTTTCGTTAAGATCCAAAACCGTTTCATAGTAACCTCCATAGTAAGCCCAGAAATGAAAGATAATTTTGTGGTGTAAGCTATACTTCCAAAATTCGCCCAGTTAGACGCAGGAATACATCTTCTAGATTGGGTTGGCGCAGCGAAATATCACCCAACAATTTACCATGCGTCTCAGCCAGCCTGCCGAGCGCTGCGAGGGTTTCATTCGGAAGGTGGGTTTCGACTTCGAGGTGTTGTCCGGTATAGCGCGCCTGAATCACCCCCGGTAGAGGGCGCACGGCTTCCAGGGGCAGGTCCAGATTAGTTTTGAGCATAGCTCCCGTCCCCAGGGAAGCCACAAGGTGAGAAGGCGTATCGCAGGCGACCAACTCCCCCCGATCAATGATTGCCACTCGCCCACACAGCATCTCGGCTTCTTCCATGGAGTGAGTAGTGATCAACACAGTTCGACCCTCATCGTGCAAGCAGCGGATCAACCCCCAGATAACCCTGCGCGCCTGGGGATCAAGCGCCTCGGTCGGCTCATCAAGCAACACAATGCTTGGGTTATTGGCTACCGCCACTGCCAGGGCTAGCCTCTGGCGCTGTCCGCCGGAGAGTCGTCTCGGGTACACCCCGCGTTGATCTACCAGATCGAAACGCTCCAGGATAGTTTGAACCTCGCCACGCGTGAGAAAAACATCATACAGGCCTGCATACAACTCCACTAATTCAGCCACCGTCAGGTCGTCCATCAGCGCAGTTTGTTGGAGCTGGATACCGAGCAGGCGCTTAATCGACTGCGGCTGTCGGATCACATCCAACCCACCGACATTCACCAGGCCTGCTGCCGGTGGATGCAATCCTTCCAGGATCGAGAGCAGCGTCGTCTTGCCGGCTCCATTGGGTCCTAACAAACCGAAGATTTCACCAGGCTGGATATCTAGGTCGATTGAATTTAATGCTTGAACCTGGTTTTTTCCAGGTCGCCCATAAACAGCCTTTAAACCCTGGACAAAGATAATTGGATCTACCATCATTTACCTCCATAACAGCGAATAATCTATTACCAGGATACCCGCAGAACGAGGCATGAGCCAGTGCCAGAAGGTAGAAATAAAGATCTGTTCAGGGTAGAAATCTGGAATGCCGAAAGACATGCGATCTAGCCGCCAATCGACATCCCGCTTATTATTTTGAGAAAGCCTGTTTCTCGTCGATCTTGCCCAGAGTAACCGCTTCATCCAACAAGTCAACCAGCCCCCGACGCTTGAAATAGAGTGCGGCATAATTGCGCTGCTGCTGGCTGCCATTGAATAGATAATGGCGGAGGCGCGCCCGGCCCTCGCGGGTATCCACTAATCCCAGAGCGTAATCGACCAGCTTGGTGGTCGCCAGATCATCTTTCAGTGCCAATGCATCCATCAACCGGTCTACATCTTCTGTATTTCCGGAATTTCCGAGGGCAACAAAGCAGGCGTAGCGGTCGATCGGGTTGATGTTATTCATGGCTCCTCCTGTTATGATCTCTACTCTCTATCGTATGTCTTACATAAGAGGACGTGATCATTCTCAAGTTAAAAATAAAAAGGCGCAGCGTTTTGGCTGCGCCTCGTAATTTCTGCGGCTGATCCTGCTCACTTAAGCGGGAACAACCCTCCTGCGCAACCGCTGCAGCGGTGGAAATTCACCATCGGAATCAGAGAAGCAGACATTCAATTGACAGGTAAACATAATAGCGGGCATCATATCACGACGCTAAAGATGCGTCAATCCACGATTGGGATTCATATTAATTCTCCAAGCGCAACGGACCAATCTTTCCCAATAATGGCGCTGGCTTGCCGGAAAGCATCCTCTTCAACATGCCGGATCACCTGCAATCGCTCTTCAGATTCCTTCGTCTCCAATACAAGCAAGGCATAATTCCAGACTCGATCGCGCCAGTGTGTAATCAACCGGGAAAGCATCATCTCATCAAGCGGGCCGAGTAGTTTATCGAAGATATCCATGGCTGGCATTGCCGGTTCTAACACCGTGTCTTGCACAGCATCGATTGTACGGGCAATAACATCATTGACATAGCAATGGTCAGAATAGCGCTCCGCGCGCTGGCCTTCTGAGAGTTGCGCCCACTCGGGTTCCAAGATTTCAACTAATGTTAACACCAAGTCGTAATTAATGTGAGCGTTTACTCCGAGCAGTAGCTTTTGTAGCGCCATGGTGTCACTAGTTTGTGTGACCCTATGAGTCAGTTGCCAGATAGGCGGCGCAGAGGGTGGATCATGCTCATATGCATCCAGGGCAATAAAATAATAGTCCGCAAAACGACGCAGGAGTCGATCCACCCAGCCAGGATCATTAAACTCACGGCGCTCAATTGCAGCTTGCATATTGCGTGTCATCATAGAGTAGCAATTTAGAAAGATTGCCCGTTGGTCTGACTGATCATCCCAGTGTCTGATCATTTCGAGCATGTGCTCAATCACCAATGATTCTGATGTAGGCAATTAACCTCCCTTATACATCAATACTTCTGGTCGCGTACCTGGCTTAACGATGCGTGTCTGAAACAAGCCGATGGGCAGGTTGCGAGCGCGACACGACTTTATGCAGACTCAACCTGCAAGCGGCTCTCGATAATATTACCTATGACCAAGTAATGAAAATCCTTACCCACCAGGGAAATAATCGCCCCCGCTGCCCCGTAGATCACAAAAAACAAACCAACGCAGGCAAAGCCACCCAGGACAGCAAAGGGGAAAAGGCCAGGTAGAACAGCCACCCAATCGCTACTCGACCTCTCCGCAAGAGTCATACCACCAAACATGCCGATAAAGGACACAAAATAACACAGCATGCCGATGACATACAAGAACAGCAGTATCAGATGAAACACCAAAGCCTGTAATGACTGGAAAGACACATAGCGCGATTTATCTTTTTGGGTGATCCAGATGATAGCCGGGATGATGATCCCATAGATAGGGATCAAAATCGCACCGTGCGCCATGGCCGCTAAGATGCGCTCGTCTTGCTTATGAACCTCGGGAAGCAAATCAGTATTTTCCATAGCTATACTCCCTGATGTCTGTGAGCTATTTCAATCCAGCCACCAGACTTGAGATGTGATTGAATGTCGAATTTCTCCCTAATAAATATAGCATTAATCAAGAATCCTGGCAGCCCCTTCCAAACTTGGAAGGCAGATTCTGAAAAGTCAATTCGCCTGTCTGGATGTTATGCAAAAGGCTGGGAAGTAGTCGGATCAAAACCCTCCGCCCGCAGTAAATCGTCCAACAAGTCGAGCAATGCATGTACGGCAGCCAGCAGACTACCATCTACCTGGTACGCTGCCCGCAAGACTTCTTCGATTGACTCAGCCATCCCAACCGGCAACATTGCGCAATTTGCCTGAGTCCAGGCTACCAGCCGTTTTTCGCCGGGATGCAGCACACGATTTAAAGCAAACACGACATCAAAGTAGCTGGCCAGCAGGGCAGCCACACGATGGTTCTGGCTGACCCGATCTGCCCGCCGACTGGCTTTTTCGAGCTGATGTGCATAGTTGGGGATGACATTCCGCAACACGGCATGGTTCTTGGCAACGATCGCCTGGCGCAGCGGCTCAGGATAAGGCTGCGCACTATGTTGTTGTAACGCCTCAAACCAGCCACACCGATCGTAAAGTACCCGCGAGTTACGCATCGTGTACCACAGGCAGGTGGTGTAACCCAGGCTGGCCTGGTATTCCCGCCAAACCCGGTTGAGCTGACCTTCGACCCAGGCCGGATCCCAATACATCACATCTATTTCGATGCCAGTCGCTGCATCGAACCACTCATCCCCCAGGTCCCAGAATTGCAGGTTAAGGTCGGCGCGGGATGCCCCTCTTTCCGCCACCAGAGCAGTCCTGGCAGCCAGCGGGATGGTTTCCGCGGAATAGACATACAAGTCAATATCGGAGTGCTGGTCGCTGACACCCGAGGCGAAAGATCCCGCGACAGCGATGGCTTCGACGGTGTCAAAGGCGCTGAAACGTTGCACCAGAAACTGGGTCAAGTGGTTCTTGGGGGATTGTCCCCTCCCCAGGGCTTCTGACAGATCATCTCCGTTCATTATTTTAATATTGTAAAGTAAAACCAGGTATTGGGCTATTGGTCAAGTCAATCTAAGCCCTGGCCTGATATATGCGCAACGGATTTCTGAATCAGCTCCTTTATGACCGATATCTCCACATCCGCGAGCTTGTTGATATACAAACAGGCCTTTCCGGTTTTGTATTTCCCAAGCTTTTTCAATAATTCGTCATATTCATCGAAACCCGACATGATATAGAGAGTCAGGTTCTGTTTGCGCGGGGAGAAACCGGTCACGAACCAATCACCCTCTCGCCCAGTGGCATATTTGTAGTGGTAATTCCCAAAGCCAATAATGCTGTCGCCCCACATTTTGGGTTCCTGACCGGTGATTTCTTTCATCAGATCCAGGATCACAAAACTATCATCCCTTCTGCGCTCATCTGGGACAGCTTTTAGGAAATCAGTGACACTCTGATCGTTCTGTTTGGTTTTTAATTCTGCCATCTTCGAACTCCAGGCCGCCTAACCAGCGCCATCGAAAGCTTGCTTGATCCAGGCGATTAGCTCAGTGTCCACCTGGGAGGCATCGGTGACATTGACTTTAAACTGGCACATCCCGCCGGGGGGTATGGCGATCAAGCGATCGGTTGCTTCCATTGTCTTCGAGTTGATCCCCACCTCGACACGGGTTTTGGTGGCAGGTCCGATCATAGCAAACTGTCTTTTTCGGCGCAGGCTCACGTAACCCTTCTTGGGCACAACCTCAAAATCGCCAAACTGGTTGATCACCGCCATCAACCGGTCATGGATCGGGCGTAAATCCGCTTTGGCGCCTGCATAGATTTCATCCAACACATCGTCAAGGGAGGCGCCTGTAGCCTGCGCAGCGCTTTGCCCATCGCTTTGTAGGGCGAAGTGCACCAGCATGGTGGCATCGCCGTAACCCAGGCCAAACTCGCGGATCAGCAGATCCCGAATTTCTCCGTGCTTGGTAAGGCCGCTGCTTTGAATCAGGGCAGTCAGTTCGGCCAGGGACTTGCCCGTCTTGACCTGGATGTTCTTAAGCTGGGTTTCTCTTGCTTGGTCTAAAGTACTCATCGATCCAATTCCTCTCATTCAAATATTTTTTCACAAGTAAAGACGGCTATTTTAACAAATAAATCTTAAAACTTCGTACCCCAGTTCACGAATATCACAACCGAAATTGATCTTCTGCCCGCCTCAAGTGCTTTTTTGACGCCCGCCATTTAAGTTGTTCGTACAGTTAGCCATTTGTCATACCTTATCAAACATGGGAATATTTACGGTAAACCAAAATCTCCCGGGCTACCCGAAAGCCAACTGCCTCGGATGGCCCGACCCAGGCCCATATGGCGGTAATCGCCGTGGACGCCCATGGGCTCAATTTGATCTTCCCGGAGAAAAAGGTCTGTCGATAACTCAGGGACATTAAATCCGAACGCTTTCAGCGCGGTAACGATTTTTTCTGCATTCTACGGGCGAATGGCTACCCAAATGTCCAGGACCGCCGTAGCACGGGGGTATCCATGATATCCGACCGCATACCCCCCAAATAACAAATACGCTACCTCATGTTCTTTGAGTAACTTCAAAAAATCTTTGAAGTCGGTTGGTAGAGGATCGTAGCCATAGATAATCCGCCGCATGATCTCAATTGCTTCCAGGCGCTCGTAGGGTGTTTTTGAAAGCCAGTATTGCTTCTCGTCGGGTGGGTCCGCCAGCGAACCGAGCGAGAAAACGGTTTTATCCAATTTCGGAAAGTTTAACTTATCCATACCTAAACTATACCAGGAAAGAGAAAGAGCGTAAATGAAACCACTTTACCATCTTCAACTCTTATGCCGGTTGACACACCTGGCAAGTCACTGAACAGTCTCTTAAAGACAATCTATTCAATAGCCAGCGCGATCGCCACCCGGATGCG
>Ga0209254_10006876_pt1 | contig 10500 bp, 11 predicted proteins | sample FrelakmetDIP11DI_FD_187148 | JGI IMG/M metagenome (GOLD analysis project Ga0209254, IMG submission 187148) | Freshwater lake sediment microbial communities from the University of Notre Dame, USA, for methane emissions studies - DIP11 DI (SPAdes)... | ecosystem: Environmental > Aquatic >... | reverse complement strand
GAGCAGGCCGCGCAGGAGGGCCGGAACCCGACGAGCGGGCGGAGGGTTCCCGGGCGCCGCGCGTAGCGGTCGAGCAGGCGCGGATAGCGCAAGCCCGCGGGCAAGGCCGGAACCCGACGCCAAGCCGAGGAGGGTTCCCGGCCTGCGGAGCCCGGCTCGGGAGACGCCGGGCCCGGTTCGCCCTGCGGCGATTCCGAATCCCGAAGCCCGAAGCCCGAGCTCAGTCCTGCCTGATGGTCCGCTTGAAGAGGAAGTACGCCGGCACGCCGAGCCCGATGATGATGGCGCCCCAGAGCGAGGGGCCCGGACGTCCCGCAATTGCTGCCACGGTGATCACCATCGATACGGCCACGAAGATGGCCGGCGCCACAGGGTAGCCCCAGGCGCGGAACGGGCGCGGCTCGTCGGGATACCGCCGCCGCAGGACGAACAGCGTGCTTACGGCGAACGCCGAGAAGAGCAGCACCGCGAACCCCGTGTACTCTGCGAGCTGGTCTTTCGTGTTCGTCAGCACGAGCAGCGAGCTCCAAACCGCCTGCGCGAGGATGGAGACCCACGGCGTGTGGTACGTCGGGTGGATGCGGGCCGCGGCCGGGAAGAACGCCCGGTCCCTCGCCATGGCGAAGTACACGCGAGGCCCCGCCGTCGTCATGGCGCTCAGGCTGCCGAGCAGCACGACGACCACCAGCGCGCCCAGCAGCTGGGCCGCGGCGGGGCCCAGCAGCCGGTCGGCCGCCAGCATGGCGATCTCCGAGTTCGCGGCGCCGATCTCCCCGATCGGCACGGCGTAGAGATACAGCACGTTGAGGCCCAGGTAGACCACGACGACGGCTGCGGTGCCGATTCCCAGGGCGCGAGGCACGTTGCGGCCGGGCTGGCGGATCTCCTCGGCGACGTACGAGGCGGCGTTCCATCCGCTGTAGGCGAACATCACGATGATGAACGCGAGCGGCAGGTTGAACTCGCCGCCGGCGGGCGCCTCGGTGAGGTGCGCGACGCTGCCCCGCCCGAACCCGAGGCCGATGGCGACAAACAGCGCCAGCGCGCCCACCTTCACGGCCGCGAGCGTGTTCTGGACAATGCGCCCGGGCCCGAGGCCGCGGATATGAATGAAGGCGAGGCCGAAGATGGCCGAGAGCGCCACGATCGTGCGCGGGGAGAAGACCAGGGGAAACCCCGGGACCGGGATCGTGAAGAGCGGCGTCACGTCCTGGGCGGCCGGCACGAAGCGGCCCAGGTAGTCGGCCGCGCCGAGGGCGCCGGCGGCGATCGCGCCGGCGAAGCCGGCCACAAACGACGTCCAGCCCGTCAAAAACGCCGCGAGGGGGCCGTACCCTTCCCGCAGATACACGTATTCGCCGCCCGACCGCGGCCGCATCGTGCCCAGTTCGGCGTAGGCCAGCGCGCCGGTGAACGCGAGCAGGCCGCCCGCCAGCCAGACGCCGAGAAACGCCAGCGGGTGGGGCACGGCTTGTGCGATGATCTGCGGGGTGATGAAGATGCCGATGCCGATCACGTTCGACACGACGATGGCGGCGGCGTCGATCGGGCCCAGGCGGCGTTCGAGCTGCTGCGGCCCGGGCGGATGGTGTGGCACTTCGGCATTATAGCTGGTGGCACCACACCTCATTGCGTGCATGGCCGCCGGCTGGTTGATGGTGGCAACGATGGCGCCCGCCGACTGTACGCCCGGGGATCCGCCGCAGGACGCGTTCCGCAGGGCGCGCCTCGCGATGGTCGCCGATCAGATCGCCGCGCGCGGCGTGACGGATCCCGGCGTGCTCGACGCCATGCGTGCCGTGCCTCGCCACGAGTTCGTGCCGGGCGCCATGCGCGAGGACGCCTACGCCGACTCGCCCCTGCCCATCGGCCACGGCCAGACCATTTCGCAGCCGTACATCGTGGCGCTGATGACGGAACTCGCGCGGCCGACCGCGTCGGCGCGGGTGCTGGAGGTCGGCACGGGATCGGGCTACCAGGCTGCCGTGATCTCGCGGCTGGTGGCGAGCGTCTTCAGCGTGGAGCTTGTCGATCCGCTCGCCCAGTCGGCCGCCGCGGTCCTCCGCCGCCTCGGGTACGGCAACGTGACCGTGCGGAGCGGAGACGGCTACCTCGGCTGGCCCGATGAGGCGCCGTTCGACATCATCCTGGTGACCGCCGCGCCTGTGGCCGTGCCGCCGGCTCTTCTTGCGCAGCTCAAGCCGGGCGGCCGGCTGGTCGTGCCCGTTGGCGGCCGCTGGGACGTGCAGGACCTGCAGTTGATCGAGAAGGACGCTGCAGGGAAGACAACCACGCGCAGCGTGATCCCGGTCCGCTTCGTGCCGATGGTGAAGAAGCGGGAAGGCTAGACGATGGAGACATCGGTGTCAGAAGCAAGAAGCCAGAAGGGCTTCCTGACGATTGTCAGAAGCCAGAAGAGAGGCCTGTTCAGCTGATCAGCCGTCTTCTTGCTTCTTGCTACTTGCTTCTTGCTTCTTGCTTCTATTTGGTGAGCAGCTGTCTGGCGATTTTCGCCTCGCCGATCCGCACGAACGGCTTCGCGCCCATCTTGGCGAAGATCTCGGCGTGCGCGTCCTTGAACTGGCTGTGCATCAGCATCTGCGCCCGGGGCTGGCTCCCGGAGAACCCCCAATTGGCCCGCACGGTAATGGGCTTGCTGGTGGCGTTCGGCGCGAGGGCGTCCGCGCCGCGGAGCATGACGAGACCCGACCCGAGCTCCTCAGTCTCGCCGATGAAGCGGAAGACGGTGTATACCTGAAGGCCGGCCAGCGTCTCGGTGCCGGTGTTGGTCACCGCGAAAACGGCCGTGGGCACCAGCTTGTTCTGGCCGTCGACAATGCCGACGTCGAACCAGCCGGTGGTGATGTCGGCCACCTTGACGACCTTGGCGACGTCGACATCAGGGGCGCTGCAGCCTCCCGCGCCGAGGGAGAGGACGAGCGCCGCAACGGCGCACGCGCGCGCGGTGGTGATGGTCATCGGGACTCCCTTCTCACGCTCTGGTTAGTCACCAGCCGGCGTTCGAAGGTTCCACTATATCAATACTCCTTCACCTCGACGCGCTTGCGCGCCTCGTCGAGCGGCAGTTTGCCGGCGTGGAACGCCTGCAGGTCGGCGCCCTTGATGCGCAGCTGGATCGTGGTCACCTCGAAAGGATCATCGGCGCCGATGCCCGGCTCCCCGCGGTCGCGCGCGGCGACCACGAGCCACTCGTCCGCGCCGAGCGCGAGCGACTGGCTGTAGCGCAGCATGGCGTCGACAAGCGCTTCTCTCACGACAACGGTATACGCCTGGCCGGGATCCTGTTCGCCAGCCGCGCGAGTCGCCTCCGTCACGATCGTCGCGCCGCCGGGCTGTCCCGGCGGAACCGTGCCCTGCGGCCGCGGAGCCGTGACAACGGTCGCCTGCCCCTCGCGGCGCGGCGCGTTCTCCGCCCGGATGGAGTCGGCGACACTGGCCGACGGACCGAGCTGCAGCTCGAGCTGTCGGATGGCCTGATCGAGGTTGCGCCGCTGGGCGGGATCCGACACCGTCTTCAGGTGGGCCTTCAACTCCTCGATGGCGCCCGCCGCGCCCCCGCCGGTGAGGTCGAGCATGCGCCACGACCACACCACGCTCTGGCGCATGGCCGGGACGTCGACGTCGAAGAAGATGCCGAAGCCCTCGAGGCGGAAGCCTCTGGCGCGCGCGTCACCGCCGAGGAGCATCATCTGCGACATCGGCAGCTGCTGGCTCAACAGCCTGGCGCCCTGCTGGACGGCGCGCTCGAGGACATCGGCCATGATCGCCAGCTGGTACCGCGCCTCGACCTGGGGGTCCGGCTTCGGCAGCTGCATCTGGCGCACCTGGGCGATGGCCGGCGCGGCCAGCACCGCCCCGCACGACGCCAGCACGAGAGTCCGCAAGATCCGTCGAGCGATCACGTCACTACCTCCGTCACTACGGCCGAGGGGCCGTTCCCGCGGAGCCCGATGTCCGCATCACATCGGGCCCGACACCGGTCCTACTATTGGCGCTGAGAGACCTTCATCAGATAGTTCATCACTTCGCGCTGCTGCGCCGTCACCGCGCCGGTGCGGCCTTCGAGCACGCCGAGCCCGTCGGCCACCCGCCGCATGTCCGCGCGACGCTGTGTATCCATCTCGCGGACCATCTCCGTCAGCCTCAGCGCCATCTCCCGCTGCGTGCGCGCCTCGCTGGCCTCGATGAGCTGCTTCACGCGCGCCAGGAACGCGTCGTCGCTCATCGCCTCGCTGCCGCCCGCCGCGCCCGCCGACGCGGGCACGGCCGTCGGCGCGGACGCGTTCTGACTGAGCTCGGTCTGTATCTGCTCCCGCAGCGCCGCAAGCTCCGTGCGCCACGGGGCGTCGTCGCCCGCGGCGGCCGAAGCCGCCGCGTCGCCGGCCGGACGCGTCCCGGCGGGGCGGCTCCAGCCGGTGCGCACGATGAGGCCGTCGCTGCCGTACTGCACGTCCAGCCCCGAGAGCCCCGCGGCCACGCCGACGACGAGCGAGGCCGCCGCCAGTTGCGCCCACGCCGGCATCGTCGACATCCAGCCCCAGCGGCTCGTGGACTGAGCCGGTTCGCGGACGATGCGGAAGTCGAGCACCGTTTCCGGAGGCGTCCACGCGGCCATGTCCACACGGACCGCGCGAAGCGAGGCCGCCTCGGCGGCGCAGCGCTCGCACTGCCGCAGGTGGGCTTCGAAGGCGAGCCGCTCCGCGGCCGTGCCCTCCTCGTAGAGGTACGACGTCAAGGCATCCGTGTTGCCGCAATAAGGTGACTCGTTCATGGCGTTCTGCTCTCGGCCCCCGCCGGGCCCCTGCCCTGGCGATCCAGTTCGCGCCGCACGACGGTCAGCCCCTGGTAGAGGCGGGTCTTGACCGTGCTCAGGGGGCATCCCTGCAGCTCGGCGATTTCGTGGAACGTCAGCCCGTGGTACTCCTTCAGGATGATGGCGGAGCGCTGTTCTTCCGGCAGCAGGCTCATGGCTCGGGCCACGTGCCGGCTGAGGTCCTTGCGCGCCACGACATCTTCCATCGACTCGGCCGCCGGCGTGCCGCTCGGCACCAGGTCGGCGATATCGACCCCTTCGGGGGTCTGCACGAACGGCGCGCGCTTCGCCCGCCGCATGACGTCGCGGCACAGGTTCAGCGTGATGCGGTAGAGCCACGACGAGAACTTCGCTTCGCCCTTGAACCCGGGCAGAGCGCGGAACGCGCGCAGGAACGCATCCTGCACGACATCGCGCGCATCGTCCTCGCGGCCGAGCTGGCGGTAGGCCAGGGCGTAAATCGGCCGCTCCCATCGCAGGATGAGCTGGTTGAAGCTGTCCGTGTCGCCCGCGACGGAGCGCGCGACCAGTTCCTCGTCGGTGACGGTCATGTCGACGCGATCGCCCTGGATATCCTACGCTGCGAGCGGGCCGGCATAGCCGCCCCGCATCTACCTGATTAGACGGCGGCGGTGGCGCCGCAGTCTGGACGGATGGACAAGAATGCGCCTCTTTCGATTATAGGGCCCCTAACCTGTTCCGGGGGAATCGCTTAGTTCGCCTCGCGTCTCCGAAGTAGAATGCCGGCTGAGCATGGGGCCTTCCTCTTCCGGCACACATTCGGTGGCGGTCTGGTTGGCGCATACCGACCGTTTGGCCGATGTCGTCGCCTTTCTACACACGCATGCGCGCACACAGACGGGGGCCGAATGCTCGGCCCTGCTTGAACTCGAGGCTGGAACCGATCACCTGCGGTTGACATCGGCCGAGGGCCTGGATGACTGGGCGGCGAGCGGCTGGCTCACAGGACCGGCCGACGCTGCACTCGTTGGTGCCATCCTCGCGACCGGCACGCCGCGACAGATCGCCCCATTGCCGCTCGTCTCTCCGGAGCTGTCGCGGCGGCTGGGCTCGCCGGCGGCTATCCTGGCGCCAGTCGTCGCCGCGGGAGCGCCCCTCGGCCTGCTCGTGCTGGGCCTGCCGGCGGTGCTGCCGCGGCCAGACTGGGCGGGCGCGGTCACGGAGTGTGCGGCCGGCTTCGCGTTGGCCATCTCCCGCGCACGACTGCAACGGGACACGGCCCTTCAGCGCGGACTCGACAACCTGGTCGTCGCACTGGGGAGGAGCGATTCACCCGGCCTGACTGTCGAGAACCTCGAACGATTCTGCCGCGATGCCGCCGGACTCCTCTCCGCGGATCGGGCGAGTCTCTGGCGTCACGATCGCCGGGCGCGCCGCCTCGGCCGCATCGCGGCGTCGGATGGCGGTCCGTACACGCCGGCGTCGGCCGTCTCCACGGCCGACGCAACGCATCCTGCAGCCCTCGGGCTTCGGCACACCCGGTCGGGGCTCGTGTCCGCAGGCTTCGGCTTTCAGAGCGGCGGCGGTATGAGTGCGGTCGTCCCGCTCCGAGGCCACCGCCGGGCACTCGGCGCCCTTGTCCTCGATGGCGTCCGCATCAGCCCGGGCGACGAGGGACGTGTGCTCGAACACCTCGATGGGCTCGGCAGGCAACTCGCCAACCTCCTCGAAAGCGCGCAACTGCTCGACGACGTACTGCGCGCCAGGAGGGAGATCGAGAATGCGTTCGACGCGATGGAAGACCTGGTACTCGTCTGCGACCAGGCGGGCCGCGTGACCCGCGCCAACGAGTCGGCGGCCCGCCGCGTCGGCCGGCCTCGTGCATCGATCGAGTCGTCTGCGGTGACGGACCTGGTCGGCGAGGCCCTGGCGTCGTGGCTCGGTGATCCCGGCTCGGCGACTGGCGGCACGACGGCGTTGCGAACGGCTGAACTCGACGATCCGGTGCTCGGCGGGGCATTCCGCGTGACGGTGGCTCCCATGGTGGAAGCCGGGGGCGGGCCCGCCGGGTCGGTCCTGGTCCTCCACGACGTATCGGAGGAGCGTCGCCTCGAATCCGAGAGGACGGCCCTTCGCGCAGAGTTGGTGCGGTCGCAGGCGATGACGGACCTGGTGGCAGGAATCGCCCATGAGTTGAACAACCCGCTCCAAGCCGCGCTGGGCCACGCCGAACTGCTGCGCCGTACCGAACGCCTCCCGCCCAGCGTCAGCGCCCCACTGCGCCAGATCTACCGTGAATCCGATCGCGCCGCCCGCATTGTCCGCAACCTTCTCTTCCTCGCCGGCTCCGGGCACGTGATCCGCCGGCCCGTGAGCGTGAATGCAGCGGTGCGCAGGGCGGTCGCGCTGCGTGCGGGACCGTGCCGTCGCGCGGGAATCGTCATTGAACGGCAGCTTGCCGCCGATCTGCCGCGCGCCTCCGGAGACGGGTTGCTCCTTCAGCAAGCCGTTCACAACATCATCCTGAACGCGGAGCAGGCACTGGGCGGTGACGGCGGGCGCATCGTCGTCCGCACGACTTACTCCAGGAGCAGCCGATTCATCTCGGTCACTGTTCAGGACGACGGTCCCGGCCTACCGGCGAGTGTACTGCCGCGCATCTTCGAGCCCTTCTTCACCACGAGGGCGACGGGCAGCGGGCTCGGGCTCCCGATGGTGATGCGAATCATCCGTGAGCATGGCGGCGAGGTCGATGCGGCCAACAGGCGCGACGGGGGCGCGGTATTCACGCTGCGCCTGCCGGTCTCATCGGTGATACAGTAGGCGCGATCAGCGCACATGGACGATGTCTTTCTCACCACCGAGGAAGTGCTCGAGTACCTTCAGGTCAACCTGCGGACTGTCTACAGGCTAATCAAGGCGGGAAAGATCCCTGCGGTCCGTGTCGGGCGTCAGTGGCGGTTTCGCAAGGCCGACATCGATCTGTGGCTCGAGGGCCAGCAGAGGACGACACCGGGGCCCGGTCCCTCTCCGGCCCCGCGCCCCGCCACTGGCCCGCCCGCGCGCGATGCGCATCCGGCAGCCCCCCCGCGGGTGCTGGTCGCCGATGACGAGGCGAGCATCCGGGACCTTCTGAGCAAGGCGCTGGCGCTTGCCGAGTACGACGTCGACGCCGTGCCCGACGGGCGCACCGCGATCGCCCGGCTGAGGGCTGGCCCGTACGATCTTCTGATCACGGACCTGAAGATGCCTGGGATCGACGGGCTGACCCTCATCCGGGAGGCTCGCCGGCTTGCCCCGGCCCTGCCGGTGGTCGTCATCACCGCGTACTCGTCTGAAGCCAGCGCTATCGAGGCCATCAACCTCGGCGTGACCGCCTACCTGATCAAGCCCTTCCGCATCACGAAGATCCTCGCGACCGCTGCCAGGGCTCTCGGCGAGTAGTCTGCCGGTTTCCGGTCAGCCAATCCCGTTATTTTCGTTATATGTTCGCTTTCATGGCGGGCGAAACCATGCAGTCTTGCGCGAGACCGTAAAGTTCTGTATTGTCATCTAAAGTTCGTCTTAATCAATCCGATATTGAAAACTGGAGGCTTGTAGTCACCCGTGCCACAACAGGCTGCAGAACCCTTCCTGGCGCCCGGATACGACCACATGGCCTCGAACGGTGGCTCCGGAAGCGACGAAACGGCGCCGATTTTGACACGGCTCACGTCAGGGGCACGCCTGGCGATGCACCGGAGGGCAACCACGCGTGCCGCCCCGACACGAAAGGGGCACGGTTCCAAGAGGTTCGCACATGAAATTCAGACTTCTGCTTCTGTGGGTGGCCGTGGCGGCTGTCGCCTTCGCGCAGCCGCTGAGCGCCGCCACTGACACGAAGCTCATCACGGTGTCCGCCACCGTGGCGGCATCGGCGAAGCTGACGCTGAGTGTCGCAACGGTGACATTCCCGGACTCGGATCCGGACCTCGTGCTCAGCATCCCCAACAGCGAAGGCGCGATCACGGTCATCGCCAAAGGAAAGACGACCGCCGGCAGCTCCGTGACGCTCACGCTGCAGGCCGCAGGCCCCTTGGCGAGCGGTGGCGACACGATTGCGATCTCCAACGTCACCTGGACAGCGAGCGGTGCCGGGTTCGTGCCTGGCACGATGAGCAGCGTATCAGCCGTCCCGGTCGGCTCCTGGCTCAACTCCGGCAGCCGCACGGGCCAGCTGAGCTTCTTCCTGGCCAACTCCTGGGCCTACCCGGTAGGCGCCTACTCGGTTGGGGCCACCTACACGCTGACCGCCCCGTAGCCTCGCCTGGGGCAGGCCCGCCGCGGCGCCAGGGCGCGCCGGCGGGCCTGCCCCACCCCCCTCAGCTGCCGCATCGCAGCCCCGCGGCTCACCAGCCCGCCTACAGTCCCGGCGCCGGCGCCCGATACTGCTTTGTGGACGGTGTAGCCCCGTGCATGACGACGGTGGGCAGTGAACATGACGGACATCAAGAGACTGACGCTCGGGTTCGCCGCATTCGCGCTGGTGGCGACGCAGGGGCTCGGGGCCGCCACGGCCACGGGCTCCCTGTCGGCGACGGTGACCGTCTCCGCCACGGCGAAACTCACCCTGAGCAGCGCCACCGTGACATTTCCCAGCGCCGACCCGGACTTGTCGCCCAGCATCGCCGCCGCCGAAGGGCCGGTCACGATCACCGCCAAGGGGAAGACCAGCACCGGCGCGAGCATCTCGCTGACGCTGCTCGCCGGCAACGATCTCCTGAGCGGCAGCGGGAGCATTCCCATCTCGAACGTCACGTGGACCGCGTCCGGGGCGGGGTTCGCCGCCGGGACCATGAGCAAGACCGCGGCGCAGACGGTGGCCTCGTGGACGAACTCCGGCAACCGCACCGGCACGCAGACTTTCGCGCTGGCCAACAGCTGGATCTACGCGGCGGGCAGTTACACGACCACGGCCCAATACACCCTCACGGCTCCTTGACGAGGCCAGCCTGCCATGCACCTCATGACTCTGCCCCGTCTTCACCGCGCCGTACTGGCACTGGCGGCCTGCGCGCTGGGCCTGGTGTTCGCGCCCGAGGCCGCGGCACAGCCCACCCTCAGGCTGACCATCACGCCGGCGACCATTACGTTCGCCCCAGCAGACCCGGACACCACACCGAGTATCGCGGCACCGTCGGTCACGGTCTCGTACCGGGTGCGAAGCAACGCGACCGGCAGTTGGCGGATTTCCCTGCTGGCGAGCGGCGACTTGACGGCAGGCACGGCAACCATCCCCATCACCAACGTGACCTGGACGGCCAGCCCCACACCGCCGTTCCAGGCTGGCACGCTGAGCGGCACGCTCGCACAGACGCTGGCATCCGGATCGGGCAACGTTCAGAACACGACTACGGGCACTGTTGTCTTCAGGTTGGCGAACTCATGGACCTACAACGTCGGCTCCTACTCCACGGCCGTTGTCTTCACCCTCACGGCCCCGTGATGCGGTACGTCCTCGGAATGGCGCTCGTGATCGGGCTCGTCCCGCCGGCCTCCGCCGGCGCGCAGGATCTGTTCTCCGTGGAGGTGACACCGCTGCGCGTGGAGCTCAAGCTTGGCCCCGGCGCCACCCATACGCAAGCCGTCACGTTGAGGAACGAGTCGAAGAACGCCGTGCGCGTCCGCGCGCGCGTCGACGACTGGTACCTGAACGTGACGGCTTG
>Ga0209254_10006875_pt1 | contig 10501 bp, 8 predicted proteins | sample FrelakmetDIP11DI_FD_187148 | JGI IMG/M metagenome (GOLD analysis project Ga0209254, IMG submission 187148) | Freshwater lake sediment microbial communities from the University of Notre Dame, USA, for methane emissions studies - DIP11 DI (SPAdes)... | ecosystem: Environmental > Aquatic >... | reverse complement strand
GGTGACGGCCTCCAGCGCGCGGATGGCCTCGTAGGTCGTCGCAATCGGACCGCTGCGGTCATCGACCTTAACGATGTTGCCGCGGAAGTCCCAGGTGACGATCAGGTTACCCACGTAGCGGTACTGCTGGTCGCTGTTGATCACCAGGACCTGCTTGTTCTCGCTGTCGGTGCGCACCGTCGGGTAGTCGGCACCCGGGCTGTCCTCCGGCCGCAGCAGGTTGAATGGGCCGTCCGCCTCGGGCCTGGCCATGAAGCCGGTGGAACCCGCAGCGATGATCACGTCGACGCCGCGCAACCGGTTGGCCGACAGCGGATCACCGGTGAAGTCCTGCGCGTGGTCGAGCAGGAAGATCTTCCTGATGCCCTTCCTTTCCAGCAGTTCCACCTGCTCGAGCACCTGGTCGACCGCCGAGACCAGCGGCTGGTTCTGGGCGTCGCGGCCGCCGAAGAAATCGAGGCCCGGAATCGTGACCGGCGGATTGGCGATGACGTTGAAGAAGTCCGCCGGGGCGCGGCCGATCAGTCCAACGACGTGGCCGCCGATGCGCAGCCAGCAGCTCTTCAGCACTTTGCCGGCGTTCAGGGCGCAGGCCGAGCCGTCACGGCCGATCCGGATGGGCGGCGTCCCGTCCTTGAGCGCCACCTTGCTGAAGTCCAGGTTAGCCGCGAGGAACGGGTAGTTCGCGCTCGCAAGCATGGTCGCGAACTGGTCGATGCCGCCGTCGAACTCGTGGTTGCCCATGCCGTTCGCGACGAGGCCCATCGCGTTGTATATCGCGATGTCGGCGAGGCCCGGCGCGCCGAACTCCGAGGCCTCGGCGGAGGCCTGATAGAACGGGCCAGGGATCGTGTGGTCGCCGACCGTCAGGTGCGCGGAAGGGATGCACTCGCTGCGGGCGAGGTCCTGCAACCCGTCGACGACGGACGCGTAGTTGAGGATCTTCTCCTCGAGGGTGTTCGGATCCTGGAACGAGGACTCGTTGTCCGAGCTGTGCAGGATCTGCATCTCCGTTAACTGCGCGCGGGCGCAGGCCAGTGCAGCCCGGGCCTTCGGCGGGAGGCGGTATCCGTTGTCCCGGCCGTTGTGAGCCAGAGCCGTGCCCGGCTGCAGCATCGCAGTCGTCGCGAGTGCGGCGACCAGAATGGTTCCGAACGTCGTGATCCTGCGCATGAGTTCTCCTGGACTCCGGGTGGTGCTTTGTCGAACCTCGAGCAGGCGATACCAAGTTCGCGTCGCAATGACACGCCACTGGGCTATCCGTCTGCGATGGATTTGGAAAGTACGTTGACGAGGTTGCAGCCCGGCGACGCTCCTGTGACGATTCCGTTGCGCCCGGCGCGCCGATTGCCGAAGGCCGCGAGCTGCAGGGTTAGTTTTCGCGTGCCACCGGATAGGCGGTTGCATGACTCGGTGCTGCGCCGCTGGGCGACGTCATGAACACGAACGGGTACCGTCGTGCCGGACTTTCTCGTCGTCGTGTTTGGCGGAAAGAAGTAAATCCGACGAGTTGTCACCGGACTTCGGAGCAGCACGACCAACGCGTCGACACGACTGCGATCCAAATGCGGCGGCACCTATACCGAACCGTGCACTGGATGCTCCTGTGCCCCAGGGTAGTCCTGCAAGGCTCGGGTATCGTGCCCGTCGTCGGCGAGCTTGTAGCCGCAGGCGTGCCCTAAGGCTCTCGCGCTGGTCGCCGCCGATCTCCCAAAGGTAGATGTCGAATACGCGGCGCTCGGGTGACTTCGTTTGGCACGCCAACACTGGCACGCCGGTCGTCCGAGATCGATCGGGTCTTGAGGCGGCTTCCCGTAAGATCGATCGCGTCGCTCCCGAGGAAATTGAGGTCGCGATTCAGACCGTGGTCCGCGCCAATCACGGGATCGATCTGGCGGAGCTGACGGTCGCCGTGAGCAGGATGTTCGGCCTACAGCGGACGACAGAAGAAACGGCGGCCATGATCAGGCGTGTGGCAATGAATCTACAGCGCGAGGGCGCGCTCACAATCAAGAACGAACATGTTCGCCTGGGGCGCTCACTCGGCTGCCACGTCGGCAGATTTTTCGTTAGCGTCCGCTGCTATCAGCACATGACCCCGGCCCCGCGCCGGGGTTTCTGTTTGTACGTTCCCGACACAAGAGCGCGCTGACGCCAGCCGCGCGGTGCGGCAGCGCTCGTCTGGCAGAGGGGTGGTACGAATCCGCCAGGACAAAGCTGTAGTGGCGTTGCCGGATCGGATAAAACCGTCGTGACGCAGCCAGCTCCGCGACTTCGCCAGTTTTTCATAAAGATTCAGGATGTTTCAGATCTTCCCAAAGAACTCCTTTCAGCGCCAGGCCAACCTGCAGCCACGGTGAACGTGCACCGGGACTCGATTACAAGGGGCGAACTTCGATGAAAGGCATGAGCAGGGGCCCTTTCGGCAGGTATACCAGCCGGACCGACGACCGGTTCGACCGTGTATGCCTGATGCTGGTGCTGGCCGTGCTTGCGCTCGGCTTGGGCGGTTGCGATGAGGGTGGCGGCGGCTCAGCGTCGGCCAACGCCCCACCAGCGGCCGCGCCTCCACCGGCCGCGCCTCCACCCTTGACCTGCGAGACACCACCGGAAGGCATTCAGCCTTTCGCTACGGTCCTGGCCGCGGTGGGTGGCACGATCATGGGTCGCACGGACCCCTCGTTCATCCTGCTGCAAGCGCCCGATGCCGGCGGTCGGGGCTTCGACCGCTGGCTGATCTATGGCCCGGATCTGGCCCAAGCGCCTGTCATCACCGGCGCTATCTATGCAGGTGGCGGTGTTGGGTGCGACAGCAACGACCGCACTGCGGTCAACGGACGCGACTGGGGGACCGGCGACGGCGTGTATCTCCGCACGGAGATCGGCGGCAGTGGCGCTGGCGCAGCCCTTCTGGACGGCGGTTCGCTTCGATACAGGACTACGCCGACTGTGACCTACGCCCTGCGACCAAGGCCCCTACCGGGCATCTTCCCCGACCACGCACTGTCGCCTACACGGCTCGCGAACGCCGTCGGGCCGTGGACCCTGAACGACAGTTGGGGCGACAGCATGTCACTCGACGTGGCCGCCGACGGCGCCTTCACGGGGCGCTACCGGAGTTGCTCCCTGAAGGGCAACTTGCGCGTCGGCGATGGTGGCCTCTACACAGTCAGCGCCGCGTACGAGCCGGGACCGTGCGACAACAGCGGCCTTCCGCCGTTCGAAGGCGTGGCGTTGATATACTTCCTGGAGACGACAGGCGGAAGGCAGATGGTGTTCGCTGTGACGACGAACAACGGCGTCGACAGCGACAACATAGTGGCGCTCGGTCTCCGCCCACCTCCGGCCAATAGCGCACCGGGCGCCCAGTCCGCAAGGGCCGACGGTCCACACTGACCTTGCACCCCGGCGGCGGGGCCCCTCTGTCCGGGAAGCGGAAATCGTGGGTATCGAGGCCGGTTCGGGTCCGGTGGCTGCTAGCCGATCTGGCTATCCTGGATTGCTCGCGGACGGCGCGTACGTAAGGTAATCGAGGGCAGATTCCAGCGCGGCTCTGGAGAAAGTCTCTAGCGGCGTGAGGATGTGGTGAGCACCTCGTCGCGTTGCGGGTCGCCGCGGGAGGCTGGATCCTCGCGTGACCGGACGCTCACGACTTCCCGCAGTGGCGGTGACGTCGGTATGGTAGCGATCAATCAGCAAATCGTTGCCGCGATTAAACGGGCGACGCTGAGAACCGGCTGCGTGAACTGCCTCGTGTGGCGCGCTACACAGGCGCGGCGCCGCATGCCTAGCGGTAGCGTGCCGCTTCCGCCGGCCGGCCCCACGCGAGGTATAGCTCGCGGAGGCGCTTGCGCCCGACGCCCGGCAGGCCGGGGATCGGCGACTTCTCGAGGCCGGGCAGGCTCGCGACGAGCAGTACCTCGGCGTCGGCGTAGGCGCCGAGCTTCGCAAGCGCGGCGCCCTCGGTGTTAAGCGCCGCGGCCACCTGCCAGTGATCCTCCGGCAGGCTCAGCTTGAGGATGCTTCGTGCCTCGGTCGCGAGTTCGCGCGCCTCCTCGTAGCGCCGCGTGGCGAGCATCAGGTTCGCCTTGACCGTGAGCGTGCCGGCGAACTGCGGGTGCTCGCGGCCGAGCGCCTTCTCGCGGATGGCGAGGCTCTCCTCGACCAGCGCGGCCGCCTCCTGGTAGCGGCCTGCGTCGGTCAGCCAGTAGGCGAGGCTGGTGCCGGTCGCCGCCACGTCGGGGTGGTCGGAACCGAGCGTGCGGCGGCGCATCTCGAGCGCGTCGCGCAGCATGTCGACGGCGGCTTCGCGCTTGCCCTGACGGTACAGCACGAACGCCAGGTTGCTGAGGTTCAGTGCGATCTCGGGGTGGTCCTTCCCAAGCAGCCGGCGGTTCATGTCCAGCGCCTCGATATACGTCTTGCCTGCACCGTCATTGTCGCCCTGCAGCTCGAGCACGTAAGCGAGGTTGTTGAGCGAGGTGGCGATCTCCGGATGCGCCGCGCCGTACAGTCGGCGCTTCATCGCGAGTGCCTCGCCATGCAGCTGCTCGGCCTCTTCGAGCTGCCCCTGGTCCATGAGCGCCCACGCCAGGTTGCCCATGGCCTGCGCAAGGAGCGGGTGACCCTGCGGGTGCAGGTCGCGCCGCATGACGAGCGCCAGCCGCAGGTTCGGCACCGCCTCATCGTACTGGCCGCGGTCGTATTGGCTGAGCCCCAGTGCCTCAATGGTGGCGGCGACCTGCGGATGCTTCGGACCGTACAGCGCCCGGCTGATCGTCAGCGCCTCGCGGATCGCGGGCTCGGCGTCCTCGTAGCGCCCCTGCCGCGACAGCACGTCCGCGAGCAGCATCAGCGTCTGCGCGACTTCGGGCGAGCGCTCGCCCTGCGCTACTCGCTGCACCTCGAGCGCGGAGCGCAAGCTCGCCTCGGACTCGGCGTACTCGCCCTTGAGCATCAGCAGCTCGCCGAGGTGCCCGAGGCTGCTCGCGACCTCCGGGTGGCGCTCACCCAGCAGCCCGCGCCGTTTCTCGTGCGCCGCCCGCAGCAGCCGCGCGGCTGGGTCGTACAGGCCGAGACCCGTGTATACGGTGCCCATGGTGTCCATGAGCGTCGCCTGGATCTCGGGTTGGTCGGCGAGTTCGGTCTCGATCCGGCCCGCGCCCTTGTCGAGGATCTCGCGCGCGGTGACGGTGTTGCCGAGCGCCGCGGACGGATCCGACACCCTGAAGAGGTCCACCATGAAGCGCGTGGTCTGTCGCGCGGTTTTCGCCTCGGCCTCGGCGCGGACGCGCTGCCGCTCCGCCTCGTTTCGCGCCACCCACGCGGCCATCGCGAGCGCCGAGGTCACCGCCATGCCGGCGAGCGAGGCCGCTACCAGCAGCGTGGCGCGTCGGTGCCGGCGTTGCGCCTCGCGCTGCTTGAGTTCGTCGAGCGAAACGCCGACCAGACCTGCGATCAGCTTCAGCTTGGCGTCGTTACGGCCGTCCTTGCCCGGACGGACGTCCGCCGCGACCGGTTCGGAGCGCTCGCCGGTGAGCTCGCCGTTCGCGCCTGTCTTGTAGATCAGCGCGTCTGGAAAGCACTCCTCGTCCGCCGTCCCGGCCTGCGCCGAGCTGCCCGGCTCGCCGGAGACGATCAGGCAGAAGATACGGTTCTCGCGGCCAAGGTGCTTGAATGTCAGGACCTCCTGGTTGACCCAGCGCGAGCGCGCAGCCGCGGGCGAGCAGATGACGATCTGCGCCGCGGACTCCGCGAGCGCGCGGGTCAGCGTCTCGCCAAGGTTAGTCGCGGTGGCGAGTTCCTCGCGGTCGCGGAACACCGGGGCGACGCGCTCCGGCACGGGGCCGAAGATCGCCTCGCGCCCAACGAGGTGGCGCGGCAGTCGGTAGGTCTCGAGCGCGCGGTGCAGCCACTGTGCCCAGCGCTCATCGGAGTGGCTGTAGCTAATGAAGGCCCGGTAACGGAACTCTGTGCTCACTCGATGGATTGGAAGTCCAATAGGGTTGGTTCCGGTGTTCCTGGCGCCAAGATTAGGTCACTGGCGGACCCCAGCTCAACACGGGCGCAGACTATTGGCTGGTCATCAGCGGCACCGGTGCGAACCCACCCCGTGATCAACTCCCATGTCGATCTGTCCTCGCTTGGGACGAGTCAGTCCAGCAATGGGATCCGCGTCGGCGGCTGCCGACGTGCGGTGCAGGATACCGGGAAACGGCACGACTGGGCGCTGGCGTGGCCAGCTACGCGGCCCCGGGACACTTTGCCACTTCGCTTCGCTTCATACTGCGCCTGTGTACCGGCCTCGGCCTCAGTGCCTCGGCGTTCGTCGCAGTGCGACTCACCCTGCGGCGGTTCAGAAACGGTCACGAGTCGCCGATGTGTACCGTGCAGTAGCGGTGACGTCGGGAGTGTGTCAACCAGTCAGCAATTCGTTCCCGCGATTTCTGTCGCTCGCCTCCGGGGCGGGGCGAGCCCCAGACCGTCTTGCAGGGGTCGGTTGACGGCAATGATTGATCCGGTTCGCGAGGTGATCATCCAGCGCTGCATCAATGCGTTTCGCGATGACATGAAAGCGGCGCTCGCGGAGTGCCGGCCGGATTCTGGATTGCGCGGATACGGTGGCGAATCAGCGGCCCGGGCGGGACCGGTTGCGCGTCGTGAAGTGAGCGCCGAGCGCCCGAGCCGGGTAGAGGCCGGCGCGAATCGCGGCGATGCGCCTGGACCCGAAGGTAGGTGTGGATCGCAATCACGAGCTCGCGCGGTCGCCGTAGGCGAGACCTCGCAGCGCGTCCCAGGACAGACCTTCGGCATCGGGCTGCAGTCCCTGCCCGGCGACCGAGGCGTCGCGGAGGCGGAAGGACGGCGCCTGCTGGCGCTCCTCGAGCGCGAGCCGCAGGCCCTGCTCAACCAGCGCTCGCAGCGTGGTACCTTCGCGACGAGCCACCAGGCGGGCGGCCCGCAGCAGCGGGTCGGAGATTTCGATCGTGGTTTTCATCGGCTGCCGTGCCACCGGGACCGCAATGCGGGGCCCCATATTCTGATGAATCGGCCGGCCGTATCGCAATCCGTCCCGGGCCGGGCGCTCACGGAGGTTGCATGAACATCGACCCAGACAAGGTGGACGAGGCGGTGCTCGCGCTGCTGCAGCTCGGGCTGCACGAAGGGAACCGTGCCTGGAAGGGATTTGACTGGGAGGCGATGCAGCGCTTGCACGCCAAGGGCTATATCTCCGATCCGGTCGGCAAGGCGAAGTCGGTCGTGTTCACCGATGCGGGCCTGCGGGAGTCGGCGCGGCTGCTGCGGGAGCGGTTCGGACGGTAGCGGCGGCCCGAGAGGCGAGCCTGGCTCCGCGCAGTGGAGGAGTGGGTCCGATGACTTTCGGCGTGGCGGGCTGATCAAGCGGATCAACGGTGTCGTGATGAACGAGAATGATCAGCAGGCAGGTCTTCGCCTGCTCGAACAGGCGGTAGTCGTTGAGTTCGTGGTCCTGCGCTCCGAGGTGTTCGCAGGACCGGATGGCGGTGAGTTCGGGCTCAGGCTCGAGCTGCAATTCGTCAGAGATGACGAAGACGCTCTCCCAAGCGACGACTCCGGCGCGCTCGGCTTCCTGTTTGCGATTGGGGTGCTGTCGTTCGCGGATGCCCGGCCGCGCGGTGCATCGGAGATGCACTATCAGGAGCAGGACGAGTTCGGCGTGGGCGACTTCCTGAACTGCCTGTCGCATTCGGTCGGCGGTCACCTGCGCTTCGATGCCGACTATGTTCGAGGGCGGCGCCTGAAGACGCGCATCGTCGTGTCGCCGAACGGCCCGGTCGTGATCGACACCCAGGGGCGCGGCAAATCCGCCGAGCACTGGCTTGCCCGTCTGCAGGGTGGCCAGCGCCTGCGACCGATCGGCGAGTAGGAGTGGCGGCTGCGTGCATGGTGACTGGTTGGGTCGTGCCGCGGCGGCATTACCCCGGCCAGCGGCCGCGCCGGCTCCGCCGGCAGGAGGGACAGCGGTTGATTTCCGGTCGTGGCGGCAGTATATATTAAAAATATATACGTCCAGGATGGTGCGATGAAGACGGCCAAATTGTTCAAGAACGGCGACAGCCAGGCGGTCCGGTTGCCAAAGGAATTCCGTTTCGAGGGAACCGAAGTGCTCATCAAGCGTATGGGCAGTGCGGTCGTCTTGCTGCCACGGACCCGGTCCTGGGACACGCTGGTGGCGAGCCTGGCGAAGTTTCCGGCGGATTTCCTTGCATCCCGCCAGCAGCCGACGGCGACCGATCGGCGTGAGGACATCGACTGAGTGAACAGCGATGAAGTGGCTGCTGGATACGAATCTCTGTATTGCGATCATCCGACGCCAGCCGGAGTCGGCGCTGAAGCGCCTGCGGGGAAAATCGATCGGACAGGTCGGGATTTCCTCGATCACGCTCGCGGAACTGGAGTTCGCAGCCGCGAAGAGTCGGCGATCCGAGCAGGCCCGCCTTGCGCTCGCGCAGTTCCTGTTGCCGCTCGAAATCGCGCCGTTTGACGATGCCGCCGCCGCCGCCTATGGACCCGTCCGGGCGGTGCTCGAGAAGAAAGGCAAGCCGATCGGTCCCCTCGACACACTGATCGCCGCACACTCACTGGCCCTGGGCACCGTGCTGGTGACCAACAACACTCGGGAGTTCGCGCGGGTGCCCGGTCTATCGGTCGAGGACTGGGTGGACTGAGCGGAATGGTCGAGGAAACGGAGGTCCAGCCGAGCTGTACGACACAGCTCAGGTCGTGCTCACCTCATCGACGGGGCGAGACAATGCTGCGGGCGGCGGGGAATGCTTGCGGGCAGGGCGGGGCGTCCTGCGTTGGGGTCTGTATCCAGGAACGGGACGGTCGCGCGAGTGCGCGCGACCTCGACGGCAGCGTTGCCGCCGTCCTTCGGACGGGTTGTTCAGGGGAGCGGTGGGCGGTCGTCGGACGTGTTCACGCTGCGCTGCACGCGGAAGCTCTTGCGCCGGCTCGGGGCAAAGCCCTCGAGTGAGGTCGTCGAGCCCAGCACGGTACTCGGGGACTGGTATGCGAACCTGCTGCACGGGGGTGTCAATGACAGACCACGGCAGACAGGACCACTCGTCGGCAGCGGTCCCACACGGCGTCTGATCACTACTTCGGTCGCGCCGATATGGCCTCAGCGGCAAGCCGTGCACTGGTGATTCATCAGGATTCAGAAGCTTTCAGATCTCTTGGGTTCGTCCCAAAGACCTCGGCGCACCCGGGCAGCAAACTTCACCCGAAGTTGCCAGTACACCAAGCCCACCGAGGCCAAGGAGAGATATCGATGAACGGGTTACGCAGACACTTCTGTGGATGCGGTGCAACAGATCGCCGCGGACCCTCGCGACACGCGCTTCTCGCGCTGCTACTGGCCGCGGCGGCGATCAGCGGCTGTGGCGGCGGCTCGGATGGCGGATCGCAGTCTGAGCCGGTTGGAAGGACCGCCCTGCGTGGCGGGGGCACCGTCATCGTCACCGCCATTGACGTGCTTGGGGCCCCACTGGTCGGGGCGAGGATCTATCTCTGGACGACCCGTACTGAAACGGATCAAGATGCGGTCGCGGACGCAAATGGTCGTGCCGAGTTTACGAACGTCCCTGAGCGTTCTTTGATCACGGTATACGGGCCGGAAACGGCTGGCTCACTCGAGCTCTACGGGTCTTCATCGCTAGAGAAGCTCGCTGCCGGAGAGGTCAAGCAGGTCGAAGTGACCGGGTCGCCCTTGGGCTTTCCCGCGGGCGGGATCGCCGCGGCTTCGGTGACCGCCGGCGGGATTAGCGACGATGGCCGGATCATGGAGCTGTCCCTGAAAATCATCCAGGTCAGGCACCCGTCGGAACGCGATTCCCTGGAAGGCTTGAGCTTGTTGCCATGCATGCCAGGCACGAGCACGGGCCCTCTCCCACAGCGATCAAAGTGTGTTTCGGGTGCAGATGAGTTCGACGCGCCCTATGACGAAGGCCGGATCCTCTCGATAAAGATGCCGTCGGTGCGCGCCGAACAACCTGCACCGTATACCGCCGCGCTGTTGCTCAACCAGAGTGCGAGTGTCATCGTCGACGATCCCGCGGATGCCCGCTTGTTCGCTGCCAAGTACTTCCTGAGCTACGCGAGTACTGACAGCCCGAAGGTACTCGCGGCGTTCGCGTCCGATGCCCCGGGGACGGCCGGGCTCAGCCTTTTGCCACAGGAGCCGGTCAGTCTCTTTCCGGTGGAGAACCCGCAGTACACGTCGTATGGTCGGAGCTACTTCCCGACGGTCGATGCCCTGGGTGCCATGGAGGGAGGGGGCGAACCACTGTATGCCGCCCTCGACAGAATGCTGGACTTTGCCGCCGCGAACCAGACGGACGGCGGCAAAGCCATCGTCGTGATCTCGAGTGGTCGCGATGACACGTGCGGATCTACAGCGGAGTGTCGTGCGATCCGCGACGCGGTGATCCGCAAGAGCCAGGCGACCGACGTCGCGATC
>Ga0209254_10006874_pt1 | contig 10501 bp, 10 predicted proteins | sample FrelakmetDIP11DI_FD_187148 | JGI IMG/M metagenome (GOLD analysis project Ga0209254, IMG submission 187148) | Freshwater lake sediment microbial communities from the University of Notre Dame, USA, for methane emissions studies - DIP11 DI (SPAdes)... | ecosystem: Environmental > Aquatic >... | reverse complement strand
TAGGGCGAAAGCTCTACCCGCACCCGATCGCCCAGCAGGACACGGATATAGTACTTCCGCATCTTGCCGGCCAAATACGCCAACACCACGTAGTCATTCTCAAGCTTGACCCGGAACGTCGTGTTCGGCAGCGCCTCGACGACCTTACCGTCCATGGTCAGCTTTTCCTCTTGTTTCGCCATTTCCCCTCACCTTCCCAGCCCGGGATAAGACGCAGCGCATTTCAATCGGTGACCCGGGCCGAGGACCGGCCCGAGCTCCCGATAGCTACACCCCTAACGCACAGTCTCCCGTCCCTCGCGGCGGCGCTGCGCCTGACGCGCCTTGCGGATCGCCTTCTGTTTCTTCAGTCGACGCAACTCGCTCGGCGGCGTGAACCAACGCTTCTTACGCACAGTAGGCAGGATCCGCTCCTTCATTACCTCTTTGCGAAAGCGCTTCAACAGCGACTCCTGAGATTCGCCGGGTCGCAATGATACCGTAGCCATCGATGTCACCTCCTTCCCCGCCAAAGCTTAATCACATCACACGTCACGCTCTTAACAACACGAAACCTCACCCTGCGGTGAGGCCCGTTGGATACAGTAGCCTGATAACCGTTTACAGCGCCTTCTCCGGCAAAGCCAGGGAAGTAGCGCTTCGACGTTACGCTTTTACCCGTTCAGGCCATTTCCGCTCCTGCCAGAGAAACGTATGTTGCTCTAGGGCCGAAAACAGTATAGCGCAAGCTGGAACGGATGTCAAAAACGCTGTCTTACCAGCTTAAGAGCGATGTACCGTGTTGTGCCCACCCGGACGCCGCAGGGCCTCCACCAACCGTTGCCAGGCACTTTGCGCGCGCTGAGCCTCGACCGGCGCAATGTCACGCGCGGTGTAGCGCGCATCCATAAACGCCCGCGTCAAGACCTGCACGTCCGGCTCGGCATCCGGCCAGTTTGCGTCCAGATCTTCGCCGAACTCGAGCGGCGTCCTGTGCGGAGGGCGTTGGAGACCCCGCTCGCCGGCCCGGCGCACGGCCTCCAAATAGAGGCGGCGCACCTGTTCGCGCGGAAGCCGTTCACCCAGCCGCCCAAGGCGAATTGCTGGGGGCACGCCATCCCTGCGGCTACGACCGCGCCGCGCCCGCAGAGCCGCGACCTGCTGTCGGGCCGTCTGTTCAAACCGGGAGCGACGCCCGCGCCACCACAGGTGTAGCCGGAAAAGCCAGGAATCTCCAAAACCGTGCAGCCGCCCGTGCGTGCGCAGGTAGACCACAAGCAGGTAACCCCCAACCAGCAATACCATACCCCAAAGAACGACGCCGCCCAGCCAGTCCGGCAAGCGATTGGCAGCCTCGGTTTGCGTGGGAAGATCAAACGTGGGCCTCGACAGAGCACCAATCGACTCGCTGCCTCCTGGTTGAAGCAGGAAACGGAGAGGATAGAGCAGCAGTGAGATGAGCAAGGAGAGCAAGAACAGCAGGATCATCGCGATCCGCATGGACAGTGCGATGACCCACTCCAATGCCTGTCCCAGCCCTCTGGTGGATCCCAGGGGCAACAACAGCGCAACGCCGGCCACGGCCAGCATCATGAGAAAGCTGGTCATGTGCCAATGTCGCATCACACCGGGTGCGATTTCGACATCCTCATTGTACCACTGCCCGCGCAGCACAGCGAGCCGCGCGTCGCTGAGCAGCAGCAGGCCAGCTAGAAAGTAGCACAGCAGCCCGACCACCACATCCGGCAGCATGCGCAATTGGGAGAAACTGAACCGCAGGATGCCCGCGACATCTTGTGTCACTGAAAGCCCGGACAAAGCCGCCATTATGACCAGGACAACACCTCCCCAGACCCAGCGTTGCGCAAACCGCCCCACGATCTCGTCTCGCCCAAGGGGACGAAACACCCGCCACTGGCTGCGGGTATCGCCCCACGCATGGCTGCTGCGAGCAGCCACTTCATCTGGCTGGATGGCGAGATCCAGGAAATCACGGGATGCCTGCACCGCCAACCCCCAGGCGCCAAGCACCAGCAGCCCGGTCGCTACCGACTGTCCGGTGAGAAAAGTGCCCGGGTGGCGCAACCAGACGCCAACCTCTACCGTACTGGGCAAACCCGTGGCGGCAAACCAGATCACGATCTGCGCCAGCATCAGCATCAACACTACTTCGCCCAGGCGAAACAGCAGCCCTCGCCGGTCTCGCCAATCCGGCCGGCCGAGTCGCACCGTGTCGAAAACCCCGATCAAGGCCGCCAGAAACGCGAGCGGCAGGAGGTAGCCCATGCGCCATGGCGTAAGGCCGCGCAGGATCGCCGCTGGCGCGGCCACTGCGCTGGCCGCCAGTACCGCAATCAGCAGCGCCCTGAAAACCCCGGTACGCCAGCCGGTATCGTGAAAATTCGCAAAAGATCTGTGCCTTGACGACATATATCACAATCCGACAAGTTCACGCCACGGGTGCCAACCTGCCAGCCTGCCAATGCTTCAAGTCGCTCTCATCTGCCACCAGATAGGCCTGTACCCCCAACCGTCGGCCACGCTCCTCTATAACTCCGAACTGACCGTGTGGCTCGACGATCACCAACACAGGGTTCAACCCGGCGCGACGCAGTCGGTGCAGGGCGGTGCATGCTGTCTCATCTCCTGAAGGGGTCACAGCGATCACGGTGGTTCCCCAGGGCAACCCCGCGGCTGCAATCGGCAACCAGTCAGCCAGGGCTGTGGTTTCCGTAAGTTGCACGCGTGCCAGCAACTCCAGCAGTTTCATCAGGTGCTCACGACCCGGCCGCGGCGGGATCGACCAGCAACGCGCAGCCGTAAGGCGATCCAGGCCGTTGCTGACCAGCCCAACAGCCTGACGTTGGCCCACCAGGTAGTTCGCTAACGAAGCCGCCACCACAATCGCCCACTCGCTGGCTGCAACCCGCAAATGCCGGGAATAAGCAGCCGCGTCGAGATTGACAAAAATGACCGCGGTCAAAGATACGGCTGACTCCAATCTTTTTACCTGCAAACTGCCCACGCGCGCCGTGCTTTTCCAGTCTATAGCACGAATCGGATCACCGGACCGGTAGTCACGCACGCCGACCACACGCGTCGGGTCAGGGAAGATACGTTGGGGACTCTTAATGGTACCAAGGGGCGAATGAGAAGATAATTCGACATAAGCAAGAGGAATGACTCTCGGATAGACTATCAGGAGGCGCTGCTCAACAAGGGTCCCGCCGGATTCCGCAAACCCGAACACATCGCCCGTGCTCAATAAGCCCGGACCAACCTGGTAGTAGCCGCGATGCTGACCGACCAGTCGGTAGCTCAAATGTGCGCTCGCCTTCGGTCGAAGCGAAATCACCTGCCGGAGCGCACTGCCTGCAATCAAAACGCTCGGCGGGGCCTCCTCATAGCGTAGCCATGGCACGGGCCACCAGCTTGCGTTCACGATTTCGATCTCGACGTCCGTGCTTTCACCAGCAAAGAGATGGTCGGTGAAACGCCTGTGAACGCGCAAGCGCGCCGCGCCGCGACCGGCCCACCAGCGCGAAAGCGCATACGTTCCTGCCAGCACATAGACCACATAGAAGATCAAGTCCATGCGAGCGAGAAGCGCCACGACCAACAACAGGAGGAGGATGATCGGGAGTTCAGACATACGAACTGCCGCGAGATCACAGAATGTCAGGCCGAGCCTACCCCGGCTATCACCACCACATATTCGCCCTTTGGTTTCGACTGGCGCAGGGATTCGATGAGCTCCGAAAGTCTGCCACGCAAGACGGACTCGTGCAGCTTGGTCAGCTCGTGCGCCAGTGCAGCCGGACGATCACCATAGATCACCAGAGCGTCACACAGCAACGCCTCCAGTCGATACGGACTCTCGTAGAACACGAGCGTGTGCGGCGAATCCCGATCAACCTCCAGGAATCGCCGCCGGGGGCCGGGCTTGTGAGGCGGGAATCCGCGGTAGGTGAAGCTGTGGACCGGGAGTCCGGAGAGCACCAGGGCCATCACCACTGCAGATGCCCCTGGAATCATCGTCACCGCTTCACCGGCCGCGACGGCGCGCTGAACGATGGAGTATCCGGGGTCAGAAATACCCGGTGTGCCGGCTTCTGTCACAACCGCGACCGATTTTCCCTCGGCAAGCAAGCCCATGATGCGCTCGCCGGCCCGATCCTCGTTGTGCTCATGAAAAGCCATCTGCGGCCTTCGGATGTCGAAGTGCTTCAGCAAGAAGCCTGTCCTACGGGTATCCTCGCTGGCGACCATGTCCACGCTACGCAGGATCTCCAGCGCTCGCAACGTAATGTCGCCCAGGTTTCCGATCGGCGTCGCGACGAGATAGAGCATCGGACTACTCCGTTTTCCCGAGATCCAACGGCACCTGGTTGAGCAAGTCGCTGATGATCGCAGCAGCCGTGCGGCCGCGCAGGGCGCTCTCGGGATGTACTAGACAGCGATGGGCCAGTGTCAATGGCGCCAGCCGCTTGACATCGTCAGGCAACACATAATCTCGCCCGCGAAGCGCCGCCCATGCCTGGCACGTCTTGTACAAAGCAAGGCTACCGCGCGGACTGGCGCCCAGGATGAGGTCGGGCTGGCCGCGCGTGGCATTGACGAGTCGCACGATATATTCGCGGACTGTGTCATCCACATGAACATCCCACACCCGACGCGCCAGATCCGGCACACGCGCACCATCAACCACTGCGCTGATCGTCTCGATAGGATGCTGGCGTTGTAGATTGAGCAGCATCTGGCTCTCAGCAGCCGGGCTCAGATACCCAAGCTTCATCTTGAACAAGAAACGATCGAGCTGCGCCTCCGGGAGGGGGAAGGTACCCTCATACTCGATGGGGTTTTGTGTCGCCAGCACGATAAACGGGCGGACCAGTGAGTGGGTTAAGCCATCCACCGTCACCTGGCGCTCACCCATGCACTCCAACAAAGCCGATTGGGTGCGAGGGGTGGCTCGGTTGATCTCATCAGCCAATAGAATGTTGGCGAAGGCAGGGCCGGGGATAAAGTCGAACTGGGCCGACTGCTGGTTGTATACGGACACGCCCGTCACATCGTTCGGCAGCAGATCAGGGGTGCATTGCAGGCGCCTGAAGGCGATACCCATTGAAGCCGCCAACGCGCGCGCGAGCATCGTCTTGCCGACGCCGGGCACATCTTCGATCAATACATGCCCTTCACATAACAATGCAACAAGTAACAGATCGATCGCCTCGCGCTGACCAACTATGACTTTCTCGATATTGGTGATGATCTGGTCAGCAAAGGCACGAATGGTGTCCACAGGTGGTCCCCCGCGATAGGCCGTTAAATCGAAGCTTGATTACAGCAACGATTGTATCACACGGAGGGTTGAGGTCAAAAGCTCCTGCGCAGGTTGGATTATAATCAAAACTGACTTGGAAAAACCTTCGATTTCTACTTGACAAGCGAACATGTGTTCGCTATAATGATGCCATCCGAACAAACATTCGATTTACCCATGACACGCGAACCAGGAGGTAGTGATGACTCTTTCAGATCGTCAGGTGCGCATCCTCGAATTCATCGAAACCTATCTTGGGGAGCACGACTACCCGCCGACCATCCGTGAGATCGGCAAGGCGGTGGGCATCTCCTCGACCTCGGTGGTCAAGTACAACCTGGAACGCCTGCAGGACAAGGGCAAGATCAAGCGGAGCGGCGAGGTTTCGCGTGGCCTCCGGCTGATGGATAACCCGCGCTTCGCGCCATCCGCTCGCATGATCCCGGGTGACATCCTCGCAATTCGAAAACTAGGCTTGATCTCAGCCGGCATGCCCATCGCCGCCGTCGGCGAGCAGGACAACCCGTTCGCCGGCGAAACCCTGTCCCTGACCCGCGATCTGGTGCCGGACACGGCGAACATCTACGCCTTGCAGGTCAAGGGCGATTCTATGATTGACGCCCTCGTCCACGACGGCGACTGGGTCATCATCAAGTATCAAAACGCGGCCGAGCGCGGGGACATGATCGTGGCCTGGATCACGGATCGAGAGGAAACCACGCTGAAGTACTATCACCCGGAAGGAGCGCGTGTCCGCCTGCAGCCGGCCAACCCGGCCTATGAACCGATCTATGTCCAGGCCGCACAGTTGGAAATCCAGGGGAAAGTCGTGGCGGTTGTGCGGCAGCTCGCGTGAAACAGGGGCGGTGGGAGCTGCACGCATGACCGCCCTGCCTGCCAATCACCCGCTCCCGCGCGCCTTCTATGAACGAGACACCGTAGCTGTCGCCAGAGACCTGCTGGGGCAGCGCCTGGTGCGCGTGTTGAACGGCCAACGCTTGAGCGGACTGATCTGTGAGACGGAAGCCTACGGCGGGGCAGACGACCCTGCCTCCCACGCCTACCGTCGCACGCCGCGCAGCGCGATCATGTTCGGGCCGCCGGGGGTGGCCTACGTGTATTTCGTCTACGGCATGCACCACTGCCTGAACGCGGTGACGGCCTGCATCGGCCACCCCGGCGCAGTGCTCATCCGCAGCATCTTCCCCGCGGAAGGCATCGAGGCCATGCATGGACAACGACCTCGCACCGCAGCCAAACATCTGGCCGACGGGCCCGGCAAGCTGTGCCAGGCGTTGGGCATCACCCTGACGCTGAACGGCATCGATCTGACCGACAACTCCGAGCTTTTCATAACGGCAGGAACATCGGTCGCTAAGCGGGAGATTATCACAACCCCGCGGATCGGCGTACGCGGGGATGAAGAAACCCGGACTTGGCCCTGGCGCTTCGTGTGGCGGCGACCGTGGCCCCCAGGCAAACCGGAGCTATGCAGCGATTTGTCGGATAACGCAGTGGTTTAAGCAGGAAATGAAGCCGGAATCGGCAGTGTCGCTCGCCTGCCCGCACCAGATGCCTTGGCGCCTGCGCAGTCGAACAAACCGCCAACCATCCTATCGGCGGCCCGGCATAAGCCGGCGTACGGTCTGTAATTCGGGCATCCGCAGAAGCGCTGCGGCTCCCAGGTAGACAAGCCCGCCGACGATCAGCCCGGCAGGCGCCAGCAGCCAGATCGGCGCACTGCTCAAGTTGTTGGCTGCCCACCACAGCGGCACGGCCATGAGCAGCGCGGCCGCGCCGGATTTCAGCATCGTCGCGATGAGTTGCGGCCATTCCAGTCCGCCCAGCCGCCGGGAAATCAGGAGCGCCAACACGATCATCTCCAGCGTAGTCGCAATCGTGTTGGCAAGGGCCAGGCCCGCCAATGCTAACGGCACGCGCAGCCAAAAGCTGAGCAGGATATTAAGCGCCATCGCGGCGATACCGACGACCACCGGGGTGCGAGTATCGTGCAACGCGTAGTAGCCGCGAGCAAGAATCTCGATAGCGGAGTGGCCGATCAGGCCGATCGAATAGAACGCCAGCGCCGCGGCCGTCAGCGCCGTGGAGCGAGTAGTGAACTCACCGCGCTCCAGCAGCAGACGAATCAGCGGCACCCGCCAGACCAATAATCCCACGGCCGCAGGAATCGCAAGAAACAGCACGCCGCGCAAGGTGCTGCCAAACACCCTGCGCAGTTCATCGCGCTGGCCGCGGGCCTCCAAGGCAGCGAACGTCGGGAAGGCCGCCGTGGCAACCCCCTGGGCGATGATGCCCTGCGGCAGCAGCATCAACAGCCAGGCGTAGTTCAATGCCGAGAGGCTGCCGGAAACCAGGGTTGAAGCCAGCAGTGTGTTGATCCAGAAGTTGATCTGGACCACCGCAAGTCCCAACACGCGCGGGGCCATGAGGCGGCCCACCTCGCGCACGTTGGGATTGCGCAAGCCGAGGGTCCGATAGTAGCGCGCTTTGTAGCGCCACAGCCCGAATAATTGGATATCCAGGTGCAGCCCTGCGCCGACAATGACCCCGATCGCCAGACCGTAGACCCCATACATAGGGGCCAAAAACCAGGCGGCGAAAATGATACTCAGGTTATAAAGAATCGGGGCCAACGCGGGCAGCAAGAAGTGTTGGAAGCTGTTCAGCACACCCATGATGATCCCGCTGACCCCGAAGATCACCGTACCGATCAGCATCCAGCGCATCAACTCAGCCGTAAGCGCCTGCTGCCAGGGGGCAAAGCCGGGCGCCAGGACCGTGCGGACTATCCACGGGGCGAGCAAAGCCGCCACGGCGGCCACGGCCGTCATAATGATCAACACCAGGTTGCTCACGGCGCTGAACAACCGCCATGCGCCGGTAAGCTGACGGCGGGTCAGGCAGCCGGTGAACACAGGGATAAACGCCGATCCGAGCGCACCGCCGGCCACCAGATAGAAGATCATGTCGGGCACACGAAACGCCGCCAGGTAGGCGTCATACTCGGCGGTGGTGCCGAATCGTGCGCCGATGATCATCTCCCGAGCCAGTCCGGTCACGCGGCTGAAGAAGAAGAGCACGATGACCAATGAGGCCGCGCGCGCAATCTGGCGGGTGGCGGAAGTGGCGGTTGCGGTCATGAGGACGATTATAACATACGTGATACGTGATCCGTGCAGCGTGACCCTTTTCCGCTCGACTCCGCCCGCATCACGTAGCACGCATCACGCATCAGGAGGCATTATGGGTCGCGAAGATCAAGGTGTGGCGGTGAGCCGCCATCGCTACCAGGTTATTCCACGCACGCTGTGCTTCGTCACGCACGGCGATGAGGTGCTGCTGCTGTTGGGCGGCGTCAAGAAACGGCTGTGGGCCGGCCGCTACAACGGGCTAGGCGGTCACGTGGAACCGAGCGAAGACATCTACACGTCCGTCCGTCGGGAGGTACGCGAGGAAGCTGGACTGGAGGCGCGGGCTATGCGACTTCGCGGCATCGTGCATGCCGATGCGGGCGACCCGGCCGCGGGCATCCTGTTCTTTGTGTTCACTGCTGTCGCAGATGACAAACGCGTGGTAGCCTCAGAGGAGGGCGCGTTGGAATGGTGGCCGGTCAACGCGTTGCCTATTGACAGTCTGGTGGAAGATCTGCCCGTGCTCCTGCCGAAGATCTTGGCGATGGGCCCAACTGACCCGCCGCTGTTCGTCGCCTACAGCTACGATGCCCGGGACAAGTTGGTGATCCGGTTCGCCGAGCAAGTCTGAGGCGGAACAGGGCGATCTCTCACTCAACGCCGCGCAAGAAGGTCCGCACGGCCGCGTTGAACGCCCGCGGATTTTCCAGCGGACTGAGGTGACCCGCCTTGGGGATCACCACCAGACGCGCGCCCGGGATGGCCGCAGTCAGGGCACGCGCATCGGCGGGCGGCGTGATCACATCAACATCGCCTGCTATAACCAGGGTGGGCACAGTGATCGTCGGCAAGGTATCCCGGCTGTCCGTGCGATCCCGCAGACCGCCGAGCGCACCGATGATGCCTTCCACCGGCTGCTCTGCCATCATTTTCAGGGCCGCCCCGGCGATCTTCGCGTCCGCCAGGTTGGCTGGCGCCAACAAGCGCGGCAGCATCTCATCGGCATAGGCCGCCGCTCCCATCTGTTGAACCGTAACCATCGCCGCGTCACGTCCCGCCCGGGCCGCCGCACCGTCTGGCTCCGCACGCGTGTCGGCCAAGATCAGACCCCGGACCCGTTGGGGGTATCTGCGCCAGAAGGCGAAGGCCACATAGCCACCCATGCTCAATCCCGCCACCACGGTCTGCCGGACCTTGAGGTGATCGAGAAGCGCTGCCAAATCATCGGCGTGCTGTTCCATGGTGAATGGGCCGGGGACGACCTGTGACCTGCCGTGCCCTCGTAGATCGGGCGAGATGACCCGAGTCATGTTTGCGAACGGGTCCACCTGCGCGGCCCACAACCGCCGATCCAGGGGAAAACCGTGCACCAGCAGCAGGACCGTCTCATGCTCCCGGCCGCGATCGCCATAGGCCAGCCGGAGACCGTTGACTTGCGCAAACATCGCACCCTCCCCTCTGTGAGTTGGACGCAGTATACCACGCCGTATCGTGTCTTGAGGCGTCTATTCAATGTTGTCGCGGAAGTGAAGGCCCCTGCGAATCCAGAAAGTCGGGCGCCAGCGCTGCACACAACCTGACCAGAGCCGCTTCATCCAGGAATCCCTGCGAGGCAGACGTTTCCCCAATTTTGTAGGACGCGAAGACGATCGCCCGTTGCAGAGCAGCATACGGATCCCCGGTCGCGACGTAACCATGCACGAAGGCCGAGAAAAGCGCGTCACCCGCGCCGATGGTGTTCACGATGGGCCGGGTTTGCACAGCCGGCAGCCGTTCCAGGAAGCCGTCGCGCCGGACACCCAACAGCGCACCTTCCGCGCCCAACCCCACAACGGCCACATCAGTACCGTAGCGATTCCACAGTTGGCGCACCCAATCTTCCGCAACGCAGGGCAACCCTTCGTCGCTCATAAAGAGGATGCTGGCCGCTGCCATGAAATTCCGGTTGTACGAGTCGTCCAGGTCGGCAATGGTATGAACATCCGTGGCGATCGGGATTTCCCGCGCTCGTGCACGCGCCAGGAACGGCCGCGAGAAGTTGATATTG
>Ga0209254_10006873_pt1 | contig 10501 bp, 11 predicted proteins | sample FrelakmetDIP11DI_FD_187148 | JGI IMG/M metagenome (GOLD analysis project Ga0209254, IMG submission 187148) | Freshwater lake sediment microbial communities from the University of Notre Dame, USA, for methane emissions studies - DIP11 DI (SPAdes)... | ecosystem: Environmental > Aquatic >... | reverse complement strand
CCGGGCGCTCGAATTCAACAACGACCGGCAGAGCGACTGGCTGCTTCTGGTGCGCCTGGCGGAGGCGGCCCTGATTTGCGCCGGGAATTACGCGGACAACTGTGAATTCAGATCCGCCGGCGATTTCCTGGTGAACCCCCGCGAGATAGTCATCCACCGCCGAGACGGCCTGTGCGCCATGACCAAAAGAAGGCATGGACGCCTCTCGGATCAGCTCGGTCGGGAATGGACCGGCTGTGTCGAGAAGAAAAAGCGATCTTCGGCGGGAGACGTGGATCTGGAAATCACCAAGTTGCCCCTGCTTCCCCACATGACTCAAATCCTGAATCAATCGGGCCGAGTGGCGCCAGCCTTCCTTCAGCGACTGGAGGAAGGTCAGCGCAGAATTGCAGACGCCCTGGCTTTCCTGGCAGCCTGGCGGGTATTTGATTCGGCGGAGCTATGGAAACGTCTGAAGGCATCGCCCCCGCATGAACGGGTCTTTGCTGAATCGCATCTATGCCGATTCGATATGCAGACCTTCGATCGGATAGGCGCGGACCTGTTGCAAAGCCTGAGAGACCCGGGCGGCCATAGTCCCTTCCTGTCCCGGCCTTGGCGACGCGGCATTCAGCAGAATCGAAAGGCGCCGCTGAGGCTGCTCGCCCAATCGGCCTGACCCGGCATCCATGCCATGCCCCGGCTCTACCTCTTACGTCATGGGGAGATCGACTGGCCGGAAACAGATTGTTTCATCGGACAGGTCGACCCTCCGCTCAGCGCGATCGGTCGCCGGCAGGCCCATGCCTGGAACAAGCAACTGGGCGACACGCCGCTTGACGGCATCTGGTCGAGCGATCTGCAGCGGGCGACCGAAACGACCGCGACCGTTTTCGCCGGCCGAGCGGCAGAGGTGCGGATCAGCAGCGACCTGCGCGAGATCAAGCTAGGGGCGTGGGACGGCATGCCGCGGCGCTGGGTGAAAACAGAGCAGCCCGATCTTTGGCGCGCCCGCGGCCGGAACCTGGCCGGCTTCAGACCCCCGCAGGGCGAGAGCTTTCTGGACCTGCAGGAGCGGACCGTCCGGCGCGTGGAGCAGATCGCCGCCGATGCCGGCGGCGCCGTCTGCATGGTCACCCACGCCGGGGTGATCCGCGTGCTGATCTGCCGCTGGCTGCAGATGCCGCTCGCGAATCTTTTCAGAATCCGGCTGAATTACGGAAGCCTGAGCATCGTGGACCATACGCCGGAACGCATCGAGGTATGTGCCCTAAATCTCATGCCGCCCGGCTTCGGCAACCTGCTGCAGAGATAGAAGATAGGAGGCTTGAATGATCCTGCCCAAGTTCGAGTACCATGAACCGACCTCAATCGGCGAAGCCTGCGATTTGCTGGCGCATCACGGCGGCAAGGCGCGCCCGCTGGCGGGCGGCACCGATCTGCTGGTCAATATGAAGAAGAAGGCATTGTGCCCCGAGCGCCTGATATCGCTGGGGCGTATCCCGGAACTCGCGCAAGTGGAGCGATCCAACGGCACGCTTCGGATCGGGGCGGGGGTGACGGTATCGGCCATTGCCTCTTCCGCGACGGTCGCCCGGAGCGTATCGGCGCTGGGTCAAGGGGCGCGGGCCCTGGGCACCCCGCTGATCCGCAATCTCGCCACCATCGGCGGCAACATCGGCTCCGCCCGCCCGGCGGCCGACCTGCCCCCGGCGTTGTTGGTTTACGAGGCTGCGCTGGTGTTGAGAAGCGCGGCCGGTGAGCGCCGTCTGGCGATCAACGAATTTTTCAAAGGGCCCGGCCTGACCGCCGCCCGCGAAGATGAACTCATCGCGGCCATCGTCATCCCTGTGCCGTCGGGGTATGCCGGCGCCGGCTATCTGAATCTGGGTGTACGCAAAGCCCAGGACTGCAACATCGTCAATGTGGCGTCCTTTCTCGAGCTCGACGAGCGCGCCGAGTCCATCCGTGCCGCGCGGGTCGCCCTGGGATCCGTCGGGCCGACCCCGCTGAGGTCCCCGAGCGCGGAGAAGACGCTCGTCGGCCAGAAGCCGACGGAGGCGCTTTTCGAGCAGGCGGCGGATGCCGCGACGCGCGACTGCACGCCGATATTGGATTTCCGGGGTTCGGCGCAGTACCGGCGCGACATGGTGGGCGTGCTCACGCGGCGGACCCTGGCCATGGCCCTGACTGAAGCCCGCAGCCGGAACTGAGGAGGAGAGCATGAAGCAATTGATCCGTTTGACCGTAAACGAGAGGGAATACGAAGTGGCCGTGGAGGCGAACACGACCCTGGTCGATCTGCTGCGCTATCAGCTGGGGTTGACCGGCACCAAGAAGGGCTGCGATCTGGGAGACTGCGGCGCCTGCACCGTGCTCATGGACGGAAAGGCCGTCAACTCCTGCCTGGTGCTGGCGGTCCAGGCTGGCGGCCGCACGGTGCAGACCATCGAGGGGCTCGAGACCGCCGGCGGGCTGCATCCCCTGCAGCAGGCCTTCATCGAGAAAGGTGCCATCCAGTGCGGGTTTTGCTCCTCGGGCATGATCCTGTCGGCCAAGGAGCTGCTGGACGGAACGCCACATCCCGACGAGCCGGAGATCCGGCGCGCGATTTCAGGCAATCTCTGCCGCTGCACCGGCTATCAGAAAATCATCGAAGCAATCAAGGAGGCGGCGCGCTGACGGCGCACCGCCTGCTTGATTAGTTGACAGCGTATTGGCCGCTACCAAGGCAACTATGGCCCATAGGGTTTCGGAGGTCCCCATGAGTAACTACAGCGTAATAAACAGCCGTGCATCCCGTTTGGATGCTCCCGCCAAGGCCACGGGCCGGGCGGTGTTCGTCGACGACCTGTCCTTTCCGGGCATGCTGCATGCCGCATTGCTGCAGAGCCCGCTGCCGCATGCCCGTATTCGATCGATTGACACTTCCAGGGCCGAGCGGCTACCCGGTGTCAAGGCGGTGATCACGGCCAAGGATGCCGGGATGGTGCGCTACGGCGTCAGCCCGGCGCGCTACGACGAGACCGTCTTCTGCCTTGACCGGGTTCGTTATGTCGGTGATGAAATCGCCGCGGTCGCGGCCGTCGACCCGCAAACGGCCGAGGAGGCCGTCGGCCGGATCAGGGTCGACTACGAGGAGCTGCCGGCCGTACTGACCATCGAGGAGGCCATGGCCGAGGGCGCTCCGCAGCTGCACGCCGAATTCCCCCGCAACATCTCCGCCGAAGTGCACCAGGAGTTCGGCAACGTGGCCGAGGCCCTGAAGGCCTGCGATCTTGTTAAAACCACCACCTTCAAGAACAAGCGCCAGGACGGGGCTTTTCTCGAGCCGCCCGGCTGCATCGCGGTCTTCGACCTGGATGGCCGCCTGACCCTGCACAGCTCCACCCAGGCGCCGCATTATGTCCAGCGCACGCTGGCCATGGTGCTGGGGCTGCCGGTCGGCAAGGTGCGGGTGGTCAAGCCTTATGTCGGCGGAGGCTTCGGGATCAAGGCCGCCGCCAATACCGGCGAACTGGCCGCCTGTCTCCTGGCCCGCAGGACCGGCAAGCCGGTCAAATTCATCTACTCGCGCGAGCAGGTCTTCATGCTCTGCCGCGCGCGGCACCAGTTCGTGCACCGCATGACCACCGGCGCCAAGAAGGACGGGACCCTGCTCGCCCTGCAGCACGAGTGCCATCTCGACGGCGGCGCCTATTCGAGCTTCGGAATCGCCACGGTTTATTACGCCGGGAGCCTGCTGGGCGGACCTTACAAGCTGCCCAACATGAAATACGACGGGTGGCGGGTCTACACCAACAAGCCGACCTGCGGCGCCCAGCGCGGTCACGGCGGGGTGGCCGCCCGCGCGGCCTGGGAGCAGCAGCTGGACATGATCGCCGAAGAGCTCGGGATGGACCCGATCGAACTTCGGCTGAAGAACATGATGCGGGCCGGCGATGTGACCTGCAACGATTTGAACATGAGCAGCCTGGGCATGCAGGAGTGCATCGAAGCCGTGCGGGATTCCTCCGGCTGGAACTCCAAAAAAGGCAAGCTGCCCAAGGGCAAGGGGATCGGCATGGCTTGCGGATTCTTCGTTTCGGGGGCCGGCTATCCCATCTACCGCTCAGACACCTATCACTGCACGGCCACGGTCAAGCTGGCCGAGGACGGCGGCGCCGCGCAGGTCTACTCGGCTTCGGCCGAGATCGGCCAGGGGTCGGACACGGCTTTCGGCATGATCGCGGCCGAGGCTCTGGGGGTTCCGCTGGACTGCGTGCGGGTGACTTCGGGCGACACGGATTTCGGCGTGGACCTCGGGGCCTATTCGAGCCGGCAGACGCTGATGACGGGCCACGCCGTCAAGGAGGCAGCCGAATCGGTCAAACGCCAGGTGCTCGACGCGCTGGCAGATGAGCTGAAGGTACCGGCGGCCGACATGGACATCAAGGAGGGGCGCATCGTTTTCGCGAACGGCCCTGTGGATTTCAGCGCGATCCGCAGCCGCTACATCAAGGAGCATCGCGGGTGGTCCGACAGCCCGCAGGAGGACTTCCTGACCTTTCGCGAGGCGTCCCGAATCGCCTATCTGGCCAAGGGCACCATCGTCGGCACCGGAAAATACAAGCCGCCACCTCTGGGAGGCAAGTTTAAAGGCGCCGCCGTGGGGACCTCTCCGGCTTACGGGTGCTCGGCCCAGGTGGTGGAGGTGAGTGTCGACACCGAAACCGGAAAAATCGTCATCGAGAAAATCACCGATGCCCATGACTGCGGCCGGGCCATCAACCGGACCTCGGTCGAGGGCCAGATGGAGGGCTCGGTCGCCATGGGTATGGGCGAGGCGCTTTTCGAAGAGGTCAAGTTCGACGAGCGCGGCCGGGTCATCAACTGCGACTTGGCCGAATACAAGCTGGTAACGGCCTTGGACATGCCGCCGGTAGACGCCATCATCGTCGAGAGCAACGAGCCCAACGGGCCGTTCGGCGCCAAGGAGGTGGGCGAGGGGGCCATCATGCCGACCATTCCGGCCATTCTGAACGCGGTCTACGACGCCACGGGCCTGCGCATTTACGAGCTGCCGCTGACCTCCGAGCGGGTGCATGCGGCTCTGAAGGCCCGGGGTGAAAAAAAATGATGACTCCATGCTGACCGCTGAGGAGGCCCGGCGCTACAGCCGGCAGATGCAGCTGCCGGAGATCGGGTTGGAGGGCCAGGTCAGAATCGCCGCCGGGCGGGTGATGGTGGCCGGTCTGGGCGGCCTGGGGTCGATTGCCGCATATTACCTTGCGGCGGCGGGAGTGGGGTGCCTCAAGCTGGTCGACCGCGACCGGGTGGCTCTGGAAAACCTGAACCGCCAGATCCTGCACAGCACCGCTGATATCGGCCGTCCGAAGTCGGAATCGGCCCGCGAAAAGCTGAGGCAGCTGAATCCGCATTGCCGCGTCGAGGCGGTTCATGCGTCCATCGACGACGGGAGCGCGGAGGCGCTGCTCGGGGATTGCAGCGTGATCGTCGACGCCACAGACAACCGCGAAACCCGGCAGGCGCTCAATCGGGCCTCGGTAAGACACCGCTTGCCGTTCATCTATGGCGGGATCAGCGGGTGGGATGGCATGACCGCGACGTTCATTCCCGGCAGGGGGCCATGCTTCAGTTGTCTGTTCCCGACCCGGGAAGTCGCAAACGGGCTATCGCCGCCTCCGGTGCTGGGGCCGACGGCAGGAATTGTAGCCTCGATCCAAGCCCTGGAAACCCTGCGCATTCTAGTGGGGTGCCCTCCGCGGCTGGCCGGCCGGCTCCTGAGGGTTTCCGGGCTGACCATGGAATTTCATTCCCTGCCGATCGATCGCAACCCGCTCTGTCCGGTCTGCGGCGGCCGGACCGCATGAAGCGCCGAACGATTCCATGAGCGATCGAATTCGCATCGTCGTGAACGGAATGCCTGAAGAGGTGCCGCCGTCCGCGACGCTGACCGATCTCATCGGCCTCTTCGGCGAGATGGACCCTGACCTGATCGTCGAGCTCAACGGCCGTTTTGTCTTCGCCCAGGATTATGCCGCTACGCGAGTGGCTCCCAACGACCGGGTGGAGTTCATCCACCCTAATTTCGGCGGATAGCTGAAAGAAGGGGGCGGGAAATCATGCGCGCTCGAGCTAATCGATCCGGATGATTTTGACCCTGTGCCCGATCCATTCCGGGGGGAGGTAGATCCTGCCGCTGTTGGCGCACGGTTTGACCTGTTTTTCGATTATCTCACTGCCGAAGATTTCAATCCTGGCCAGGCTCCCGATGACCATGAGATTGGCGTGGGGGAGGGCTTCTGCTGGGCGATCCGCTTCGCCATCGGATGGAAGGGCTCTGCGGAGTTTATTCTCCTGCGCCACGGTAAATGATTCCTCTGGTTGCGTCGCTCACGGCGCCTATCCCGGTGGAAACCTATAGCCCACCGCTGGACCGTCGCGCAGTCGCCCGGCAGGCCGTCGAGCTGTCGCCCCAGCCGGACATGCGCAAGGCGGACATAAATTCTTATTGGCATATTTGGGAGCATATGTCAAAAATGATATATAAATCAGCTTGCATCCCACACCGCTCCCAGGCCCTTGAGGCCGCCTTCCAGGATTCATCTCACCCACAATTGTAGATACACTACATTGCAGGGGTATCTGCAGCGGTGTTTCTCTACCGGAATAAATTGGTATTGACAGCGAGACTGATGGTGTGCGAACAGGATCGTGCTATGCTAATAATAGCATAGCAAGCTCAATCCGTTTTCTCGCCCGGCGAAGGAGGAAAGATGAGAGATTTTCTGAAGTCCGTTCTATTGCTTCTAATTCCCGCGCTTCTATCGCTTCCCGGAAAGGCATCCGCCGATGAGATCACCGTGTTTGCGGCAGCTTCTCTGACCAACGCGCTGAGCGAGGCGGGCCCGGCGTTCGAGCAAAAGGAGAAGCACCCCGTTCGTTTCTCCTTCGCATCCTCGTCCGCCCTGGCCAAACAGATCGAAAACGGCGCACCGGCCAATATATTCATCTCAGCCGATCAGGAATGGATGGATTATCTCGAACAGCGTAAATTGATCGCAGAGGGCAGCCGCGTCGACCTGCTCGGCAACCGCCTGGTGCTGATTGCCCCGGCCAACAGTACCCTCAGTCTCGAGCTCAAGCCAGGAGTCAACCTGAGCGAAATTCTGTCCGGCGGACTCTTGGCAACCGGCGATCCGGACCATGTGCCGGTCGGCAAGTACGCCCGGGCCGCGCTTGGAAAGCTGGCCGTCTGGCAAGGCCTCGAGGGGCGGATCGCACGGGCGGACAGCGTGCGTGCCGCCTTGGCGCTGGTCGAGCGCGCCGAGTGCCCGCTGGGGATTGTTTATGCCACCGACGCGGCGGGCTCCCGAAAAGTGAAGGTGGTAGGGACCTTTCCGGCGGACAGTCATCCGCCCATCGTCTATCCGGCCGCCCTGGTGAAGGGCAAGGACACGCCGGCAGCGCGCAGCCTGCTCGAGTTCCTGAAAAGCCCGGCGGCCAGGCCCATATTCGAGAAGCAGGGCTTCGCGGTCAAATGACGGCAGTGTTGTCCCTCACCCCCCTGGAAGTTGAGTCGCTGCGATTGAGCCTGTGGGTGGCGGCATGGGCCGTCGTCGGCAGCCTGCCCGCCGGCATAGCGGTCGCCTGGGTGTTGGCGCGGCTGAGATTCCCTGGAAAGATCCTGCTGGACGGACTGGTACACCTGCCTTTAGTGCTTCCGCCGGTCGTGACCGGTTACACCCTGCTGGTGCTAATGGGCAAGAACGGGCCTTTGGGATCGCTGCTCCAGGAGACCATCGGCCTCAGTTTCAGCTTCAATTGGAAGGGGGCGGCCTTGGCCTCGGCGGTGATGGCCTTTCCTTTGCTGGTGAGGGCCATCCGGCTTTCGATCGAAGCGGTCGACCAGGGGCTGGAGGCCGCCGCGCGGACCCTGGGCGCCCGTCCGGGGCGGGTCTTCTTCACCGTAACCCTGCCGCTGGCCATGCCCGGTGTCCTGGCCGGCGTGATCCTCGCATTCGCCCGCAGCCTGGGCGAATTCGGAGCGACCATCACCTTCGTCTCCAACATCCCCGGCCAGACCCGAACGCTGCCGCTTGCGCTGTACACCCTGACGCAAGTCCCGGGCGGCGAAGCCGGCGCCCTGCGGCTCTGCATCATCTCGGTCCTCCTGGCGCTGCTGGCAATCGTTGGCTCGGAAATTCTGGCGCAACGCCTCAACCAGCGATTAAAGGGATGAGCAATGATCGATATCCGGGTGACCCGGCGGCAAGGCGATTTTCAGGTGGATGCGGCCTTTCAGACCGGCAATGCCGGCATTACGGCACTTTTCGGGCCGTCCGGCGCCGGAAAGACATCGGTAATCAACATGGTGGCAGGTTTGATTCGTCCGGACAAGGGCCGCATCGTCGTTCAGGAACGAGTCCTTTTCGATTCCGGCGACGGTGTCGACCTGCCGCCTGAGAAGCGCTCGATCGGCTATATTTTTCAGGATGGCCGCCTGTTCCCGCACCTGACCGTTCACGGCAACCTGAGTTACGGGATGAAACTGATCCCGCGCGCTCGGCGCCTTATCAGCCTTGAGCAGGTAGTCGACCTGCTCGGCATCGAACACTTTCTCGACCGGCGTCCAGCACGGCTTTCGGGGGGTGAAAAGCAGCGGGTCGCCATTGGCAGAGCGCTGCTGACCAGCCCGCGGCTGCTCTTGATGGACGAGCCCTTGTCTTCTCTGGATGAGCCCCGCAAAGACGAAGTCCTGCCCTTTATCGCCAAGCTGCCGCGCACATTTCGGATCCCGATTCTCTATGTCACCCATTCTACTTTAGAGATCCAACGCCTGGCTGACCGTCTGGTACTCATGCAAGCCGGCAAATCGACCGCGACTGGAGTCGTTTCCGAGCTATTAAGTCGAATGCCTGGTCAAGCTGCCTATCCAGCGCATACCAGTTGCTCGCGGGATGCCTGTTAGCTTTCGTTTGTTTCTGTTGGCTGGAAGTTTACGAAGAATCCGATTGACTCCTTCTCTGCCCCTGCCATAGTCAAAATCGATTAGAATCTTGTGATCAAAGACTGACTCGTAACTTTTTTCAAGAATGGAGGAGATGGAGCAGTGCGCATCAATTCGAAAACAACGCAAGGGGCATTGATCGGATGGTTTTCGGTTCTGCTGGTGGCGTCGATTGGGAACGCGCAGCCCGCCTGCACGGAATCCTACGGCAGCGGGCCTAATAAGTTCAGCCTCGCAACCGGCAGCCCGGGGGAGCTGGGTCTGCTGAAGGCGCTGGGCGAGCAGTTCGCCAAACAAAGCAATGCGACCCTGTGCTGGGTCAAGGCCGGCAGCGGCGAGTCCATGAAGCTTCTCAAGGACAAGCAGGTGGACATGATCATGGTGCATGCCCCGGCGGCCGAGAAGAAGGCCGTCGAAGAAGGCTGGGCGACCCAGCGCATCTTGATCGGCTCGAACGAGTTTTTCATCGTCGGCCCGCCGGAGGACCCGGCCGGAATCAAAAAGGCCAAGACCGCGGCCGAGGCCTATGCCCTGATCGCCAACAGCCAGTCCAAATTTTTCTCGCGCGGGGACAACTCCGGCACCCACAAGAAGGAAATGGATGCCTGGGAGAAGGCCAATATCAAGCCTGCCGGCGACTGGTACGTCGTCACGAAGGATTTCATGCTGGCGACCCTCAAGCGCGCCGACGCCGAAAAAGGCTACTTCATGACCGACAGCAGCACCTGGGTGAGCGTCCGCAAGGAGATGAAGAACCTGACCATCCTCTTCCGGGGCGACGTGTTCCTGGTGAACACCTACCACACGCTGCTGCAGCCGGAAGGCGCCACGCCGGGGCAGAAGACCGCGGCGCAGTTCATCGATTTCGTGAGCTCCGCCGAAGGCCAGAAGATCATCGCGACCTTCGGCAAGGACCTCTACGGCGAGGGCATCTACAACGACGCCGCCTACGCCAGGCAGTACGACCGGTGATTATCTCGTCCAGCCGGCTTTCGGGGATGGGATCGGGAAGATCCCTGGTGCGAGGTTCGAGGCGGGAAGGGAGGTGCAGCGGGATACCGAGATAGGCAGCAGGGAAATTATTGGGCTTGGCAGAAACTTTTTTTTAGCGCGTTAAGGAGGAAGAAACGATGAAGAAACCGATGGCCATTCTCACGATGCTGCTCCTGGCAGTGCCGGGCTTGGCGGCTGACTGGTCCTTTTATGGGAGCCAGCGCATGGCCACTTTTTATGTCAACAACGATTACGGCGACACAGAGGCTACCAGCCTTTTCGGCGTCGGCACGGCCGGCTCCGGGGAAGACGATGATTGGGGCGTGCAGTGGAATTTTCAGACCAACTCCCGGCTGGGCGCCCGCGTGAAGGCCGACAAGGTCAGCGGCCAGATCGAACTCGGGCTGAAGGGCACCGACGGCGGCGATGTCGATGTCGGCACCCGCCGCGCCTACGGCGTGTGGAAGTTCTCGGATGCCGCGGGCGGCATGCACCTCAAGGTCGGCAAAGACTACT
>Ga0209254_10006871_pt1 | contig 10502 bp, 7 predicted proteins | sample FrelakmetDIP11DI_FD_187148 | JGI IMG/M metagenome (GOLD analysis project Ga0209254, IMG submission 187148) | Freshwater lake sediment microbial communities from the University of Notre Dame, USA, for methane emissions studies - DIP11 DI (SPAdes)... | ecosystem: Environmental > Aquatic >... | reverse complement strand
CTCTTGAAGCGGGTGTTGCCAATACCATGAAAGCCGCCTTGGGCTACTAGCAGCGTCTCGCCCGCTTGGGTCAGATCACCCAGTTTTTCGTCGGTTTCCGCATCGTAAACGAGGGTTCCCGTCGGTACTTGGACATACCGGTCGTCGCCCTTCTTGCCGGTACAGTTGCCGCCCGAGCCGTTTTGGCCCCGCTCGGCCCGATGGGTCGGATTGTAGCGGAAATCAACGAGGGTATTAAGGTTGTTGGACGCGACCAGGTAAACGCTGCCACCATCGCCACCGTCGCCACCGTCGGGTCCGCCCAGGGGGACGTATTTTTCACGCCGGAAGCTTACGCAGCCATTGCCACCGTCGCCGGCCTCTACCCGTATTTTCGCTTCGTCTACAAATTTCATGACCGTGACAAAAAAGCCCCGTCCGAGACGAGGCTTCTTATCGTGCGTGCAAGCCTTGGCGCTTGATTCAGAATCGCTTCAAATCTCAGCCTGCAGAATGCTGACGTATTTGCGTTTCTGGGGACCCTTGACATGGAAAATGACATGACCGTCGGCCGTTGCGTAAAGGGTGTGATCTTTACCGCAACCGACGTTATTGCCAGGATGGAAGCGGGTGCCGCGTTGTCTGACGATGATGCTGCCGGCCTGAACTAATTGTCCGCCGAAGCGCTTCACACCGAGTCGCTTGGACTCTGAATCGCGGCCGTTTCTTGAGCTGCCGCCTGCCTTTTTATGAGCCATGAGTATCTCCCACTGTTAACCAGAAATGCCGGTGATCTGGATTTCCGTATAATCCTGACGGTGGCCCATCCTTTTCATATGGTGCTTGCGCCGTCTGAACTTGATAATGCTGATCTTCTTGTGCCGGCCATGCGCTGTGATCGTCGCGGTCACTTTGCTGCCCGCGACGAATGGCGTGCCGACTTTCACGCCGGTGTCGGACTGGATCATCAACACTTTGTCAAACTCAACTTGCTGGCCGGCCTCAGCATGCAGAGTCTCAATCTTTAGGGTCTCGCCCTGTTTAACTCGATATTGCTTGCCGCCCGTCTGGATAACCGCATACATGATTAAAAGCTCCGCGCCGGAAAATTGCTTTTTGGTAATTGCGTATTTTCACTTCGAACAGCCTCCAAGTCAACTTTCTCGTGGTCTTACAGCTTCTCCGTTCTTACTTCCACGAATCCTGGGTGGCCTTCAAATGGTATTCTTCCTGGTCGGCGTTCAAAGCCTCCTCCAACTCAAGCTGTGCTTCGCGAACTACCGAGATGAGCTCCTCCTCGTTACCACGGGCCACATACCGTTTCTGTAACGACTTCAGGTCGTGGGTACGGAACTTCAGGGCGGCCTGGTGCGCCGCATAGGCGCCGTAGCCCAACTCGACAAGAACTTGTTCGCCAAGCTGCAACGCCGATTCGAAGATCTCTCGCTGGAACAAGATGATGCCGCGTTCGATCAACTCGAATGCGTGCTGTACGTTTCTAGCCCGCGCCAGGATGATGAGATGGGGAAGCTGGTTCTTCACCGCATCAATGAGCCGCAACGAATGCTCGACATCATCTATGGCTACCACGAGAATTTTCGCGTGTTCTGCGCCAGCGGACCGCAACAGGTCAAGCCGCGTGGCGTCCCCATAAAATACCTTGTGCCCAAATTTGCGGATGGTATCGATATGGATCGGGTCATGATCCAGCACCGTTACACCGATTCGGTGGGCATTCAATAACCGCCCCACAATTTGCCCGAATCGACCGAATCCCGCGATGATGACCGGATTCCCCTCATTTTCTGGAGCGTCGAAGGCGGGCTTCTTGTCCCTGAAGAAATAAGGTTCGACCCACCGATCGTGGAAGATCAGGAGGATCGGCGTTGACATCATCGATAGGGACACCACGGCAACGAGCAGGGCCGCGACCTCTGTCGGTACGATGCCCTGCGCCTGGGCCGCGTTGCTCAAAACCAAGGCGAATTCGCCGCCTTGGGATAGGGTGATCGCAAAAAACAGCTGTTGTGCCTTGGGTATCCTGAAAAGCCGTCCCAAACCCCACAGGATGACCAGCTTGGCCAGAACAAATCCCGCAACGAGCGCCAACAGAATTTTCCAATGACTTCGGATGAGCGCCAGGTCCACCGACATCCCAATGGCAATGAAGAACAAGCCCAGCAATAATCCTTTGAACGGCTCCAGGTCAGTCTCGAGCGCATGACGGTACTCCGAGTTCGCGAGCAGAACGCCGGCGAGGAAGGTGCCGAGTGCCATGGACATCCCCACGGCTTGCATCAGCAAGGCAATCGCGATGACGATGAGCAGTGCCGAAGCGGTGAACATTTCTCGCATTTGGGTGGTCGCCACGATGCGGAGCAGGGGTAACAAGAGAAAGCGTCCACCGACGACGATCACGGCGATCACCAGGGTCGCTTTGCCGGCGCCGAGCCAATCGAAACGGGCGGAGGACGACTGATCGCCCAGCAACGGGATTAAGGCCAGCATGGGGATTACGGCCAGATCCTGAAATAGGAGGGCGGCGAAGCCGACACGGCCGGCTGGCGTTGCCAGCTGGTTCCGTTCGGCGAGTATCTTTAACGCAATGGCGGTGGAGGAGAGCGACATGCCCATGGCAGCGATCATGGCGACGGGCCAACTCATGTGAAAGGCCATAGCAAACCCCGCCAGCACCAGGGTGGTCGCCAGTACCTGCAGAACGCCCATGCCAAAAATCGGGCCGCGCATTGCCCACAGCCGTTGGGGCGCCAGTTCCAGCCCCACCAAAAACAGCATGATCACCACGCCGAACTCCGCAAAACGCAGAACATCCTCTCCCCTGCTGATCAGGCCCAGCCCGGATGGGCCGATAATGAGTCCCGCCAAGAGATAGCCCAGCACCGACCCTAGGCCCAGTCGTCTGGCCAGCGGAACGCAGATGACCGCCGCACTCAGATAAATCAAGAGGTGGGTGAGGAAATTCGGATCATGCAATGCCGTTTCTCCTTCGCTGAAATTCGGAAACCCAGAATTCTGAAGAGTGCCCCGCAAAATGAGCAAGGGTGCCGAGCAACTTTCTCATCGATAAGCTTCAAGTAGGGCACGGAACGCTTCTCCGTGACGAGCGATGCGAGCCTCATCCGCCTCATGCGCATCATGGAAAACCAACGGATCCAGCCACTGCATGCCACAGAAACCTGCGGTCCGCTCGAAGGGTTTGAGCAATTCCGCTATCGTAGATTGGATGATTCCCTGGGGCGAATATGCCTCCTCGGGCATTCCTGTCGTCACGCTATGCAACCAGGCCTTACCATGCAAAGCCGTTCCGCCCGCTCCATAGGCAAACCCCTGTTCCAAAACCACATCGATCCATTCCTTAAGCAGGGACGGCCCACTGTACCAGTAAAGGGGATGCTGGAAGACCAATAGGTTGGCCGACCGCAGTAGTCCTTGTTCCCGTTCAACGTCTACATAAAGATTGGGGTAACGTGCGTAGAGGTCATTCACCCTGACATCCGGGAGATCGAGAACCGCTTCGAGCAAAGCCCGGTTGATGCGCGAGCGGAGCGGGTAGGGGTGAATAAACTGGATCAGGATGGTCATGCGGAGTCTCGCAGGGCTGGTACAAGCGGAACGGCGCAAGCTGCATTCGGCGCCTATCGCCGCCACGACGAGAAACCCAAACAGCGAAAGGGCAGGCAGGAACTCTAGGCAGCGATACCGTTGTGTCGCAGTAGGGAGTCAATTTGCGGTTCGCGGCCGCGGAACCCGACAAAGAGGTCCATTGCTTGGCGGCTGCCGCCCCGTTCCAGGATCTTTTCCAAGAACGAACGCCCCGTCTCGGGATCGAAAACGCCTTTTTCCTCGAACAGCGAAAACGCATCGCTGGACAACACTTCCGCCCACTTATAGCTGTAATACCCCGCCGCGTATCCACCGGCGAAAATATGCGAAAAGCCGTGGGGGAAGCGGTTGAATTCGGGTGGAATCAGCACCGCCGTTTGTTTCCGAACCTCGTTCAGGACGTCGTAAATTCGGCCGCCCCGCGCCGGATCGTATTCCCGGTGCATTCTGAAATCGAACAGGCTGAATTCCAGCTGCCGCACCATCTGCATGCCTGACTGGAAATTGCGAGCAGCGATCATTTTGTCGAAAAGCTCTTTCGGCAAGGGTTCTCCGGTTTGGTAATGACCGGAGATGAGGGTCAGCGCCTCACGTTCCCAGCAGAAGTTCTCCATGAACTGGCTCGGCAGTTCCACCGCATCCCATTCCACCCCGTGAATGCCGGAGACACCGAGATGATCGACCTGGGTAAGCAGGTGATGCAAACCGTGACCGAATTCGTGGAACAGGGTCAGCACTTCGTCGTGGCGCAGCAGGGCGGGGTCCGACCCAGCCGGAGGGGTAAAGTTGCAGGTCAAAAACGCTACGGGGACCTGAATCTTCCCGCCGCTCTTGCGCCGCGTAACGCATTCGTCCATCCACGCCCCGCCGCGCTTCTTGGGGCGGGCATACAAATCCAGATAAAAGCGGCCACGCACCTGGCCGTGGCGGTCGGAAATCTCGTAGAAGTGCACATCCGGATGCCAGACATCGACGCCTTTGATCTCTCGAATCCGCAGGCCGTAAAGTCGCTCGACAACATCGAACATGCCCGGCACGACCCGTGAAGCCGGGAAATACGGCTTGATTTCTTCTTCCGAAATCGCGAACGCATGTTGGCGTAGCTTTTCCGAGTAGTAATTGAGATCCCAGGCTTCCAGCTTTTCCAGACCATGTTGCGCCTGCGCGAACTCGCGCAACGTCTCCAGATCCTTGCGGGCGACCGGCAGGGAATGCTTGGACAGATCCTCCAGAAAATGCATGACATCACCGGTCGAACGCGCCATCTTGGTTGCAATAGACAATTCAGCAAAATTGGCGTAACCCAGCAGTGTGGCCTCTTCATGGCGCAGCGCCAGAATTTTTTCCATGATTTCGGAGTTATCCCAGCGGCCGGCGTTCGGCCCCTGATCGGACGCCCGCGTCGAATAGGCGACATAAAACTCGCGGCGCAGCTCGCGGTCGTCGGCGTAGGTCGTTACCGCAAAGTAAGAGGGGAATTCGAGCGTGAACACCCAACCGGATTGCCCTTGGTTCTCCGCCGTCTGGCTTGCAAGTAACCGCGCCGATTCCGGAATGCCGGCCAACAGACGCTCATCCTCGATGTGCCTGCTCCAGCCGTGGGTGGCATCGAGAAGATTATCCTGGAATTGACTGCACAGTCTGGATAGTTCCTGCGCGATTTCCTTGAATCGCCGTTTTTGTTCCGGCGGCAAGTCGACGCCGGACAGGCGAAAATCGCGCAGAGCGTTCTCGATTATTTTTCGCTGCGCCTCATCGAGAGCCATGAAATCCGGGCTTTCAGCGATACTTTGATAAGCGCGGTAAAGTTCCTCGTTTTGGCCGATCTCGGTCGCATACTCGCTGAGCAGGGGCAAACAGGCATTGTAGGCTTCCCGCAGCGCATCGCTGTTCATCACCGCATTCAGATGGCCGACCGGGGACCACGCCTTGTTGAGGCGGTCATCGATATCTTCCAGCGGCTCCACCAGATTATCCCAGCGATACCCCTTGCCGGGCTCAAGTAACGCGGCGATAGCCGATCGATTGTGCTCCAAAAGCTGGTTGACGGCAGGGATGACGTGTTCTGGCAGGATCTGCGAAAACGGCGGAAGCTCGTGCGGTTCGAGTAAGGGATTGGTCATGGCGATCTGGGATGGGTTGGCGAAATCGGGGTTGCTCCGCTGGAAAACGTTCAGCCCTCACGAAAATAGCTTCAACGATTGGATGATCTGTTCCTTGGCCACGTGCAGGACATTAAGCGAATGCTCTGGCGAAAGCTGGCCATTCTTCAGTTTGCCGCAAGCCGGGATCGAATTGATGGCAGGCAATTCGGCCCTTTTCGTCGTGCCGATATAGGCATGCAGTTTGGATAATATGACAATGTCGCTCAAAGCGAGTTCCGGGCCGCTGTCGTGGAACCAGTCCTCCGCCACCAGGGGAATTTCAACCAGTTCCGGGCTAAAGTTCCAACGGCTGAGTACGTATGCACCGACGGGACCCCTAATCCAGGGCAAGGCCAGACTGATCTCATCAGCAGATGAGTACTCGCGCGGGAAGTTCTCGGCGAAGTAGAGAAAGGGCGTCGCGCCGATGTCGCTGATCAACCCCGCTAGGAGCGCTTCCTCGGCGTTGACGCCGCCGTTGACCGAGGCCAGGACATAACAGAGACTGGAGACATGGATGCTTTTTTTCCATTCCTCTTGAAGCACTTGATTGATATGGTGCTCCTTGCACTGAAAAATCTGCCGCAGGCTATAACTGATCACCAGATTGCGGGTCGCGGCCAGGCCCAGGCGCACGACCGCGTCCCGACAATTGTTGATCGGTCTGCTAGGCAGATAAAGGGGGCTGTTGGCTACGTGCACCAACTTCCCGGCAATGGCAGGGTCCAGTTGTATAATCTTGACCACTTCCGCCAGGTCGATATTCTGTGCAATGGCTTTCCTGACTTTGACCGCAATATCAGGCAGCGACGGGATCTTCATGTCCTCATCCCGATAATTCTGACAGAAGGCCTGAAACAAACGGCTCGAACGCACCTCACTCGGAATATCCTCTGCAAGGGGGTCGATCACGGTCCGCGAGATTGCATCCTCGGTCGAATCTCGGGACATGATCTTCGGAGACACTCGCAAGACCTGTATGTCTGTCTCGGCATGAGCGGTAGCACTGTAGTATTTGCCGCTGCACAAGGGAAAACGAGCCTTCGCGGTATTGGCGTCAACACTATAGGTCTTACCTTCGCCGACATCCATCGTCACGGTCCCTTCCAGTAAGTAAAAAACCGAATGCGAGCGCTCGCCGCGCTGAAAGAGGATGGTTCCGGCCCCAAAGGCCTCGGCTTTTCGATCGAGCGCGAAAGCGTTGATCTCTTCCTCACCGAGATTCCGTATCGGAAACAGTTGCCCCAGCTTGTCCAGGGTGATCGGGATGGGCTTGCGCGTGGTGGGTACCGCTTTGGGTACCGCCAGCATTTCCCGCTCTTGCCCAACGGGAGCGGGCTCGGGACTGGTGTCCGCATTGTCTTTAGAACCGAACAAACGTGTCAGCAAACCCATGATGGCTCCGTTGTCATTTATCGCCTTTGGCCATGTCGCGCCCGGCCGGCCTATGCCATAAGCAGCCAGTCACGCCGAAGGGTTCTCATTTCATATGAGGCGAACCGCATTCCTTTCCTGAAATATTCAAGGCCGTCACCGCATGATAACCAGATGGATGGCGCCAGGCAAAGTACGGACTAGTAGGCCGTTTCAGAAAATTGTTTACGTTATTCTGTCATTTCGAACGGCGTGAGAAATCATATTAGAAAGAAAGGGTCGGCTTGGAGTTCTCCCTTATGGTCGAAATGACAAGCTTTTGCCGAAACGCAGTACAAGACCTCCCCTCGCCCATTCAGCTTGCGATGGCGTTCAAGTCCACCAGCGGACGGCCATAACGCACGAAGCGGGGCGCCGTCACTCGAACCTCCTTAATCTGGGCACGCATTTCGACCTGACAGCGGGAAAAGCTGCCGGCCGGCAATCTGGCGAAGGCGATAGAGCGATTCAGAGTCGGCGAAAACCCCCCGCTGGTGATTTCCCCCTCGCCGCCGCCCGGCACGATCACTCGCTGGTGAGTTCGCAGAACGCCCTTGTCATTCAGCAGCAGCCCAACGAACTGGCGCAAATCTTCGCGCTGTCGTTGCGCCTCCAAAGCCTCCCGCCCAATGAATCGCCGCGTTTCCGGTTGCCAGGCAACCGTCCAGCCGATACCGGTCTCCAACGGGCTCACGGTTTCGTCCATGTCCGCGCCATAGAGGCGCATCCCGGCCTCCAGCCGGAGCGTATCACGGGCACCCAGCCCGCAGGGTTTGACGCCAGAGTCCCGTAGCGCCCGCCACAGTGAGACCGCGTTCTCCTTGGGCAGGACGATTTCATAGCCGTCCTCACCGGTGTAGCCCGTGCGCGAAACTTGCCATTCGTTCCGCTGGACTCCCTCGAAAAAGCCCAGTGTCGACGCTACCTGCCGGAGCGCGTGATTTAGGCAGGCATCAGCCTTGCGCCGTGCCTCGGGGCCCTGCACGGCGATCAAGGCCAAATCGGTGCGATGGGTGACTGTTACCGCAAAGTGTTCAGACTGGCGGCCTATCCAGGCGATATCCTTTTCACGGGTGGCGGCATTGGCGATGATCCGAAAGCGCTCCCCGCCCCAAGAATAGGCAATCAGGTCATCCAGAACACCGGCCGCCTCGTTGAGCATGCAACTGTAAATTGCTTGGCCAGGCTGGCCCAAGCGCTCGATGTCGTTGGTAAGGAGTCTACGAAGGAAAGCGCGGGACTCCCGTCCGTCCAGGTCGATCACAGTCATGTGCGAGACGTCGAACATCCCGGCGTCGTGACGCACCGCGCGATGTTCCTCGAGTTGGGAGCCGAAGTGCAAGGGCAGTTCCCAGTCGGCGAACTGCACCATGCGCCCGCCGAGCTCTTGGTGGATATCAAAGAGAACCGTCTGTTGCGCCATTCGTGCATCCCCAGAAGATGGCTGACGGACGGTATCGTAGCACATGCAGTGTATGAGAAGCTTCCCACCTCCTCACCGGTGTAGCCCAAGGCGGGAAGGGGTCAGTCGGCCAACGGAGGCGGTAGCCCCATAAGAGGGAATAAGCTCGCAATGGATGCGCGCACCCAAAACAAGAAGCCGGCTTGGGCCGGCTTCTTCTGCAGTCGTTGCGGGCAAGGTTCGTCCTAAAGCAGGGGGACGATCAAGAGTGCCACGATGTTGATGATCTTGATCATCGGGTTGATGGCGGGGCCTGCGGTATCTTTGTAGGGGTCGCCCACGGTATCGCCGGTGACTGCAGCTTTGCGAGCCTCGGAACCCTTGCCGCCGAAATGGCCGTCCTCGATGTATTTCTTGGCGTTGTCCCAGGCGCCACCGCCGGTGGTCATGGAAATCGCCACGAACAAACCGGTGATGATCGAGCCGATGAGAACGCCACCCAACGCCTGTTTGCCCAGTATGAACCCAACCGCTATAGGTACGGCGATGGGCAGGAGAGAAGGGATGATCATCTCGCGGATGGCTGCCCGGGTGAGCATATCTACCGCCTTGGAATAATCCGGTTTGGCGGTGTAAGCCATGATGCCGGGAATTTCCCGGAACTGGCGCCGCACCTCAGTGACGATGCCGCCGGCCGCCCGCCCTACCGCCTCCATTGCCAGGGCGCCGAACAGGTAGGGCACCAGGCCGCCGATGAACAGACCGATAATGACCCGATAGTCGGACAGATCGAAGGCGGTATTGCCGCCCAGGGCGTGCGTGTAATCGGCGAACAGCACCAGTGCGGCCAGACCCGCGGAACCAATGGCGTAGCCCTTGGTTACCGCCTTGGTGGTGTTGCCCACCGCGTCCAGCGGATCGGTGATATTGCGGATTTCCTCCGGTAGCCCCGCCATCTCGGCAATGCCGCCGGCGTTGTCGGTGATGGGGCCATAGGCGTCCAGGGCCACGATCATGCCGGTCATGGACAGCATGGCGGTGGCGGCGATGGCGATGCCGTAAAGCCCGGCCAGTTGATGAGCGCCCCAGATGCTGGCGCAGACCGACAGCACCGGCAGCGCGGTCGCCTTCATGGAAAGGCCTAGCCCGGCAATGATGTTGGTGCCAGAGCCGGTGGTGGAAGCCTCCGCGATATGACGCACCGGAGCGTATTCTGTCGCGGTGTAATACTCGGTAATCCACACCAGCGCAGCGGTCAATCCCAGGCCGATCAGAGAAGCCAGGTAAAGATTCATGGACGATACCAGCTTGCCATCAATCATCACGCCATCGCCCAGCACCATGGTGGTCACCGGATAGAATGCGATCACTGCCAGCACGCCAGAGACAATCAAACCCTTGTACAGCGCGTTCATGATCTTGGCACCAGGCTGCGTCTTGACGAAGAAAGTACCAACAATGGAAGCAATGATGGAAATCCCACCCAGCACCAGCGGATAGATCACAGCTTCAGGTGAGCCTGTAATCAACAGACCGCCCAGCACCATGGTCGCGATAATGGTCACGGCGTAGGTTTCGAACAAGTCGGCAGCCATACCTGCGCAATCGCCCACGTTGTCGCCCACGTTGTCGGCAATCACCGCTGGGTTGCGAGGATCATCCTCCGGAATCCCGGCTTCGACCTTACCTACCAGGTCAGCGCCAACGTCAGCACCCTTGGTGAAGATACCGCCACCAAGACGGGCGAAGATGGAAATCAGCGAGCTGCCGAAAGCCAGTCCCACCAGAGCGTGAGTGGCATCCTTGGCAGTTTCACCCATCATCAGCGTCAGGAAGGCATAGTAACCAGCCACACCGAGCAGACCAAGGCCAACCACCAACATGCCAGTGATGGCACCGCCTTTGAAGGCAACGTTCAGGGCGGCATTGATGCCGTCCTT
>Ga0209254_10006870_pt1 | contig 10503 bp, 9 predicted proteins | sample FrelakmetDIP11DI_FD_187148 | JGI IMG/M metagenome (GOLD analysis project Ga0209254, IMG submission 187148) | Freshwater lake sediment microbial communities from the University of Notre Dame, USA, for methane emissions studies - DIP11 DI (SPAdes)... | ecosystem: Environmental > Aquatic >... | reverse complement strand
GGGATCCGGCGGGGTTACTCGCTCGCAAACGCGGCCGGAACTTTACGCGTTTGCTCGCGAGTACCCCGCCACCTCGCGCGTGCCGAGGAATACGGAGCGCATCCCGCAGCGGCGCTCGCGCGGAGCGGGTTCAATCGAAATGGACGTGCCCGTTCGATCTCGGTCAGTCGAAAGCGGGAGTCGGCTGCCGCGCGATGAAATCGGGTCCGGGACCCCCAAGCGAGTGACTAAGTTCCGGCGGAACGAGCGAGGGGGTCCCGGACCCGTTGTCATCGTGAGTCTGGTGGTGCCGGCGGAGGGAGTTGAACCCCCGACCTGAGGTTTACAAAACCACTGCTCTACCAACTGAGCTACGCCGGCAACGGCCGGCATTCTAGCCCTCCCGCGCACCCGCCTGCTTTCCGTTCGCGCACAGGTGCACGAAAAGGCCCAGAACTGCCATGGTCCAGACGATGACCGCGCTGGACGGCAGGTCCGTGACCACCGAGAGCGCGAGACCGACCACGTAGCTCGCGATCCCGAGCCCATAGCCGATCGCGAGCTGGCGCCTGCCCGCGTACCGGTAGGTCGCGACCGCCGGCACGATCAGGCTGGTGAACACCAGGTAGACGCCGACCATCTGGACCGACGCCGTCACCATGACGGCAAACAGCAGGTAGAAGCCGATACGGCCTATCTGTTCCCGCCAGAGGAACCACACGATGGCGAAGATGCCGGTGAGGATCGCGGTCCGGATGAGCTGCGTGTTCGAGACCCAGAGAATCTGGCCTGACAATAGTTCCTTGAGGTTGTCGCCGCCGTGCGGATCGTTCGCGAGCAGGAGGATCTGCAGCGCGGAGGCCAGCACGAACAGGATGCCGATCAGTGCCTCCTGCGCCTCGGGTCGCTTGCGCTCGGTCCAGGTGAGCAGCAGCGCGCCCGCGAGCGCCGCCGCGCCGGCCGCGGCCTGCGCAGTCCAGCCCTCGATGGGCAAGCCGAACCGGCTCGCCGCGATCACGCCGAGCGCCGCGACCTGCGCGATCGCGAGGTCAATGAACACGATGCCGCGCGCGAACACCTGCTGCCCCATCGGCACGTGCGAGGCCACGACCAGCACGCCCGCGATCAACGCGGGCCAGAGAATGCTCATCTCGGTGGACAACAGGTTCATTGCGCAGCCCCCAGCAGCCTGTCCAGCGTGTCGTCGAAGAGGCCGAAGAGGTCCTTCGCGCCCGAACTGCCGCCCACCGAGTACGGGAGCACGACGGCGGGCGCGTGTACGCGATTCGACAGCCAGTTCGCCGCCTTCGGGTCGTTGTAGGCGTTCAGCAGGATCATCCTCGGCGGCGTCGCGGCGAGGCGCATGACGAGCTCGCCGAGGTAGCCCGCGCTCGGCGGCACGCCCGGCTTCGGCTCGATCGCGGCGAGTTCCTTGAGGCCGAGCCAGCGCAGGAGATACGCCTGGTCGCGGTGCATGACCACCACCGGGACCTCCTTGAGTGGCGCGGCTTTCGCCTGCCAGCGCGTCATGGCCTCGCTCCAGCGCCGGTCGAAGTCCGCGCCGCGCGCAGCGTAGTAATCCGCGCCGGCGGGATCGACGGCCGCGAGCTTCGCGGCGAGCGCCTTCGCGACCGCGGCTACGTTGCGCGGATCGAGGTGCAGGTGCGGGTTGCCGAACGGGTGGATGTCGCCCATGGCGCGATCGAGTTTCGCCGGCACTTCGACGAGCCGGACGGCGGATGCCGCCTCGAAGAACCCGGGCGCGCCGCGCTGGATGCGCGCATTGCCGGATTCCTGGAGGAGCACCGGCAGCCAGCCGGCCTCGAGCTCGGCGCCGTTCGCGACCAGGAGGTTCGCCGTGCGTGCCCGGGCAACCAGGCTCGGCTTTGCTTCCACGTGATGCACGTCCTGCATCGCCGTCGTCGCGACGTAGACGTCGACCCGGTCGCCACCCAGCTCGCGCGTGAGCGCGCCCCAGTCGGCCGTGGTTGCGAGGACGCGCACGGCCGCCTGCGACGGCAGCGCAAGTACCAGGATGCACAGCGCCAGGGCGCCACGGATGAAGTTCTTCATGGGCGTCTCCTAGTACTTGTGCGTGCCGTGCGCGCCGATGCCGAACAGGTATTGCAGGACGAGCTGCCGGTCGGTGTCGCCGTCATCGCGGGCTTCGTCCCACGCGTACTGCAGGCGCCAGCGGGAAAACTCGCTCGGGTTCCAGTCCACCATGACGGTCGTGCGACTCGGGTCGCCGGCCAGGAGTGCCGGGAAGTCGGCCGCCGCGAGGCTTCCGGATGTCACCAGGCCGATCGCCGGATTGCCGGAATCGAGCGCGTCGTAACGCAGGCCCGCGCGCCAGCGCGGCGTGAACTGGTAGACGCCCTGCAGGTACCAGCCGGACTGGGTGCTCCGGTACGAGTCGGTGAGAGCGGCATTCTCAAGGTCGAAAGCCAGCTCGCCGGTCTCGCGGCGCTCCATGTACTCGCCCTGCAGTTTCAGGAAGCGGCGCGCGGAGTTGCCGTCCGGCGCCCACTTGAGGACCGCGTCGGCGACCCAGGTGCGCGAACTGCCGGTGAAGGCATTCAGCACCGGGTTGCCGGCGATGTCTGCGTCCTCGTACTCGCGTCCCTCGGCGTCGAGGTCGATCCACGAGCCGCCGACCCTCCAGCTCGCCGTGGCGCCGAGGTCGCCGCCGACATGGGCAAAGAGCGTCGTGCCGTTCAGGCCATTCCCCTGTTCCCGCGTGCCGGGGAACGCGTCACCGTTGCCGGTTTCGGCGCCGAGCTCGACGAAGAGATCGGTCGGCGCCAGCCATTTGAGCTGCACGCCATCCTGTGACCGCTGGTTGCCAAACAGCGCCTGGTAGACGAGCGGCTGGTCCGCGAAGTCCCAGGCATGCGCATGCACCTCGTTGAGGTAGCCGAAGCCCGAGAAAAAGCGCCCGCCTTTGGCCGTGAGCCCCGCCGGCAGCGCGAGGGTGCGGAAGAACGCCTCCTCCACCTCGATCTCGTCCTCGCCGGTGATCGCCGCCGTGAGCTGGGCGGTGAAGTACGGGTCGACGCTCGCCGCCAGCGTCATCTCGGATTCGCCGAGGCTGAAGCTGCGTTCACCGGGACCGATCTCGCCGCCGTTCGGCAGGAAGCCGGCCATGCGCCAGTCTTCCGGATCGCGCGACGTATCCCCATAGCTGCCGGCGAGCACGAGCGAAATGGCCGGATTGAAGGCGGAAGCGCTACTGGCCGCCGGCGCGGTGGGCGCCGCTTCCGCGACTGGCGCGACCGCCGGCGCGGATTCGAGCGCGGCGATGCGCGCCTCCAGCGCCGCGACGCGAGCGTCGTAGTCAGACTTCAGCGAATCGAGCTCGGCGCGCAGCGCCGCGGCATCATCCTCGGCGCGCGCCGGCTGCGCGAGCACGGCGCAGGCGACGGCCATGAGCGCGGCAAGGGGCTTGTAACCAGGCATGTTTCACCTCGTCTGAAAAGCGGAACGCCGGCCGCATGCGGCGGCCGGAATCAATCGACTTCAGACGACGGCAGGCGGTGCGCGGGCGCGGAAGGCCCTGAAAGGCGAAGAACGTGTTTCGGGAGCAGCGGCCTCGGGGACGACGGTCACCCAGGCGATCGAACGCGCGGGTAGCACGGGCGGCGCCACGGCCACCGCGTTCTGCAACTGCGACGAGGCGAGGCAGGTGCCGCAATTGCGCGCCGTGCCGAGTGTCTCCGACGGATCGGCGAGCGGGTGCGAATAGAGGTGGATTTCGGCGCCGAACTGCGCGAGCAGCAGGGCCAGCGCCAGCCAGCGGCCCATCAGCCCAATCCGTCTGCGGTTCAGCTTCAGCGCCACGGTGCCAAACAGCCTATCACAACCGCCTCAGGTGCCCGCGTCCTCGCAGGGTTTGACCTCGAGCCTCAGGATTCGGCCGACCTCGCCCTGCAGGCGGGCGGCGTCCGGAAGCTCCGCGGGCGGCACGACATCCACGTCGATCCAGTACACGGTACCGGTGCGCTCGCGATCGACAATGCGCGGCTCGAGGCCGATCGCCCTGGCGTCGTCGAGCCTTCGGAGCGCGCGCTGCCGCTCGCTGAAGAGCCCGAGCGAGATCGTGACGTCACTGCCGTCAGCCGGCATCGCGTAGGCATCCGCGACACCGGCACGCCGCAGCCGCTCGATGATGGCGCTCGCCGCCGTGCGGTCAGGCACACCGCCCAGCGTCACCCAGTAGCCCTTCCACACGACGCCCTCTCCCGCGCGCTGGCGCGGCTCGAGGTCGTTCTCGCGCAGCAGTGTCGAGGCGCGTGCAGCGTCGGTCAGGTCGGTGAACGGGCCGAGGCTCAGGCAGTTATCGCGCGGCCGTGCGGAGCTTGCCGCCGATTGCGCGGGCGCGGCCTCGCGCGCGAGCTGGAGGCTCCCTTCCGCAGCAGCAGCCGTGGCGGGCGGCTCGCCCGAGGGCGAGACCCAGTGCGTCCAGCCGTACCAGGCCAGGTTCGCGAACAGCAGCAGGGCGAAGGCTAGTCTCACGACCCCAATTTAACACCGCACGGGGCGGACGCTCACTTCGCCGGACACGATCCGGCGCGGGGCGCCGTCCACCTCGAGGAGCAGGGCTCCGTCGTCGTCCACGCCGCGTGCGCAGCCCTCCAGCATCTGCCCGCCGTGCAGGACGGCAACGGTGCGTCCTGCCAGCGAGTCCGCGCCCCGCCACTCATCCGCGAAGGCCGACATGCCGCGGGCGCCGTACTCGACGAGGGCCGTCGAAAGCTCCGCAATCAGAGCCGCCGCGAGCGCATTACGCGGCGGCGGCTCGCCGAGCGTCGCGAGGTCCACCGCCCGCACGCCCTCGATGGCGAGGCGCTCGCGCGCGGAGGCCGGCAGGCGCACGTTGACCCCGACGCCGACGACGACATAGGCAGGTCCGGCCGCCTCGCTGCGCAGGTCGATCAGGATCCCGCCGAGCTTGCGGTCGTCCTGGACGATGTCGTTCGGCCACTTGAGCGCGAGCCCTTTGACACCGAGCCTTCCGAGCGCGCGCAAGGACGCCACGCCGGCGGCGAGCGACAGTGCGGCCAGCGTCGCCGGCGCATCAGGATAGCTCCAGTTCAGCGAGAGGCAGAGGCCGGAAGCAAAGGGCGCAACCCAGTGGCGCCCGCGCCGGCCACGGCCAGCACTCTGGAACTCTGCGAGGCAGGCGTCGAAGCGACCGGCCGGCAGATCCTCGACGGCGAGCAGGTGGTCGCTAGTGGAGGCGAGCGTCTCGTGCACCTCGAGATGACGCAGCCGGTCGCACGCGACTGGCGGCAGCGCGGCGCGGATGCGGGTTGCATCGAGCAGGTCGATCGGCGACTCGAGGCGATAGCCACGACCTGGCAGCGCCTCCAGCGCGACGCCCCACTCTGCAAGCTGCTGCAGTCGCTTCCAGACCGCGGCGCGGGACACGGAAAGCGCCGCCGCCAGTTCCTCGCCGGAATGCAGGGCACCGTCCGCCATCAGGCGGAGCAACTCGATGCGCCCGCTCATCGCGACGGGCCACGCGGGCGGAACAGCCAGAGTTTCTCCAGCCGCGGCTCGGTGCCGGCCTTCATGCGCGCGAAGTTGCCGCGGTGCGCCCAGCCGATGAGCAGTGCCATCGCCACTGCGAATGCGATCCACGATCCCGTCACGAGCGGTGAGAATCCGCTCGCGGCGGCGACCGTGGCAGCCGCCGTCACCGTGGCGAGTCCGACGTAGCCGGTGAACAGCGCGACCAGAAACCAGGCCGCCAGGCCAATGACGAGCAGGACCGGCGCGAGCGCGAGCAGCACACCCGCGAGCGTCGCGGCGCCCTTGCCGCCGCGGAAGCCGTGCCACATCGGCCAGATGTGGCCGGCAACGACGGCCGCGCCGCAGCAAACGGTGAGCCAGTCGCGTGCGATCCCCGGGTCCTCGGCGACGCCTGGAATCGCGAGTCCCGGCAGCCAGCGCGCGGCGACCCAGCCCTTGCCGACGTCGATGAAGACCGTGGCTGCGGCGAAAGCGAACCCCTGGGTTCGCAACGCATTGGTGCCGCCGGCGTTGCCGCTGCCCTGCGTGCGGATGTCGACGCCGCGGATCTGGCCGACGACCAGCGCGCCGACGATGGAGCCGAGCAGGTATGCGATCAGCGTCTTGAGGCCAAGCTCTAGCACGGCGCGCTCCGTGGGAGGAAGACCTCGGCGATCATGCAGCGAACGCTGCCGCCGCCTTCCCATTCAATCGTCGGGATGGGCGCGGCGACGATGCCGCCGTGGCGCTCGAGGCGGCGCCGCTTCGCCGGCGCAAGCGACTGCCAGGCGGTCTCTGACATCGCGATGCGTGCGCCCCCGTCGCGCGCCCGGAGCGCCAGCATGTTGCCGGCGAAATGGTTCATCTCCTCGACGTCGATCTCGATCACCTCGTGACCCGCCTCAGCGAGCTCGCCGAGGACTGCGGCGCGGCGCTTCGCATCCGGGATTGCTGCGGCACAGATCACGGCGAAGCCCTCGCCCACCGCCATCAGCACGTTCGTGTGGTAGATGGGCCGCCCGTCCGGCCCCAGCGCGTCGAACTCCAGCGCGCGGTAGCCGAGCGCCACGCAGAACTCGGCGAGCGCGGCCGGGGTCGTGCGCGGCGAGCGGCAGGCATAAGCCAGGCGCGAGTGCCGGTCGAGCACGAGGCTGCCCGTGCCTTCGAGGAATTCCCCGCGCTCCTCGAGCGGCGAGAGATCGATCGTGCGCGTGATGCGAAATCCGGCGCGCTCGACCGCGGCGAGGTGCTGAGGGCAGCGCTCCGCGCGACGCGAAGGCGCCAGCATCGGGTACAGCGCGACCGTACCGTCGGCGTGGAAGCTGACCCAGTTGTTCGGGAAGCAGGCGTCAGGCTTCACTGGCTCGGGCGAGTCGACCGCGACGATGACTTCGACGCCGGCATCGGTGAGCCGGCGCACGAGCCCATCGAACTCGCGCAGGGCCAGGACAGCGTCATCCGCGATCGACTCTGCGTGCTGGAAGCGGTTGGATTCCGCCGTTTCCGGGTTTGAGCCGAATCGCGCGGGGCGGACCATCAGTACCGCTTCGGCGCACTGATTCTCGGGGTCGTGCACGGCAGGCACCATCGCTGCTACTGGCCGGGGAACTCGGTTCCCGGCAGCCGCGTGATGCCGCGCTCCGCTTTCTGCTTCTCCACCATCCGCGCAACGTCCGCGAGGAGCTGCCGCGCGTCGTAGACAATGCCGTCCTTGATCGTGTACCTGATGCCCCCGACCCGCTCGGCCACGCCCGTCTCGTCGTTCAGGCGCACGGCGCCGGTCCCGTAGAGCACCTTGAGGTTCGCGACCGGATCCTCGGGCACGATGACGAGATCGGCGAGCAGCCCCGGCCGCACGACCCCGAACTCGATCGGCTTCCCCTTCGGCTCGTGCAGCGCCTGCGCGCCGTGCAGGGTCGCCCCGCGGATCACTTCCAGCGGATGAAAGCCCGCCTCCTGCAGCAGTTCCATCTCGGAGATCGTACCGAAGCCAAAGGTGTTGTAGATGTAGCCGGCATCCGAGCTGACCGTCACCCGCCCGCCGAGGTTCTTGTAGTCGTTCAGGAAGGCCATCCAGACGCGGTAGAAATTGCGCCAGGCCGTCTCGTCCCAGCTCGTCCAGTCGAAGTAGTAAGAGCCGTGGTTGACCCGGCTGGGCAGATAGAAGTCCCACAGCGATGGCAGCGTGTACGACTCGTGCCAGTCCGAATTGCGGCGCGCCATGACGTCGCGGCTGGCGAGGTAAGCCGTCATGGTGGGATCGAGGATGACGTTCAGCGACTTGAACTCGGCGAGCAGTGACTTCCAGGCCTCGCTGCCCCGCTCGTGCACCAGATTCCACTGCCGCGCCACCTGCGCGAACCGGTGCTGCTCGTCCGCGTGGTTGTGGCCCGGCGGCCAGGGCTGCACGTCGTGGCCGTCATAGAGCGCTTCGAAGATCCCGTAAAAATGTGTAACGGTGCCGAGCCCGAGCCGGGCGGCGTCAAGCGCGTTCATCTGTGCGACGCCTTGCTGGCTCAGGTGCGCGGTCGTGCCGAGGCCATGCTTCTTCGCCTCGTCGAGGACCGCTGCCATGATCTCGGGTGGGTAGGCGTTGAGCTTCAGCCCGTCGATGCCGGTCGCCGCGGCCTTGCGCACCCAATCCCTCGCCTGCTCGGGCGTCCCGATGTGCGCCTCCCATTCGTCGAGCGGCAAGCGGTAGGTGAACATGCGGGGTGCCGTGATCTCGTTCCGCGCGCTCCGGCCCTTCTCGCTTTCCGAGAATGCGGGCGATGCGTAAGGGACGCCGCGGCCGGCCGTGATGCCGTGGGCCATCCAGAGCTTGTAGACGTACTCTGCCTCGGGCGTCTTTGGCGTATCGCCGCTGTGCAGGTGCAGGTCGACGAAGCCGGGCAGTACGTACATGCCGGTGGCGTCGATCTCTTGGGTGGCATCCTGCGGCCGGCTACTCGAGCGCATGTCGCCCGCGGCAGCATCGACCGCAAACAGGGCCTTGATGCGGTTGCCCTCGACGACGATGTCCACCGGCCCGCGCGGCGGCGCGCCGGTACCGTCGATCACGGTCGCATTGCGGATGATCAGCCGCGCGAAGGGCCCTTCGCCCTCGGCACGCGGCGGCGCGGGCTTTGGATCCGTCGATTCTTCCTGGGCGATCGCGGAAGGAAACGGCGCGGCGGCAGCAAGACCCAGGACCATCATCACGCCGCACAGGCGGCGCAATACTTCCGCATTCATGTTTCCGCCCCTCCGCCCCGATCCGCGGGGCCGGCCCATCTTACCGGGACAGGCCCGCCCGGGCAGGGACTAGAACTCGATCCGGAACCCGAGCTGCAGTCGCCAGACGGACGGGAGCGTCGAGACCGCCTTGAACGGCGTTACCGGCTCCGTCTGGCCCGAGCGTGGGCGGTAGACGTAGCAACTCGCGGCGCCATTGGGGCAGCCGGTCGTTGCGATGCGCACGGCATCCGCAACCGGCGTGACATACGGGAAGCTCACCTGGCGCAGCTGGCCCCAGCTGTTGTCGATGAGGTTCGCGAAGTTCTCGATATCGAAGGTGATGATTCCGCGTGTCTTGCGGAAGATCGGCAGCTCCTGGGAGAAACGCAGGTCGAGCACGGACAACCAGGGGCTTCGGTGCGAGTTGCGCGGTACGATCCGGCCGCGGAACCTGGCGAGGCCCTGGTCCTCGACGTAGGCGTTCATGTCCGTTTCGAACCGCGCGGCCGCGGCGCTCGCCGAGCTGAAGGCGCCCTCGGCCGTGCAGCCGGTGACGAAGCCCACCTCACCTGCCGTGCAGGCACCCTCGAAGATCACGTCGCCGTCGGGCACATAGAAAAGGTGCCGCTGCCGGGAGTCCTGGCGCGGATCGCCCCAGACGAGCGAGCCGGCGCCGAAGGTGTAGCTGTAGGGCCGGCCCGAACGGCGCTCGCCGATCAGCGCGATGCTGGTCTCGTAATCGCCGAAAAATGCCTTGCGCCAGGCGAACGAACCGGTGAACCGGTGCTCGATCTCGTAGTTCGAGGTCTCGAGACCCGGGTTGTTCGGGTCCGACACGGCCACGTTGTCCCAGTTCGACGAGGCCGTCGAGCTGGTGCCCGGGTTGACGTCCTTGACGTCCTGGTGACCGTAGCCGAGGTACGCATCGAAGCGACCTGCCGACGTGCGCCAGGTCTTGCTCGCGTCGACCGAGAACACCGTCTGCTCGCCCTCGCCGGTGTTGGTGAGCAGGAAGTCCTGGATGCTCGTACTCGTGCGGCCATCGGGACGTGGCCCGTAGATCGGACGCCCGTCCGGCGCCGTGCCGACCTGCTGCAGGCGGATGTCCTGCCAGAGCACTTCGTCCTTGATCCGCGAGTAAATGATGGCCGCGCCGAGTTCGACGTCCCAGGGCAGGGTGTGGTTGATGCCGAAGTTCCAGCGGTACTGCGAGGGAACCTCGAAGTCCGGATCGATCGCGTTGACCGGCCCGTCGTTGCGCTGGGTCGCGAGGAAATCGAGCACGTCCTGCGGGATATCGAAGCCGGTGCCGCCATCCAGCGACGCTTCCAGCGGGTTTCCGGTGCCGCGGGCGATATCCGCGCGCACGACCGTCACGCCGTCGTTGGAGAAGCTGTTCGAGACCCAGACGTTCGGCGTGCCGCCGCCGAACAGGCCGAAGCCGCCGTACACAGTCGTCGCCGGCGTCCACTGCCAGTTGAAGCCGATGCGCGGCATCATGAGGTCGCGCCCGTCGAGCGTCGACTGGTTGTTGAACCCGTAGCGCCCGGAAAAATTCTGGTTCAACAGCGGCTGGTCGCTGCTCGAGAACAGGTCGAAGCGCACGCCAGCCTGGATCTTGAGGTCCGGCGTCGCCTGCCATTCGTCCTGCACGTAGAAACTGTCGACGTCGTAGCCAAAGGTCGCGGCGCCGTCCGTTGCATTGTTCGTGAACGCGTTGGCGTAGGAGAGGCTGGTCGCCGCCTGGGCGGCGAAATTGTCGGTTCCGGTCGCGGTCACGACGCCGTTGCCGTC
>Ga0209254_10006869_pt1 | contig 10504 bp, 6 predicted proteins | sample FrelakmetDIP11DI_FD_187148 | JGI IMG/M metagenome (GOLD analysis project Ga0209254, IMG submission 187148) | Freshwater lake sediment microbial communities from the University of Notre Dame, USA, for methane emissions studies - DIP11 DI (SPAdes)... | ecosystem: Environmental > Aquatic >... | reverse complement strand
GCCCCATCATCACCACGTCGCTGACCGTGACGGGGAAGCTCCAGTCGATCTCCTCGCGCTGGGGCACGTAGGCGATGGGGTCAGCCTGGCCGCCGGGCGCGCGGCCGTGCAGGAGCACGCGCCCGCCGCGCAGCGGCAGCAGGCCGACCAGAGCCTTGAAGAGCGTCGACTTGCCGGCTCCGTTGGGCCCCACGATCGCGACCTGGGCGCCGTGCGGCACGTGCATGGTCACGGCGTCGAGAGCCGACCGGCCGTTGTAGCTCACGGTGGCGTCGTCGATAGCGAGGTAGGACGCGGATGTGCTGTCGCCGGCGATCACTTGAGCGCGTCGACCACTCTCTGCGTGTCGAACGTCATCATGTCGATGTACGTCGGCGCCACGCCGTCCGGCTCGGTGAGCGAGTGGTCGAGCAGGTCGTCGACCACGGTGATACCAGTCTCGGCGGCGATCTGCTGGGCGAGCTTGGGGTTCTCCTCGATCTCCACGAAGATGGCCTTGGCGTCGCTGGCGCGGATGGCCGCCGTGAGGTCGCCGAGCTGCTTCGCCGTCGGTGTCTCGCCGGTCCCGACGCTGGGGATGACCGTCCCGACGACCGAGAATCCGTAGCGGTCGGCGAAGTACCCGTGACTGGCGTGGTTCATCACGAGCAGACGATTCTCCGCTGGCACCATTGCGACCTGGCTCTTGATCCACGCGTCCAGCACGTCGAGCCGTTTGGCGTAGGCGGCGGCATTGGCGTCGTACAGCGCGGCGCCGTCCGGGTCTGCCTTCGCGAACGCGTCGCGGATGTTGGCCACGTAGGTCTTCACGAGCACCGGGTCGAGCCAGAAGTGCGGATCCGTCTCGGAGCTCTCGAGCGGCGGCTCGCCGGTCTGCGGCGAGCGGCTCTGGAGACCGGCGGAGGTGTCGACGATCGTCGCCTCGCCGCCGGCGTTCTCGAGCGTCTTGAGCAGCGGGCCTTCGAGACCGCTTCCGTTGACGACCACGAGGTCGGCGGTCGCGACCTCGCGCAGGTCCGCCGGGGTGGGCTCGAACGAGTGCGGATCGGTGTCGAGGGGCACGAGCGAGCGCACCTCGAAACGGTCTCCGGCCACGTTCTGGGCGATGTCCGCGAGAAAGCTCACGGAGGCGACGACGTCGAGCGGAGTGTCGCCCGTCGCGTTCGCCGTCGTCTGCTCGGCGCCACACCCGGCGGTGAGCAGAAGGCCGCCGACAAGGAACGTGAGGAGGATCCTCGAGGTGCTCGATCTGGTCATCTGCCACTCCTTGGCTCGTGGCTGTCGCTGTCGGTGCGGCAAGTGGTACAGAGGCCGCTGAGTTGCAGGAAGTGCTCGGTGATACGGTAGCCGGTCTGCCGGGCGGCGGCGTCGACGACCGCGCTCATGTCGCAGTCCGTGAACTCCATCGCCCGGCCGCAGCGGCTGCAGACCACGGTGTGGCCGTGCGCCGCGCCGGCGGGCACGAAGGCTTCGCAGTGGTCGTGCCCGTGCACGCGGCGCAGGGCGCCGATCTCACTGAGCAACTCCAGGGTGCGATACACGGTCGTCAGGCCCAGCTCGGGGCAGCGCTCGCGCGCCGCATCGAAGACCTGCACGGGGCTCACGCTCGACGAAGCATCGGCGACCGCGTCGACCACCGCTCGCCTCTGCCGCGTGAGGCGCAGGCCACGCGCGGCGAGCGTCTCGGCGATCTGGTCGACGTCAAGGTCCATGAGGGCCCTCCGGTCACCTGAAACTGAAAACCGTTTTCAGTACGGGGCAGAGCGCAGCTTAGCAGGAGCAGGGGGTTCGTGCAATGCGCGAGGATCGCGGGGTGGCGGTGGCTCGCCCGCGCGCCGTCAGGCTAGTGCGGTCGCGCGTACGGGCAGGCGGCGATGCAGATGCCGCAGATCTGCGCGCCCACGGTCTCGAAGAGGGTCATCTGGTGCCGGCAGGCGGCGGCGTCGAAGAGGTCGTCGCGAGCCATGCCGGCGCGCCACTGCACGTCGCGGCCGCAGCCGGCGGGGCAAGCGTCGACGCAGGCGCGGCAGTCGCCGCACCGGCTCTCGGCGATGGCCTCGCCGACGGGCAGGTCGAGGTCGGTGAACACCGTGGCCAGGCGGACCGCCGGGCCGAACCGCGATGAGACGAAGAGGGCGGTCTTTCCGATCCAGCCGAGGCCGGCGCTCGTGGCCGCCGTCTTGTGCGGGAAGGGCCTGTGGCCGTTGCCGTCGTCTGCGCCGGTCGCCACGACCCGCTCCGCGGTGTGGCCGTGCACGCGCAGCACGTCGACGAGCGCCCCGGTGGCGTCGTCGAGCGCGAGGTTGAGGCGCAGGTACTCCTGGTAGTAGTCCTCGGTGGGTCCGTGCCGCAGGCCCCGCACCACGAGTTGGTCGACGCGCATGAGCATCGCGATCGCGATGGGGTAGTCGGGAGCAAGGGGCAGGCGCGGCGCGTTGGCCGCGACGCCCCAGGCGTCGATGTCTTTGGTCCTGAGCAGCTGCCCGATGGCGTGTCGGTCGAGAACGCTGAGCATTTCACCCCTTCCGCGGGTCGGCCGGTGGTGGCTGCTGCCGGCGGCCCGGCTTTCCCGCGTTCATCCTTGCACCCGGCACCCGAAGCTGACAATGGACGTGACAACGGACATTTGCCGCCCGTGTTGTCCGTTCTGGCTAGCAGGGTGGCGCCGTTGTCGGACGCGCGGAGGAGTGGAAAGGGCACCCGCACATCGAGTGGCAGGCTCCTGAACTTTGTGCCGAATTGCACAAATATGTTTGATTTCCGTAGGAAACTGGCGATACCCCAGGAGAGAGCGACCAGCCAAGGAGGTGAACATCATGGGTCCCGTCCCGTTCTACAAGACCACGGTGAAGCGCGAAGAGCGCAGCCGCCGTAAGTGACGGGCGAGCACGATGAACAGGACAACCGGCATCGTGTCGCCACCCGAGAGGGGGACGTTCCCGACGTGAGGACCGTCCCCCTCCTGGCGTACGGGGGCGCCGGCGCCGGGAGGGACCTCGCGGGGTGTCAGACCCCGCGGAAGCGGCGGAGGCGCAGGCTGTTGGTCACGACGGTCACGCTCGACAGGCCCATGGCCGCGGCCGCGTAGATGGGGTTCAGGAGCACTCCGAACGCGGGGTAGAACACGCCGGCCGCCAGCGGGATCAGCGCCACGTTGTAGGCGAACGCCCAGAAGAGGTTCTGCTTGACGATGCGGATGGTGGCGCGCGACAGCGAGATCGCCGTGGCCACGCCCCCGAGATCGCCCGACATGAGGGTGATGTCGCTGGCCTCCATGGCGATGTCGGTGCCCGTGCCGATGGCGATGCCGATGTCGGCTTGGGCGAGCGCCGGGGCGTCGTTGATGCCGTCGCCCACCATGGCCACCCGCTTGCCCTCCGCCTGAAGCGCCGCGACCTGCGCCGCCTTCTGCCCGGGCAGCACCTCCGCCACCACCCTGTCGATGCCCACCTGGGCGGCGATGGTCGCGGCCGTCTGCCGGTTGTCGCCGGTGAGCATGACGACCTCGAGGCCCATCTCGCGGAGCCGGCGCACGGCCGTGGCCGACCCCGTCTTGACGGTGTCGGCCACGGCGATGGCGCCGGCCGGCTCGCCGTCGATCTCCACGGTGATGAGCGTCTTGCCCTCGGCCGTGAGCTCCTCCGCCGCGTGCCTGGCCGCCGGGCCGGCGAGGCGCTCGTTGCCGGCCACGACGGCGTGCCCGTCGACCACGGCCCTGATGCCGTGACCGGCCACCGCCTCGAAGCGCTCCGCCGACGGCACCTCGAGGCCGCGCTCGGCGGCGGCCGCCAGCACCGCGGCGGCGAGCGGGTGCTCGCTGCCGCGCTCCGCGGCCGCCACCAGGCGCAGCAGGCCGTCGTTGTCCAGGCCGTGCCCGCCGCCGAAGAGGACGACGTCGGTGATGCGCGGCTTGCCTTCCGTGAGCGTCCCGGTCTTGTCGAGCACCACCGTGTCGAGCTTGTGCGCCGTCTCGAGCGCTCCGCCATCGCGGATGAGCACGCCGTTCTCGGCGCCCTTGCCGGTGCCGACCATGATGGCCGTCGGGGTGGCGAGGCCGAGGGCGCAGGGACAGGCGATCACGAGCACGGCGACGAAGTTGAGCAGAGCGTAGTTCAGTGACGGAGAGGGACCGAGGACCAGCCAGACCACGAACGTGAGCGAAGCGACACCGATCACGGCCGGCACGAAGTACGCCGCGATGACGTCGGCGAGACGGGCGATGGGCGGCTTGGAGCCCTGGGCCTGCTCTACCAGCCTGATGATCTGCGCCAGAGCGGTCGCGGCGCCCACTTTGGTGGCGCGGAAGGTGAACGAGCCGGTGGTGTTCATGGTGGCGCCGATGACCTCGGCGCCTGTGCTCTTGAGCACCGGCATCGGCTCGCCGGTGAGCATCGCCTCGTCCACCGCCGACAAGCCGCTCACGACCACGCCGTCGACCGGCACCTTCTCGCCGGGGCGCACGACGACCAGATCGCCGGTGACGACGTCCGCCACGGGCACATCGACCTCGGCGCCGCCGCGCTGCACGCGCGCCGTCTTGGGCTGCAGGCCGATGAGCGCCTTGATCGCGGCGCCGGTCTGCCCCTTGGCGCGCGCCTCCAGAAGGCGACCGAACAGGATCAGCGTGATGATGAGGGCGGCGGAGTCGAAGTACATGGGCATGCTGAGGCCCTGGTGCTCGAAGACGCTCGGGAAGAGCACGCCGAGGACGCTGTAGAAGTACGCCGCCGACGAGCCCATGGCGATCAGCGTGTTCATCGTCGTGGTGCCGTGGCGCAGCGCCGCCCAGGCGGTGGTGTAGAACTGTCCGCCCACCCAGAACTGTACCGGCGTGGCCAGCGCCCACAGCACATAGCCGTTGTGCAGCCACGCCGGGAGGAAGGGGAACCAGTCCGGCTGCATGGTGCCCGCGAAGATGACGACGCTCAGGGCGAAGCCGACGATCACCTTGAGCTTGAGCGCGCGGTACGCCGCGGCGCGCGCCGCCTCGGCGACGTCGACGGCCGACGCCGCGCCGCCCGCCGCGCCGGCGGCCGGCTCTTCGACCACGTCGTAGCCGGCCGCCTTGACCGCAGCCACGAGGTCGTCGCGGCTGGCCTGCCCGGAGACGTACGTGACCGTCGCCTTCTCGGTGGCCAGGTTCACGTCGGCCTTGAGCACGCCGGGCGGTGTGCGCAAGGCGCGCTCCACGCGGCTGACGCAGCTCGCGCAGGTCATGCCCAGGATCGGCAGCGTCTCCTGCGCGGTCACCACGCCGTAGCCGGCGGCCTCCACGGCGTGCACCAGCTCGTTCGCCGACACCACCTCCGGGTCGAAGGCGATCGTCGCCTTCTCGGTGGCGAAGTTCACCGAAGCGTCGTCCACGCCCTTGACCTTGCGCAGGGCTTTCTCGTTGCGGGCCACGCAACTCGCGCAGGTCATGCCTGCGATGGGGAGCTCCACGGTGGTCCTCTTGTCGCTCATGGTCCCTCGAGGATACGGCGTCCGGGGGAGCGTGCCGAGTCTGGCCGGCGCGTCCTGCCCACACATTGTGCCCGCTCTCAAACGAGTATACCCCAGAGGGTATACGACCGCGTCAGTCGCCGCGCCTCGCACCGCCAGCTCTCGCCCGGTATGATTGCCGGCGGCACGTGGCAGGCAGGAGGACGGCAGGATGGCCATCTGGGACGAGCAGCACGAATCCATCGACCGCGATGAGCTGCGGGCGCTTCAGCTCAAGCGCCTGCAGGGTATGCTCGCGCGGCTCTACACGCGCGTCCCACACTACCGCGCGAAGCTCGACGGAGTCGGCTTTGCGCCCGGCGACCTCACGAGCCTCGACGACCTGCGCGCCCTGCCCTTCACCGACCGCACCGACTTCCGCGACAACTACCCGTGCGGGCTGTTCGCGGTGCCGATGGACGAGGTCGTCGAGATCCACTCCTCGTCGGGGACCACCGGCAAGCCCGTGGTGGGCGGTTTCACCAAGGCCGATCTCGACACCTGGGCCGAGCTGGTCTGTCGCGTAGCGGTGGCCGCCGGGGTGCGCCAAAACGACGTCGCCCAGGTTGCCTTCGGCTACGGCATGTTCACCGGCGGGTTCGGGCTGCACTACGGCCTGCAGCGCGCCGGCGCCGCCGTGCTGCCCATCAGCGCCGGCAACACGGCCCGCCAGCTCCAGTTCATGCGGGATTTCGGTACCACCGTGCTCATCGCCACGCCGTCGTATGTGCTCTATCTCGGCGAGGTCATCCAGAAGCAGGGCGTCTCGCGGGAGGATCTCAAGCTGCGCCTGGGGCTGTTCGGCGCGGAGGCCTGCAGCGAGCCGATGCGCGCGCAGATCGAGGCTCGTCTGCCCATCACGGCCACCGACAACTACGGCCTCACCGAGGTGCTGGGCCCCGGGGTCTCCGGCGAGTGCGAATGCCGCGACGGCATGCACATCGCCGAGGACCACTTCGTCGTCGAGTGTCTCGACCCGGCGAGCGGCGCTCCCGTCGCCGACGGCGAGGTGGGGGAGCTCGTGTTCAGCTCCGTCACGCGCGAGTGCTCGCCGGTGCTGCGCTACCGGACGCGCGACCTCACGACGCTGACGCACGCTCCCTGCGCCTGTGGGCGCACCCTCGTGCGTATGGGCAAGGTCGTGGGCCGCACCGACGACATGTTCATCATCAGCGGCGTCAACATCTTCCCGTCGGCGATCGAGACGGTGCTGTTCGAGATCGAGGGCGTCGAGCCCTACTACCAGATCGTGCTCGACCGTCGGGGTTCGCTCGACACCTTCGAAGTGCACGTCGAGGTCACCGAAGCGCTCTTCAACGGCTGGATGGACGACCTGCGCGCCTTCGAGAAGCAGGTCACGGAGCAGCTGCGCTCGGCCCTGCTGGTGCGCCCCAAGGTCAAGCTGATCGAGCCGGGCAAGCTCGAGCGCACCGAGGGCAAGGCCAAACGGGTGATCGACAACCGGCCCCGCTGAGGGCGAGCCTCGAGGGCGCTGCCAGCGGGGCCCGTCCGCGTACGAAGAACGGCCGGCGATACGAGCCCCCGCATCGTACCGCCGGCCAAAGGCGAAACCGTCTTCGAGAGTCCTCTCCTCAAACCATCTCGGTCTCCTGCCATCTGTATCGGGAGGCGACCGCGAGGGCGGGATAGAACGGTCGTCTAGGATGTGACGCGCAGCAGCTCGAGATAGCTGGTGCTGCCTTCGAGCACCTTGCGCACGCCGTCGTCGCGCAGCGAGCCGACGCCCTTGGCACGGGCGGCGCGCTGGATCTCGAGGACGGTGCCGCCCGTGGCGATCAGCTCCCGCAGGTCGTCGTCGACGACCATCACCTCGTACAGGCCGACGCGTCCGCGATAGCCGGTGCCGAAGCACTTCGTGCAGCCCACAGGGTTGTACACGCGGATGCGCTTCTTGGGCGCCGCCCCCAGGCCGAGCTCCTGCCAGCGCTCGTCGCTGAGGGTCTCGGCCTGGCGGCAGTGCGGGCACAGGCGCCGCACCAGCCGCTGCGCGACGAAGCAGCGCCATGCCGCGGCCACCAGGTAGCGGGGCACGCCCATCTCGACGAGACGGTTGACCGCCGACGAGGCGTCGTTGGTGTGCAGCGTGCTGAACACCTGGTGGCCGGTGATCGCCGAGTCGGCCGCCATCTTGGCCGTCTCGAGGTCGCGGATCTCGCCGACCATGATCACGTCCGGGTCGGCGCGCACCAGCGAACGCAGCGCCTGGGCGAACGTGAGCCCGATGGTCGGCTTGACCTCCGACTGGACGATGCCGGTGATCTTGCGCTCGATGGGATCTTCGACCGTGTACACCTTGCGCTCGGGGGTCTTGATGAGCTCGAGCGTGGTGTAGAGCGTCGTGGACTTGCCCGAGCCCGTCGGCCCGACGATGACGATGCCGCCCTCCGGGGCCTTCAGGGCGGTCTCGAAGCGCGTGAGGTTCTCGCCGACCAGACCCAGCGACGCCAGCGTGGGGGGTAGCGGTGAGACCTCGAGGATGCGGATCGTGATGTTCTCGCCGTAGAGGCTGGGGATCGAGGCGAGGCGCAGGTCGACGGCCTCGCCGCTGGAGAGCTCAAACGTGGTGCGTCCGTCTTGCGGCAGGCGCCGCTCGGCGATATTGAGGTTGCCCATGATCTTGAGGCGGCTGAGGATGCCGGCCTGCAGCTCCTGCGGGAACTCGCGCAGATCGTGCAGGACGCCGTCGATGCGGCAGCGCACGTGGAGGGAATCCTCCCGCGGCTCCAGGTGGATGTCGGAGGCGTCCATGCTGGCCGCGTCGGCGAGCAGGCTGTCGACGATCTCGACGATACTCGCGTCGATGTCGGCGACTGCAGCGGCGGGTTCGTCGCCGTCGTCAACGCGGGCGTCCTTGAGCTTGCCGCGCGTGCTGAAGTAGGTGGAGATCGCGTCGTCGAAGCCGGACTCCGTGCAGATGAGCGGGACGATGCGCTTCTTGGTGCGCATGCCGACCTCGTCGACCGTGATCACGTCCAGAGGGTTCGTCATCGCAAGCACAAGGCTGCCGTTCTCGTCGAGGCTCAGAGGAATGAGACGGTGGCGGATGATGAAATCGCGCGGCAGGAGGCCGATGGCGCTCGCCTGCGGCGCGGTCTGGGCGAGGTCGACGACGCCGATGCGCATCTGGCCGGCGACCGCCGTGACGATGTCCTGTTCGGTCACGAGGCCCTCGTTGACCAGTACTTCGCCCAGGCGGCCTCCGTCGCTGTGCTGGCGCTTGAGGGCACCGTCCAGCTGCATCTGCGTCACGAGACCACTGGCTACCAGCAACGCTCCCAGCTTGAGGCGGCCGGCGGAGCGCTGCTTGCGCCCGCTGACCAGATTGTCGACCTTGGCGCCGAGCTCGTCCGGCGAGAACGGCTTGGTGACGAACTCCGAGGCGCCAAGACGATGCGCCCTCTCGAAGGTGGCAAAATCGCCGTTCGAGCTGAGTACGATGACCGGTACGCCGCGCAGTTCGGCGTCGGTGCTCACGATGCGCAGGAGCTCGAACGCGTCGAACGTGGTGAGATCGAGGTCGAGGATGATGGCGGCGGGCGGCCGCTCGCGGAGCACCTTGGGTGTCCCCGGGTCGCCGAGATTGACGACGACGGCGTACGAACCGGCGAAGTGGCGCGCGAGCTGGTCGCGCAGATCGGTGTCGTCGTTGATGATCGCCAGGGTGTTCTTGGCAGTGCTCGGCATAGGGACCTCCCGCGTGGTCGCACGAGTAGTCTAGCGCATGGGCGGGACGCGGCGAGGTGGACGTTTATCCAGGGCTCGTACGTTCGGCGCGCAGAGAGAGAAAAGTGCCGGGCCGGCGGGGGCCTTCACGCGGATGCGGGCTGTCCGTGTATCTATCGAAGGAGACCGGCCCGGCTGAGAGAGAGGATCAGATGCCGGGCCGAAGCCCGGTGAGTAGTCCTTTCCGGTCTGTGAACGGGTATCGGCAGGGCGGGGGCATGGTTGAGCGCCCGGAGGGCTAAAGCGTTGCCTGCTGACGAAACGCTTTCGCCCTCCGGCGGCCGGCGCGGTCGCCCGCCCGCCCTGTTGCTATAATCCTGCGACCCTCGGCAAGGAGCGGGCATGTTCAGCAAGGTCCTGATCGCCAATCGCGGCGAGATCGCGATCCGCGTCATCCGCGCCTGCAGGGAGCTGGGCGTGGCGACCGTCGCGGTGTACTCCGAGGCCGACGGAGACTGCCTGCACGTGAGGTTCGCCGACGAGGCGGTCTGCATCGGCCCGCCGCCGGCGGCGCAGAGCTACCTCGTGATGGCGGCCCTCATCCAGGCCGCCCTGCAGACCGGCGCCGAGGCCATCCACCCCGGCTACGGGTTCCTCGCCGAGCGCGCCGAGTTCAGTGGTCTCTGTCGCGAGCAGGGCCTCAAGTTCATCGGCCCCAGCCCAGAGTCGATCGACCTCATGGGCGACAAGGCGGCGGCACGCACCACGATGACCGCCGCCGGGGTGCCCGTGACCCCGGGCTCGGAGGGCATCATCGGGGACGCCGCCGCGGCCGAAGCCGTCGCCCGCCGCATCGGCCTGCCGGTGATGGTCAAGGCGTCGGCCGGCGGTGGCGGCAAGGGTATCCGTATCGTCCGGGACGCCACGGAGCTGGCCGCCGCGGTGCGCCAGGCTCAGGGCGAGGCCGAAGCCGCGTTCGGCAACGGCGCCGTGTACGTGGAGAAGTACATCGGTTCGCCGCGGCATATCGAGATCCAGGTGCTGGCCGACGGCAAGGGCCACGGCATCCACCTCGGCGAGCGCGACTGCAGCATCCAGCGGCGTCACCAGAAGCTCATCGAGGAGGCTCCCTCGCCCGCCGTCACGGCGGAGCTGCGGCGGCAGATGGGCGAAGCCGCCGTGGCCGCCGCCGTGGCGGCTCACTACGAGGGCGCCGGCACCGTCGAGTTCCTGCTCGACTCCGACGGCAGCTTCTACTTCATGGAGATGAACACGCGCGTGCAGGTCGAGCACTGCGTCACCGAGATGGTCACCGGCATCGACATCGTGAAGACCGGCA
>Ga0209254_10006868_pt1 | contig 10504 bp, 8 predicted proteins | sample FrelakmetDIP11DI_FD_187148 | JGI IMG/M metagenome (GOLD analysis project Ga0209254, IMG submission 187148) | Freshwater lake sediment microbial communities from the University of Notre Dame, USA, for methane emissions studies - DIP11 DI (SPAdes)... | ecosystem: Environmental > Aquatic >... | reverse complement strand
ATGAGAAAGATTTCCCAGGCGAAAGCACCATCGGTCTCGGCGCCGATGTCGCCGCGTTGCCGCGCCGCCGCCACCAGCGGGTTCCACAGCGACTGCACATACTCCAGCAGCACCGGGTCGTCGTAGTAGCTCGGGTCGCGTCGGCCCTCGGCCATGATCTGGTCGCCGACGCGCCGTTCGGCACCCACCGTCAGGTCCTCGGACGCCGATTCACCCAGCGCCGGCAAGCGTACCTGCGCCTGTGCGGCGCCCGAAGACGCCAGCAGCACGGCCAGCGTGGCAGCGAGCAGGCGGCGCCAGAAGGGAGTGGCAGAGGATTTCAAGGACGGTCTCGGCTGGCAGAGTTGACACTTGGAGCCCGAACGGGGTGCGGGCGTTCCACTTCACTATGATGACACCGCCATGTTGCTGGACGTTTCTCGACCATGACCCCCGTGCCACCTTCGCCGCTCACGCACTTCGATGCCCAGGGCCAGGCTCACATGGTCGATGTCGCGGCCAAGGCCGAGACCCACCGCGTGGCGCGCGCCAGCGGCTGCATCCGCATGCTGCCGGCGACCTTCGAGCTCATGGCGCAGGGCCAGGCGAAGAAGGGTGACGTGATTGGCGTGGCGCGCATCGCCGCGATCCAGGGTGCGAAACGCACCGCCGACCTGGTGCCGCTGTGCCACCCGCTACCGATCACGCGCGTGGCGGTGGAGTTCGAGCTCGACCGTGAACGCAGCGAGGTGCGCTGCACGGCACAGGTGGAAACGCTGGGGCGCACCGGCGTCGAGATGGAGGCGCTGACCGCCGTGCAGGTGGGACTGCTGACGGTCTACGACATGCTCAAGGCCGCCGACCGCGGCATGGTCATGGGCGACATCCGGGTGCTGGAGAAGCGGGGCGGGAAGTCGGGGACATGGGTGGCAGAAGAGTGACCACCGGCTTCTGACCGTGACGTCGGGTTGCAGCCTTCATTCCTGGGCGGCAAAGATGCAGAGCGGTCCATTGGGGAGCGGAGAGACCACTGTAATTATGATCAGCCATTGTGGCGCCTGCGCGGACCCTCATGGCCATGCCGACCCTGACCCGGTTTCACCGAACCCGATTGATGCAGATCTGGCGCTCCGCGGGCTGGCCCTGCAGGGATGGCATCGAGATTGACCTGCTGGCGGCGCAACTGCTCGCGCTGCAATCGTCACCCGACGGCCGCGAAACGCTCAAGCTGACCGAGGCCGGCATTCAGGTGCTGGCCGATGCACGCCAGCGCAGCGTACGGTCTGTGAGCGCCCACGACCGCCTCGCCCGGAAGTTTGCCGAGCACCTGCTGGCCGCCGGCAGGATTGTCTGGCGCGAGTTGCCGCTGCGGGCATTGATCGATACGCCGCCGCCTCAGTGTGAAACGCCATCGCCGGGCGAGACGCCGCTGTGGGACGGCGCTCCACCCGACAGCCCGCCGGCCACCAACGTCTGGCGCATGGCTCGGCCCGATCTCTTCTCGGTACGCAACACCACGGTCGAAGCGTATCTGCAGCCCATGGTCCACGAGGTGAAGTTCACCCGGGCCGACCTGCTCTCGGACCTGCGGCATGCAGCCAAGCGGCAGGCCTACCGGTGGCTCTGTGGCGAGTGCTGCTACGTCTTCCCGGCGGCCGTGGCCCAACCCGACGAGATTCCGGAGCCCTTCGGTGTCTGGGTGCTGCACGGCGATCTGGAAACGGGCCACTTCGAGAGGCTCCGGCCGGCGCACCATGTCCCCTGCACGCTGCCCTTCGCGGTCTGGCTCACCCTGGCCAAGTCGGCACCGATGCGCAGCGAAGGCGAGTCGGTGCAGGCCCTGCTGGGCGAAGAACCCGAGGGCCTGTCTTGAGATACACCGTGGCGGTCCGTGAACTCTGCGAGTTCACTGCCAAGCAGGGCGATCTCGATCTGCGCTTCACGCCCGCGCCCACCGCCCTGGAGGGCATGGCCGGCCATGCGTGGGTGGCATCTCGGCGGGGGCCAGGCTACCGGGCCGAGGTGAGCCTGAGCGGCGATCACCAGAGCCTGCATGTCCGCGGCCGCGCCGATGGGTACGACCCCGCACTGCAGCGGCTGGAAGAGGTGAAGACCTTCAAGGGCCGGCTCGATGATCAGCCAGAATCACACCGCCGCCTGCACTGGGCCCAGGCCAAGATCTATGGCTGGCTGGTGTGCCAGCAGGAGAGCCTGGCCGCGCTGGAAGTTGCGCTCGTGTACCTGGATGTCGGTGACCGGCGGGAAACCGTCTTCACCGAGCGCTGCACGGCCGCCGCGCTGCACCGGCACTTCGAGCAGCACTGCGAGCGATTCCTGGCATGGGCACAGCGCCAGCTGGCTCACCGCGTCGCGCGCGACGACGCGCTCCGGTCGCTGGCCTTCCCCTTTGGCGAGTTCCGGACCGGCCAGCGGCCACTGGCCGAGGCCGTCTACAAGGCGGCGATGACGGGACGCTGTCTGCTGGCCCAGGCACCGACCGGCATCGGCAAGACGATGGGCACGCTGTTTCCCGCGCTCAAGGCGGTGCCGGCCCGGCAACTGGACAAGGTGTTCTTCCTCGCGGCCAAGACCTCGGGGCGGCAGCCCGCACTGGATGCCCTGGGCCGCCTCGGCGCCGGTGCGCCGGGCCTGCCGCTGCGGGTGCTGGAGCTGGTGGCCCGGGACAAGGTTTGCGAACACCCCGACAAAGGCTGCCACGGCGATGCCTGCCCGCTGGCCAAGGGCTTCTATGACCGGCTGCCCGCAGCGCGTGACGCAGCGCTGGCGCCATCCAGCGGCTGCTTGCTGCTGAACCAGGCCACGGTGCGCGATGTGGCCCTGCTGCACCGGATCTGTCCCTACTACCTGAGCCAGGAATTGGCACGCTGGGCCGACGTTGTGGTGGGCGACTACAACTACTACTTCGATCTCGGTGGCCTGCTCCATGGCCTGACGCAGGCCAACCAGTGGCGCATTGGCCTGCTGGTCGACGAAGCGCACAACCTGGTCGAGCGCGGACGCAAGATGTACACGGCCGAATTGCTGCCTGAGCAACTGGCCCAGGCACGGCGGTCCGCCACGGCCGGCGCGTTTGCGGCGGTCCGGCGAGCGCTGGACAAGGTGAGGCGTTGCTGGGTGACTCTGGACAAGGAGCAAGCGCGGGCGTACCAGGTTCACGCTGCCTTCCCTGCAAAGCTGCTCGCTGCGCTGCAGCAAGGCTGCAGCACCATCACGAACCACCTTGGCGAGCATCCGGCGGAAGTGGACGCTGCCTTGCTGGCGTTCCATTTCCAGGCGCTGCAGCTGTGCCGCATGGCAGAGCTGCTGGACACGCATTCGGTCGTCGATGTCAGCAAGCCGACGGCTCGGGGCGCGGGCAGCGCCCCACCCGGCCGCTCGACCCTGTGCATCCGCAATCTGGTGCCCGCACCGTTTCTGGGCCCGCGGTTTGCCGCTGCTCACCACAGCACCCTGTTCTCGGCCACCCTGCAGCCGACGCACTTCTACGCCGACCTGCTGGGCCTTCCCGCCGATCACGTCTGCGTCGATGTGGCCTCGCCGTTCGACGCGGCTCAGCTGCAGGTTCGGATTGCCAGCCACATATCGACCCGCTACCGGCACCGTGGAGCTTCACTGGAGCCCATCGTGGAACTGATGGCCCGGCAGTTCGAGGAACTTCCGGGCAACTATCTCGCGTTCTTCAGCAGCTATGAGTATCTGCAGCAGGTCGCGGAGCTGCTCGCCTTGCGCCATCCCCGTCTGCCGAGCTGGAGCCAGGCGCGGCGGATGCAGGAGACCGAGCAGCGGCAGTTCCTGGAGCGCTTCACCGAGGCCGGTCAGGGCATCGGCTTTGCGGTGCTGGGAGGGGCCTTCGCCGAGGGCGTCGACCTGCCCGGCCGGCGTCTGATCGGGGCCTTCCTTTCCACCCTGGGACTGCCGCAGGTCAACCCGGTGAACGAGCAGCTCCGGCAGCGCATGGGGTCGATGTTCGGCGCCGGCTATGACTACGCCTATCTCTACCCCGGCCTGCAGAAAGTGGTGCAGGCCGCCGGCCGGGTGATACGAACGCCCAGTGACCGGGGCGTCATTCACCTGATGGATGACCGGTTCAGGCGCGACGAGGTGAAGCGGCTGCTGCCCCGTTGGTGGATGCATGCGCCGAGTCGACGGGTGCGCAGCTGAGGGCGGTCGATCATCGTGTCGCTGCGCTGGAACTCGCGCCGCGCGTCAACGCGTGCCGCCCGGCAGGTAGGCCTGCCAACCCGGCTGTCGCGTCGGCAAGTCGCATTGGAAGGGCGGCGCGGATGCGCCCGATGCCACCGGTGCGGCAGCGGCCGCCGGTGTCTCGCAGGGCTCGAAGAATTCCGCCGCGTTCGGACTTCGGAACTCGCGCAGCCGCTGTGCCAGGTAGCGCGCCTCGTCCAGCCGGCCCTGTGCCGCCAGGGCCTGTGCCCAGGCGATCATCAGGCGCGTGTCGAGCAGGTAGTGCGTGGCACGGTCGAAGGCGTGCGCCGGGTCGGGCAGGTCCACCCCCGAAGTGACGGCCGCGTAGTCGGCATGGTGCCCGAAGAAGACGCTGTGGCGGCCGTCGGCGATGCGCTGTTCCAGCGGCGCCGCACCCGGGCTGGCGCTGAAGATGGCGGCCACACGGGCGTAGTCGATGACCGACCACACGGCGCCGGCCACCAACGCCATGCCTGCCAGCGCCAAGCCAGGCGCAGGCCGGGTCGAGGCCGGCACCGGTGCCGAAGCGCCTGCCCCGGGGGCGGACCGCAGCGCAAACCCCCAGGCCCAGGCCGCCGGCAGCAGGAAGTAGCTGTACCACAGCGGGTACTCCAGGAGGCTGTGCAGGCCGATCATCGACACCATCAGCATCGCCGCGCGCTGCGCCGTGCCGCTGTCGCCCTCGGCCGCCCAGGCTTGGCGCAGGCCTCGCACCAGTGCCCACAGCAACAGCGCCGTCACCGCGCCGGCCAGCGGCAAGCCCAGTTCCACGAACAGCTGCAGCGGCAGGTTGTGCGTGTGGTCGAAGAAGGCCACCGGCCGGGCGGGAAACGGTGTCAGCGTCCAGGCCAGGTTGAACTCACCGAAGCCCACGCCCGTCCACGGGTGCTGGCGCATCAGCTCCAGCGTGTTGGCCCAGATCGCGAAGCGCGAACCGGAGATGTCGCTCTCGGCCAGCCGCGCGGCGCCGCCGAAGGTGTGATCCAAGGCAGCGGCCCATTGCGCCATGCCCAGCCAGCCTGCGGCGTAGACCAGCGGCGCGGCCAGAAGCAGCCAGCGCGTGGGGCGCGCCAGGCGCCGGTCTGCCGCCCCCCAGAACGCCAGCAGCAGCACGCTCAACAAGCCCGTGCGCGACGCCGTCAGCACCACCGCGAACACCAGTGCCGCCAGAGCCGCCGCGCCGACACGGTGGCCGAGCCGGCCCAATTCCACCAGCGCCACCGTCGCAATGCAGGCCCACAGCAGCAGGCTGCTCAGGTGATTGGGCTGGCGCAGGTTGCCCACCGCGCGGCCGGCGACGCCCGAGCGGGCGATCCACTCGCCGTCGGGCAGCTCGGGCAGGAAGACCTGGACCATGGCGAGCCCGACATTGCACAAGCCGGCCACCAGCCAGGCCCAGCAGAAGGCGGCAAAGAGATCCTGCGCGTCGGCGCGTGCGGCGGCGCCAGCGGCGCCAGCCACCACGACCGCGGTCGCCGCCAGCAGCCCGACGGCCGACAGCGCCAGCGTCGAGGGCAGGGCACCCGGGCCCCAGGACCAGGCCACCGCCACGCCGACCAGCCCCAACGCCGCCAGCAGCGGGGCCGGCCCGCGCCCCGGTGTCGGAGGTGCCGACACGGCAACGAAGGCGCCCCACAGGGCCAGCGCCAAGGCCTGATTCAGGAAGGTCGGCGACGGCGAGACGTTGTAGGCCAGCAGCGACGGCAGCGAGGCCGCTGCGGCGGCGATCCAGAAGCGGGGGTCGGTGACGGGCAAGGCGGGTGCGGTGGGCCGGGGCGCGCGAGTATGCCAGTGCGAACGATCGGTGCGCCGGTCACGCACTTCACCGAGCCGAAGGTCGCGACAGCCGCTCGAGGACGTGCGCCGCACGCCATCCTGGCATCGAAGCCGTTCCTTCGCATGTTCGGTCCTGTCCCGCAAGTCACACGGGGCGCGAGGAACTGGCGCGACCCACCCCTGTCATATGATGCATGTTCATGCTCGAACAGCGCATCCAGCAGCACTTCTTCGACGGCGCCGACCTCAAGTACCAGTCTGCCGAGACCCTGGCGCGGCCGATCGCCGACGCGGCGGCGGCGCTGTTGTCGGCCATCACCGGCGGCGGCAAGGTCATGGCCTGCGGCAGCGGTGTGGGCACCCTGCTGGCGCAGCACCTGGCGCGGGTGCTCACGGGCCGCTTCGAACGTGAGCGCCCGCCATTGGCCGCGTTGGCGCTGGCCAGCGAGCCGACGCTGCAGGGCCAGCAGGTCCGCGCCCTGGGCCTGCCGGGCGACGTGCTGCTGTACGTCGACGACGGCGAAGGGCACAGCGCCGCGGTGATCTCGGCTGCGCAAGGCAAGGACATGACGATCGTCGTGGTGGCCGGCCGCGGTGCGGCCGCCTTCACGGAACTGCTGGCCGAGACCGACGTGCTCGTGGCCGTGCCGCACGAGCGTCCCGCGCGCGTGGCGGAGTTGCAGCTCCTGGTGCTGCATTGCCTGTGCGATGCAGTCGATTTCCAGTTGATGGGGGAGCAAGAACCATGATCCATTCCGGCCTGACCCGCCTCACCCGATGCGCGATGGCGCTGGCCGTCGCAGGCATGTTGGCGGGCTGCGCGCCGCTGCTGGTGGGCGGCGCCGTGATCGGCGGCACCCTCGTCGCCACGGACCGGCGCACCACGGGCATCCAGCTCGAAGACCAGTCCATCGAGCTCAAGGCGGCGTCGCGCGTGGACGAGCTGGCCACGCTCGGCCACGTCAATGTCGTCAGCTACAACCGCATCCTGCTTATCACCGGCGAGGTGCCGACGGCGAGCGAAAAGGCCCGGGTCGAGCGCGCAGTGGCCACGTTGGAGAACGTGCGCGGGGTGGTCAACGAGCTGGGCATCGGCAACAACAGCACGTACGGCTCGCGCGCCACCGACGCCATGCTGGGCGGCAAGGTCACGGCCACGTTCGTCGATGCCGCGGACCTGCAGGCCAACGCCTACAAGGTGGTGCTCGAACGCGGCATCGTCTACCTGATGGGGCGCGTCACCGAGCGCGAGGCCGGCCGCGCCACCGATCTCGCGCGTTCGGTGTCGGGGGTGCAGAAAGTGGTGCGCGTCTTCGAGATCATCAGCGAAGCGGAACTCGCCAACCTCGGCGGCGCGGCGGCGCCGGCGCCGGCCGCAGGCGCATCGGCGCCCCGCTGACCGCGCTCAGGTGCGCAGCCGGCGGATCAGGCTGGACGTGTCCCAGCGCTGCCCGCCCTGGGCCTGGATCTCGGCGTAGAACTGATCCACCAGCGCCGTCACCGGCAGTTGCGCGCCGTTGCGGCGGGCCTCGTCGAGCACCAGGCCGAGGTCCTTGCGCATCCAGTCGACCGCGAAGCCGAAGTCGAAGCGGTCCTCCAGCATGGTGCGGCCGCGGTGGTCCATCTGCCAGCTTTGCGCTGCGCCCTTGGCTATGACGTCCAGCACCAGCGGCATGTCCAGCCCGGCGCGTCTGCCGAAGGCCAGCGCCTCGGCCAAGGCCTGCACCAGTCCGGCAATGGCCACCTGGTTGACCATCTTGGCCAATTGACCGGCGCCGCTGGGGCCAACGAGCGTCACCGCCTTGGCGAAGCTCAGGGCCACCGGCTTGATGGTGTCGAACGGCGCCGGGTCACCGCCGCACATCACGGTGAGTGCGCCGTTCACCGCGCCCGCCTGGCCGCCCGAAACCGGGGCATCGATGAAGTGCAATCCGCTCGAGAGCGCAGCCTGGTAGAGCTCGCGCGCGACCTCGGCCGAGGCCGTGGTGTGGTCGACGAAAACGGCGTCGGGCTTCATGCCGGCAAAGGCGCCGTCGGGCCCGAGCGTCACGGCCCGGAGGTCGTCGTCATTGCCGACGCAGGCAAAGACGGCATCGGCGCCGGCTGCAGCTTCGCGCGGCGTCCGGGCTGCCGTGCCGCCGAATTCGGCTGTCCATGCGGCGGCCCTGGCGGTGGTGCGGTTGTAGACGGCGGTGGCGTGCCCGGCGCGCGCCAGGTGCCCGGCCATCGGGTGGCCCATCACCCCCAGCCCCAGGAAGGCCACGCGGCGAGCGGTCGTCGATTCATAGGTGCGGATGTTCATCCCCGCAATGCTGCCACGAAGCGCGCCGGCCCCGCGGCGGTGGCTCGCGTCACGCCCGTCACACCAGCTTCATGCTCTCGGTGCCCGCCGCCAGGTCGTTGCTGCGGGCGCGCTGGCTGTTCAGCTTGATCTGCAGCCGCAGGTCGTTCACCGAATCGGCGTTGCGCAGCGCGTCTTCATAGCTGATCTGCCGGTCTTCGAAGAGGTCGAACAGGCTCTGGTCGAAGGTCTGCATGCCGAGCTCGCGCGAGCGCTTCATCAGTTCCTTGATTTCGTTGACCTCGCCCTTGAAGATCATGTCGCCGATCAGCGGCGTATTGAGCAGGATCTCCACCGCGGCCACGCGCCCGCGCCCCTGCTCGCGCGGCATCAGGCGCTGGCTCACCAGCGCCTTGAGGTTGAGCGAGAGGTCCATCAACAGTTGCTGGCGGCGCTCCTCGGGGAAGAAGTTGATGATGCGGTCGAGCGCCTGGTTGGAGCTGTTGGCGTGCAGCGTGGCCAGGCACAAGTGGCCGGTTTCGGCAAATGCCACGGCGTGCTCCATGGTCTCGCGGTCGCGCAGTTCGCCCATCAGGATGACATCGGGCGCCTGGCGCAAGGTGTTCTTCAGCGCCGCTTCCCAGCTGTCGGTGTCGATGCCGAGTTCGCGCTGGGTGACGATGCAGTTCTTGTGCGGGTGCACGAACTCCACCGGGTCTTCCACCGTGATGATGTGGCCGTAGGAGTTTTCGTTGCGCCAGTCGACGATGGCCGCCAGCGAGGTGCTCTTGCCCGATCCGGTGGCGCCGACGAAGATGACCAGCCCGCGCTTGGTCATGGCCACCTCCTTCAGGATCTTTGGCAGGCCCAGCGTGTCGATGGTGGGCAGGATCTGCGGGATGGTGCGGAACACCAGCCCGACGTTCCCTTGCTGGAGGAAGGCGTTGACGCGAAAACGCCCCACGCCCTGCGGCGAGATCGCGAAGTTGCATTCCTTGGTGCGCTCGAACTCCGCACCCTGCTTGTCGTTCATGACCGCGCGCGCCAGCGCCAGCGTGTGCTGGCCGGTGAGCGGCTGCGGGCTGACCTTGGTGACCTTGCCGTCGACCTTGATGGCGGGCGGAAAGTCGGCGGTGAGGAAGAGGTCCGACCCGTTGCGGGACACCAGCAGCCGCAGCAGATCGTTGACGAATTTGGAGGCCTGGTCGCGTTCCATCAATTTCCTTCGTTAGCCCGCAGCACTGCTGCGACCAAGCTTCCCGCCACGGATCCGGGTTTGCCGGGCCGTTGGCGGACGGCCCCCTCGGGGGGTAGCGAGCGCTAGCGAGCTTGGGGGCTTCATTTCACCCGGGGAAATTCTCGGGGATCTTGGCCTTGGAGCGTGCCTCGGCCGGCGTGATGACGTTGCGGCGCACGAGGTCGGTGAGGTTCTGGTCCAGTGTCTGCATGCCTATGTTCTGGCCGGTCTGGATGCTGGAGTACATCTGCGCGATCTTGTTCTCGCGAATCAGGTTGCGAATGGCACTGGTGCCCAGCATGATCTCGTGCGCGGCGACGCGGCCCGAACCGTCCTTGAGCTTGCACAGGCTCTGCGAGACCACGGCCACCAGGCTTTCGGACAGCATCGCGCGCACCATCTCCTTCTCGGCCGCCGGGAAGACGTCGACGATGCGGTCCACCGTCTTGGCCGCCGAACTGGTGTGCAAGGTACCGAACACCAGGTGACCGGTCTCGGCCGCGGTCAGCGCCAGGCGGATGGTCTCGAGGTCGCGCATCTCGCCCACCAGGATGGCGTCGGGGTCTTCGCGCAGCGCCGAGCGCAGCGCGTTGGCAAAGCTCAGCGTGTGCGGGCCCACCTCGCGCTGGTTGATCAGGCACTTCTTGCTCTCGTGCACGAATTCGATCGGGTCTTCCACCGTCAGCACGTGGCCGTATTCGTGCTCGTTGAGGTGGTTGACCATCGCCGCCAGCGTGGTGCTCTTGCCCGAGCCGGTGGGGCCGGTGCACAGCACCATGCCGCGCGGCTTGAGCGAGAGCTCGGCGAAGACCTTGGGGCAGCCCAGCTGCTCCAGCGTGAGGATCTTGCTCGGGATGGTGCGGAACACGGCGCCGGCGCCGCGGTTCTGGTTGAAGGCGTTGACGCGAAAGCGCGCCAGGCCCTGGATCTCGAAGCTGAAGTCGCACTCCAGCGTATCTTCGTAGTGCTTGCGCTGGGCATCGTTCATGATGTCGTACACCATGTCG
>Ga0209254_10006867_pt1 | contig 10504 bp, 8 predicted proteins | sample FrelakmetDIP11DI_FD_187148 | JGI IMG/M metagenome (GOLD analysis project Ga0209254, IMG submission 187148) | Freshwater lake sediment microbial communities from the University of Notre Dame, USA, for methane emissions studies - DIP11 DI (SPAdes)... | ecosystem: Environmental > Aquatic >... | reverse complement strand
TCGAGACATCATAGCCTCCCATGCGGTGGACCATGTCCTTGAACTCTCTGGAACGGATGGTTTCAAGAATCTTCTGGGTCTCTTTAGTTTGGAAATAGACCGAGGGAATGACGAGGTCATAACGCTCTGTGCCAATCGGAACGAAGTCGAGATGGAGGGCACGAGCCGCGGACAGGATTCCAAGCCCGGTGTCCACCATCCCGCTGGCCACACTCGAAGCAACGGCCATGTGGGTGAATTCTTCCCTTTCGTAACCACGGATCTGGCGTGGGTCGAGCGAGAGGGTCTTGAGGAGATGATCGAGAAGAATTCTTGTTCCGGATCCTTTCTGACGATTGATGAAACTGACGTCCTCTCTCTGCAGGTCCTTTAGCTCTTTAATCTTCTTTAAATTTCCTTTCTGCACGATCAATCCTTGTTCTCTGTTGACGAGGTGAATGACTCTCACCGGTGTTCCTTTGAGATATTGGCGGATGTAAGGAAAGTTGTATTCTCCGGTGTCTGGATCAAGAAGATGGGAACCCGCCAGGTGACAGATTCCGTTCCTGATAGCCAGGAGTCCTCCCAGGCTTCCGATGTTCTGCGACGACAGAAAGAGAGGAGGATAGGATCTTCCCAAGAGACTGGCCAGGAGATCAAGGGTGAGATCGTGACTTCCAACCATGACCACCGTGTTGCGGATCTCATGCAGAGGTCTGAGGAGTTCGGCCTCTGTTTCTTTATCTTCATCCAAGCCCTCGGAGAGGGCAGGAATGCGGATGATCCCGTCTGCTCGGGTCAGAGAGGTGATCAGTCCAGAACCCCTCGGGAGAGGGGTCGCAACAAACTTCTCCCCGATTTTGCCGATGGTTACCCGCAAGAACTCTTCCGTCCCTAACTTAGAAGGGATTTTTCTTGTAGGAAAAACCTTAATCCTCTGCCTTTCGGGCTTCATAAGTTGGAGCGATCTATAAAGGATAGGCCTCACCAACTCCTCGTAGGCAATAACGGCAGAGACAGGATACCCTGGGATTCCAACAATCGGGCGCTCCATGAACTTCCCGATCAGGGTGGGCTTCCCGGGCATCATGGAAACCCCGTGCGCCAAGACTTCCCCTGACTCTTCGATGATGGATCGGGTATAGTCTTCCGAACCGGCAGAAGATCCAGCAATGATGAGGATCAGGTCTACCTCTTGAGCTTGAGAAAGAAGCGCTTCCCTAATTCTCTTTGGATTGTCTTCAACGACCGGGTGACGCAGAGGCTCTGCTCCGTCCTCTCTAAGTAATCCGGTGAGAACGTAAGAATTCGATTCAATGATGCCTGAGGGAGGATCCGGCATGCTGGAACGGGATTGCTCCGGGTCTATCAACTCTGACCCCGTTGGAACGATGAGCACCCGGGGTTTCTTTTTCACAGGAACGTCACGGTAACCGCTCGCAAGCAGGGCACCCACATCGTAAGGAGTGATCTTGTGGTTTTCAGGAAAAACCATCTCGGTGGCGATCAGATCCTCACCCACGGACCGAACATGTTGCCAGGGATGGGCTCCTTCTCTGATTTCTACCGTTTCGGAGTCAAGAAGATGAACATCCTCAATCATGACGACCGCATCCATCTCCTTGGGGATGGGATTTCCCGTGTTGACGAAAAAGGCCTCCTTGTCAACTTTTAAGCTCTTGGGGGATTCCTCGGTGGCGCCATACGTTCCTGAGGCTTTAACCGCGATTCCGTCCATGGCCGCGCAGTGGAAGGGGGGTGATGAACTCTTAGCGAAGAGGGGTTCCGCGATCACCCGCCCCAGTGACTGAATCACAGGAATGGTCTCGGTTCCGAGATGGATAAGTTCAGCAACCTCTAATGCGATCGCTTTAGCTTCTTCGAGGGACTTCTTTTTGAGGTAGATGTTTCTTTTCATATCAACTGAGCCATGCAAATCGGTTTTGTTTCTTCGTGGTAACGCCATGCTGCTCAAATCAGGATGACGTCCACTTCCTCACCTGCCTCCAGGCCTTCTTCATTGATATCGATCCGTATCAAGCCATCAGCCTGGGTCAGGTGGCGGATGGCTCCAGACTTTCCAAACACAGGATCAGCCAACAGAACACTGTCCTTTTCTTCCAATTTGACTCTCACGTAATCCTCTCTCCCGGGAACGGACGGGATGTTGCGAGTCGTTTTGGCCTTCACCTTGGTCTGGTGCCAGATCCCTTGCCTGGAAAAACCGGATAGAATCTTCAAGATCGGTTTGCCAAAAAGGTGGAAGATCACGATGGCAGAGACAGGATGGCCAGGCAATCCGAGAAAGGGTTTTCCACCAATATCTGCAAGCAACGTTGGCTTTCCAGGCCGGATGGATATGCCGTGTCCGAGAATCTCTGTCGCGGGAAACACCTGGAGAACCTCACCCGTGAGGTCCAAGGTTCCAACAGAGCTCCCTCCTGTGAAAACGATCATGTCCGCCTGGCGAAGGCCCAGTTCAATCTTTTCCTTGAGGTCATCAAATCGATCCTTTGCAATGCCAAGAAAGGTCGGGAGGCCACCACTTTCCTGAACCATGGAGAAAACGGTATACCGGTTGATGTCCCTGACCTCCCCTGGCTTCGGAGAGGTTTCTACTGGAACGATTTCATCTCCCGAAGAGATGATGGCAACTTTGGGCCGACGATAGACCAAAAGATCCGTCTTTCCAATGGCCGCCAGGAGGCCCACATCCTGAGGTCGAATCCAGTGGCCCTGACGGAGGACGATCTCTCCCGCTTTGATGTCTTCTGCTACTTGTATGACATTCTCTAAGGGCGAGAGAACCTTGAATACGTGGATGGTGTGTGGGTCTACAAACTCCGTGTACTCCACCATCTCCACCGCATTTGCGCCTTTGGGCACCATCCCTCCGGTGGCAACCTTTACCGCCTCTCCATCCCTCAGCTCAATGTCTGAGACCTGCCCCATCGGAATTTCAGCCACGATTCGAAGAATGGCAGGATTCTTTTCTGAGGTTCCAAACGTGTCCTCGGCCCTAACGGCGAAGCCATCCACCGTGGACCGGGGGAATTCAGGAACATTACTGGGTGAGATGATGTCTTCGTAGAGGACTCTGTGGAGAGAATCTTCGAGATGGACTTTCTCGGAGGAGAGAGCCCTGAAACGATCCATTTTCCTATAAAGTTGGTCTGGCGTTTGGACTTTGAAGAATTCTTTCATCCCTTGATCCTGTAACCAAAAAAAAGCCGACACCCGTGTTTGGATGTCGGTATTTATTCTTCATCCATCTCCTTTCCAAACACGGGAGGTGTAGTCGTTTTCAACCACGCCTTGACGGCCATTTCCCATATCTGGATGATGGTCAGACTTAGGCAAATGGCTCGGAGATTATTTAAACATAATAATTTATCTTAACCAAAAAATCAAGAAATAAAGGCACTTAAGCCCTCATTCTTCTGTATGAATTAAGGTTGACATCCCTCCGATTAGCATATATGATAATGGAAAATTACGAAAATTTCCTAAGGGGGTGATTCGCAGTACAGAGACTAAGAGTTCATGTTACTGGAGATCCTTTGAATAACTCAAAAAAGGGAGGGTTTCAAAATGAAGCGGATGATCATGATGTTGACAGTACTGTTGATGGGATTTCTTTGTTTTGGAGGGCTGTCCTTTGGCCAGCCTATTGAGGATGAGTTTTATCTCATTACGCCCGTGTCTAAGGATGTTCATGACCCAGCATTGAAGGCTTTCGCCGAGTTTGTCAAGAAAAAATACAACGTCAATCTCAAGACAAGTGCCATGCCCCAGGGGACCCCGGTAGCTTACGGCCAAATTGTTGAGTGGAAGGGCAACCCCCGAGCCGATGTTTTCTGGGGTGGGGAAGGGACCCTTTTTGATAGGCTGTCGGAACAAGGTCTCTTGGATAAAGTTCAGGTGCCTCAGAAAATGTGGGATGAAATTCCTCCCTCCATTGGAAAGCCGATTCCACTTCCTATCAAGGACCCGAAGAAATTTTGGGTTGGAACAACGTTGGAGCCCTATGGTTTGATCTATCAACCCAAGCTGCTCCAGCGTCTGGGCGTTACGATCAAGGACTGGGATGATCTTCTCAACCCAAAATTGAAGGGCCAGATTGCCCAGTGTACGCCCGACCGGTCGAGCTCCAGCCACGCCAGCTATGAAGTCATTCTCGCCATGTACGGGTGGGAGAAGGGATGGGAGTGGTTGACGAAGATGGCAGCGAACACCGGAATTTTCACCGCCCGCTCTCGTGACGTTCCGAGTGTGGTGGCCAAAGGGGAGTTCGCTATTGGGTTCGCCGTGCCGAGTTATATGGCCTTCGCTGAAGTTTTGGGGGGGTATGATGTCATGTACGTTTATCCTAAGAACGCCTACGTCACCCCGGAACCGATGGCGGTTCTCAAGGGTGCCCCTCACCCCAAAGCAGGTCATGCCTTCATCGAGTTTCTGTTGACAGAAGAAGGCCAGAGGATTTTTATGGATAGAGGGCTTTTCCCGATTACTCCGAAACTGAAGGTTCAGGGCGCACCAGGTTCCGATGCGGAGAAAGCCGTTCAGTTTACGGCAGGCATTCGCTCCTTCTACGATATTGAGGTAGGTAACGTCTACGACGAAAAGATTGCTGGCGATAAGAAGAGGATGGAAGATGTGAATGCTTATTTCCGGAAAGAGATTGCAGAGAAGCATAAGGAGATCGTGAAGTAACAAGTGAGTCCGCGTTACGTAACTTGCTAAGTGGAGCCCCACGGATAAAGCCCGTGCCTGCACGCCGAAGTGCGTTACGGCACGCAGGCGTGTCCCCTCCACACGCTTCGGAGGGCCTGCCTTCGCCGAAGCGGCTTCGCGCAGGCAGGCGGAACCCTCCGAAGCATACCCTACTGCGCTCCTTCGGAGCTTCGAAGGGTACCCTCTTTGCATTTAATACCGACCTGAAAGACCGTGGCTTTCTGCGTAGGAGGGTCAATCAGGAAAACTCCTCGGGGATGTCTTCTCGAGGAGTTTTCCTGTGTCAGGATTGTTAAGTTCAAAACCCCATTGATCACTGGAAAGACTCTATGAATATTCAGTTACAAGACATCGTAAAGAAGTTTGGTGCCCTGGAAGCGGTGAGCCACGTTACACTGGAGATCCGAGACGGAGAACTCTTTACCCTCCTCGGTCCGTCGGGATGTGGCAAGACCACCCTCCTTCGGTTGATCGGAGGATTTTACAGACCTGATCATGGCGATATCCGCTTTGATGGAAAGAGTGTGACTCCTATCCCGCCCTACGGGCGAAATATCGGGATGGTTTTCCAGAACTACGCGCTTTGGCCCCACATGACGATCGTGAACAACATCACGTACGGCCTCAAGCTGAAAAAAATACCCGGGCCTGAGATTTCAGAGAAGGTCTCGCGTGTTTTGAAACTGGTCAACCTCGGAGGATTGGAAAAGCGCTATCCAGGGCAACTCTCGGGGGGACAGCAGCAGCGCGTGGCGCTCGCTCGGGCGCTTGTTCTCAACCCCGACGTCCTTCTTCTGGATGAACCTCTCAGTAATCTCGACGCAAAAATTCGCATCCAGGTCCGGGCAGAGATCCGGAAGCTTCAGAAAGAGCTGGCCATTACAACGATTTATGTCACCCATGACCAGGAAGAAGCGCTTACCCTCTCAGACCGGATTGCTGTCGTCGATCACGGGAAACTACAACAACTTGGCACGCCGAGAGATCTCTATGAGAGACCGGAGAATCCTTTTGTGGCGGATTTTATTGGGATCAACAATCTGATCGCGGGTGAGGTCCGGGAGATCGAGAGTGTCGGACGGTCCATGAAGGTAGAGACCCAAGCAGGACCTTTACTGTGTTTCTGCTACAAACAATTCAAACCAGGAGACCGATGCCTCATCAGCGTCCGTCCGGAGACCGCAACCGTCAGCCCAACGAACACGCCCCTGGAGGGGTGGAATGGGATCAGCGGAAATGTGAGCTTTGTGTATTACATTGGGAATGCGATCCGTTACGATGTAGAGATGGGTGATGGCGCACTGTTCAGGGTGGACATCCAGAACCCCTGGGAGCACCAGCCTCTCGCCATTGGAAGCAAGGCGTATGTGAGCTTCCCTTTCAAGACGACTTTAGCGATCCCTGTTTAGAGAAGAGACCTCTATGAAGACTTCACAAACGAATTCAGCCGTTGCCTTCTCTCAGCCTCGCCTCTGGCCTCAAGCGAGAATCGGTGGCATCTTGGGCTATGCAGCGATCTGGGTCTTCTTTGGCGTCTTTCTGATCTATCCCCTCATCCGGCTGTTCTATGATGCCTTCACAACCGATCAGGGCCAGTTTACCCTGTTGAATTTTTATGATTTCTTCACGGATTCTTATTACCTGAGAGCCACGATGAATTCTCTCCTCCTTGGCGTCGGCACTGTCATGACCACCTCGATTCTCGGCATCGCCATCGCCTATCTTCTGTTGCGCTACGAATTTCGTGGAAGGGAGCTTTTTTCCTATCTCACGATCATTCCCATGATCATGCCTCCCCTCGTGGGTGTCATGGGGTTTGTCTTCATCATGGGCCGGGCAGGGACGGTCAACATTCTCTTGATGGATTACCTGGGGTTTACCAAACCCGTAAACTTCATGTACGGGATTCACGGCGTATTGCTTGTCGAGACGCTTCATCTTTTTCCACTGATGACCCTGAGTATTGTGGATGCTTTAGGAAAGATTGATCCCTCTCTCGATGAAGCTGCAGAGAGCATCGGGTCGCGGGGGCTCCGGAAGTTCTGGGATATTACCTTCCCTCTCACGACGCCAGGGTACGTGTCTGGTGCGCTTCTGGTCTTCATCTGGACGTTTGCGGATTTTGCGACTCCCCTCGTGGTAGGTATCGGTGATCTGCTCGCCTCTCAGGCCTATCTCAACATCGTCCAATTTGTGGACCGAAGGCTCTTCAAGATGGGGATCGTGATTTCGGCCATCATGATTATTTTGGCGATCATCTTTGTTATCATCGCCAAACAGTACGTGGCGATCAAAGACTATAGTTCGCTTTCGTATTCAAAGATTGAGAGGAAAAAGCTATCCCGTCTTGGCTCCCTTGCAGCGATTGCATTTCTGACGATTATCCTTATTTTTGCCTTCATTCCTTATTTAGGCGTTGCTCTCGATTCTTTTGGCAGAGGCTGGGCGCTGACGCCCCTTCCGGTGAAATACACGTTACAGTATTTCAAGCGGGTTTCGGTTGAAACGCCCAAGTTCATCCTCAACAGCCTGCTTTACTCAGGCATCTCCGTTTTGATTTGCATCGCGGTGGGTGTCCCGGTGGCCTGGATTATGGCGAGGACAAAGGTTCCAGGGAGAGAGATCCTGGATTCCTTAACCACTCTCATTCTTGCCCTCCCTGGGACAGGGGTGGGCATCGCTTACATGCGGGCCTTCAGAGACCCCTTGCCGTTTATGAACATCTCCTTGATCGCGATGTGGATTGTGATTCCTATTGTTCTTGGCGTGCGGCGACTCCCCTATACCGTCCGCGGAACATTCGCCTCACTCCTGATCGTTCACAAGTCGTTTGAAGAGGCAGCCGAAAGCGTCGGGGCCAAGAAAGTAACCACCTTTAAGGACGTGACGCTTCCGCTCATCTGGAAAGGGGTTCTCGTCGGATCGCTCTATTCTTTTATTCTTGCCCTCCAAGAGGCATCCGCCACGTTGCTCCTCGTCGTTCCTGGACACGAAATGATGACCGTGGGAATCTTCAACTTTTATATCGGAGGGTCCGTGAACGAAGCCGCGGCCTTGGGCTTTATCCTGATCATCCTCGGAGCAGTCTGCCTTTTCGTCATCAGCAAACTTGCCGGAACCAAAATGGGTGGTGTGTTCGGGTAGCCGTCAAGGATCTCTCGCCCCACAGGACTCGCAAGTCCAGCCTTATGCCTGCTTGCTGCGGAAAGGGTGAGGAGCTTCACCTGAAAGACACGTCTGTGCTCTTGGTGTACTCATCGTAGACGGCCGAGGCCGCTCCGTCAGGGAGCACAGCGATCGCAACCACCACTTTGATCCCCGCAAGGGTTCCGTAAGTGAGGTGGCCGCCAAGGGTCGTGACCGTATCTCCCACGACAGTCGAGGCCGAAAAGTGGCAGTGAATTTCCGGGGTCCCGTCCGGTTTACTTGCGACCCAGCCTCCCAAGGAAACCAATTCGAGAGGAGCTTCCAAATTCAGGTAGAGACGGTTGTCGTCCCTGACAGGATACTCCTTTGGGAAATGGATCAGATTTCTAAAGACCCCTTTGCTCAAAGCTCCCAGTCCGGAGACAAAGACCCCTGACTTGATCTTTTCTCTTCTGACCGCCTCTTCAATCGCTTTTAAAAGGTCAGCCCCCACTTCGACGTGAAATTGCACAATTCTCTGAATGGACTGTGAACCCATACTCGACAGGAGTGATGTTTCCTTTGTCATTCCAATCCTCCCTCATGATTCTGGACATTTGTATTGAGACATTGAGACTTCTGCGACCCAATAAGTTGAGTGCAAGATAGCTTGAAGGGATTTATTTTGTCAAGGCAAGAAGAAATCGTGTAATCCGACAGAGCACAGCTTGATTGGCGGAGGTTGACCTGTTCACCCGCAGCGGTTCAGTGGCGGATCCTATTGCGAAGGGCCTCATCACGTCCCCTGGCAAACCATCGTCCGTCAAGGTCCAGAGGGTAGTTAAGTTCGTTTGTGAAGTCCCGCCTCTGAAACGCGAGCAGTGTACCTCAAAAACGGAACTAAGCATAATAATCTCTATGACAGTAATCATTCGAGTCAAGCGTTCTTCCAACCACACTGGTATTTGTATGGTGCACCGCGAGGACGGGACAGGTCAACCTCCGCGCATGGGCACGGGACTTCGTTAACTGAGGGTTACGAGACCGTGCCTGGTTTGACAACCTTCAGGCAAGCTGATATAAAATTTCTATTACGATTAAAGAGTTGTTTGTGAGAAAGAACGGGAAAGGAGCTTTCATGTTTCGAGGGTTCATTTTCGATCTCGATGGCACAGTGTATTTGAGTGATCGTCTCATCCCGGGGGCAGACAAAGTAATCGGGCTTCTCCGGGAAAAAAAGAAAAAGGTTGTTTTTCTTTCTAACAAACCGATTCAAACGCGAGAAGACTATGCGACCAAACTGACGCGGCTCGGGATTCCCACAACCCCCTCTGAGGTGATCAACTCCACTCTGGTCATGATCAACTACCTCAAGAAGCATGCACCCAAGGCAAAGGTCTTTGTCGTGGGTGAAACGCCCTTCGTGGAAGAGCTAAAAAGGGCCGGATTTTCGATCACAGAGGAGCCCAAAGAGATTGACTACGTGGTGGTGGCCTTCGATCGGACATTTGATTACAAGAAGCTGAATATCTCGTACCAGGCGATCAAACTTGGAGCTCACTTTGTTGCCACGAACCCTGACCGGACGTGCCCCGTGGAGGGAGGAGAGATTCCGGACTGTGCAGGGATGATTGCAGCCATTGAGGCCGTCACGCAAAAGAAGGTAGAGGTGATTGTTGGAAAACCTTCGCCCATCATCATCCAAACCGCCCTGGAGACCATGGGATTGAAACCCAAAGACTGCATTCTCATCGGAGACCGCTTGGAGACCGACATCAAAATGGGCAAAGATTCAGGGATCGCGACAGGCCTTGTCCTCACAGGCGTGACCCGCGAAGAGACCCTTAAAGAATCGTCCATTCAGCCTGATTTTGTGTTTGGGAGCATTGTGGAGGTGAAGAACCTGGTTGTTTAAGATTGACAAAAGATGTTTCACCGCAGAGGCGCAAAGGACGCAGAGACGAGACTTTATCATTTGCCGAAGAGATACCGGCAAATGATAAGTTCACCTCTTTTGGGACAATCAGAATAGGACATTTTTTCGAGAGCTGGGTGGATAAGGATGAGCTTGAACGAGATTACTGCAAGAGTCATCGGCGCCGCCATAGAGGTCCACATAGCCTTGGGACCAGGATTGCTTGAATCAGCCTATGAAGAATGCCTCTCCCAAGAGTTGCAGCTAAGGGGTATCTCTTTTGAACGCCAGAAGCCGCTTCCCGTCGAATACAAAGGTGCTCGATTAGACTGTGGATATCGGCTTGATATGGTTGTAGAGGATAGGGTCATTTTGGAACTCAAGGCTTGTGATAGTATTGAAGAGATCCACAAAGCTCAGATATTGACCTACTTAAGATTATCTGGTTTAAAATTGGGTTTAATCTTGAATTTCAATGTCCCGGTTATGAAGAAAGGTATCGTAAGAGTGGTCAATAATCTGGATGAGTGAACATGCAATTACCGAACTGTGAAGACCTGTTTTGATTTGGTGACATCTCCCGCCAAATCGAAGACATTTTCCCTCTGCGATCTCAGCGCCTCTGCGGTGAAAGATTGTTTTCATCCTTGATCGAGGGCGTCTCGGAGGATCTGAATCGGATGTAACACTTCCAAGCCTGTGAGATGGCGAATCTGCATACGGCAGCCTTCGCAGTCGGAGAGGACGGTC
>Ga0209254_10006866_pt1 | contig 10505 bp, 20 predicted proteins | sample FrelakmetDIP11DI_FD_187148 | JGI IMG/M metagenome (GOLD analysis project Ga0209254, IMG submission 187148) | Freshwater lake sediment microbial communities from the University of Notre Dame, USA, for methane emissions studies - DIP11 DI (SPAdes)... | ecosystem: Environmental > Aquatic >... | reverse complement strand
CTCGGGCAACAGACACACCAGCGTGATGTAGAGCGCACCCACCAGCGTCAGCCGGGTAAGTATCTTGTCGATATACCGCGCCGTTTGGTCGCCGGGACGAATGCCGGGAACGAATGCGCCGCTCTTCTTCAGGTTGTCTGCGGTTTCCTTGGGATTGAACACCAGCGCCGTGTAGAAAAAGCAGAAGAAAATAATCGCCAGCGCGTACAGCAGCACATAAATGGGCTGGCCGGGCGACAGCGTCGCGCCGATATTCTTCAGCCATCCCATGTACTCGTGACTGCCGAACCAGCCCGCCAAGGTCGCCGGGAACAAAATGATGCTCGAAGCAAAAATCGGTGGGATTACCCCGGACATGTTCAGCTTCAGCGGAAGATGCGAACTCTGCCCGCCGACCACTTTGTTGCCCACCTGACGCTTGGCGTAGTTGACCAGGATCTTGCGCTGCCCGCGTTCGACGAAAACCACCAACGCGGTCACCAGAATAACGCCGACGAAAAGCATCATAACCAGCGGGATCGAGAATGCACCGGTACGGGTCAACTCGAGGGTTCCACCGATAGCAGCCGGCAGTCCTGCGGCAATCCCCGCAAAGATGATGATCGAGATGCCATTACCCAGCCCGCGTTCGGTAATCTGCTCGCCAAGCCACATCAGGAACATCGTGCCCGCCGTCAGGGTGATAACCGTAGTCAGCCTGAACGCCAGGCCAGGGTCCAGCACCAGCCCCGACTGGGACTCAAGCGCTATCGAAATTCCGAGCGCCTGAAACAACGCGAGAAACAATGTTCCATAACGCGTGTACTGGGTGATCTTGCGACGCCCCGCCTCGCCCTCTTTTTTCAGCGCCATCAGCTGCGGCGAGACCGTCGCCAGCAGCTGGACGATAATCGACGCCGAAATATACGGCATGATCCCCAGTGCAAACAGGCTGAAGCGCGACAGGGCGCCCCCGGAAAACATGTTGAACATGCCCAGGATGCCGCCTTGCTGAGACTTGAACAGCTGATCCAGCACCAGCGGATCGATGCCCGGAACCGGGATGAAGGTACCGATACGGTAAACAACCAGAGCGCCGAGCAGGAACAGCAGGCGACGTTTCAGATCGCCGAATTTGCTCAGACCGGTAGCAGGCTTGGCCAAAGGTATTCGCTCCGATTATTCGGAAATGCTGCCGCCGGCAGATTCGATGGCCGCGCGCGCACCCTTGGTCACAGCGATACCACGCAACTTGACTGCTCTGCCGATTTCACCCGCCAGGTAAACTTTTGCCGCGCGCGATGAACCAGGGATGACACCCGCCTGCTTCAGCACCAACAGGTCGATTTCGTCTACCGCCAGTCCAGCCAGTTGAAACAGGCGAACGTGAGCGGTGTCTGCCTTGGTCAGGGACACGAATCCACGTTTGGGCAGACGGCGATGCATCGGCATCTGTCCGCCCTCGAAGCCAACCTTGTGATAACCACCCGCACGGGACTTCTGCCCCTTATGACCGCGCCCAGCGGTCTTGCCGAGGCCGGAACCGATCCCGCGACCCAAGCGGCGCTTGGCCTTTTTTGCCCCGTCACCGGGCTTGATGTTATTGAGTTCCATTTAAGCCTCGCACTTAACGAGATAAGCAACTTTGGTGATCATGCCGCGATTTTCCGGAGTATCGAGCACCTCGACGGTATGATTCATACGGCGCAGCCCTAGCCCACGGACCGAGGCGCGATGCGATGCCTTGGTGCCAATCAGGCTCTTGACCAGCGTTACCTTGATCTTCTTCTGATCGCTCATGACTTACCCCGTAATTTCTTCGACCGACTTGCCACGCTTCGAGGCAATTTCGGACGGCGTCGACATTTTCATCAGACCGTCGATGGTTGCGCGCACAACGTTGTAGGGATTGGTCGACCCCAGGCATTTGGCCAGGACGTTCTGCACCCCCATGACCTCGAACACGGCTCTCATTGCTCCGCCCGCGATGATTCCCGTGCCTTCGGTCGCCGGTTGAATCAGAACACGCGATGCGCCGTGCTGGCCGATAACGGCGTGATGGAAGGTGCCATTCTTCAGGTTGATCTTGACCAGCCTGCGGCGCGCTTCCTCCATAGCTTTTTGCACCGCTACGGGCACTTCACGGGACTTGCCCTTGCCCATGCCGATGCCGCCTTCACCATCGCCGACCACGGTCAATGCTGCAAAGCTCATGATGCGACCGCCCTTCACCACTTTGGTGACGCGGTTCACATGGATCATTTTTTCGCGCAGGCCGTCGCCGCGCTCTTCGTTGCTTGTAGGTGCTGTACGGGCCATCTTGATTCTGCCTCGTTAAAAAACCAAACCGCCTTCACGCGCCGCTTCGGCCAGGGCCTTGACGCGACCATGGAACTGGAAACCGCTACGATCGAAGGCCACTTTTTCAATGCCCAGACTCTTGGCTTTTTGTGCCAGATACTTGCCCACGACAGCAGCCGCATCGACATTGCCGCCATTGGCAATCTGACCGCGCAATTCCTTGTCATTGGACGAGGCACTGGTCAATACCCTGCTCCCGTCCGCAGAAATGATCTGCGCGTAGATATGGCTGTTTGTGCGATGCACTGCAAGGCGGATAGCCTTGACGGCCGCGATTTTGGCGCGGGTTTTGCGCGCTCTGCGAATCCGTGATTGCTTGGTGTTCATTTTCTGTCCTTAAGCCTTACTTCTTCTTGGTCTCTTTCTTGATCACCACTTCGTCCGAGTAGCGCACACCCTTGCCCTTGTAGGGCTCGGGCGGACGGTAAGCCCGCACATCCGCAGCAACCTGGCCAACCACCTGCCGGTCCATCCCCTTGATCACGATCTCGGTCTGGGTCGGCGTTTCAACCTTGATGCCGGCTGGCATCTTGTGCACGACAGGGTGCGAAAAACCCAACGTAAGATTCAAGGCATCACCCTGAGCCTGGGCACGATAGCCCACGCCCACCAGGTTCAGCTTTTTCTCGAAGCCTTTCGACACGCCCACAACCATGTTGTTGATCAGGGCACGCATCGTGCCGGACATGGCGTTGGCCTGTATGCTCTTATTCACCGGGACAAAGGTGACCAGCCCATCTTTCAGTGCAATCTGGACATCGGACGATGTCCGCTGCTTCAACGTTCCAAGCGGGCCCTTGACGGAAATAACATCACCCACGGTGACTTCAACACCCTTGGGTACGGTAATGGGGTTATTGGCTACGCGTGACATATCCTTTTCCCTTTATGCAACGACACACAACACTTCGCCACCCACGCCCTTCGCGCGAGCATGGCGATCGGTCATCACGCCGCTGGATGTCGAAACAATCGCAACACCAAGTCCATTCATTACACGCGGCAGATCATTTGCGCCCTTGTAAATCCGAAGCCCAGGCTTGCTGACACGCTCGATACGCTCGATCACGGGACGACCCGCGTAGTACTTAAGCTGCAACTCCAACTCGGCTTTAGCCGGTTCGCCGCGGACAGCAAAATCATCGATATAACCCTCGTCCTTCAGGACCTGGGCAATCGCCACCTTGACCTTGGAACAAGGCATGCTGACCGACACCTTCTCGACAGCCTGTGCATTCCGAATGCGGGTCAGCATGTCGGCGATAGGATCACTCATACTCATATCGCGTCTCCTTACCAGCTGGCCTTGACGATGCCGGGGATTTCGCCGCGCATCGCATATTCGCGCAATTTGGTGCGCCCCAAACCGAACTTGCTAAACACTCCGCGCGGGCGACCCGTCAGTTGGCAGCGATTGCGCTGCCGCACCGGGCTGGCATTGCGGGGCAGAGCCTGCAGTGCCAGGAGTGCCGCATTGCGCTCATCCTCGCTTGACTTGGTGCTTGCGATGACAGCCTTGAGTTCTGCGCGCTTGGCTGCAAACTTCTTCACCATGCGCGCACGCTTCTCTTCACGGTTAATCAGGGATAACTTGGCCATGACTACCTCAATTCTTGAACGGGAAACTGAAGGCAGCGAGCAGTGCGCGCGCTTCGTCATCAGTTTTGGCGGTTGTGGTAATGGTGATGTTCATTCCGCGCAATGCATCGATCTTGTCGTACTCGATCTCGGGGAAAATGATCTGTTCCTTGATACCCATGTTGTAGTTGCCGCGACCATCAAAGGACTTGCCGGACACACCACGAAAGTCACGAATCCGGGGAATCGCCACCGTGACCAGACGATCAAGGAACTCGAACATCTGCGCCCGGCGCAAGGTAACCATGCAGCCCACCGGATAGTTTTCACGGATCTTGAAGCCCGCAATCGACTTCTTGGATTTGGTCACAACCGGCTTTTGACCTGCAATCTTCTGCATGTCGCTCACCGCGTGCTCCATCACCTTCTTGTCGGCAACCGCCTCGCCCACGCCCATGTTCAGCGTGATTTTCTTGATACGCGGCACTTCCATGACGGACTTGTAGCCAAACTCCTGCATCAGTTTTGGCACTACCGTCTCACGATAAAATTCTTGCAAACGCGCCATGATCACCCCTGAGCGTCAACCATTTCGCCATTGGATTTGTAAACGCGCACCTTGCGTCCATCCTCAAGCACCTTGCAGCCCACGCGGTCAGCCTTCTGCGTGGCCACATTGAACAATGCAACATTGGAGGCGTGGATCGGCATTTCCTTTTCCACGATTCCGCCCTGCTGGTTGCGCATGGGATTGGGCTTCTGGTGCTTTTTCACCCGATTGATACCCTCGACCACAACGGAACCGTCATCCAGAATGCGCAGCACCGTGCCGCGCTTCCCCTTGTCTTTACCTGCCAGGATGATTACCTGGTCACTTTTACGAATTCGTGCCATGACAACCCCTTACAGAACTTCCGGCGCAAGCGAGACGATTTTCATGAACTTCTCGGTGCGCAACTCACGCGTGACCGGGCCAAAAATGCGCGTACCGATAGGCTCAAGCTTGTTGTTGAGCAGCACTGCGGCATTGCCGTCGAACTTGACCAGCGAGCCATCCGGGCGACGCACGCCCTTCGCAGTACGGACAACAACGGCGTTGTAAACATCACCCTTTTTAACGCGGCCGCGGGGCGCAGCATCCTTGATGCTGACCTTGATGATGTCGCCAATGCCGGCGTATCGGCGGTGACTGCCACCCAACACCTTGATGCACATCACCGAGCGCGCACCGGTATTGTCAGCAACGTCCAAAATGGACTGCATTTGAATCATGAATATGTCTCCAACTTTATCCGCCAATCAGCGGTCAGTTTTGGATCCCGTTCGGGAGAAACGCCGCTTTGGGGGCGGCACTGCTTGGTTTGGCGAACCAATCACCCGGTCCGCCAACCGGAAAACCCAGCACTATACCGGGTCAGATAGACTTAGGCAAGCATTAAACGCGAGCGCGCTCGATCAATTTGCTCACCTTCCATGCCTTGGTACGTGAAAGCTTGCGGGATTCCTCAATCTGGACGGTATCGCCTTCATTGCACTCATTGCTTTCGTCATGCGCATGGTACTTCTTCGACAGACGTATCACCTTGCCAATGACCGGGTGCTTGACCCGGCGTTCGACCAGTACGGTGACGGTCTTGTCCATCTTGTTGCTGACGACGCGTCCGGTCAAAGTGCGGACCACTTTATTGGTTTCAGTCATGCTTGACCTGCCTTCTCACGCATAATGGTCTTGACCCGTGCTATATCGCGGCGCAGTTTGCCCAGATCAGCCGTCTTGCTGGATTGCTGGGTGGCCACCTGCATGCGCAGCGCGAAGTGCGCACGCAACAACGACTCAAGTTCCTGTTTCAGTTCGGCGGCATTCTTGCCGCGCATTTCCTTGGTGTTCATCGACTCAGCTCCCGATCATGCGGGTTACAAAGGTGGTGGCGATAGGTAGCTTGGCTGCCGCCAGGCGAAATGCCTCGCGCGCCAACTGTTCATTCACGCCGTCCATCTCATACAGCACCTTGCCGGGCTGAATTTCTGCAACGTAGTACTCGGGCGCACCCTTGCCGTTACCCATGCGAACTTCGGCAGGCTTACGTGAAATCGGCTTGTCCGGGAAAATGCGAATCCAGATCCGCCCACCGCGCTTGATGTGGCGAGTCATCGCACGACGCGCAGCTTCGATTTGACGCGCCGTCAAACGCCCACGGCCGACTGCCTTGAGGCCAAAATCGCCAAAACTGACGCTTGCGCCACGCGTAGCCAGACCGGTATTACGGCCTTTCTGCTCCTTGCGGTATTTTCTTCTAGCTGGCTGCAGCATGCTTCACTCCTGATTTCTTGCCGCGTTTTTCAGTTTCTGCGGCCGCAGGCTGCTCGCTGCGATTCAGCGCATCGCCCTTGTAGACCCAAACCTTGATGCCAATAATGCCGTACGTGGTCTTTGCTTCGGCAAAGCCGTAATCGATCTCCGCGCGCAGGGTGTGCAATGGCACACGGCCTTCGCGATACCACTCGGTTCGGGCGATTTCCGCACCGTTCAGACGGCCGGAACTCATTATCTTGATGCCCTGGGCACCAAGACGCATGGCATTCTGCATCGCACGCTTCATTGCGCGCCGGAACATCACACGTTTTTCCAGCTGCTGAGCAATACCATCGGCAACAATCTGTGCGTCCGTTTCTGGCTTGCGCACTTCCTCGATGTTGACGTGCACGGGTACTGACATCAGGCGCGACAACTCGCCACGCAGAATTTCGATGTCCTCGCCCTTCTTGCCGATGACGACGCCGGGGCGGCCGCTGAAAATGGTAATCCGTGCATTCTTGGCCGGTCGCTCGATCAGCACTTTGGAAATGGAGGCGTGCGCAAGCTTCTTCTTCAGATAGTCGCGCACTTTGATATCTTCATTCAGCGTGCTGGCGAAGTTGCGATTAGACCCGAACCACTTGGCGGTCCAGCTGCGCTGGACTCCCAGACGGAATCCAATTGGATGTATTTTTTGTCCCATGCCGCTTCCTTAATCCCCAACCGTCACAGTGATGTGACACGTAGGCTTGCTAATACGGTTACCCCGGCCCTTGGCGCGTGCCGTAAAGCGCTTGAGCACCGCCCCCTGGTCAAGGTAAATGGTTTTGACCTTGAGCGCGTCAATGTCAGCGCCCTCATTGTGCTCGGCATTGGCGATCGCCGATTCGAGCACCTTCTTGATCACGCCGGCACCCTTCTTGGGGCTGAAGGCAAGAATGTTGAGGGCCTTGTCGACCGGCAGGCCACGAATCTGGTCCGCGACCAGACGGCCTTTCTGGGCCGAGAGGCGGGTACCGCGCAAAATTGCAGAAACTTCCATCATGCGCTCCTTATTTCTTCGCCTTCTTGTCCGCCGCGTGACCCTTGAAGGTTCGCGTCAGAGAGAATTCACCCAGTTTGTGGCCCACCATGTTCTCGGTCACAAACACCGGAATATGCTGACGTCCGTTGTGCACGGCGATCGTCAGGCCAATGAAATCCGGCAACACCGTCGAACGGCGGGACCAGGTCTTGAGCGGACGCTTGTCATTGGACGAACGAACCGCCTCGACTTTCTTGAGCAGATGGCTGTCGACGAACGGGCCTTTTTTAATTGAACGTGCCATATCTTTCTTACCTCAGTCAGCGCGCATGACGGCGGCGGACGATCATGTTGGAGGTGCGCTTGTTGCTTCGCGTACGGTAGCCCTTGGTCGGAACACCCCACGGGCTGACCGGGTGACGGCCCGCGGCAGTACGGCCTTCACCGCCACCATGCGGGTGGTCGACCGGGTTCATCACGACACCGCGAACGGTGGGACGAATTCCGCGCCAGCGATTCGCGCCCGCCTTGCCGATGGAGCGAAGGCTGTGCTCCTCGTTGCCGGCCTCGCCCAGGGTGGCGCGACAATCAACGTGAACCTTGCGGATCTCGCCAGAACGCAGTCGCAGCTGTGCATAGCTGCCTTCACGGGCAAGCAGCTGAACCGATGTCCCTGCTGAACGTGCAATCTGCGCGCCCTTGCCCGGCATCATCTCGACACAGTGAATGGTGCTGCCCACGGGAATGTTGCGCAACGGCAGGCAATTACCGTTCTTGATCGGCGCTTCAAGCCCGCTTACCAGTTGGGCGCCAACCTCGACACCGCGTGGCGCGATAATGTAGCGACGCTCACCATCCGCATAACAGAGCAGAGCCAGATGCGCGGAGCGGTTAGGATCATATTCCACGCGCTCGACCTTGGCGGGAATACCGTCCTTGTTGCGACGGAAATCGACCACACGGTAATGCTGCTTGTGACCACCGCCTTTATGGCGCGTGGTGATGTGTCCATTGTTGTTGCGTCCGGAACCCCGCTTCTGCGGTTCAACCAGCGCAGCAACCGGCTTGCCCTTGTGCAGGCCGGGCGTGACCACCTTGACGACAGCACGGCGTCCGGCGGAGGTAGGTTTGACTTTAATAAGAGCCATTGTTCTTCTTCCTTACAGTCCGGACGAAAAGTCGATGTCCTGACCCGCTTTAAGGGTCACATACGCCTTTTTCCAGTTATCGCGGCGACCCGTGATGCGACCGGAACGCTTGATCTTGCCCTTGACATTCATGACCTGCACGCCGGACACCTCGACCTTGAACAGGTTGGCCACTGCAGCCCCGATCTCTTCCTTGGTCGCGTCAGGCAGCACACGGAAAGCGACCTGATTGTGCTTGTCAGCGATGCGGGTGCTTTTCTCGGAGATCACCGGTGCCAGGATGACTTTGAGCAGACGCTCTTGACTGATTGCCATTACACCATCTCCTCGAATTGCTTGACCGCCGCCTTGGTGATCAGGACGTTGCCGTACTTGACCAGGCTCCAGGGGTCGGCCTGATGCGGTTCGACCACATAGACATTGGGCAGGTTGCGCGACGACAACCAGAGGTTATCGTCCACACTGTCGGCAATGATCATCACCTTGCCATAACCCATCGCCTTGAGCTTGCCGGCGAGGACTTTGGTCTTGGGCGTATCGATTCCGATGCTCTCGACCACCTTCAACTTGCCTTCGCGCGCCAACTGGGACAGGATCGTCGCCAGGCCAGCGCGGTACATCTTGCGATTGACCTTGTGGGTAAAATTCTCGTGAGGCTTGTTCGGGAAGGTCACGCCGCCGCCACGCCAGATGGGGCTGGAAGCCATACCGGAACGCGCACGACCGGTGCCTTTCTGGCGCCAGGGCTTGTGTGTCGTCGCCTTGACTTCGGCGCGCGTCTGCTGGGCACGGTTACCGCTGCGGGCATTCGCCTGGAAGGCGGTCACCACCTGATGCACCAGCGACTCATTGTAGTCGCGTCCGAAGGTCTCGTCGGAAGCCGCGAGGCTGGTTACTTGCTGACCCTGATCGTTAATGACGGCCAAATCCATCATGCGCCTCCTTTCACAGCCGGGCGCACGACAACATGACCACCCCTTGAACCCGGGACCGCCCCCTTGACCAAAAGCAGGCCACGTTCGGCATCAACCCGGACAATTTCTAGATTTTGCTTGGTGCAGGTGACCGCGCCCATGTGACCAGACATGCGCTTGCCCGGAAACACGCGTCCCGGATCCTGCGCCATGCCGATCGAACCGGGCACGTTATGCGAACGCGAGTTGCCGTGAGAGGCGCGCTGCGACTTGAAGTTGTGGCGCTTGATTGTGCCCGCAAAGCCCTTGCCCTGCGTCACGCCCGAAACGTCAACCTTTTGCCCCGCCTGGAAGATATCTGCCGAAATGGTCGCACCAGCCTGATACTGGGCAGCCATATCAGCGCCCACGCGGAATTCGCGCAAGACTTCAGCGGCATCCACGCCCGCCTTGGCGAAATGGCCCGCTTCGGCCTTGCTGACACGGCTATTGCGACGCGAGCCGAATGCGACCTGCACCGCGGAATAACCGTCGTTATCTGATGTGCGCACTTGCGTGACGCGATTGTTGGACACTTCCAGCACAGTTACCGGAACGGAGATACCGTCATCGGTAAAAATGCGGGTCATGCCGACCTTACGGCCAACGAGACCTATACTCATTTTTCGTATTTCCTATCAATAGCCCTGTTCGACAGGGCCATGGTTTTAGGCGCCGATTACAATTGACCGGCCACTCTTAAACTTCAAACTCAAGGGGCGGCATTATACACACCCCCCGCGTCAATTTACAACTTAATTTCGACGTCCACACCCGCCGGCAGATCAAGCTTCATCAGGGCATCCACAGTCTTGTCAGTCGGATCCATGATGTCCATCAAACGTCGATGGGTGCGAATCTCAAACTGGTCGCGCGATGTCTTGTTGACGTGCGGGGAACGCAACACGTCGAAACGCTCGATGGAAGTCGGCAAAGGAACCGGGCCCTTGACCACGGCGCCGGTGCGCTTGGCCGTTTCCACGATTTCGAGCGCAGACTGGTCGATCAGTTTGTAATCAAACGCCTTGAGGCGGATACGGATTTTCTGGTTTTGCATTTAGCTCGCCTTACTCTTCAATCTTGGCCACGACGCCGGCGCCGACGGTACGGCCGCCTTCGCGGATGGCGAAACGCAGACCTTCGTCCATGGCAATCGGGGCAATCAG
>Ga0209254_10006865_pt1 | contig 10505 bp, 10 predicted proteins | sample FrelakmetDIP11DI_FD_187148 | JGI IMG/M metagenome (GOLD analysis project Ga0209254, IMG submission 187148) | Freshwater lake sediment microbial communities from the University of Notre Dame, USA, for methane emissions studies - DIP11 DI (SPAdes)... | ecosystem: Environmental > Aquatic >... | reverse complement strand
CCCGAGTAGATGCCGCGCTTCACCGGCTCCAGCTCGTCGATGATCTCCATGGCGCGGATCTTGGGGGCCCCGGAGACGGTCCCCGCCGGGAAGGTGGCCCGAAGGACGTCGATGGCGTCGAGCCCCTCGGCGAGCTCCCCGACCACGTTGGAGACGATGTGCATGACGTGGGAGTAGCGCTCCACGATCATGCGGTCCGTGACCCGCACGGTCCCCACCCTGGCCACCCGGCCGGTGTCGTTGCGCCCCAGGTCGATCAGCATCAGGTGCTCGGCGAGCTCCTTGGGATCCGCCAGGAGCTCCGCCTCCAAGGCCTTGTCCTCCGCCTCCGTGTAGCCGCGGCGGCGCGTGCCGGCGATGGGCCTTACCGTCACGATGCCGTCCTCCAGCCGGGTCAGGATCTCCGGCGACGAGCCAACGATATGGAATTCCTTGAGGTCCAGGAAATACATGTAAGGGGAAGGGTTCAGCCCGCGCAGGGCCCGGTAGAGGTCGAGTGGCGGTGCCTTGTAAGGGATGGAGAGCCGCTGGGAGAGGACCACCTGCATGCAGTCCCCCTCCAGAATGTAGTCCTTGATGCGCGCGACCGCGGCCTCGAAGCCCTCTTGCGTGAAGCCGGAGACGAAGTCCCCCTCTTGGACGCGCCGCTCACCGTCGGAGGGTCGCCGGGGCGCGCCCCGCTGCATACGTTGGATGAGGTCCGCCATGCGCGCCTGGCCCCCCTCCAGGGTGTCCCCCGCCAAGGGGTCCAGGTGCAGGATGATGTACATGCGCCCGCTCAGGTTGTCGAATACCGCCACCTCGTCCGAGACCAGGAGGAGGATGTCCGGGGTCCCGAGCAGGTCCGGGTTGGGGCAGCGGGCGAGGCGGGGCTCGATGTAGCGGATGGTGTCGTAGCCGAAGTAGCCGACCAGGCCGCCGGTGAAGCGCGGCATGCCACCGTGACCGGCGACCCGAAAGCGCTGCTGGAAGGACTGGATCCAGGCCAGGGGATCCGGGCTCTCGGTCTCCTCCACCACCCGCCCGTCCCGCTCCAGGGTGATACGGTTCCCGCTCACCTTGAGGACGCTGCGGCAGGGCAGCCCGATGATGGAGTAGCGGCCCCATTTCTCGCCCCCCTGGACGGACTCGAAGAGATAGGAGTAAGGGCCCTCCGCAAGCTTGAGATAGACACTCAGGGGGGTGTCGAGGTCCGCGAGGACCTCGCAGACAAGGGGGATGCGGTTGTGGCCCTGGTCGGCCAGGGCGCTAAATTCTTCCGGGGTCATGGGGGTCTCCGAGCAGAGAGGCAGATGACGATGAAGGAGGCGATCGCTCAGCGTCGCCATCGCCACCCGATCCGCGCTCGCGAAACCAATGGGCTCATGGTGCCAGTCCGAAGGGTCTCGAACGTCAGGGTCAGGCCGGGGCGATCAACCCCTTGAGCTCGGCCATGGAGTCGATCACCGCATCCGGCTCGGCGGTGCGGATGTCCTGGCCGTGGTTGTACCCATAGCTCATGCAGACGATGGAGAAGCCCGCCGCCCGGGCCGCCTTCACGTCGCTTACCGAGTCGCCGATCATCAGCGCCTGGGAGGGCTCCACCCCAAAGTGGGCGGCCGCATGGAGCAGGGGCGCCGGGTGGGGTTTCTTCTCCGGCAGGGTGTCCCCGCTCACCACCAGCCTGAAGGCATCGAGGACACCGAGGTCCTTCAGCAGGGGCAGGGTGAACTGGGCCGCCTTGTTGGTGACACAGCCCAGCGGGTAGCCGTTGGTCAGCAGATAGTCGAGCCCGTCGCGCACCCCGGGGTAGAGCACCGAGCGCTTGGAGGTGTTCTCGGCGTAGAGCGCGAGGAAGATCGGATAGGCCCGGTCGAAGTCGGCGTCGCTCGGCTCGCCGTCCAGGGTCCCGGTGAGGGCCCGGCGCACCAGCCTCTCCACCCCATTGCCCACCCAGTTGCGCACCGCCGCCTCGCCGTGGGGCGGGCGCCCCAGGCGGACCATCAGCTCGTCCACACAAAAGGCCAGGTCCGGGACACTGTCCACCAGGGTCCCGTCCAGGTCGATCAGGATCATGCGGGGCTTAACGGGGGGGCGCAGCATGCAGGTACGGCTCCTGGTGGACTCGGGTCGGGGCCGGCCGGGTCAGCGGCCCACCGCCGCCATCGCCTCGCGCATCTGGCGGATGATGGTGTCGTAGCGGTGGGGATCCCCGTCGCGGCCCTTGCCGAAGATGCCGGAGCCCGAGACGAAGGTATCGGCCCCCGCGGCCTTGATCTCGGCGATGTTGTCTGCCTTGACGCCGCCGTCGATCTCCAGGCGGATGTCGTAGCCCGAGGCGTCGATGAGCTTCCGCACCTGGCGTAGCTTGTCCATGGCCGAGGGGATAAAGCCCTGGCCACCGAAGCCCGGGTTCACCGACATGAGCAGGATCATGTCGATCTTGTCCATCACATAGTCGAGGTAGGAGAGGGGGGTGGCCGGGTTGAAGACCAGTCCCGCCTTGCAGCCCTCGCCGCGGATCAGCTGGAGGGTGCGGTCGATGTGCTCGCTGGCCTCCGGGTGGAAGGTGATGTAGGTGGCCCCGGCGGCGGCGAAGTCGGGCACGATGCGGTCCACCGGCTTGACCATGAGGTGTACGTCGATGGGGGCCGTGACCCCATGCTTGCGCAGGGCCTCGCACACCAGGGGCCCGATGGTCAGATTGGGCACATAGTGATTGTCCATGACATCGAAATGGACGATGTCGGCGCCGGCGGCGAGGACGTTGTCGACCTCCTCGCCGAGCCGGGCGAAGTCCGCGGATAGGATGGAAGGTGCGATGAGATCGGTGGCCATGGGGTCCTCCGGGGATTTCACTGGCCGATCTGTCGCTTCGCCGGCCAGGGACGCAATTTGTAAAGCATGCCACTCTAACCCAACTGGGGGCGTTTTTCACTTGGCGCTCGGCCCGCGCACCGGACACCAGCGGGGTTAGGGTGCCATCAGGCGGCCCGCCCACGGGTGATGGTCTCGTAGGCCCGACGGATCTCCTGGGTCCGCTGGGAGGCCAGCTTGAGGGCCTCCTCCGGCGCCCCGCGGGCCATCAGCTTGTCCGGATGGTGGCGGTTCATGAGCCGGCGGTAGGCCCGCTTGACCTCGGCCTCGCCGGCCCCGGGCTCCACACCTAGGGTGGCATAGGCCCCCGCGAGGGATTGGGCCCCGGATGCCCCGGCCCAGCGCCCGCCCGCCCCCTGGCCGTTGCGTGACCGCCCCGGGTCCTCCGTCCGGCCCCTCGACCAGGCCCCACCGAGCACCTGCCGCTGGAGCAGCACCAGACGCTCGACCCGTCCGAAGGTGGCGGTCGGAACCTGGAGGGCGCGCCGGATACGCTCGAGCACCTCCCGCTGAGGCGGCGCGGGGGCCCCATCCGCGTAGGCGGCCCCGACCTGCACCTCCAGAAAGATCTGGCGCAGCGGTCCCTGCCCGAGCCCCGCCCGGCGCAACTCGGCGAGGGCGGGCAGCAGCTCGAACCCCGGGTTCTTACCCTGATCGAAGAACAGGATGGCGGCGCGGCGCATGGCCGGGCTCAGACCCATACGCCCCATGACGGACTCGGCAAAGGCGATCTCCGGCTCGCTGACCCGGCCGTCCGCCTTGGCCAGATGACCCATGACGGCGAAGGTGGTCTCGAAGAAGCACTCCTGGAGCCGGACCCGGTCCTTGACCCTGGCCCCGCCGAACAGTTCCGCCCGCTCCGCGCCGCGGTCAAGCCCGTGCCCCACCACGGCGCCCAGGAGGGCCCCAACGGGTCCTCCCAACGCCAAACCCAGGGCGCCCCCGAGGGCCTTGCCCCACCAGCCCATAGTCCCCCCTTATTTTCCCTTGAGGTACTGCTCGTCGCTGAAGGAGTAGACCCAGTTTGGCTTGAAGGCCACGAGAACGGCCAGAAGCCAGCCGTTGAGCATGGCCTCGGGCAGGAACATCAAGGGGAAAAAGGGCACGACCGTCTGATCCAGCTCTGCGAAGCTGTAGGCGCCGCTTGCCACCAGGAGCCAGGCGGCCAGGTAGCCCGAGGCGACCCCAACGAAGCCGGCGGTGAGGAAGCCGTTGACCAACACGTAGACGAAGAAATGCTTGGGTAGATACCAGCGGATCAGGATCAGGAGGACCTGGGTCAGGGTGATCGGCACCACCCCGCCGACCAGGGCATTGAGCGCGAAGCCCTCCCAACCGGCGCCGCTGTTCAGCGTCACCCCCAGCAGAACCAGGGTGACGGCGATCACCGCCAGGGACCAGCCGAACATCAGGGTGATGGCGGTCACCCCAAGCAGGTGGAAGGAGAGCCCCGGCTGGACCTGGGCCTCCATGTGCCAGAGGAGCAGGAGGGCCACCGTGGTGCCCAGGAAGACATGGACCTGCTCGGAGTCCCGAAACTTGCGCCAGGGCGCCATCCACAGCGCGCCGAGGAGGGCGAGACCGAACAGGATGTTGAATATCCAGAGAACGAAGGGGGTGAAGAGGGCGCCGTCGATCGTCATCTAGAGACTCATGGCGGCGCCGAGTCCGCGGTTTCCGAAAGAGTGCCGAGCATGCGCTGAACCCGTGCCCGCGGCATTACCGAAAATCAACCACTGACACCGGAGAACAGCATGCATCACAGACCCTTGGGTCGCACCGGCATCAAGGTCAGCGCCCTCGCCCTGGGCACCATGACCTTCGGCGAGCAGAACACCGAGGCGCAGGCTCACGAACAGCTCGACCGGGCCCTGGCCGCCGGGATCGACTTCATCGACACCGCCGAGATGTACCCGGTTCCGCCAAAGGCGGAGACCCAGGGGCTGACCGAATCCTATATCGGCAGCTGGCTTGCCGCGCGCCAATGCCGCGACCGGGTGATCCTGGCCACCAAGGTGGCGGGTCCGGGGGATTGGATCAACTGGCTGCGGGAAGGCGGTCACCGTCTGGACCGGCGCAACATCGAGGCGGCCCTGGAGGCGAGCCTGCGCCGGCTGCGCACCGACTACGTGGACCTCTACCAGCTCCATTGGCCCGATCGGGAGACCAATTTCTTCGGCAAGTTGGGGTTCAGTCCCGCCGAGGATGACCACAGTGTACCCTTGCTTGAGACGCTGGAGGTTCTGGGGGACCTGGTCAAGGCCGGCAAGGTGCGGGCCGTCGGGGTCTCCAACGAGACTCCCTGGGGTCTGATGCGCTACCTTGCCCTGGCCGAGCAGCAAGGCCTGCCACGCATGGCCAGCATCCAGAACCCCTACAGCCTGCTCAACCGGACCTTCGAGATCGGGCTCGCGGAGGTCGCCATGCGCGAGCAGTGCGGGCTGCTCGCCTATTCGCCCCTGGGCTTCGGGGTGCTCTCCGGCAAGTATCTAGGTGGCCGGCGGCCGGTGGGGGCACGGCTCACCCTGTTCGAGCGCTTCAACCGCTACTCCAACCCGGAGTCCGATCGGGCGACGGCCCGCTACGTGGAGCTGGCCCGGCGCTATGGCCTGGACCCGGCCCAGATGGCCCTGGCCTGGGTCACCAGCCGGCCCTTCACCACCGCAAACATCATCGGCGCCACCACCCTGGAGCAGCTGGAATCGAACATCGGCAGCGCAGACCTCAGCCTGTCCGACGAGGTCATCGCCGAGATCGAGGCCATCCACCAGGAACAGCCGAATCCGGCGCCTTAATCGAGTGGCGAGTCGCGGGGGCCGAGCGCCGAGGGAATGAGGACCCACCCATCTTCCAGCGTCGTGGGCACCGGGACGAGATGGGCGCCGAGGCATGGGCCGTGGACGCACTCGCCCGTCTCCGGCAGGAACAGGGCCCCGTGGAGGGCGCACTGGATCAGCTCGCCGGTGAGATCCAGGAACTGGCCGGGCTGCCAGTCCAGGGGTGCGCCGGTGTGGGGACAGCGGTTGCGGTAGGCGAAGACCCTTTCGCAGCGGTGCACCATCAGACACTCGACCGGGCCGTCCGGGGTTGGGAGCTCGAACCCGCGGCTCCCGGGGTCCGGCAGCTCATCTAGACGGCAGATGGGTAAGTCCTTCACCAAAGGCCTTTCCCACGCGCCGCCTCCACCAGGCCAGATAGCCCGACGCGGCCGCACTTGATGCCCGCCAGGCGGACCGCCCTGTTGACCGCCTCCGCGGGCGGCAGCCGGCGGAGCAGCCCGTCGATCACCCCGGCGTTGAGCACGTCCCCCGCCCCCAGGGTATCGACCACCCGAGACGGGGGCGCGGCAGGCACCTGCCGGGGCGCGCCGCCACGACTGCAGAGCCAGGCGCCCTCGGGGCCCCAGGCGAGGACCAGCAGGCGGGCCGGGGTGCGCCCGACCAGTTCGGCCAGGAACTCGACGGGATCCGCAACGGCGCCGGCCCGCGCCAGCACGAAGGCGCGGGAGACGAGCAGCAGATCGGGGCCCTCCAGCAGGGCGTCGATCCCGGGCCTGTCCTTCTCCAGCTCAACCGAGAGTCCTGCCCTGGGCGCATCGCGCCGGGCCCGAGCCAGCATCACGACCGTCTCCGCCGGATTGCGGCCCTCGAAATGGATCCAGTCCAGATCCCCCAGGGGCACCTCCGCGAAGTCGGCGGCGGTCAACTCCGGAAGGTCCCGATAGTGGACGATGGTGCGGCTGCCGGTGGCACGACTGAGCGCAATGTAGGACGTGGGCGTGACGCCGCCCGACACCAAGATGCCGTGGTGGAGGTCGATGCCGCGCCCGACCAGGTCGGCGCGGATAAAGTCCGCCGCCGTGTCATCCCCCAGGGTCCCGGCCCAGCTGCACCGGTGACCGAGTTGCGAGAGCACCTCCAGGGCGTTGGCCGCGTTGCCGCCGCGGGCCCGGCGCTGGGTGAGGGCGCGGACCTCCGTGTCCTCGGCGGGGTAGCCGGCCACCTCGTTGATCAGGTCCAGGGTGGCGACGCCGACCCCGAGGATATGGGCGGTCGCGGGCTCAGGGGTCACGGGCCACCCGGAACCCCAGGTTGTTGAGCCGGGCCTCCGGATCCAGATTGGTGCGCACATAGGCGCGCATGGAGGCGGAGGGTTTGTTGAAGGCACCCCCGCGCGCCACCCGGAGGCGGCAGTCCCCGTCCAGGCGCGCGCGACCATCGGCGGGGGCCCCGTCGTAGCTCGGGTAGTAGCAGTCGGCGACCCATTCCATCACGTTCCCGGCGGTGTCATGGAGCCCGTAGGCGCTGGGCGCGAAGCTCCCGACCGGCGCGGTGGACCTGTTGTCCCATTGGCTGCCGCAGTCGAAGCAGGCGGCGCGTCCCGGCTCCAGACCGAAGCCCCACCAGTAGGAGCCGCGACCTCCGCCCCGGGCGGCGTACTCCCACTCCGCCTCGCTCGGGAGCCGGTAACGCTGCCCTGTCTGGCGCGACAGCCAGTCCACGTAGGCCTGGGCATCGGACCAGGAGACCCCGACCACCGGCCTGTCCCCCCGCCCCCAGCCGAAGTCGTCCGGGAGGCGGTGTCCGGTGGCGCGGGCGAAGCGGTCGTACTGGTCGAAGGTGACCTCCTCGGTGCCGATCCCGAAGGCCGCCACCTTGACGTCGCGCTCCGGCCCCGTATCGCCCCCGGCGAGGGTGTTCTGGCCCATGCGAAAGGCGCCTCCGGGGAGCATCGACAGGGTCGGACCATGACCACCGACGCCCAATCGGTCACGTGCGGTCGGCGGGGCCTGGGGCGGGGCGCTGGTCTGGGCGACCGGACCGGCGTTGGTCTGGCCGGGGGCCGCAGCCGTTGGGGACGGCACCTCGTCCTGGGGCTGCCGTCCCGGCTCGGGCAAGTCCCCCGGGCCGGGGGCCTGGACGACGGGTTTCGCAGGGCCGTCCTGGGTCCAGGGGAGCCCCCCGCCCCCTGCGATCATGAGGCCGGCGATTCCCATCACGACGAGGCCGGAGAGGATCCCCATGGCGTAGCTCCTGATTGAGGTGCTGGGTGCGGCGCCGGGTGCGGTCGCCACCACCGGGTCGCTAGTCGCTAGGCCCCGAGCCCGCTCCGGGGCTGCACTGAAGGGCCCGCTGAGGTCCAGGGACTGCTCCTGGATCGCCGCCAGCTGACGCTGGAGCCGCAGCACCTCATCGCGGGCCGCCCTAAGCGAGCTCTCCTTGCGCTCGACCTCCTGTTTGAGGTCGTCGAAGACCAGGTGCTGATCCTCGAGCTCGTCCTCCAGGCGGCGGCACTCTCCGGTGATCTGATCGAGCGCCTGCTCCTTTTGCGCAAGGGCGCTGTGAAGGGTGGCAAGCTCCTGCTGCAGGGCGATGCTCTCCGTCGCGGAGACCACACGGCTCTCGGCCTCATGCTCCCGGTCCGACAGTTTGCGGTTGAGGCGGGTGATTTCTCGCTCCGCCTCCTTGCGCATCTGCTCCAGGGCGGCACGCAGGTCGACCGCGTTCGCGGCGGGCTCTGGAAGTTCCGTTGGTTGGGACATGGGCTCCGTCGAATGGACTGGTTCGCGGTGTCTGTCGCTTCGTTCTGCGGGGACCCGGGTCGGCTCCAGGGCGCTGGCGGGCGCGGTCAACTGAGGGCGAAACGGCGGCGCAGCGGGATCATCCGCTCCCTCACCCGCCCGCCAATCTCCCCTCTGGTCTCCCCTCTGGTCTCCCCTCGAGCCGCCATAGCGCCCAGGGTCTCGCCACCACGCCGATCAGGGCCAGGCTGAAGACATAGGCACGCAGGAAGGCCAGGCCCATGGCGGCCAGGAGCCCAAGCCCCGCCACCAGGGACTGGGGAAGATCCGCGAGGTTGCGCTGAAGGTTCTGGACCGACCAGAAGCCCAGGGCGTCCAGCGCGGACAGGAGCGCGGCCACCTGGGCCACGAGGGCACATTGGATGTCGGGCCCCCTGGCCCCGTGGACTATGGCCTCTTGCCAGCGCAGGCCCATGAAGTTCTCCCCGCTCGAGAAGAAGAGGACGATGAGCGCCTCGAGCCAGAGCAGGGCCACGCTGCACCACAGGGTCCAGCGACGCGCGGTCGCGTAGCGGTACCGCTCCCGGACCTGGCCGGCAAAGGCCCCGTAGAAGCGGGGCAGCAACAACCCCAGCAGCAGGACGACCGCGAACATCAGGGACCACTGCCGGGGGGCGAGGGTCAGGGCGCTGACGACCAAGAAGACCGCCAACCCCAGGGATTTTGCGGCCTCCTGTGCGACCAGGAGGTAGCGGCGCCCGAGCAGTCGGGCGAGGGACCCCCCGGGGTCGAGACAGGCGTCGATGAAGGCCTGACGCTTGGTCAAGGCGATCTCGGTCGCGGACTGCGTCAGGACCAGTGTGAACAGGGCGACCAGGCCGATGACGGTGAGGCAGCCGCTGCGGCCAGCAAGGAAGTGCCAGGCGAGGAGGACCAGCCAGACCAGGACCATGGTCAACAGCCGCGGGATGTCGCTGTAGGTCACGCCGTCTTGCCTCCCCTGTGTTGCGGTCGCGGTCCCGCGGGCCCGCATGACCAGTGCGCCGGGCCCATGTACCGGACGTGGGTCAAGACATACCCCATCCCTGGGGCCCATGCCGTGAAGGTCCTCGCGAAAAGCCCGCCCGCGCTCGCGGATTCGCGGCGACCGTGAGGATCCCGGTCGGGGTCTAACCGCCGGTGACGGGGGGGAACAGGGCCACCTCGTCACCGTCCTGGATCGGCGTCTCCGGTCTGGCCATCGCCTGATTGACCGCCATCAGGAGCGTTTCCCCCTCCCCCAGGGACTCCGCCCAGATGCCCCCCCGGCCCCGCAGGTGGGCCATGAGATCGGCCACGCTGGCAACCTGAGGCGGCAGATCGACGCGCTCCCGGGAGCAGCCGAGTCGCTCGCGCAGCCGGGCAAAGTAGAGGATCTCGATCATGGTGGCTTGGTTGGTCAGAGCCCCTCTGGGCGCTTTGGCGGAGCCTAAGCCCCGCACGCCGGGGTCGCAAGCGAAAGGGCTGCGGCGGCTCAGCGTAACAGGGCGTCGAAGGGGATGAAGTCCACCAGGTCCCCGCGGCGAACCACCCGGCCCTCCGGGATCTCCAGGAACCCCTCGGCCCAGGTCACGGAGGAGAGGACCCCGGAGGAGCGGGAGCGGTGGACGACCGCCTCGCTCTCTCCGTCGGCTCCAGTCTGGAGCCTGGCGCGCAGAAACTCCCGGCGCCGATCGGGTCGGGGCCAGTCGAACCCTGACGCGACCTTGAGGCGGCGCGGCTCAAGGTCACCGGCGACCCCTTGGAGCCGCAGGATGAAGGGCCGGGCGAACAGGCAGAAGGTCGCGAACAGGGAGACGGGGTTTCCCGGGCTGCCGAGGAAGGGGGTGGCGCCGATGTGTCCGAAGGCCAGGGGCTTGCCCGGTCGAATGGCGATACGCCAGAGGTCGAGGGTCCCCAGGCGCTCGATGGCCGGCTTCACGTGGTCCTCCTCGCCGACCGAGACCCCACCACTGGCCAGGACCAGGTCCGCCGACTGGGCCCCGCGCTCCAAGGCCTGGATGGTGGCCTCCAGGGTGTCGGGCACCTGCCCCAGGTCCATGACCTCGCAGCCGAGGCCCCGGAGTAGCCCGATCAGGGTGAAGCGGTT
>Ga0209254_10006864_pt1 | contig 10506 bp, 16 predicted proteins | sample FrelakmetDIP11DI_FD_187148 | JGI IMG/M metagenome (GOLD analysis project Ga0209254, IMG submission 187148) | Freshwater lake sediment microbial communities from the University of Notre Dame, USA, for methane emissions studies - DIP11 DI (SPAdes)... | ecosystem: Environmental > Aquatic >... | reverse complement strand
GGCGCCGGTGGTCGAGGGTCTGAGTCGGCACTTCGAGGCAATGAACGAGACGCTGACGGCAAAGCGCATTACCGCCGATGCGGGGTACGTGCCACTGCCCGGAGGGCCATCCACTGGCCGGCCCGAATCCGATGGCACCGCGGGGCTACGAAGAGGGTTCGCTTCCAAGGCCGCAAGCAGCTGTGCGGTGGCTGTCCGAGTCGTGAGAAGTGCTTGCGCGATCCGGCGCAGTCGAAGTACCGACAGGCCGTGTTCCTCAGTGTTAAGACCGAGACGGTGAAGTACGCCCATGTGCGGCAGCAGAAGATCGAAACCGTCGAGGGCCGACGCCTGTATGGCCGTCGACTCGGCACCGTAGAGCCGGTGTTCGGCCCTCGGCGGACCCACAAACGGCTCGACCGATTTGCGCTGCGCAACAAACCGAAGGTGAACGGGCAGTGGTTGTTGCGCTGTCTGGCACACAACATCACGAAACTCATGAGGGTTCCGGAGATCGCGCAGTAAACGACCGGATAAAGGGGCGATCGGCGACATCGCCACAACGATCTCACCGATACCGCCCGAACAACGCAGAGAACAATGCACGGAACAACGCAACGCGTAAGACCATCATTCAGCCACGCGGACGCGATACCCTCCGCCGCGTTGTTCGACAGTCTTGTTGAGCGGCAACTGCCAATCGTCACTTGTTGCGTTATGCGCCACAGAGTAAGTTGACGGCGTGATCAATTCGATTCGCCACAAAGGCTTGAGGTGCTACTACGCGTCGGGGACTGCGGCAACTGACGGCTCACGTTTCGATTCGAAGGCGGTCACTTACACGATCTCGACTACGAGGACTATCACTAGTGTCGATGCACAATCCGCAGCATCCGGGCGAATTCATCAATGAGGTTTACCTTGAGCCCTACGGCGTGAGCTTGCGCAAGCTCACGGAACTGCTGGATGTAGTCCCGTCGACGCTGACCCGGCTCATTCGCGGACAAAGTGCTATCACGCCTGAGATGGCACTCCGACTATTGGTGGCGCTGGGGCGCAGCCTCGAGAGTTGGCTCGCCATGCAGCACAACTACGACCTGTGGCAGGCACGTAAGCGCATCAGTCTTCGCAAGGTGAAGAAGCTGGACCTAGATGCCGCCTAACAATCACGTGAAGGTGACCGTTCGAAGCGTCATCCGTTTTGCATGCGCAAAAGCGCCGACTCCTTGCCCGGCGGCTTACGCAGTACGTTAGGCGACCGTGCGCGCGTCGCGATTGCGGAGAACCATCCTTGAACAAGATCACTCGAATTGACGCTTCCCACTATTTGTTCGATATCCACCGGGATCTTTCTGTTTCCGCCCGAGCGAGTAAGCCGGGCCCTCCGCAGAGGATCGACGGTATGACCATCGGAATTGTGACGATGTCCCATGACGCGCCCCATCGGGGGGAAGTCCATCCGGATGGTGACGAAATCCTATACGTCATATCTGGAAAGCTTCGGGTAACGGGAGAATCTGAACCCAACGCTGCGATTGAAATGGGTCCCGGGGACGCTTGCATCGTACGGAAAGGCGAGTGGCACCTCGTCAACGTGCTGGAGAAGACGCAACTCATTCATATTACGCCGGGACCAAACGGTGACCATCGACCACTCTAGTCACGTGCGGTCGCCTACCTCCGCATCAAGCCGTTTGACCAGGGCTCGCTTTGTTCGCCCTGGTCGGCGGCCCATGCGGAACGTTGGGCGGCACAGGAGGATACGCCATGCAGACTCAGCTTCTCCCAGGAACACGCTCAGTGATCCTCGAATGCGTCGGCGCAGTTGTCGGTCTCGATGAGGCCCTTGCGATTGTCTCGGCGAGCCATGAGATGAACACCCACCGAGTACTACTTCGCGACCGACAATTGCCCGCAGAGTTCTTTGAGTTGCAGACAGGATTTGCCGGTGAATTCATTCAGAAGCTTGTCAACTATCAAATCACGGTTGCGTGTGTGTTCGAGGATGGCAGGCTGTTTGGCGATCGCTTTCGCGAGTACGTAGCCGAAGCGAAGCGGGGCCGTCAGTTTCGATCGTTTGCGGACGAAGGCGAAGCAATCGCGTGGCTGGAGGGACAGTGACCAGGACAAGCTGCGCACCGTTCGGCTAGCCACACCGGCTAGAACGCTCCATCCGGGTGGTGAGACGTCGGCTTGTTGGTGGCGCGCCGCCACAGGGCGCTGAAAACGCATGAGTTATTGAGCTTTTGTTGTGCAGCACGTCGTCGCTGGAGGCAATGGCTGGAAGTTCGCGATGGAATTGCGACTTGATGTTTGATCAATCGGGTTTCCGTTGATCTTGGTGGGTTTATCTCGACGCGCTTGCGGATCAATCGATTGACGCGATACGACGCATGGCGTGTCGTCCGGCCCTAGCCAGAACGCGATCGACCAGCGTCCGCCGTGCACGCAGCGGGTGATCACCCGGCATGCGCTCCTGCAGCGACACGTAGCTGAACAAACCATCATCCGATTGACCCGTTGCTCGCATCATCTTGCACGGCACCCTCAACGCGACTATGTTACCTCGTTAGCGCAGGTTTTTAGGCAACCTGTCAGGCGACGAGAGATTCCCCGCAGATCATGGCAGATGCCGCGACCCGGTGGCGTTCGAAGTAAAGTGCCCGGGTGCATGTTCTAGGAGGGTACACAATGAAAGCGATGAAGGTGCTCGCGATCGTGCTCGTGGTCTATATAGGGATCGTCGTCGCGTTCGAGTGCCTGGTGGTGACGATGGGCAAAAGACAAGCCAACAGCGGCGTTGCGCCCGATGAGGACTGGCTGATGATTACAACGACAGATGCGGACGGCAGCCACGACACCGTCGTGGCCGGTGCGGAAAGCGATGGGCAACTGTATGTTTCGGCCAACCATTGGCCTCGCGGCTGGTACAACCGGGCGGTCAAGAACCCAGACGTGGAAATCACGCGCGCTGGGAAGAGGATGGCGTATCGCGCCGTGCCGGTCACCGGGGCAGAGCGCGTGCGCATCGTGCAGGACTACAACCTTCCTTGGGTAATTCGGCTCTTGACCGGATTTCCACCAAGGTCCTTCCTGCGCCTGAACGGCCGCGTTGGGCGGCAAGACCGCGGTAGTGGACACAATTGAGGCGGACATATGACGAAAGCGGCGGCGCGATTTGATCGTTCAAGTGCACCGTCGCGCACGCGTTCGATATCTTCATAGCCATGGAACTCGGTACCATCGCGCGTCGTGATTTTTTTGGCCGGACGCCTTCGGCCGCGAACCATCACGATATGTTCAATTGCGCCAGATCAAGGAAGCCGCGATGTATTGCCTGCGTATAAACCTGTTGAGCGTTGTTCTCGTCTTGGGCTGTCTGTTGGCGCCGGTCGTCGTTGCGGAAGATCTGCCGTCTGGTGGAGTGCTTTTCGAGAATGTCCGCATCTTCAATGGGACGAGCGGCCAGCTGTCGGGTCCTGCCAACGTTCTCGTGACCGAAAACGTCATCAGGACGATCTCCAGCGCATCAATTGTCGAACCGGCCGGCATGACGGTGTTACGAATTCGGGGCGACGGGCGCACGCTGATGCCGGGCCTGATCGACAACCACTGGCACACGATGTTCGCGGCCCCTTCAATGTTCCAGCTCATCGAGGGTGATCTCGGTTATTTGAGCTTGTTGGCGAGCGCCGAAGCCGAAGCCACGCTGATGCGCGGCTTCACGACGGTGCGCGATCTGGGCGGACCCTCGTTCGCGCTCAAGCGTGCCATCGACGAAGGTGTGGTGGTCGGTCCGCGCATCTATCCATCGGGCGCGATGATCACCATCACCGGCGGTCACGGCGACTTCCGCAGTCCCGCAGATCTGCCGCGCAGCCTCGGGGGACCGCAGACGCCAATGGAGCGCCTCAACCTCAGCCAGCTGGCCGATTCGCCCGACGAGGTTCGACTGCGCGCACGCGAACAGTTACTGCAGGGTGCTTCGCAGATCAAGCTGACCGCCGGCGGCGGCGTGGCTTCGCCGCACAGTCCGCTGGACGTGTCCACCTTCACCGAAGATGAACTCGGGGCCGCCGTGCAAGCGGCCGCCAACTGGGGCACCTACGTCGGCGTGCACGCCTACACGTCGGAGGCGATCCAGCGCGCCATTGCCGCCGGCGTGAAGGTGATCGAACACGGCCATCTGATGGACGAAGCCAGCGCCAGGCTCATTGCCGAAAAAGGTATCTGGTTGAGCTTTCAGCCATTCGCAGACGACGGCTTCATGGCGCCGATGCCAGCCTCCAGTCAGGCTCGGATGCGGCAGATTTTCACGGGTACCGAGCGCACGGTCGCGCTGGCCAAGAAGTACAAAATCAAGCTGGCGTGGGGCACCGACATCCTGTTCTCGGCGGCCAACGCGACGCGGCAGGGCGCGCAACTGGCCAAGATGCAGTTGTGGTACAGCGCGGCAGACGTATTGACCATGGCCACCGGCACCAATGCCGAGCTGCTGAAACTATCGGGCCCGCGCGATCCTTATCCGGGCAAGCTGGGCGTGGTGGAAGAAGGCGCACTGGCCGATCTGCTGCTGATCGACGGCGACCCGCTCGCCAACCTCGACCTGGTCGCCGATCCGCAGAAGCGTTTCCTCGTGATCATGAAGGACGGGAAGATCTACAAGAATTCCCTCTGATGACTCATCGTGCGCACCACAGCCCGGCTACATCTCAACTCAGTTGCATCAAGGCATTGCCGGAAGCACGGTGTTCATGAACTGCGCGGTGCGGGAATCGGTGGCGCATTTTCGGGCGGCGTTCACTCACCCTGAATTCACGCAGGCTTTGGGGCAATACCCGCCCAGCGCCGTGGCATCACCGCATCTCTTCACGCGGCTCAATCGAAACGTCAGACAGGCAGCAGCAAGTGCAGGTCAAGCATGGACATTCGAGTAGACGACTTGACGAGCCCGGAGATTTCGCAATTGCTGCGGGAACATCTGGAGAGCATGACGCAGCAGTCACCGCCTGAAAGCGTGCACGCTTTGGGCATCGAGGCGCTGCGCCGGCCCGAAATTACTCTGTGGAGTGTGTGGCAGGACGCTGAGCTGCTGGGCTGCGGCGCGCTGAAAGAGCTGGCTGCCGAACATGGCGAGATCAAATCGATGCGTACCGCAGCTGCGCACCTGCGTAAGGGCGTTGCCGCAAGACTCATGCATCACATGGTGAAAGAAGCCGAACGGCGTAGTTATAGCCGGCTAAGTCTGGAAACGGGCTCGGCCGAAGCATTTGCGCCTGCGCGTAGCCTCTACACCCGATTTGGTTTCACTCCGTGCGGGCCGTTTGCAGACTACGTCGAAGATCCGTACAGCGTGTTCATGACGAAAGAGTTGTTGGGCAAAAATGGCGGGTGACAGTAGCGGCTCGCACGAATGCAGTCGAACTCCCGCTCGGGATCGCTCGCGTTTGAAGACTGTTCACCGCATTGGAACCGCATGTGACCATCGGGCGAGCCGGACTCTTGGATGCGCCGATGCCGGATTGGCATGCTAGCGCGCGTTGCCGCCGACGCCGTCGTTGCGCTGCATCTGGCGTTCATCATCTTTGTGGTACTGGGTGCGCTGCTTGTGCTGCGTTGGAAATGGGTCGTTTGGGCGCACGTACCGGCAGTCATCTGGGGAGCGGCAGTGGAATTCACGGGCGCCGTATGCCCGCTGACACCGCTGGAACAACACCTCCGGGTGATCGCGGGAGATCAGGGATACGCCGGAGGATTCCTCGAACACTACGTCGTTGCCGTTATCTACCCCGCCGGCCTGACGATCCCAATGCAGCAAGCCATCGGCGCTTTTGTCATGTTCATCAACGCTGCGATTTATGGTCTGGCGCTGTATCTCGGGTTGCGTCGACGAAGGTTGATCGGCGAAGCCGGAAAGCCACCGACTGACTTGTCGATGCGGCGATAGTGTTGGTACCAACGAACTGAGTTATCGTCGATGGGCCGGCGGTTCGATGATCGCCGCGATCAATTGCGGCTGGCGCAAAATGTCAGGTGACAGCGTGAGAGGCCGCTGCGCCTGAAAGACCATCCTGGGCAAGACGTGGGAGGCGATATGGACTGGTTTCTTGTTGTCGTTAAGGAGCGCTACGCGCAATTCTCGGGTCGCGCTCGGCGATCGGAGTACTGGTACTACTACCTGTTCTACGTGCTCATTCTGGTCGGTTTGGCGGTCGTGGACGGCATCACCGGCACCTTTAGCGCCGCGACCGGCGTGGGGCTCTTGAGCGGCGTTTTCGGTCTTGCAATGCTGATTCCATCACTCGCTGTCAGCGTGCGGCGACTGCACGACACTGGCCGCAGCGGTTGGTGGTTGTTGCTTGCGCTGCTGCCGCTGATCGGCGCCATCGTGTTGCTGGTATTTATGCTGCAGGACAGTGCGCCCGGCGGCAATCAATATGGGTCCAATCCGAAGGACGTTGCCGCCTGAGGTTCCCGCCGAAGACGCCAGCGAGTCGATTGAGGGGATTCGGGTAACACCGTGTCCGCAACGATGGGGCGCTGACGGTCGGAAGAAGGAGGCAGGGCACATGACGAACAAACAGACTCATCACGGCAGATGCCTGTGTGGTGCCGTGCAATACGACGTGGAAGGTCCCCCGCAGATCGTGGCGCATTGCCACTGCGTGGATTGCCAGCGGTTGACCGGGGCCGGACACTCGACCGGTGCGATGTTTGCCGGGGATCGGTTTCGCATGACCGGCGAAGTTGCGCAATTCAAGCTCCGCTCCGACAACGGCAATGAAGTTACACGCGTGTTCTGCCCCGCGTGCGGCAGCCCTATCTTCGGCCGCAACACTGCCATGGAAGGATTTCTGACAATTTCGCTCGGGACCTTGGAAGACTCATCCGGGTTCGAACCCGAGGTGGTGGTGTTTGCGCGTAACCGTAAGCCCTGGGATGTGATGGACGAGTCCATAACGACGTACGACGCGCAGCCGGGATGGAAGCCCCACGACGGTGTTTAGGCGATCATTTCCAGCTCGCGTTGGAAAATGCGCGCGCAACGCGGCATTTGTGTTCGGGAGATGAGCATGACGATTAGTCGACGAAAGGTTCTGACGCTGGGAGCGGCGGCGCTCGCGGGTGTTGCCGTAGATGCCTCCGACACGATCGATCCGAACGTCTCACAGATATCCCCCGTCATCAAACGCCCCATGCCGATCGTGCGCATTTCGAAAGGCAGGTATCCGCCGGAGCAGCACGCCGCGGTGACGGCGCGACTCGACGCGTCCGCGAAGACGCTCGCCCCGGCGATTCTTCAACTTCCGGGCTGCATCAGCTACTACGTTGGTTCGGACGCTGCGTCGTCAACAATGATCAACGTCAGTGTGTGGGACACGCTCGAGCACGCGAGTGCGATGTCGACGCTGGCGCCGATGGTTGCGCTGGCGCAGGAGTTCATCGAGCTGGGGGTCGAGTTCGAGCGGCCTATCGTCAACTATCCGGTGCTCTGGCAACTTCCATGAAAGGGGCAACGCTGCCGATTGTTGTCATTGCGCTGGTGGCATGTACGACGTCGGACCCATCACCGGTCACCGCTGTCGCCACCAGCCCGTTGAGCGACGTGAATCTCGTCCGTGCGAAGATCCCGCCGGTGTTGGCGCAAGCGCGAATACAGCCTTACGCCGTCCCCGAAGACCAGACGTGCGAGGCGCTCGCCGCCGATGTGCGAACCCTGGATGAGGTTCTTGGTCCGGACGTCGATGCGCCAGATTCTGAATCCGATGCGGGGTCAATCGCGCGCGGTTCCTCCGCAGTAGGTCATGAAGCGGTTGGTGCGCTGCAGGGCGTGGCTGAAGATTTCGTGCCGTTCAGGCACTGGGTAAGAAAACTCAGCGGTGCCGAGCATTATTCGAAAAAAGTCGCCGCCGCAATCGTGGCCGGCAGCGTTCGGCGAGGGTTTCTGAAGGGAATCATGATCGCGAGAGACTGCCCTTGAGCTCGATGTACGATCCAGCTGACGATTATGTCGGGCTGCGCTGCGCTCGTGGTGCGCACCGGCCATCATGACTGTCGCGAAGACAACCGCGGGAGTTTTACGTCCTGCCCGCGCTGAAGAGGCGCAGGCCCTCAGCCAGCTGGCGCTGCGCTCCAAGGCACACTGGGGATATTCGCAGGAGTTCATCGACGCGTGTCGCGACGAACTCTCGTACTCCGCAGCAGACATCCTATCGCCGTACATGGAATTCGTGGTGCTGGAAGCGGCCGGAGTCTACGTTGGGTTTTACGCATTGCAGCGGTTGAGTCAGACCGATATAGAACTCGACGCCCTGTTCGTCACGCCGACGTGCATCGGCAGGGGATTCGGGCGGCGCCTCCTCGAGGACGCACAGCGCGCCGCGGCAAAACGTGGCGCGATTCGTTTGGCCATTCAAGGGGATCCCAATGCCGAGCAGTTTTATCTGGCGGCGGGCGCGCGCCGCACCGGCGCAACCGAGTCGGCCAGTATTCCCGGCAGATTGCTGCCGACCTTTGTAATTGATCTTGCGTCATTCGCCCGTGGTTGAGTCCGGCATGATGTGGTGGGACGCGCGGTGAACTGTGCGAGAGTAGCGTTCGTGGTGATGCAGCAGGCGCGTGTATATGCTTGGCGCCCCAACGTGCGCCCGGCGCTCGGATGGATCTTATCCATTCTGTGCCTGCAAGCGGCAACTAACCGGACAGGGAAAATCGCTCGATGATTTCGGCAGCAGAAGCTTTGGAACGTCTGCAGGCGGGCAATCGCCGCTTCACCGCACACATCGGTAGTGCCGAGGCACTGCTGAGTCATCCACGGCGCGCCATACTGCCGAAGGAGCAACTTCCGTTTGCGATCGTGCTCGGTTGTTCCGACGCGCGCGTTCCGGCCGAGATCGTTTTCGACCAGGGCCTCGGCGATCTGTTCGTGATCCGGGTTGCCGGCAATATTGTTGCGCCGTCGCAGGTCGGCAGTGTGGAGTTCGCGGCATCGCGATTCGGCACGCGCCTGGTCGTTGTACTGGGCCATTCGGAATGCGGCGCGATTCAAGCAACACTCGAGGAGTTGTTGCAGCCGGCCGAGAACCAGTCGCGCAATCTGCGTTCGATCGTCGATCGTGTTCGGCCATCGGTCGAGGTGCTGTTGAAAACCGAACTGCGGCACGATCTGGACGCGCTGGTGAGGCACGCCGTCACAGCGAACGTCGCCTTGTCGGTGGATCACCTGCGTCACGGCTCCGAAGTTCTGGAAGAGTTGATTCGTAACGACGGTCTGCGCGTGGTTGGTGCCGAGTATTCGCTGGAGACCGGTGTGGTGGAGTTTTTGGACGATGGCTCGACAGGCGGTCGGTGACGATTCCCGTCGCGTTGCCGGTGTGGCGCGCGACCGGGCCGTAGATATGAGTTTGCAACAGGGTGATGTTGTTGGCGATGAGCCTATTGGCATCGGTGGGATCGAAGGCGAGGTGAGTAGCAATCATGCTTGAACTGCGACCGACGTGCGAACACTGCAACGCCACGCTGGCGCCGGACTCGGTCGATGCGCGCATTTGTTCGTTCGAATGTACGTTCTGCGCCAACTGTGTCGATGAGTTGCTCGACAACGTTTGTCCGAACTGCGGCGGTGGCTTCGTCGCCCGGCCGATCAGACCGGCGCGGAACTTGAAGAGTGACAACTGTCTCGACAAGTATCCCGCGAGTAACACGGTAAAACACCGACCCGTCGACCTGCCCACGCATGCACGGTTCGCGGCGACTATTGCGGCTATTCCACCCGAACAGCGCTAACGCTCGGCGCGCGATGCGGGTGATACGCTGCATCTATTGTTGAGGAAACATTGCGAGGACGCAGATGAGTGGCAAGCCGACGCTGCTAGATGCCGTAAAAATTCAGGCGCGGGCCGTGATTCCGATCGTCAAGGCGCTCGAGCAAGAGCTCGGGGCGGCGCGCGCGTACACGCTCGTTGGCGATGCTATCGCCCGCGACTATACGAGCTGGCAGTCGCGCCGTATTCCGGTTCGAAACGTTCACCCGCGTGACGGCAATGCCGCGAGTGCGTTTCCGATTGAGACTGTAGTCGTCAACGATACGGAGACGACTTACAGCGTCAATATGACGAAGTGCCGGTTCGCTGAGTATTTTCGCGGTATCGGCGAGCCCGAGATCGGCGCGCTGTTGACCTGTGGAGTCGATTTTGCGAACGAAGCAAACCTTCGGCCGGACTGGGAATTCAAGCGTACCCAAACGCTGATGCAGGGTGCCGCGTATTGCGACTTCAGATGGCGTCTGCGTGAGCACAGCATCAACAAACATCCGCCTTCCCGCTAATTCAGTAGCACGATCCATCCCTCGAGCCACTGCCGATTGGCTCGATACAGGGCAATAGTCGTCGATCGCCTGCTGCATCGTATAGCGCCCCGGCGGTGGGACTGCGGTCGCGCATCGTTCCTGGTACTGGTCGGTGTCGAGTTGCACTGCTGGCGAGCGATGCGATCTGGTTGAACCGTCCAGGCGCTCTGCGATACTCG
>Ga0209254_10006863_pt1 | contig 10506 bp, 4 predicted proteins | sample FrelakmetDIP11DI_FD_187148 | JGI IMG/M metagenome (GOLD analysis project Ga0209254, IMG submission 187148) | Freshwater lake sediment microbial communities from the University of Notre Dame, USA, for methane emissions studies - DIP11 DI (SPAdes)... | ecosystem: Environmental > Aquatic >... | reverse complement strand
CACTTATTCTCTGCATCCGGCGGAGACGCCGACATTTCGGTCCTGCTGCCGAAGCAAGGTTCTGAGTCTTGCGATCGCGCCGCTTCCTGGGAGGCGCTGCAGTTGGAAGTCGCTGCCTGCAGCGCCTGTCCTCTCCATCAAAGCCGCATCCAGACGGTGTTTGGCGTCGGCGACCGAAGAGCCAGCTGGATGGTGATCGGTGAAGCGCCAGGCGAGCAGGAAGATGTTCAGGGCGAACCTTTCGTGGGGCGAGCCGGCCTGTTGCTGAACGAAATGCTACGGGCGATCGGTCTTCGGCGAGAGCAGGTTTATATTGCCAACATATTGAAATGCCGACCGCCGAAAAACCGCGATCCGCAAGCCGATGAGGCGGCCGCCTGCGAATCCTTCCTCAAGCGTCAATTGGTCTTGGTGCGGCCGAGAATCATCCTGGCCGTTGGCCGCATCGCCGCCCAGAATCTGTTGAAGACCACGACGCCAATCGGTAAGTTACGCGGCGTCGTGCATGACTACGAGCAGATTCCACTCGTGGTCACCTATCATCCAGCCTATCTCTTGCGTTCGCCGCTGGAAAAGCGCAAGGCATGGGACGATCTGCGCCTCGCGGTGCATACGTATCGACAAAGTACTTGAATCCAAGGGTTTGGCATGTCCGGTCTGTTCGATGTCATCAGGAAATGGGTGGAATACGATGCCGAGCGGGATTTTTTCGCCAAACACAACCCGAGCCTCGCCGCCAGCGCCGACCTGGTTTTTCGACCCATGCGCAAAGCTGATCTCACGGCCGTCACGGCTATTGAAGCTAGCGCCTATGAGTTTCCTTGGGAGCCGGTTACCTTCCGCGATTGTCTCAAAGTGGGTTATTGCTGCTGGGTGGGCGAGAAGGCCGGACAGGTTGTCGCTTATGGCATCCTGACCGTCGGCGCGGGCGAATCCCATGTGCTGAATCTCTGTATTGCGCCAACCATACAAGGCCAGGGCTATGGTCGGCGGATGCTGGAACAATTGATGGTGGTGGCGAAGGGACACCGCGCCGAAATGATGCTGCTGGAAGTGCGACCCTCCAACAGGCGGGCCGTGAAACTTTATCACGATCTGGGCTTCAACGAGATCGGCACACGCAAGGGTTATTACCCTGCCAAGAACGGCCGGGAGGATGCCCTGGTGCTGGCGCGCATGCTCTGATTCATCCTCAGCTTTGGCGGTCATATAGCGCTTGACCGGTGTCTGTCGACGTGCCCACTCCGACCGACGCGGCACAATGATCCCAGCGTAGTCTAAACTTTCGGTTCTGTTCCGAATCCGCCGCGGGGATCACTTCGTCTTGAACGACCGAGAAATTAGCTCCTGCTCGAATGTGCGCGGGATTGCTGCTGGGTTCTTCACGCTTGGCGCCAGTTCTTCTTTCGAAGCGTCGTCATGAAGCCCTGGCGGACAGTCAATCTGCGCGTATGGTTGCCGGTGGTGGTGTTTGTTTTGTTCACCGCGCTTTCCGGCGTGATCGTGCTTTACCAGTATCAAGGGCAAAAGCACGCCTTGGAGCAAGCCGGTCTCAACTTTGCACGGCAGGAGATGTTGCGCCTGCAGGTGCTGATCGAACACGCGCCGCCGGAAAGCACCATGAGAGACGCCGAGATACTGATCAGCCAATTAGGTGTCTTATCCGAGGTGAAAACGCTGATCGCTGTTGACGCCGCCGGCAGAGTCATACTTTCCCTGCGTGACGCCTGGAAGGAAAAACCTGCGGCAGACGTTGCAGCGGGTTTTGATGCGGGCCTGTTCGAACAGGTGCAATCCTCGCATCAGACCAGCGTCATGTTGATCAATCCGGTCGGTAACGCCAACCGTGCCATTGCCGCCTACTTTCCCTTGAGGCTGCCCCCGCAAGCAGGAGAGTCGCGTTCCAGCCGGGTAGGCTGTTTGTTTCTGCTTTATGACCTGACCGCTTCCTACCAGCGGTTGTTATTCAATGTCTTGCGAGACGGCGGTTTTCTCTGGCTGGCCAATTTCCTGGTGATGCTGGTGTTGCTCATCGCCTTGCAGGTTCTTGTATCCAGGCCGGTGAGACGCTTGCAGGAGGCGGCTCGGCAGTTGGCCTGCGGAGATTATTCCGCGCGCCTGCACTACATGGGAAAGGGGGAATTCGCGCAACTCGCAGAGACCTTCAATCTCATGGTCCAGCGACTGGAGCAAGGCCACGATTTCCTGGTCAAGCAGAAAAATCTTTACAGCCTCTTAAACGCCGCCAACGAGATGATTCTGCGTTTCAGTGATCCCGAGGCCTTGTTCAGGGAACTCTGCCGGATCGCAGTGTGCTATCAGGGCATTTCGCTGGCCTGGGCGGGGCATGTCTTCGATGAGGGGCGATCTGTTCGCATTCGCGCCAGCGCCGGCGTGGGGCGGGATCATCTCCACAACAAGAATTTTCGCCTGCTGCAGGATCGCAACATGGAAGACCCCCTGGAGCAAGTAATTCGGAATGGGTCCCATCTGGTCATCAACGATATTTTCGCCGTTGCGGCGTCGGAGATCGGTCATGAGACAGCAAGAGCGACCGGTATCCGTTCGGCGGCACTCTTCCCCATTATACAGAGCGGCCATATCACAGGCATATTCACCCTGTACGCGGACACCGCCAGTTTTTTCACACCGGATATTGTCGGCTTGCTGAACAAGATGGCGGAGGATATCGCCTATGCTCTGGACACGATAGAGAACGATCGGAAGCGCCGTAAGGCCGAGCAAATGCTCTCCGGGCAAAGGGATTTGCTGCAATCAATCAGTGAGGGCTCTCCCCTTTCCTCAGTGCTCGCCGATTTATGCGCGAATGTCGAGTCCTTGCTAGGGCAGGAGGCTTGTTCTTCGGTTCTCTTGGTGCAGAAGGGACGCCTGCTGGTCGGGGCGGCGCCCAATTTACCCGATGGTTATCTGCGGGCAGCAAAAGGCCTGGCGATTGGCCCATCCGGCGGAATTTGCGGGCGGGTCGCGGCGTCAGGAGAGGAAGTGTACAGCGCCGATCTGCGCAGCCAGCCGGGTTGCTCTGTGTGTCGCAGTTACATGCACAGTTGTGGTCTCCGTGCGTGTTGGTCGATCCCGATCAAGTCAAGCCAAAATGGGATTTTGGGCGTCTTCACGATTTATTACCCGGGTCCGCGCCAACCGGACGTCAGTAGACGGGAAGTGGTCGATCGCTTCGTCTACTTGGCCGGCATTGCCATCGAGCGGCGGCAGGCGGAGGAGGTGTTGCGGGAGCGGGAAGAAAACCTGTCCATAACGCTGAACTCCATTGGTGACGCCGTGATTGCAACGGACCGGGCGGGTGTCATTGAACGCATGAATCCAGTGGCGGAGAAGCTGACTGGTTGGATCTTCAGGGAGGCCGTCGGTCGCCCCCTGGCCGAGGTATTCCGGATCGTCCACGCGCACGGAGCGCAGGCTGTGGAATCACCCGTGGAGAGAGTCTTGCGCGATGGGTGTGTCGTGGGTTTGGCCAATGATACAACCCTCATTACCCGCGATGGCAGGAGACGCCAGATTGCAGATTGCGCTGCACCGATCCGGGACAAGCACGAGGACATTATCGGTGTCATTCTGGTTTTCCATGATGTGACCGAGGAATACTTGATGCAGGCTAACCTGCGCCAATCCGAGATGTTGTTGAAGCATCACATCGAGAACACACCCCTGGCCGCCATCGTCTGGGACCCGCAATGCCGAGTGGTCCAGTGGAACAACGCCGCCGAGCGGATTTTCGGTTACCCGGCCGGAGAAGCCATTGGCCGCCACTCGCTTCAGCTGATCATGCCGCCGGGTTCGCAGGAAGTCTTGCTGAACGAGGGCGTGCAGGCGTTCCTGAGTCAGTCTGGGCAGAGCCGGGTGATCGAGAATCTCACCCGCGAAGGGCGGACCATCTGTTGCGAGTGGTACCATACGCCGCTGCGTGATGAAGCCGGGGCCGTGGTTGGCGTGGCATCGCTGGCCCAGGATGTCACCGAGCGCCGCCTCATGGACGAGGTCATGCACGGTGTCGCCAGGGAGGCCGGGGGGTTGGTCGCAGAAGCCTTTTTTCAGACCCTGGTGCGACAGTTGTCGTCCGGTCTGCAGACGGATTTCGCCTTTGTGGGCTTGCTTTGCGACAATGCGACTCACGTTGAGACCATTGCCATGCAGTGGCATGGTCAGCCGGGCGCGAGCGTCTGTTATCCCTTGGCCGATTCGCCTTGCGAACGGGTCGTGCTGGAAGGCTTCTGCCTGGAGATGACCGGCGTGACTGCCCGTTTCCCCCGTGATCCGACGCTGGTCCAGATGGGTGTCGACAGTTATGCCGGGGTATCCCTGTGCGCTGCGAATGGGAAAACGGTCGGTTTGTTAGGGGTAATGCATTCCAAGCCCATAAATTACCCGGACACCATCCTCTCCCTCCTCAACATCTTTGCCATTCGTTGCAGCGCCGAATTACAGCGGATGCAAGCCGAGGAAGAGTTGCGTCTGGCAGCCATCGCTTTCGAAACCCACGAAGCCATCCTGATTACCGACCGCGATGGCAAGATCATCCGCGTCAATAAGGCGTTCAGCGAGATTACCGGCTATTCGTCGGAGGAAGTGATCGGTCGAAGTCCGAACCTGTTGGCTTCTGGCATGCATTCGGAAGATTTTTTTGTTACTTTCTGGAACGAACTGCGCACTCATGGGCAATGGCAGGGGGAGATCTGGAACCGACGCAAGAACGGGGAAATCTTCCCGCAAATTCAGTCGGTCACGGCGGTGAAAGACGAAAGCGGGGGAGTTTCTCGATATGTCTGTGCCTTTTTGGATATCTCCGAGCAGAAAAAGGCGGAAGTGGAGATTCAAAGGCTGGCTTACTACGACATCTTGACGAATTTGCCTAACCGCAGGATGTTGATGGAAAGACTACAACAGGAGTTGTCTTCCGCGAACCGGCACCAAAACAATGGCGCATTATTGTTCCTTGATCTGGACCATTTCAAGACGATCAACGATGCCTTGGGGCATTCGGTCGGCGACATGCTTCTTAAGCAGGTATCAGACCGTCTGGTGGGTACGGTCAGGGCGGAAGATACCGTTGCCCGCCTTGGCGGTGATGAGTTTGTTGTGCTGTTGCCTGGGCTCGACGGCAGCGCGGATGCCGCGGCAAAGATCGCTCTTGCCGTGGCGGAAAAGATCAGAAGCGTCATTGGCGCGGCGTATGATTTACTGGGGAGTGAACACCATACTTCCACCAGTATCGGGATCACCCTGTTCCCACAAGAGAGCAACGATCCGGAGGAATTGCTGAAACAGGCCGATACCGCCATGTATCGGGCCAAGGCGGCAGGGCGCAACGAAATCCGGTACTACTTGCCGGACATGCAGGTGGCGGCGGACGCCCGCCTCGCGCTGGAAAAAGACTTGCGACATGCATTGGTTTACAAGGAATTCTGCCTCTATTACCAACCTCAATTCAATAGTCGGCGAGAGTTGATCGGGGCTGAAATTCTGCTGCGCTGGCAGCATCCAAAGCGCGGGATGGTCTCCCCAGCCGAGTTTATTCCGGTCGCTGAGGACACCGGCTTGGTCGTTGCGATCGGCGAATGGGTGTTGCTCCAAGCCTGCCACCAGTTCAAACAATGGATGGATGAGGGTGTCGTGGGGCCACGGATGGATATTGCCGTCAACGTTAGCCCGCGACAATTTCACCGGGCCGAGTTTGTCGATCAGGTGCTGGGCATTCTCGAGAAGACGGGTATGGAGCCAGGCCGCTTGGTGCTGGAGTTGACGGAGGGTATCGTAATCGAGAACATCGGCGAGACAATCGAGAAAATGCGCGTGCTGAAAGCACACGGCATCCATTTCTCGATCGATGACTTCGGCACGGGTTATTCGTCATTGGCGTATCTCAAACGCTTACCTATCGACCAGTTGAAAATCGACCGATCGTTTGTCCAGGACATGTGCGGCGATGCCAGTGACCGCGTCATCGTCGAGACGATCATCGCCATGGCTCAGCACATGGGCCTGGATGTCATCGCCGAAGGAGTGGAGACTGAACAGCAGCTGCGTTTTCTCGAGCAGAATGGCTGCGGAGCGTACCAGGGTTATCATTTCAGTCGGCCGATATCGGAGGAGGCATTCGGGCGGTATTTGGGAGCAGTTGGGGTTTCAGGCCAGACGGAGCGCTGAAAGTCCCCATAGCGCCAAAGGATGATCGGCAGGAGCAGTAGATTGAGCAAGGTGGAGGATCCGAGCCCGCCGATGATGATGACCGCCATCGGTCCCATGATTTCCCGACCCGGGTTATCACTATTGACTGCTATCGGCATCATCGCCAGCGCCGTGACCAGGGCGGTCATCAAGATCGATGGCAGGCGCTCCTGAGCCCCTACAATGGCGGTTTCCAAGTCCCAGATCTTCCCTTCGGCGGTGATCAGATGGCGGTAATGCGAAATCAGCATAATGGCGTTGCGTACCGTGATGCCAAACAGGGTGACAAATCCCACCATTGACCCCACCGAGAGATGGTCGTTTGTCACCGTCGCAGCGATCACGCCCCCAACGAGGGAAAAGGGTAGGTTGACAAGCGTTAAGCATGTGTGGCGCAGGCTGCCGACGGCGATGTAAATCAGCACCAGAATGGCCGCGCCGGCCAGCAGCGCGTGAACGATCAATTCCCTGCGTGCTTGGGCTTGCTCGATGGAGGCGCCAGTGAATTCTGGGTAGATTTCGGGCGGGAAGCCGATCTCGCCCAGCACGCTCACCTTGAGTTCGGCGATGAACGAATCCAGGTCGCGTCCGGTGACGTTGCAAGTCACCGTCTGCACGCGCTGCCCCCCGAGGTGGAGAATGTTGTACCGTCCACCGATTTGCTGGATATCGGCCACCTGGTCAAGAGTAAGCATGACTCCCTCGGGTGTGCGCAGTGGGAGTTGCGCGACCGCCTCGATCTGGTGGCGATCCCGCGGGGACAGAATCATGGAGACATCATGGAAGCGGTTGTTTTCCATGTACTTGCCGACCATCCGGCCCTCATAAGCCATTTGCACGGCCTCAGCCACTTCTATGGGCCTCAGGCCGAGGCTGGCCAGTCGCTCCAGGATGAGACGAATTTGGAGCTGCGGCGCGCTGGGCGGCGAGCGCACCTGGATGTCTGCTGCTCCCCTGATCCGGCGTAGGCGTTCGGCCACTTCTTGCGCCTTGACGTCCAGTTGAGCGAGATCGCTGCCGTGCAGATTCACTACCACCGGCGAAGTGTAGCCGGAGATCGTCTCGTCTACCCGTTCGGTCAAGAATGTATTGGCCTCGAACAAGAGTCCCGGAAAACTTTGCAGTATCTCCCTGAGCCGTTTCAGTATGTCTTGCTGCGCTTGGCCGGAGGCTGGCCGCAGGCGGATTTCGTATTCGCTGTAATGACTACCATAGGTGTCGGCGCCCCGCTCTGCCCGGCCGGCCCACTGGGAGACCGATTCCACGCCGGGAATGGCGAGAAATTGCTGCGTCAAGTGATTGCCGATGCGCATCGATTCCTGGAGCGAGGTGCCGGCAAGGGTGCTGGTATGCACGATGTAATGGCCCTCCCGCAGTTCCGGCAGGAAATCACCGCCTAGGCTTGGGGCGATGACTAATCCGGCTACGCAGGCGCTGGCGCTGGCCGCGAGGATTCTACCCGGTGCGATGGCTGCCCGACGCAGTAGGCGGTCGTAGAGCGGGAGGAGGTGTCGGATCAGCGGCGGCGGTCCGGTTTCGCTGACCCGATTCGTCAGCATGAGATAGCAGAGGGCGGGGGTAATGGACAGCGCTACCAGCAGCGAAACCAGAATCGCGAGAATATAGGCGTAGCCGAGAGGAGAAAATAAACGCCCGGCGACGCCCTGAAGGGTCAGCAGGGGCACGAATCCCAACGCCACAATGAAGCTGGCGTAGACCACCGAACTGCGCACCTCCATCGAGGCCGCAAAGACGACTCCGACAACCGGCTGCGGTTTCGCCTGGAGGCGATTTTGCCGCAACCGGCGGAAAATGTTTTCCGTATCGATGATGGCATCATCCACTACTTCGCCCAAGGCGATGGCCAGCCCGCCGAGGATCATGATGTTGAGGTTGACGCCCAATTCCAGCAGCACCACGATCGCGCCGAGTAAGGACAGCGGGATCGCCAGAGCTGAGATGAACGCCGTGCGTAGATCGAACAGGAAGGCGTAAAGGACGAGGATAACCAGAAAGCCGCCGATGGCTAGATGGCCAGCGAGGCTGCGCACGGACCACTCGATGTAGTCGGCAGGACGGAACAGGTGCGGATGCAGAATGATGTCTTGTCCCGCGAAAATCCGTTCGAATTCCTGCAGCACGCTTTCCACGCCGCGTGACACGCTGAGGGTATTCGCTCCATGCTGGCCGATGATCATCATCACGACAGCCGGTTTGCCCATGATGGCTGCTGCCCCGATCGGTGGCTTCGGCGCAGTTGTGACGGTAGCGAGATCCCCCAGGGTAACGTTGACTCCGTCCTTTCGGGTCAGCACCACCTGTTTGAGGGTGTCTGCCGTTGCCGGCAAGCCCGCGATTTGCAGGCTGATCCGCTGGTTTTCGTTCTCCAGGAAGCCCGCGCCGCGCAGTCCTGTGGCTTGTTCCGTCGCACGCCGCACGTCGTCCAGACTGAGACCATAGCGGCGCAGGCGTTCCGGATGCAGCTGAATCTGCAACTGTTTGATCTCACCGCCAAACACGTTGACATCCGCGACGCCCGCGACGGCGAGGAGGCGCGGGACGATGGTCCAGTCGGCTAGGGTTCGTAGCTCCATGAGACTGTGACTGGGTGAGGAGATTCCCGCCGTCAACACGGTCGCCGACGAAGAGGACAGCGGTACGGCGATGGGTGGGCCGATGCCGTGGGGCAGTTGGCCATGGAGCGTCATCAGGCGCTCGCTCACCAGTTGCCGATTACGATGAATCTCGCTGCGTTCCTCGAACACGGCGGTGACCACGGACAGGCCTTGCAGCGACTCGGAGCGGAGGAACTTGAGGCCGAGCAGCCCGCTCAGGCTCTTTTCCACCGGAAGCGTTACCAGGCTTTCCACTTGTTCCGGGGAAAGACCGGGCGATTCGGTCTGAACGATCACCCGTTTGGCGGAAAACTCAGGAAAAATGTCCAGGCTTGCGGTATTGAGCAGATAGGCGCCAAAGCTTAGCAGCAGCATGGCGAACGCGATCACCACACCACGCCGGCGCAGTGAAAAGCGTACGATGGCCGCCAGCATCAGTCGTCTTCCCCGCCTCGCGGTATCTGACGACGGAATTCCTCGGAGAGCAGCATTTGAGCGCCGCTCACGACGATCTCTTCATCAGAGGTGAAGCCTTCGCTGGTAAACCACGCGTCGCCGTAGTCCCGATGTTCGGAAACGGGACGCCGGCTGAACGATCGTTCGCCAGTTCTCAGGTAAACCCAAGGTTTGCCATCGTGCCAGACAACCGCGGAAAGCGGGAGTATGACTCCCGAGGTTGCTGCGCCGCTCCGGGGGATCCAGGCGTCGAGCCTCATCCCGGTACGAAGCCTGCCGATCTCGGTGCTGAAAAACCAGGTTTCGCCTTGCGTGGTGTCATCGGTTCGTGGTGCGGGCGAAACCAGCTGGGCCCCCTGGGCAATTTGGCGGTCGCTGGTCGGGGCAATCTTTGCGGACGTGACGTCGTCGGGGAGGGAATGGTTCACTGGCAGCGCGATCAACACCAAGGCCTGCTTGCGGCTGAGCAACCCCTCGAGCAGGGGCGAGTCGTTCTCGACCGCTTGGCGGAACAACAAGCCTCCCCAGCGTTGCTCGGCTTCCTCCTGGATTTCGCGGACGCGGTGTCGGGCAGCCTCTTGACGGACCTGGTCCGCGGCAAGTTGCGATTCGGCCTGCACCAGGTCGCGAGTGGCGATGATGGACTCATCATGCAGGCGGGCGAGGCGGTGATGGTTTTTTTGCGCGACCCGCAAGGCGGCGCCAGTGATGGCCAGTTCGGACAGCGCCGCGCGGTAGCGGGCGCGGAGGTCTAGCAGGCTGTGGATCTCGAGAACCCTGCCGTAAGCCTGCGTTTCCGGTTGCAGCAACATCGGTTGCAGGCGCTGGGTGCGGAGACCGCTTTGTCTCTGCTGCTCAAGCTCCAAGATCAGGACGGGCGATGCCCAAGTCTCCTTGCTGTGTGCTTCGGTATTCTGGAACGTCGCCGTGAGTGCTCCGTCTCCATCGGGGGCGGCGAGAGTCTCAATGAGTGGCAGTAAGCTCAGGACGGTGGCCAACAGTGTAAGATCTGCAAGCGTCTTCATTTTTCGCGGCCATTGTGGGCCGGGCGGTTTCGGGTGCGACCAGGAAGGGTGGAGTTGGCGGGCCACTATAGCGCAACCGGAGCGGAAGCGCACAAGCCCTGGGACAGTGACGGAAATTGTCAAGGTAGTTGTCGCCTCGGTGGTTAAATCTCAAGCGGCTTTTTGGGTGTTGGTTTTCTCCTCCTTTGAATCGTTTATTTGGGCATCAA